>Ga0134093_1000048_pt1 | contig 129650 bp, 112 predicted proteins | sample 4_1taG_FD_94452 | JGI IMG/M metagenome (GOLD analysis project Ga0134093, IMG submission 94452) | Switchgrass degrading microbial communities from high solid loading bioreactors in New Hampshire, USA - 4_13_20_68_A1 metaG | ecosystem: Engineered > Bioreactor > Semi-continuous > Anaerobic >...
ACTTGATCCCAAATCATCTCATTATTCACATTGTCACTCCTTATCGAATGCTCTCAACCTTATAGTAACGGAAAACCAAAAAGCTTAGAAAAAATTTAACTATTTTACTTAAATCTTATCTGGAAATAATCACAAGCAAAATTATAGAATAATAATTTCTTTCATGAGTTCAATAGAGCAAATCCACATATTGACAAGCAAAAAGGATTCAGAAGACTGTATTGCACCCCGGAAAGCCTTTAATTCCACACTTTTTGATATAAATAACAAGAGCCAGTCCTGACGGACTGGCTTTTTCTGTATCAATCTCACTTGATAAATCTGGTCGGGGTGAGAGGACTCGAACCCCCGGCCCCATGGTCCCAAACCACGTGCGCTACCAACTGCGCTACACCCCGACATAAGTTGCGGATTTTATTTTACAATATATTTCATCTTTTTGCAATGGTTTTTACATGAAATTCTTTTTTGGCCATGGCAGGTCAACTGTCAAAGTAAATACGGCCCCTAACCCGAAAAGCAGTTGCACTTAGTCTTTCCATATTACAGGATGCATTAAGTCTTTAAAAGTTGCATTTACTTTGCCCGTCCACATGAAAAAAATAAGCTGTCCCAAAGTGTTTTTTGAGACAGCCTCTTTTCCTTTGTAAATTACTTACTGGTTTTTCATGACATAAAAAGCATTCTGTTATCTTTCATTGTCCTTAATCTTGTCATATTCAGGCTTCAGTTTCCTGTACATTTCGTTTGCGGAGTTCATAAGTTTTGACAATCCGATGGATTCAGCCTTTTCAAGCATTGCGTAATATGCTTTTTCACAGGCTTCCTCAGATTCAGCCATGAGGATGTTTATTTCCTCACTCCTCAGCATTTCATCAAGTTTTGTCGATATAATCTGTTCTTCTGAATCGGCATCAAAACGAATCATGCCGATAACAGGATTGTATTCGGTATATGCACCCCAGGCATTTCTTGCTTTTGCTGTCTGTGTATCCGATGTTGCGTCTGGAATACCGGTAACAACCGCATTATGAACCAGCCATCCCCAGTACTTCAGACCACGGGGTTCCAAAACAGTGTTGTCACCCTGGAAATTATAGTTAAATACCGGATAACCATCGCTGTTCAATTTGTAGTCTTCTCCTTCTATACCCCACATCAACAGTTTCATGCCTTCATCGCCATATGCGTAGGCAACCGTTTTATATGCAGTTTCAACGTCCCGGCAGGATTTTGTGATGTAAAGACCGCGTCCTCCCGCAAAATTGACGTATCTCTTGGCATTGTCACTAATAACGTCAGTTACCTGCTTAAACCTGAAATCGGCTCCGCTTGCTTCAAGTGCAGTATTGTAGTTATCTGCATGATTATCATATCCAAATACAGCAAAAGCTCTTCCGGCAACCGCAGTTTCAGTTGTATCTTCTTCAGTCTGGAATGCAAAGTTATCCGGGCTTATATATCCCAAGCGATACCACTCATTTACTTTTTTATAGAATTCCAGCTGTCCGTCTGCTGCAGCATACCATACAAGTGTACCGTTCTGATCATGGAAACCGCCGTTCGGAAGTCCCATCACATTGCGAAGCCAGCCAAATTTGTGAATGTAGTTAAATACTATCGGATACATTTCAGGATGTGTTTGCTTTACCTTCGCAAAGGCTATGTCCAGGTCTTCCAGTCTTTCAAACTTAAGCCCCAGTTCATTGGCAATATCTTCGCGATAGAAGAATCCCGGACCTTCCGAAGCAATCACCCAGCCTTTTCTGTCAGACTCAGGCGAAAATCCGCATCCGATTGTATAATAATGCCCGTCCGGCATCCTGTTGACAAACTGCAGTACAGAATGTACAGGGAAGTTTACATCGGGGTATTGTTCATGCAATACGTCAAGCGGATAGCTTACCTCTTCCTTGGCCATAAACTGATATCGGTATGTGCATACAATATCAGTCATATCGCCTGACGCCACCATCATTGGGAGCTGCTGATCATCCGCCGCGCGAATTGCTTCAATCTCCACATTCATTCTTTTGTTAAACTCTTCGGGAATGGCCCCCTTCCAGGTGTCATACGGCCACCAGGGTTCATCAACAAACAGCGTCAGTTTTACAGGCTTCTTCTGCTCGGTTGAACCGCCTGTATTCTTGCCTTCGCCGGTTCCTGCAGAAGTCTGGCCTGTGTTGTTATTGCCGCTTTGAGTCTTTCCGCAGGAAGTCAGCAAAACAGCAAAAATAACAAGGAACAATAAAGGTATCAGTCTTTTTCTCATTTTTGATTTCATAACTTTTTCCCTCCCGATTTTAAATTTATATCCAGGCAGAAAGAATCTGCCAATATTTTAAATTCATCAGAAATACCTGGGGTTTTACTCTTTAACAGAACCAAGCATTAATCCCTGGACAAAATACTTCTGTAAAAACGGATAGACACACATTATAGGAACCATTGAAATTACCATTGCAGTCGCCTGAACGGTAAAGTTCGTGGTTGTATTTGCAGTGGAAATCTGTCCTGCCGTATTTGCATCAGAAGATGATGCCATGATCTTGTTTAGCGTTGTCATCATTTTATATGCCAGCGTATGAAGTCTTCTATCACGTACGTAATACGCTGAATCCAGCCAGCTGTTCCAGTGTCCTACCGCTACAAACAACGAAAGCGTAGCTATAAAAGGCAATGACACCGGTACGATTATCCGCCAGAAAACCTGTAATTCCTTCGCGCCGTCCATATATCCCGATTCAATAATCGATTCAGGAATTGAACTGAAAAAATTGATTCCGGTTATTGTAAAAAATGTATTCACCGTTCCAGGGATGATATAGACCCAGAACGTATTCAACAACCCGAGATTTCGCAGCAAAACGTAGTATGGAATCAAGCCGCCGGAAAAATACATTGTAATTACAACCGCCAGAATGTAATATTTCCTGAACATCAGCTTTTTTCTCGACAAGCCGTAACTGAAAATGCATGTAACCGTGACAGAGATTAATGTTCCTACAACCGTCCTCGCAACAGACATAAAAAACGCATTAATCCATGATGAGTCCTGAATAAACTGTTTATAACTGGCTATAGAGAATTTTCTCGGCCAAAAATATACGCCGCCGCGCATCAGATCTACTCCGTCGTTGAAAGAGCAGACAACAATATAATAAAACGGATACAGTGTAATGAATGCAACTATGGTCAGCAATATGTAATTAACTGTATCTACAATGTAATCCTCCCTGGTTTTTTTCATTGATGTATCTCTCCTCTAGAACAGGCCTTCTCCTGTGATCTTTTTTGCTACTGCATTACTGATAAAAATCAGCGTAATTGATATAACTGACTGCATCAAGTCCACGGCAGTAGCATATGAAAAACGCCCTTGCGCCATACCCATTTTAAATGCATAGGTCTGAATAATCTCAGATGTTGAATTGTTCACGTTATTGCCCATTAAGAAACTCTGTTCAAAGTTCGAACCTACCATTCCCCCGCCCAGGAAACTTCCCAGCGAAAGAATCAGGACCGTTATTATGGCTCCTTTAATTCCGGGAAGTGTAATATACCAAATCCTCTTCAGTCTTCCTGCGCCGTCGCATATGGCTGCTTCATACAGATTAGGATCAATATTTGATATTGCAGCTAAAAATATTATTGCCCACCATCCGGAACTCTTCCATATTGACAATACAACGGCCATCACCCAAAACAAATCAGGCCGGGTTAAAAACGGGATACCTTTCTCAATTATCCCCAGGTTTTTCAGCACCTGGTTTACAACTCCAAAGCTCTCAGAGAAAAGAGCCGTACTGATACCGTAAACCAGTATCCATGATATAAAATTCGGAAGATAACTGGCTGTTTGTACAAGCCTTTTGAAAAAACTGTTGCCGGCTTCGGAAATCATAATGGCCAGGATAATAGGCGCAGGAAAAGCGAAAACCAGTTTCAAAGTACTGAGGACCAATGTGTTCCGGACCAGCTCACCGAAACGATAGTCTGTACAGAATTCAACAAAATACTTAAGCCCGACGAATTTGCTTGAAAAAATACCAGAAACACCGCTGCTTATTTTGTATTCCTTGAAAGCAATTATAATGCCGAACATCGGCAAATATGAAAAAACTATCAAAAACGCCAGACCTATAAATGCAAACATCTGCAAATCAAGCTGTTTTATAAACTTGTACAGATTACTTCTTCTGAAGTTCTTTTGATTTACCGATATGTAAGATTTCATATATCCACAATCCCTGTCCGTATGTGAAATTTGATACTATCATTATAAACCTTGTCAGTATGGTCAGCCAGACCGTGTTTTTTATTTTTGCATGACATTTTTTTGTTTTTTGTGTATCTGTTTTTTTCATACTGATAATTTTTTGGATTTCAATATTAATTTTTTGGATTTGCGTATCAATGCTTTTTTACTAATAGGCAAACTGATATAATTAACTAAGAAGGGAGTGACACAATTCATTAATGGCAAAAAAATTTGGCAGTCTTTTACAACGTTTTTTTCTTACGTATTTACTGGTTGTACTGCTTCCGACCTTGCTTCTTGGCATGCTTCTTTATTCCAATGACGCAAGGCAAATACGCACCGAACTCATCAACGCTGAAAAGGAATCATTGCTGTCAGACAAGTATTACCTGGAAAACCAGCTGCAGTATATCGAGGAAAAATTCGACCAGTTCAGGGTCTCTTCCGAATTAGCAAGCATTCTGAATCAAAACGTATCCACTCCGAAAAACGTTATGTACACTTATGTAAAGGATGTTGCCACGCTGATAAAGAGCATTCAGTCATACAATCCTTATATCGACCGGATAAATATTTACACAGCCAACAGTACTGCCGTGGAAATACTTCCTGAATTCCTTCCCCTGTCACAGTTGTATGAAATGGATATCTTCTCGGAAGAGTTTATGACCAATCCCCGGCGCGAATTGTACAGGCAGTTCTGGCTGGCAGAAAATATTGACGGCGAACTTAAACTTGTTTTCCTTGCAGGTTTTATGGATGCCCTTTACTCAGAAATAACAGGCGTTCTTTCCATCACCTGCAACAGCCGGCTGTTTAACCTGTTTCTGAATGAGCAGGCCAGCGACATTTCCACCTATATTTTCTGGGGCGGAAAACTTGTTCATGCCTTTAATGACAATGACAAAAATCATGAATTTCTGGCTGAAAACGAGGAATTTATCAGAAATTTGTCCAGTGATGTTCATGTTTCATTTAATTCCGGAAACAATATAATGCTGTGTATCATAAAGCTTGCTGATTACAATATAAGTGTCGTCCAGCTGAAAAAAAACATGCTGAAAAGCATTGCAAAGTCGCCAATATCAACCAGTATGCTTATTTGCGCACTGCTTTTCCTTTTATCAAATTTCATTTTGTTTCCCCTGGTTTATCGTCCGTTTCGTAACATTTCGCTGCTCGCAAAACATATAAACCAGACAAATTCCCATATTCTTACCCCATATACCGGTCCGGTGACGGACGATGAGGTAGGCAACCTTATCAGGGAGTTCAACTTGATGGTTGAACGTACCAATCATATGTCTGACATGATCCGGCAAAAGGAAATATTGCTGAGGAATGCGCAAATTGAGGCTTTACAGTCACAGTTAAATCCGCATTTTTTCTATGGCACGCTGGAAAGCATAAGAATGATAGCCGAAATGAACAATGAACCCCTGATAGCGGATATTGCATATGCATTCGGTAACCTTATGCGTTACTCGTTATCCCGTGAGTATTTTGTCCCGCTGCAGAAAGAAATGGAAGTAGTAAGGCAATATATAGAAATACAGAACAAACGTTTTATGAACCGTTTTACCGTTGAATGGAAGGTAGATGAATTTTCAGGTGAATGGATTTGTCCGAAATTCGTACTGCTTTTTATGGTAGAAAATGCAATTGTACATAATGTCCCGAAAACCCGTAACAAGATCAGGATTGAAATCGAAATAAGAGAACTAAGTAATCATCTGTTGATAACAGTGACAAATGACGGACCGGGAATACCGAAAATACGCCTTGAAGAAATACAAAGACAACTGAATCACCCGGAAGAACATCCGAATATATCCAGCCAGCACAACGGCCGCGGCATTTTTAACATCAATGACCGCCTCAGGCTTTATTACGGAAATGATTATTTTCTGTCAATTTCAAGTGAAGAGAATGAAAAGACGGTGTGCAGTATCCGGATTCCTTTAAATAATAAAGAAACAGCCGCTGAATTTCCCGGAGGGGATGCATAATGCTCAAAGTTTTACTTGTCGATGATGAATACATTGTATTAAAAGGAATTGAAACCATGCTCAGAAAGCAGACAAAAGTCAACCTTGAAATTAAAACGGCATCTGATGCTTTTGAAGCCATGGATGCAATACCCGTGTTTTTACCGGACGTAATAATAGCTGATATAAATATGCCGGAACTGGACGGGCTTTCCATGATCGAAAACATAAAAAAACAGGGTTTTCACGGGAAATTCATAATTATTAGCGGTTATGAAAAAATCGAGTTTTTCAGGCGGGCAGTATCGTGCCAGGTTTCCGACTATCTTTTAAAACCTATAAATAAAGACAGGCTTATAAACAAGCTGCATGAGATAGACACAGAAAAAAAACAGCTCCAGGAAAACATTCTGCTGAAACTGAAAATGTGCATGCTTCAGAACACACATATCGGTGATATACGTTTAAGCAATACGGATATCAGTTTCCTGCTGCCTTTTAGGTTTGCCACCCTCTGTGTCGTAACGGGATTCGGTGATATGGAATCAGGTCGGATTTACAGCATGCTTGCTCCTTACTTTGACAAGGTTTACTCTTTCCGCCTGGGAAAAATCCTTGCTTTTCTTTTTAATTTTTCCTTCAGGCTGAAAAAAACGGATATATTACGCATTTTCAATACATGCTTTCCCGGTATTCCTTTGAATATCGGCATTAGCAGCATTCAAAGCACAGAGCGGATTGCGGAAGAAATAACTTCTAATATGAATGCACCCCTGTTTTATGAAGCCTTAACAGAATTGCTTCTTTCACTTCTCCCTCTAGAAACCGGAGAGCTTGAGGAAACCGCAAAACATGCCCTTTTTGTTTCAGGAACTTTTGCCCGGATGCTGAAAGCCGTTCTTAATGAAAATGAAATAGATGACTATATTGAACAACTGCTGAAAAAGGCAAACTCCCTTCACATTGCCTATACTCTTGCTTTCCTTGAAATCGCCTCATATAACTACGCAATTTTCGGCAATGAAATTGAGCCGGAATTTATCAAAAAGAAATATATATATCACAGGCAAAAAATAGTGAATTATTCGTCCTTCAAAAATGTACTGAAAGAAATGATTAAAAACTTCTGGAATGTTGATGAAAACACTGAGCAAACCAATACCGCCTATTCTGACAAGGTTTATCAGTGTATTCTTTATATTAAGCTGAACTATTTCAGGGATATTTCGCTGGAAGAAGTGGCTGAACATGTGAATCTTAATCCCAGCTATTTATGCAGCATATTCAAAAAAGAGGTTGGAATGACTTTCCTGCAGTATCTTCATGATATCCGCCTGAAAAAAGCCTGCGACCTGCTGAAAAACAATCCTGATCTTACCGTCGAAACCGTGTCTGAGCATGTAGGATACCGAACTCCTTCTCATTTCTTTAAGGTTTTCCGGGAGCACTATGGCATGAGCCCAAACCAGTGGCGTTCCAGAAACTGTTTTCAGCGCTGATGTTCTGATTACTCCTTGCTTTTGTAGTTATATTTAACTGCATAATTTAACCGGTTAAATGTAATCAAGTGCACTTTGTTTTATAAAGGCTTTATTTACTTTACCGTTCTTGTCCGCGGCATGGTATAATTAAACGGTAAACTATGCAGAAACGAACGATAAAAGGGGTAAACGATGAGCATAGCTTATACCGACGCTGACATCAGTTTTGCATTTGACGGTGTAGAATTCAGTGTTCCGAGCATATCTTACGGGAGTATCACCGATACCATTCCGATGCACAGCCATGGCGCCGGATGTTTTGAAATTCATTTCAATATGTCCGGATACGGAAGGCTGGTTACCGGCGGGAAAAGTTATGAAATTAAACCAAACACGTTGTATATTACCGGTCCTCACGTGGAACACGCACAAATTCCCCTTCCCCACGAAGCAATGCAGGAGTACTGTATTTATCTGAAAACTAAAAAAATCAGCCAGAAGAAAATGTCTCCGCTGCTGAATATTTTTTTCTCAACCCCTTTTTGGATCGGAAAGGATAATTTCGGGGTTCAGGCTATAATCAGGCAGATTTTCAGGGAACTGGAGAATAAACACACGGGGTACAGGAAACAGATTGAACTGCTCCTGGCACAGCTTCTGGTCTGTTTAATCCGTAATTACGATTCAGAAAAACATACCCGGGACCGTTTTGCCCCGGGCAATCTGACTGACAGTATTTCAATTATTATAGAAAAATACTTCCTGTATGAATACAGTTCCCTTTCGCTGAATGATCTTGCTGACAGGCTGAAGTTAAGTCCCCGTCAGACGCAGCGTCTTATATGGAAATATTATGGCAAGTCTTTTCAGCAAAAGAAAACCGAAGCAAGAATGTCGGCAGCCGCCGTTCTGTTAAAGGATCAAAGCAAAAGCATTTCATACATTGCCGATACCCTTGGCTATTCTTCTGCGGAGCATTTTTCTTCCGCATTCCGCAAGTATTACAATATATCACCCAGTGAGTTCAGGAAATTGCACAAATAGCCTGTAATCGCAGGTATCCCGCCTTTTCAGTCCACCAGTATTTTCAGCACCACAGGTTTATCGCTTTTTACCGTTTTTGCGGTGACAGTAAGTGCTTCTTCATTTCTCTCCCAGGCAGGTTTTTCGTCAAAACCGAGAACCGATACATCCCTTATAATCCCGTGAAAATGCGGAAGCTTTGAAGCATCCTTGTCAGCAAGGGATTTTATTTTTACTACGCCGTTTTCCGGCCAGGAAAGAACGGTGGCATAAATACACGAACCGTTTACCGTGAACCGGATGTCTTCGGGAGTGAATGTCTTTGCGTTAACATCGGTAAATTGTCCTTCCTGGATTCTTGTAGGTCCTTCCCCGTATATGCGCCATATCTTGCTGCCGTATATGGCTTCACCGTTTGTCTTCAGCCAGTCACCGATTTCAAGCAGGATTTTCCTGTCTTCATCAGGTATTGTTCCGTCAGCCTTCGGACCGATGTTCAGGAGAAGGCACCCGTTTTTGCTCACGATGTCAACGAGATCGCAAATAATCTCGTTTGCAGGTTTGTACACATTATTTTCGGTATAGCACCAGGAATTTCTTGCAACCGCCGTGTCGGTCTGCCAGTAATACGGTTTCTGTTCCGCAAACTGTCCGCGTTCCACGTCCACAACAGCACTTCCGAACATGAATGCCTCATGCTTGTAGGTTATGGCTACATCAATACCCCACTCTTTTGCACGGTTATAATAATATGCCGCAAACTTTTTCAGATACGGTTTTACCGCACTGTGCTGAATCCACCAGTCAAAGTAAATCAGCCTCGGACGATATCTGTCCACTATCTCACAGGTACGGAGGAGCCAGTCTTCAAGAAATTCCCGTGAAGGAGCAGGCTCACTGAATAAATCCTGATGATTCGGCTCGGGCATTGCCGGCCAGTAAAAATCCCCCAATTCCATCGGTTCCTTTATATCGCTGTCGAACTCTTTTCCGTGACCCATGAAAAACCAGTGTTCCACCCTGTGGGAAGAAGCTCCGAGTATCAGACCCCGTTTTTCAAAGGCTTCCTTCAGCTCGCCCAGTACATCGCGCTTTGGTCCCATTTCATATGCATTGAACCGTGAAAGTTCGCTTCTATACATCTGGAACCCGTCATGATGCTCCGCAACGGGAACGACATACCGTGCACCTGCTTCTCTGAAAAGTTCTGCCCATTCATCCGGATTGAACTTTTCCGCCCTGAACATCGGGATAAAATCCTTGTACCCGAATTTTTTATGCTCTCCGTAAGTTTCCACGTGATGCCTGAACTCGTCGGAACCCTGGATATACATGTTTCTCGAGTACCATTCGTTATTGTAGGCAGGAACGGAGTATACGCCCCAATGAATGAAAATACCGAATTTTGACCTGTGGAACCATTCCGGCGGGGTAAAATTGAACAATGAATCCCAGTTATCCTTAAACGGCCCTCTTTGAATTACGGCCTCAATTTCTTCAAGATATTTCTTCCTGTCCATGCAAATCCCCCTTTGCAAAAAAAAGACTCCCGGTATACCCCCCCCCAACCATACCAGGAGTCTTTCAGTTTTAAAATACCTGTTTTCTGTTTATATTATACTTTCATTCCGGTTTTTCGGATGTAAATACACGACATTTTTCAGTCAATTATGTCGCATTTTCGCATTATATGCTTTTTCCCTGGTCCGGACAGAAAAAAACGCATCAGCGGGCATATCCCGGTCAGTCAGCATACTCAATGGATTCAAGACTTATTGTACGGACGGCTTCGTTTATAGTGTAAACATACCTGGTTATTATATAGCCTGCGCCCGAATTAACATCATTGATAATCTTTCTGATATCGGGATATCCCGGGCTGTCGCCTAGATATTTCAGCATAAGGCCGGTTTTCCGGTTTTCCACGGCATCCGCAACCGCAGCCCTGATATCTTCCGGGTTTTTTACAATCAGTTTGTTCCTGACAAAATAATTATGCTCGGTGGAATTGCATACAGGGTAATTGTTCCTGTTCCAGTAATGATCCCTTTCAATCTCCGCATCAGGCAGGTTGAAATAATCATACCTTATTGCCTTTTCCTTACCATTTATTACAGGATCATCCCATGTAACGTCTACATGGTACAGCTTCCCGTCAATTGAAACAATATTCCAGGCATGGCTTGTTCCATTGGCTTCTCCCACAACAATACGGCACGGTACACCACCTCGGTTCAAAATCAGCGCCATCAGCTCGGAATAGGCGTTACAAACGGCAACTCCCGTTTCCAGTGCTCCCAGTGCACTGAAAGAAGAAGGAGCAATCTCGTGTTTTTCGCCTGTATCATATTCCAGCACGGTTATTAGGTAATCATGCGCTGCTTTTACCTTATCATAGTCATTCATTGTCGGTGTGAATATTTTCAGGGCAATCAAATCCACCCAGCTTTTCAGTATTTCATCTCCGGACAGCGTATTTTCGTAATTGGGGTATATTACCAGGGTATAGTTGTATCCATGCTGCCATAACTCAGTGTAAAACCCGCGCAGGAATACGCCCGTTGTCAGCTGTATCCTTTCAAGAGTGTATTCCAGATAAGTATGGTAATCATTTTCCTTCTGCTTCTGGTTCAAAGGTATTTCTATTCTCTCTTCGTGACGCAGAAAAGCTTCTTCAAGCATGGGGATATTTGCATACCACAGATCGATAAGCCGGTCCTGGCTTTTCGCAAACAATGCCTTAAGGTTTTCACGGCTTATTTTTCCTTCTTCATACAGGCAGATCAGCAGCGGTTTCCGGAATTGTTTATGGTTCAGGAACATTGCCCTCCAGGAAAGCTGCGACAGCCTCTCCCTTTTTATAAGATTTCCTATGTACTTCTCCTCGCCGGGCTCCAGTAGTCCAACCTTCAGGGCTGTACTACCCACCGTCTCCCATGTAAAATCACCGTTTTTTTCACTGTATCCGAGCGTCCGGAGCAGAAAGGCCAGGTAAGATTTTTCATCTATATAATGATGCGATCCGAATTTGCCGTCTCCAATTCCGTTCGTCAGGCCGTTCTGGTACAAGTACCCGATGTACGGGACCGCCCAGTCGGGAACATCGGTAAAGGGGTGACGCTGCTTAAACGTGAAAGCATATTCTTCGGCACCAAGAAGCCTTACCAGCATTGCGGCACCTTCAACCCTTTCTGCGTACCTGTCAAGCATCAGATTACCTCTGCTGTCGCCCCTTAGCACGTTCAAGGTTTTCAGCGCTTCAGCGTGGGGTATGTTTTTCAGATATACGATATTCTCATCGGTCAGTTTACCGTCATAAAAAACGTCATAACGCAGGTGGACGGGATAAAGACAATCAAGCCGATTATATGTCGGGATTTCGGCAGAACCCGCAACATTTGGAACGGGAAATAACACTAAAGACAATAATACCGCAAACAGCGCTTTAACGGCTTTTTTCAAAAAAGACACCCCACAGTCTGATCAACGATGCTAGACAATAAATGAAGAATTAATCCCAACTTATTATAACATAATATTGTCAGATTATATCAATATTTTACAGGAAATTTTTCACCTTAATCGGAATTGTATTTAACAACAAACGCCGAGGCAAGAAGCCGTTCTTTGCCGGTTGAGGGCCTGTTGACAATTTTGCCGTTATATATCAGTTCGCTTGAGGCCCCGCCATCCAAAAGAGCCGCCTCGGTAACACCCAGGGATATCAGGATATCGGCAAGCTGCCGTCCTGTCACTCCTGTGCTGTATCCTGGCTGCCTTCCGTCCACAACAAGAAAAACCAGCGTATTATCATCCTTTATTCCCACAGCTGTCCTCGGAGTCGGCAGGTTAAGGTTTCCTGCCCATTCATCCCTGTCCTTTGCCACATTTTCACCGTTTTCAACAAGAGAGCCGGAACACTGGTAGCCCTGCTGAACCTGTTCCTGGAGCATGATCCTGACGGACCTTCCGGAGGATAAACCCAGGATCGGGGAATGTTCGGTGTTTAAATCTGCGATTACAAAGCCGTCATCCGGTATATCCAGTTCGCCTGAAACAATGCCTGCCAGCTGTACCGTACCGTTTACAACCACACATGCCGCATACTCGGTATCCATGCGGTTCGTAGGACCGTATTCGGGAGTAAAAACCATGATTCCCTTTTCATATGGATACGGGTTTACAAGGTCAACCGGTATTCTGGTATCTTCGGTTTCAAGCCAGACCCTGAACGGCGGCGGAACAAACCGGGCTTTTCCCCCTTCGATCAGGAGTATCCTTCCGTAGCCCCGGCTCGAACTTATGAGTTTTCCGTTCTGAATGACCATGCCGGACGGCTGGCCATAGGCGAAATTGAATCCCGCATTTATCGTCGCCGCTGCTTTATATCTTTTGTCAATATCGCTCAGAAACTCAAAACCGAATATCTGGTCCCTTGCCAGTACAGGTATTATTTCCAGCCCGGGATTTGAAAGGTCCAGCTCCAGTATGTGCAGAACCTGCGGGGCTCCCTCATATACGATTTCCTTTCTTGCATAGATAATCGGTTCTTTTACGGGAACAGGCGAAAGCGAAGGTTCAGGAGAAATTTCAGCACACAAATAAGGCCCATCATCTCGGAGCATTTGCCTCTTTTCTGACGGGCCTGTTATGAACACAAACAATATTGCAGCTAATAATATAAGTCTAACGAGGTTTTTCATCTCCTGTTAATCATCACTAATTTTATACATCCTGTCAAGGCTGGCGCTTAACTGTTTATACAAAACATCTGCAATACCAAGAGTCCCCTTGGCATTGTTTGCAAGTTCCTCGTCGAGCATTTCCTCAAATATTTCCCGTGCATAACTTTTTGCCATGAATGCACTTTCCGGCACAGTCTTCTTCATTTGTTTAAAAAGTATTCCCAGGAGGATTCCCTCGAATTCCTTGCATGCCTCCTTAAGCTTCTCCTTGTCGCCTTCGGTATATGCCTTTTTCAGCACTTCTTCAAAGGACGTCTCTTCAGCAAACTGCTTACTGGATATGCTGTTCTGTATGGTTACCGCATTTACATTTACACCGTCTACTCTCATTTTTATCTCCCTTTTTCACTCATTGCGGCGGACGGATTTTTATCCCGTCTGCCGGACGGTCGTTTCAGCTGAAATTACCTCTTAAGATTATTGGCTATGCTAAGCATTTCGTCCGCTGTCATGATTGCCTTCGAGTTCAGTTCATACGCCCTCTGGGCAGTGATTAAGTTTACCATTTCCTCCACGATCTGAACGTTTGAAGCCTCAAGGTATCCCTGCCTGATTATGCTCGGCTCGCCCATTTCCTCATCAGGAACTGCAAAACCCGATGCGGTGTTCTCGGCATAAAGGTTACCGCCGATGGCTTCAAGTCCCTGCGGATTATTGAACTTGAAGATGCCAATTCTCTGTCCGGTTGGTATTACAATACCGTCCTCATCCATATAGCTTATATCGCCCTGTTCGGAAATTATCAGCTTATCCAGCGGAAAATCGAAATAAATCGGCTCGCCGTTTATATCCAGAACGGGATAACCCCTCGCAGTTGTGAGCATATTGCCTTCATCTGTAACCGACAGTTTGAAACTGCCGTCACGGGTATAGTATATATTCTGATCGGGATAAAGGACACTGAAAAAGCCATCCCCGATAATAGCGAAATCCAGCTTGTTTTCAGTCTGAATAAGGCTGCCTGCGGTAAAATCCCTTGCAACCGACCTGATAACGGTACCGTGTCCTACCTGCAGGTTAACAGGCTGTCCCTGGTTTTCCAGTATATACGCCCGTTCCATTGTTACATACAGAAGATCCTCAAATTCCGCCCTTTCTTTTTTGTAGGCATATGTATTCACGTTTGCAAGGTTATTCGAAATAGTGTCCACATTGAACTGCATTGCCTTCATGCCCGAACTTGCCGTATAAAGTGCTCTCATCATAATCCTATCACCCTTTTTCAGTAATTATGGCTTTATGTTAATAACTATACCCTTCCTACCTCATTTACCGCCTTGCCCAGGGTGTCGTCAATGGCGTTGATTACCCTCTGGTTTGCCTCATAGCTCCGCATAAGCGCTATCATATCAACCATTTCCCTTATTGCTTCGGCATTCGATTGCTCAAGGTAATTCTGGAGAACCTCTCCGTTGAAACCTTCAACAACCGAGCCCGGTGTTGCACTGAACAGGTTTTCCCCGTTTTTCCTGAGGCTTTCAGGGTTCTGGAACTGGGTTATCAGCAGTCTGTCAACCACTTCTCCGTTCTGTATTATCGTTCCGTCCCGTGTAACGGTAAAATCGCTTCCGCTAAGCTGGATAATTCCGTTTTCACCCAATACATAGTAACCTTTTGCGGTTACAAGCTGACCATTGGCGTTCAGCTTGAAACTTCCGTCCCTTGTATAGAACTGCCCTCTGCCCGGTACAGCGATTGTGAAGAACGCCCTGCCTTCATCCTTGATGCTCATGTCAAGATTGTTATCGGTTTTTAGTAATGAACCCTGGTTAAAGTATGTATAAACTTCGCCCACATCATTACTGAAGGACAGTTCGCCCACCGGAACTCCACGGGCTACACCGTTTGTATTGTCGTGCAGTCTTTCGGCCAGAAGCCTCGGAAAACCTTCCAGCACCACGGTATCCTTTTTGTATCCGGCAGTGGAAACATTGGCCAGGTTATTCGTCAGAACGTCCATTTTTTTATTCAGTGCCAGCATACTCCAGCCGGATGTATACAGTCCTCTTACCATAAACCTCTTCCTTCTTCAGATTATTTGACCTTATATGCTGACGGAATTATACTGTTCCAATTCAAAATATCGGTAATTACCGGAATTTTTTTTACAGTAAAAAAAGACTGCTCCGAAAATTCTCGGAAACAGCCTTCCTTGCTTCAGACTTCCTGTTTATATTATCTTCTGTAATTTACCCTTTCCATTCCGGACTCTTCAAGTATTTCCAGGTTATCAAGAACTTTACCGGTACCCAAAGCCACGCACGATATTGCATCCTCTGCTATGAAAACGTCTATACCGGTTTTTTGCTGGAGGAGCTTGTCGAACCCGTAAACGAGCGAACCGCCGCCCGTCATTACGATTCCTCTGTCGCTTATATCAGCGGACAGTTCCGGAGGCGTCCTTTCAAGCACTGAATGCACTGCATCAACAATGGCTGAAACCGGTTCTTCCAAGGCTTCCATTATTTCAGACGAAGATACCTGGATAGTCTTCGGAAGACCCGATACCAGGTTTCTTCCCCTAACATCCATATATACCTCTTCCTGTCTCGGGAATACGGTTCCGATTTTAATCTTTATTTCCTCGGCAGTGCGCTCGCCAATCATTATATTATGTTTCTTCCTCATATACCTGATTATAGCCTCGTCAAACTTGTCGCCGGCAACTTTTATCGTGGTGCTTACAACTGCTCCGCCAAGAGAAATAACGGCAATATCAGTGGTACCACCGCCCACGTCAACCACCATGCTACCGCATGCCTTGGTTATGTCAATGCCCGCTCCAATGGCAGCTGCAATCGGCTCTTCGATCAGGTATGTTCTGCGTGCGCCTGCCTGGATTGCTGCATCTTCGACTGCACGTTTCTCAACCTCGGTGACTCCGCTGGGAACACATATCATAACCCTTGGCTTAAACAGCCTGAAAAGGCCTCTGCTGCATACCTTGTTCAGGAAATACTTAAGCATCCGCTCTGTTACCTGGTAATCCGAAATAACACCGTCGCGCAGCGGCCGTATCGCCACAATATTCCCCGGAGTTCTTCCGAGCATTTTCCGGGCTTCCTCACCAACGGCCAGAAGCCTGTTGGTGTTTTTATCAATTGCAACAACCGACGGTTCCCTTAAAACGATACCCTTTCCTTTTACGTATACCAGAACGCTCGCCGTTCCCAAATCAATACCTATATCAAGTCCAAGGCCCAATTGAGTCAACCCCTTACCATTATGTATTTTTCAATAATTTCTTCGGCAAAAAACATATGTATTATACCCATCTATTTTCACGCACAGACATATTCCCCGGCTAAAATATATAATAATATGTATTGTCAGCTTTTGTCTGTTTTTATATTATCATATTTAAAATGGAATGCAAATGGATTTTGCAGTGCCGGGCAGAAAAGTTTCTGAACGATTAGACCGGAATGAACGTTTTTGTAAAGCGGAATTTCGGCGGAACGAAAAAGGCCGGGAAATTTACCCGGCTTTTTTTCGTTTTTTTGGTATTCTTTATTTCTTCACCTCATCGGGCACACCAAACCAATTATATACCAATAATTTAATTCTCTTCCTTATAACTTATTACCGCCTTTGATTTTGAATAATGAGCTTTAGCCGTAATAATACCTTCCTTGTGTTTTGTCTTGATTTTTACTCTCTTTTTTTCACCCGGAAGCAAATCAAAATAATTGTCCGAGAAATAAAATCCGAACGGATCTCCGTCATTCTCTCCCGTTAATTCCACACATCTTGCAAAATAATCGGTTTCGACAACCAGCTCATCCCCCTCAATACTCAGTGAAACCACTGCTTCAGGAAAAGACAGATGGCGCTCAATGTCAGCAAATATACATACCGTTGATACAATATTCCCGTCTTCTCCTGTAAGTTTTCCGACGATAAGCCTGTTACGCAGAAACTGTCCGAACTCATCCAGATTACAGATAAGCTGTGACTGTCCCGGAATTACACGTAAAGGTACGGTGAATTCCTTCTCCACCTTGTTGATAAAAATGTTACTCTAAGGTACGCACTGGCCGCCGCTCCGAACCTGTAAATCATTGAGTCAAAATCAAATGCGTCATAGAATTGTTCCACCGGCGGTATTTTAAGATGTGAGTCAGCAGTAGTTTCAATTTTTACTGATACTTCAGCAGAAGTCAGAGAATCATTCAGCACATAATCTATTGAAAAATCTTTTATTTCAACCGTATCAACCAATACCAGGACCACATCGGTATAAACTCCCACTCTCATCAAATCCGGCTTTGCGCCCAGGTAAGTTGTAAAATCGTGAAAATTCTTGCGAATCATCCTGTATGGCTTTATACGGTCAGGATTTGGATTACGTGCTTCACACTCCTTCAGTATCTTGGGCACTGAATGGAAAAATATGCTTAACGTGTTCCTTTTCTTAAGCTTACCCGTAACATCAAACCGCGCAGAAAGATAAAAATCTTCATGACTGCCTATCAACTCACCATTAAGATATACATCTGCAAAGGTGTCAAGACCATTAATACTCAAATAAGCAGGTTTATCGGTATCTTCACAATCAAAAACGGTGGTGTACAGCCATTCATGTTCCTGTACCCAGCGGCAGTCGGAAGTATCTCCGTAAATATAATTGTCACTTATTACCCCGTGTTCACGCAAAATGGAATGAACCTGCATCGGCATTCTCGGTACGGTATACTCCTTTCCGGTGTTGCAGTCTTTAAGAATCCATCCGTCCGACAAAACAATGCATTGTTTCATGCAAAAATCACCTTCCTAAGAATTCATACCCTTTCCCTTCTGCATAGTTTTGTAAGGCAGGTTTTCTGCCCCGCTGTTAACACTCTGGCAGTTAAATTTTATCCTGTCTTTTGTAATAAATCCTGGCGGTTTGTGAAGAATACCGTGCTTTTGCCGTGATTATGCCTTCGCTGTGCCTGCCCAAAACTTTAACCCGTTTAGTTTCCCAAGGCATCAGATCAAAATAGTTGTCCTCAAAAAACCAGCCGAATTCATCACCGTTATTATCGCCCGATAATTCCACACACCTTGCGAATTTATCGGCAGTGACGACAATCTCACCATTGTCGAGCTCAAGCTTAAGTGTTGTATCAGGAAAATACAGATAACGCTCATTGTCCACATAATCATTGGTTCTTGTAACAATTTTCCCGCTTTTGTCCAACAACACGGCATACAGGAAATTCTCCCGCCTGAACTGACCGAACTCATCCAGCCTGAAAACGATCAAAGATTCATCCGGTTCTGCAGATATGTCCTTTTTTATCTCCTTCATTACCTTGTTCGTTCTTGGATTGAACAGACTGCAAATCACCGTACCTTCCACCTTATCGGTGCTGTCATTCACCAACCACAGGTGGATGTAGTTGCCTATGTCAAAAGACAGAAGTACGGGTTCATAGGCTCTTCTTAACGCATAATATGCCATATTGGGTTCCAGGTAATAGTCTATCATGCTGGAATAGAAAGCCGGGTAAGGTTCATTAAGTTTCCAGACCAGGTGACCCTTGCAAATCCGTTTTCCCGTTCCGTCATACCAGGGTCTTCCTCTCCTGCTTCTTTCCACGGTTTCCCTGAGATGATGAGAATGAGCTGCGCCTAATTTGTAGATTAAATCTTCAGGATTATCAGCATCATAAAATCTTTCAAAATTCTTTGTTCTTGGCCACACTCCTTCCGGCGCCCGCTCCAGCCATGTTTTAGGCATTGGAGGTTCATCATGGTTTCTGACCATGCCTTTATAATCCTCCGGCCATAAAGGCCTGTCTCCCAGATAGCGTTTCAAACTTTTAAGTGCCGGAACGGAGATCCGGGTATTTTCCGAAAGCATGACAGGATATTCTGCTCCAGGAACAAACCAGATATGTGTATATCCATGCGTGTCACCGGCACTGGGATCGTTGGCAAAACTTCCGCCATACGGTGAAATCTCATGGTAGTACCTGCCGGGATCAAGCTTTTCGCATATATTTTTGAAATCCACCAGGAATATTTCTTCTCCCAGGCATTTTTCACCTGCAAAATCATATTGTGTGCTCATTATCGATTCATTGCCGCCACACCACATCAGAAGCGAAGGATGATGCTTAAGACGTTTTATAACATATTCGGCTTCCCTGCAACACAGTGCCCTGTACTCATCATCGTCAGGATGCATGCCGTAACTCATATAGAATTCCTGCCACAGCAAAAACCCTCTTCTGTCCGCTTCGTCATATAATTCATCAGGATACGGGACTCCCTCTCCCCATACCCGTAAAATATTCATATGGGCGTTTTCTGCCATATCAAGCAGTTTCATCGCCGTTTCACTGTCCCATACATTGGTAGTCCGCTTAATAGGTGCCAGATTTGCTCCCCACAGTTTAACAGGTTTCCCGTTAATCCTGAAATCAAAGGGAGCATCCATCTCTATTTTTCTGAATCCTACAGTCTTTTCCACATTATCCGTCAGTGCATTTCCGTCAAACAATTCCACCCTGATTCTGTACAGCGGCTGATCTCCATGAGAACGCGGCCACCAGAGGGCAGGTTCATTTACAGTAAGCTCGGCTTCATGTGACCATTTGCCTGAATTATTGCTTTGAAAATGTATCGCCGATTCATTGCAAACCTCCCCGTCCGGACCTAAGACAGTAAATTTCAGCATACCGTTTTCGGTATAGCCAAGCCCGTCCACCGAAATTTTCAGTATTCCCTTACTGTAATCTTCATTAATATCCGCCCTTATATCAGCATAAACAATCTCGCTTTCATCAGCTATTTCAAGCAAGACATCGTCAAAAATACCGATATTTGTAAGGTAAGGTTTGGGTCCAAGGAAATCCTGGAAATCGTGAATCGTTTTCCTGAGTAATTTATACTTCGGAATCTTGCCGCTTTCTACGGCCGGGCAGGTATGGTGCTTCAGATATTCATGGGGTGAATGGAAATGAACCAGGAGAATGTTTTCTTCTTTTATAGCTCCGGTAACTTCTGTCCTCAAAGGTATGTACATGTCATTGTGAGATGCAATGTACCTGCCGTTTAGATAAATGTCCGCCAATGTATCAAGGCCTTTGAAATTAAGATAGTATCTCTTTCCCTTACGTGGAAGTCGGAAATTGCATTTGTAGATCCAGTCTGATTCGGCAACCCAGCGGCATTTTTCCGGATTTCCCATTATTGTTGGATCTTCTATTTTGCCGTGCCTTAACAGTATTTCATGGACCTGAGCGGGGATTCGGGCAGAAAACTCATCATCACTGCCCCCTTTCCCATATTCAGCTATTGTTTTTTCGTCAAGCCTGCTTACATGATTCAGTTGCCTTACAAACCAGCCATCCCTAAGTTTGACAACACTTTTCATAATTACCCCCCTAAAATGCAATACTTAATTAAAAACATAGGGAATGGAATTTTTCTTACCATTCCCTTCATAGCAATATTCTTATCTATCTAAAACAACGCAATATAAAATATGTATATTCTTACATTAATATTTTATCACTTGAATATTTTGCGGTCAAGGTCAGACATATAAGTAAAAAGACCGGGAATTTACCCGGCCTTTTTTTCGTTCTTTTTGTATTTTATCCGTGTGGCTTCTCCACCTCGTATGTGCCTTTCAGCCTTATTCTCCTCCAGGATTTTCTTGACCTGTTTCGCCATCGCCGGATTGAGTTTTCTGAGCCTTTCGGTAACATCCTTGTGTACTGTGCTTTTACTGATTCCAAAGGTCTGGGCTGCAGCCCTGACTGTTGATTTGTTTTCAATGATAAATGCTCCCAGTTCGAGGGCCCGTTCGACAATATACTGCTTCAAAACATTTCCCTCCTACAGCATCAGAACCTGCCTGGCTCGGGGTGTTTCTGATAATATTTATATGCACGTTTGAATGCGGTTATGTTTTAAGATATTTCCCATTATTCCTTGGTGAAAGGAAGCACGGTTTTTGGATCTATCAGCTTGTCGTCCTTGTAAATTTCAATGTGTAGATGAGGAGGATCTGCACACTCAAAAACTGCGGTGTTTCCCACACTGGAAATCGCATCGCCGGCCTTGACTTTCTGGTTCACGCTCACCATGCTTGCACTTGCCAGGTTTGAGTATACAGATTTATAGCCGTTTTCATGATCTATTACGATCGTAATGCCATAGCAGGGATCTTCCTTTATTTCCTTGATATAGCCATCAGCCACGGCTTTTACGGCCTCTCCCCTGGGAGCTTCTATGTCAATTCCGCTGTGCGTGCGCCATTCGTCAAGAGTTTTGGAATAAAGAAGTCTGTCCATCGCATAGTCTGTAATGATTTTTCCTTCCAAAGGCAGCACGAAAGTCGGTTTTTTCCCTAAAAGATTAATAACTTCCTGGGAACCATCTGACTGAGCCGATTTGTTTTCATTTCCGGTATCCTTGGGCTTTTCAGGTACGGGCGTTGCTGTCGGCGCAATGGTGGGTTTTGCTGCCGTTTCCACATCTTCCTGGGCCAGCTCGGGTATATCGTCTGCGGTATCATCATTCCTGGCCGCAAGATCTTCATTTGATTCGTCATTGGTTTCAGGGGGTATATTTGAACCTATTTCATAGTCAAACCTTCTTTCGGGATTCCGTAACTGGTCAATCGCTGCCTGATCAGTTTGTTTTGAGCCATCATCCAGCAAGGCTGAATCGTTCTTCTCATCATTCTGCAATGCCTCGTTGGGAACCAAATCGTTTTCATACTGGTCAGGCTGAGAGACGAGATTCCTTGTTGTGAAATATACCGCACCCACCGCCAGAACGCACAGACCTAAAACGACCAGCAGGTAAAAACCGCTTTCCTTGAAAAACTCCTTAATCTTCCTTGTCCACTCTTTATCGTCACTGTAAAAACCTTTCTGACTCACATTGTCCACCTCCAGCAAATATTATTGCCACTGGAAGCGGATTTATACATGAGAGGAATTTTTTTGGTCAGTTGCTGCCCAGCATGGCAGCCACATTTTCAGTGATCGGTTCTACTTCAACACCGGTGTAGTAATACTGCAGGATGTATTCAAAGTCCTTTCCCTTCTGCGCCAGCTCATTGGCCCCGCACTGGCTCATTCCTACGCCGTGCCCAAAACCGTATGTTGTAACTTCCATAACGTCTTCGTCCGTGAAATTTATCTCCATTATCGTGGACGCCAGTGAAAACAGCTCCCGGAACTTCGTTCCGGGGATGGTTATGCTCCCTATCCTTATCTCCTTTACCCGCTGACTGTTGGAATATTCTACTACCTCAATGTCCTCGGATACAGGTCCCAGGAAAACAACATCAGGATATGCCTTCATAATCTTTTCGCGGATTTCTTCGCCTGTCAGAACCACTTTTTTTTCATAGCTCGAATAGTCAGACTCCCCTTCACTGTATACGCTGCGAAGATACGGCACTTGGCTTACCGAGCTCCATACCTCCTGGATATCCTCGGTTATACCTCCGCTGTTTGCATGATAAAGGGGATTGATTATTTCACCTTCATATGTCAGGATAAGTCCGCTCGTTTCGTATACGGCACGTTCAACCTTAGCCCAGTTTTCCTCCACATCGGCATTTGGATACCATGTCTGGTACATGTCTTTTGTTATCCATGCCTGGCAGTGGGTTGAATCGGTACAGACATGTGCCCCGAAATGCCTGTCGGTACCGCTTCCGTATTTGCCCAGTGCCCTTCCCAGGGCATATGTCCTGGCAGCAATCGCCTGTGCCTTCAGGGCTTCCATTTCAAAGCTTGCAGGCATTTCCGCCGCAACAACCCCGACAATATATTTGTCCAGATCCATGCGTTCAATAACCTTCGTCCGGGTGTTGTATACCAAAATATCTATTTTTTGCACGGCCTGATGATGTTTTTCTTCCTCCGGTTCATCATCCCGGATTTCCTCCTTTCTTAGGTTTCTTGAAACAGACAAAAATATCAGCAGGCATGCAATCAAAAGAACTACAAGAGCCTTCCTGTTTTTTTGCATCTGTCGGCAGTCCTCCCCTGTTTGTGTTTAGCGGCGGAGAAATGAACTGAACTATCCGTGCCGGATGGCATGACTTTAACCTTGAAAATACGTACCATTCAAAATATATGCGCGAGTATTCTTCTTAATGACCTGTTTCTGGTATAATGGTGACAGCGGATGCATATACTGCCCCGGTATGAAGCCGGAATACGGATATAATAAATGTTACGCCGGGGAAATTGTGTTGATGAACAGAACATGTGAGGAAGCATATGAAAAACCCGTTCATGGAAAAAGCCCTTGAAGAAGCCAGGAAGGCATATATGGAAGATGAAGTGCCTGTAGGTGCGGTTATTGTTTGCCGGGGCAAAATTATAGCAGCGGCTCATAATATGCGTGAAACCCTAAGCAGGGCTACGGCCCATGCCGAAATTCTTGCAATCGAAAAGGCGTGTTCGGTTCTGAAAACGTGGTACCTTAACGACTGCGATCTGTATGTTACCCTTGAACCCTGCATAATGTGCGCCGGTGCAATAATTAACGCAAGAATAAGAAGCCTTTATTTCGGGGCGTTTGATCCGAAAGCCGGAGCCTGCGGTTCGGTTATTGACGTTTTCCGCCTGAAGGAACTGAACCACCATGTTACGGTATATGCCGGAATTATGGAAGACGAATGCGCTGCACTGCTTACCGGGTTCTTTAAATCAAAAAGGTAGAGTTATTCTGTTTCATCCTGATACCCAATTGAAACTTTTATTGAATTTAGCTGTTATATTACCGTTTTATGAAATATTTAGTCAAATGTATTGACAAATATATATATATATAGTTTTTAAAATATAATTACAAAAGAAAGTTTGTCGGTAGCCGTTATCCGACTAATAAAATGACGGTTCGTAAGTTTGAACCCTCTGTAATAGAGGGTTTATTTCGTTAGAGGGACCATAATGAATATTACAGAGCATGGTTTTTATATTATCTACTTTCTTACTCCATGTTTTTTTCGTAAAGACAACAGGAGAAGAAGAACGGGAATAATAATCTGAAAGGGAATGGAATATAAAGGCCATACCTTTTCTGCCCAGGCAAACATCTCAACTATATTTTCATATATCCAGACTGAAAGTACAACACAAAAAACTGCGACTGCAGTGGTCAGTTTCCTGTAGTCATCAATTCCTGCTAGCTGGCACAAAGCATTTGTCGCGGCGTATATGCAAACCGAGATTTTAATCCCGCCGCTGATGAGAAGATTAATGTTCACAAGAGGTTCCACGTTTATACCGGGTATAAGCATGGTTGACAGGTGAGGAACAAAAGTGGCACGGTAAATCAGTTCACTTCCCAGAACAAAAATATCTCTGAAAAATATTAAAATTCCCATTAAAGTAAAAACCCCTGCAGATGCAAAAATTATCTTTTTCAGTTTTTCCTGATTGTTCAGGCACTGAAAAAGCATGAGGAACGCAACCGTTTCCCCGAACGGAAAAGTTACCAAAGCAAAGGATGCCATAAGAACGGGTTCTATACCGTTTCCCAGGACAGGAAGCACCGCCCCGAAATCATGTATTGTAATAAGTGACAGGCAGATAACAAAAACCACCAGGGGTATTACAGGTACCAGCAGTTCCCCCAGTCTACCCACCACTTCAATCCCGCTGTTAATTACGTAAACCAGAACGGCTGCAAAAAGACCTATTATCACAGCCATCGGCGTTTCCGGAAGAGTTGTGGTGCAGATAAACTCGCCGAAATTTCTCAGTACCAGCGAAGCCAGGTGAATGAAATACCAGATATACAATATAGAGATAACCGTGCCTAAAACTTTTCCCAGCCTGTCTTTCAGGATGTCCACCAGTGTTTTGGACGGGTTCAGCATGGCAATCCGAGTATAAATCCACAAAAGTAGGGCACCGCCCGCTCCTCCGATGAGGATGGCTATCCATGCATCGTTTTTTGCTCCTTTTGTAGGAGTCAGTATAATAGTGCTTCCAAAAAGAAAGCCGGAAAGAAGCACGAACATCTGAATGCCAGATATTTTTTCTTTTTTCACTGTTTCAAAACCCCTGTCATTTTAAATAGTGATTCTATCCACCGGGCCGGGCTCGGAATCCTTACTCCTTCGGCCAGAAGCAAGCCCACAACCAGGCTCACTCCTATGAATAAAAAGTATAGTACATATACCATGGCTTTCTCCTTTTTTCGTATAAACTTCTGCATGTCATACAGAATAAGGATAACAAACACTAACAAGACTTTTATCATTTTATGTTATCCACTCCCGCCTGCCGGGCTTTTAATAATGCCTGTGCGCATTATATTGGCATCCAACCGTATAAACACGGGCAGATCGCTGAAAATGTCATTCCAGTTGTTTTCTACGCCTTTCCAGTACTCCGGATGATACTTGTGCAAATATTCACCGAAACCGAATATGTCACTGGAATAAACTCTTTGTGCCTTCTCCATTGCCGCCGTGATTTCTTTTTTTATTTCCTCTTCCAGCGTTTTTTTCAGAACCTGCAGGCTTTCAGGCATCCCCAGCGTTCCTTTTCCCCTGTACTCACCAATATTTGCTTCAGCTTTCACTTCGACGATCAAAGCAGAAGGTTCATTGTTTTCAAAATCCACCTTGATTTTCCCTTTTGCTCTTATAATCTCCATTGCCAATTTACTTTTATCTGTAGTTACACTAATAACGGCACTCTTTATTTTGTCCGTTGCAAACAGGTATCCCCGTGTTTCTTCCGGGTCAAGCCATCCTACCAGTTTTCCGTCCCTGAACACTGCAGTGCCCTCGGCTTTAACTTTCCTTTCCCCTGCTTTCGTTACCTGGCCAACTGCAGGCTGTATTCCGCTGCTTCCCATGATTTTAATAAGGTCAATCAGCATGGTTTTTTTAACCGTACCGCGCAGAATTGTATTTTCCACCGTTTCATTTATATACACGGCAGGTATCGAATCCATATCGGTTTCTATTTCCAGGATCTCTTCAGGTGTTGAGCCTTTTGCCACGAGAATGTTCATTTCATAATCAGGCTCGTGATCCCTGTGAAAAAAATCCAGAACTTCTTCAAGGTTTTCATGCATAAGGAGGTTTTCTCCAAGAATAAGGACCTGGGCCGTGTTTAAGTACATCTTTTTGTCCACGACAGACAGCATATTTACTGTAGCCTCAAAAACCGTTTCACCCTCAAACGATTCTACAAATACGGGTTTCGGCTGTCCCCCTCCGATGCTGTTCGTACTGGAAGATCCGGACAGAATTGCAGAAGGCTCTACCACCTGCACCGTCAGCTTGACCTTGCCGTCTTTGGTACGATCCAGACCCAGACCCGCGACAATATTTATATCAGCCAGGTCCCTGTTGCTCCAGCATCCGGTAAGTAGCAGAGAGAATACAAGCATAAGGGGAATTACCGCAATGGTCGTTTTTTTCCCTTCCTTCCTGAACATTATGAGCCTTTGCTCACCTCCTGGCGTTTTGTACCCTTTATGCCGTCTGATTTTTCCTGACGAAGTATTCCCGGCCTTGTTATCATAGACCAGATTGGCACCATCACAAAGGAATCCTTGAGATCCGGCAATGTAAGCGGTGAAAACGGTGCCATATATGGAATACCAAATGATCGTATGCGGCACAGGTGTGCAAAAACAACGACGGCCACCAGCGCAATGCCGAGAAACCCCAGAAAATTGGCCGCCAAAAGGAATACAAAACGCAGCAGCATGCTTGCCCGGACAAGAGACGGAACAACAAAGCTGCATATGGCAGTAATTGATATAATTATCACCATGAGGTTACTGGCAATTCCCGCCGCCACCGATGCCTCGCCCAGTACAATTGCCCCCACAATGCTCAGTGCCTGACCAATCGGCCTTGGCATCCTTACACCCGCCTCGCGCATCAGTTCAAAGGCCAGGAGCATCAGTATGGCTTCGGCAACCGGAGGAAACGGAACACCCTGGCGTGAAGCCGCCAGAGTTATCATCAGCCTGAAAGGAATCACTGAATGATGAAAGCCGACCAATGCAACATACATCCCCGGCAGCATATTTGACAGCAGCAATGCCACCAACCGGAGCAAACGCATAAATGTTGCGAAATAGGCATGATCATAGTAGTCATCCGCGGTTTGTATTGTCTCTACAAACAGGTACGGCACGGTCAGAACATAAGAAGTCCCGTCGCATAATATGGCTACACGCCCTTCCAGGAGCTTTCCGGCAAGCCTGTCGCATTTTTCGGTATTTCCAACCGTTGGGAACAGCGATAACCTGCTGTCGGAAATATACTGTTCTATAATGCCGGTATCAAGTATCGCGTCGGTATCGATTTTTTTGAGTCTCTCACGTACCTCATTCACAATCTCTTCATTGGCAATTCCCTTGATATAGCAGATACAAACATCGGTTTTCGTCTGCCTGCCGATTTGCATCATTTCAATCTTGAGATTCGGATTCTTTATTCTCTTCCGGATCAGCGTTGTATTTGTAAGAAGATCCTCAACAAAACCTTCCCGCGGACCCCTCATGGATATCTCGGTATCGGGTTCTTCCACCTGTCTTCCCTGCGGAGCCTTTACTCCGATTGCCAGTGCCCTGTTTTCTCCGTCAGTAAAAAGTATTACTTCCCCTGATACTATTGCATCCACCGCTTTCTGCATTTCATATACTTCGGTTATTTCATTGTCCGCTACAATGCTTTTTCTAATCCGTTCGTATATGGAACTGACTTCATGTAATTTTGTTTCTGAAAGAAATTTAAGAATAGGGCTTACTACGTCCTGGTTCAAAGCCCTCTTGTCAACAAAACCATTGAAATAAGCCACAAGTATTCTTATCTGGCCGTCCTTTCCGGACATAATTTCCCTGTATATAAAATCGCTGCAGCATGAAAAAATATCGTTTAACTGTTCCTTAACGGCATCGACAGAGCCGGGTATAGAGCCATGAATTTCATACTTCAGGCTTTCAGGTTCGGTTAGCAGGATCCTTTTACGCGTTCTTTTCCTTATTCTTCCAGACATTTTCTTATCACCTGGCTTTATTATTTCCGCTTTTGTAACTCAAAATGCATAACATGTTTAAAAAGAGATTGCAAAACAGGATTAATCATAGTATCCTTTTTATTAATCAAGCTATTCGGGAGGAAATATGAAAATCGGAAAACAGAAGAACATTGCGCTGATAGCACATGATAACAGAAAAAGAGACCTGATCGAATGGGTAAAAAGCAGGAAGGACATATTAAGCGGGCATTTTCTGTGCGGGACGGGGACAACTGCTGCCCTGATTTCAAAGGAAACCGGGCTTCCGGTACGGGCATACAAAAGCGGGCCGATGGGCGGCGACCAGCAGATAGGCGCCTTTATAGCAGAAGGGAAAGTGGATTTTATGATATTTTTCTGGGATCCGCTGACATCCCAACCCCATGATCCTGATGTCAAGGCGCTTTTAAGGATAGCGGTACTGTATGACATACCCGTTGCGATGAACCGCTGCACGGCGGATTTCCTGATAACATCCCCGATGATGAACGAGGAATGCGAAACCCATGCGCTTACATACAAAAGCATGCTGGATCAATGGTGACTTTTCCCGTTCCGGGCATTATTGACTTTGAATGCTTTCTACGTTAAAATAAGAGAGCAGACAAAGGAATGCACCGCATTTATGGAAGAGTATCGAAGTGGTCATAACGAGCCTGACTCGAAATCAGGTGTACGGCTCAAACCGTACCGTGGGTTCGAATCCCACCTCTTCCGCCAGATTTTATCCAGGCAAAAACAAAACCGGATTTTGGTTCTCATCCCGGAAATATTACAAGGGATGAGAACTTTTTTTGTTTCCTGATTTATTCTGCAGAAGTGAAATTCCAAACCCCAGCAGCATCCAGAAAATCGGGGATACAGCAATAAAGCTGTCATTGAACAGTCCGGCTGCCAGGTATGCAAATACCGACATAAGGATACCAGAAGAAATAATCTTCTGCTTTTTGCTCTCTTCAATCGCAGGCCCGATTTTTGCGTGATTATATTCTTTACAGTTACTTCTCAAAATTAATGCCAGTGTTTTTGCAATATACCAGGCAATAACAGACATCAGGCATATTAACGATATAATACCCGAGCCGAGAGCAATTTGCAGGTACCAGTTATGCGGCTTTCCGATGATCACCCAGATTGCACCGTAATTAAGCTTTCCGAGGATATCGTTCTGGGGAAAAACAAACGCAAACGTATCAGGACCGTAACCTATAAAAACAGCATTTTTAAGCAATGGTATGGCTCTTGACCATATATATCCCCTGCCCGAGGCAAACGTTTCTTTTCCCTTGAAACCAAAGGATTCCACGGGAACAATATCGGTAATTTGGCCGTTATAGCCCACTACTTTCATTTTTCCGTCAACCAGCACAAGCTCTATGTCCTTTCCCCCGGCTTCCAGCATAATCCATTTTACTTCTGATGTTTCATCTTCATAACCGGTTATGCCCGAATAAGGTTCATCGGTAAATTCAAGAACATTGCCGTCTTTCCGGAACCGGATTTCTTCCGAGTTTTCATTGTAAAACCTGAACCCGTCCCCGTTGTTTTCCACGCGGATAAACCAGTGGTTCGTTTCTATTTCCGCTGAAGCATCATCGAGTTTTATGTCCCTGAAAACAAGCCTGTCCTCGTCCTGGTTCTGTCTAAAAGGGTTCATGCTCTGTATTTCATCCCATAACAGCCCGCCGCTGTATGAATTCATTAATGCAAATACGCAAATCCCGTAAAAAACAAGAGCGGCCGCCTGCTTTATCCTGTCCTTCGCAGCGGCATACAGGAGAATAAAAAATCCAGGAACCGTGATTAAAGCGGCAAAATACCCTGCCCTGGACATCGACGCCGTGAGCAGAAAAAAAGCAGAACCGAAAAACAGTAATGCATAAGCAATCTTCTTTGCCCGGCTTGTTTCAGTAAGGACCAGGGCAATTGAAAGCGGCAGCAAAACAGCCCCGTAAGTCCCCACGTAGTTTGAATTTCCTATGGTTGACGATATGGTAAATGGCTCTTCAGGGGGAATTATTCCTGTATATTCAAAAATTCCCATAACCGTAACCAATATTGAAGCAGCCAGTGTTATTCTAAGTATCTTAATCATTTCTTCGGTTCCGGAAAACAAAAAGTAAGAGAAAAAAAGAATAAAGCAGTAACAGAGCTGGGTAAGCCCGCCTTCGTACATATCCACAATGCCGAACCATGCGGTGGTTTTGTAACCGGAGAAAATTACCGACAGCAATATGCATATACAGTATGGGACGAGAAAATACAGTGCTCCCGGGATTTTTCGGTCTTTGTTTTTCTTAAGCATAATTGCGGGAAACATCATTATAACCGCTGCATAGAGAAGAAGTACCTTGATCAGGGCATAGTAATCGTCATACCATTGGGTATTAAGCAGCATCCTGCGCATTTCTTCATTGAGATAAACCCGGAAACGGTACTTCGCCAGGGGTATAAGTACCGTTAAAATTACAAAGGGCACATAACGGTACATTACAAATATATCCTTATTGTTTTTCCCGGTTATTTCATTCATACAGAACCTCTGGATATAAGATTTCCATGAGCATCATAAACCGATCTAAAACCCAGTCAATACCCATATTCCATAATACCATAAAACACTTATATCACAGAATCAGCGCGTCTGTAAACTTCTCCAGGCATTATCATTGACCGGAATAATATTACAATGGTATGTTAATGTAGGCACTCATATTGAACATGGGAATTTCAGGGAAGCCCTGGATACGATTTTTGGATTTGTAAGGACGGCAAATATATTTTTTGATAAGGAACAGCCGTGGATTACAGTAAAAAGCAATCCGGAAAAGTGTAAGGAAACCCTGAATACATGCATACAGATAATTGCCAACCTTTCACTGCTCCTGGAACCATTCCTGCCGTTTTCATCGGCCAGGATAAGAAAAATACTGAAAATTGAAAATACTTTATGGCGGTATATTGAGATTCCCGCAGGAACGGAGCTCATTCCTGCCGAAATCCTTTTTGAAAGAATTGACAAAAAAACCATTCAGGAAGAGGAGGAACGGCTGGCTTTGCAGCATCTCTCAGTTTCCTGAATAAATATTACGCAGGCTTTTTGCCGCCAGCACAAACAGCGAGCCGATGGTTTTAAGGACAAAGCTCCTGGTTTCCTCGTCGATACCCTTTATTGCCTTAAGCGCAGCGGAGGCCTTGTTATACCAGTCTTCCGTCAGATCATAGTACGTCATGGCCCCCGTTGCCTTAATCACCTCGTAAAGGGTTTCGACAAACAGTTCCCGTTTGCTGTCATCCAGCGAGCCAATCCATTTGTTCAGTGCTGAATTCATGAACATTGTGCTGCTTTTTACTGCCTGCAAATACAGGAAATCATCGTCCTTAACCTGCCATGAAAAGGGATCATGCTGCATGATCCAGAATCTGTTGCTCTTTACCACATAATAGCTTTCCTGGTTGTGCAGAAGCATTCCTATTACCGACGACTGGGGTATTGTTTTGTGAATCCTGTCTTTTATGCTTTGGTAGCCCGGGCAATGAAAAACTTCCTCCCTGAACCCGGGACCGTCATGGTTAAAAACACGGATTATTCTGTCCCTGATATGCTGATGACATTTCATTGCTGAGTAAACCGCTATATTTCCGCCTTTCGAATGTCCACCCACTATTAATTCAGACGCGATCATGTAACCTACGGCATTAAGGTATTTAACGCCTTCTTCCTGTGAAGGGACAGGGCTGATAAATCCCATGTTGAAATCCTCTTTCCATCCCACAAAAGTTGCATCGGTTCCGCGGAAGGCCACATATGCGGTTTCATCATCCAGCAGATATGTAATTGCCGAAAACTGCTTTTCTTCATATATATCAATTTTATTTACATAAAAAGTCATCCTGATATTACTGAATCTCGGGCTGGTTGCAAGTGTTTTCAACAGCTTCCTGTTGCTTTCATTGTCCCTTACGCCCCTGAAAAGAACATCAATGTTTTCCATTTCCGCTGTCTCTGCAATTCTGACCGGTTTTGCCGTCTCCGAAATTCCCGGAACAAAACCGTCAAAATTCAGGTATGAAAACTGCGACAGAATGAGACTGTCCACCGCATTGAAGGGTTTTTTACTGAAACTGTCGGTTTGTTCTGCTGCATAACTTACTATATTTTTCATCTCATTTCCTCCAAGTATACTTTCGGCAAATTGCCCTTATAGGTGAATAAACCGGTTTTACATTTTAAAGTTTCTTTTATATAATATTTTTATAACCAACTGCTATCAGTTTGCTTCTCATATAAAATATATTTTCAGCGGAGAATTATATGTACAGCATTATCCTTGTTGACGATGAACTGTGGGCTTTAAACGGCCTTAAGAATATCATACCATGGGAAAATTACGGTTTCGAAATAAAAGAACTTTGCAGCAGTGCCGAAGCTGCATTAAGTGCCATTCGAATTCATAAACCCGATGCTGTTTTTACCGATATAAGAATGCCCGGCATGAGCGGAGATGAATTCATTAATATGGTCCGCTCCGAAGGCATTGAAACCGAACTGGTTATTGTAAGTGCCTACAGAGATTTCAATGTTGCACGGCAGGCAATATCCCAGGGAGTTTTGTATTATCTAACTAAACCGCTTGATAAGAACGAAGTGGTAAATGTAGTATGTACACTGAAGGAAAAACTTAACAAGAAAAAAAAGACTCTGTTTACAGAAGAAAACCTGCTCAGGATTTCAACGGATAATGATTTTGATAATCCAAATATTGTGAAATATCTTGAGCAGTGTGCCGTTTTCCCTAACTGTTATCTCATCCTGGATCAGCATATTTCTTTACGGAAGTATTATAATTCTGATGACATTACCATAATGCATATAATGTTCCCGAACAATGATAAGGCAAGCCTGGTTTCGGTCTCCATGAACATGTGCCATGTACTGAAAGATTATCCTTACGGGATAAGCCGGAAACATGAAGATTTTTCCTGCATTTCAGAAATGAAAACCGAAGCTGAATTGTCCGCCGAATTCAGGTTCAGATACTCGGAAAACCCGACAGTTTCGTCCATACAGGCATACCTGGCTGCCCATTACAACGAAAAAGTAAAAATGAAGGATATCGCGGAAAAATTTTATCTTTCAGAGTCTTACCTGTTTGAGCTGTTCAAAAAACACACAAATAAAACTATTATCCAGTTTATTACCGATCTCAGGATCAAAAAAGCCTGTACGCTGTTGAAAGCTACGGATTTGCCGGTTTATGAGATTTCGGAAAAAGTGGGTTATGATGATTTGGGTTATTTCGGAAGGCTGTTCAAACGGCAATTGAACTGCACTCCTGCCGATTACAGGAAAAAATGCATGGTCAGCAGTTCTCCGTCGGAATAACCAGCTTCACTGAGGTATAAAATTTTTCCCTTGATATGTACTGTATGTCCGTACAGTTATTGTAAAGCTTCAGCCTTTTTGCAATATTCAAAATGCCAATGCTGTCGGTTTCTGAAATTATCTCCTCTTCCTGCTGGCAGCTCAGGCATGATATCATTTTGTTTATTTTTTCTACTTTTTTCTCGGGTATGCCGCAGCCGTTATCAGTAATATCTATGTGCATAAAACCGTCTGAATCAATATAGGCTTTTAGTAATATGATACAGCGTGCCTTTTTTTTGTGATTTTTAAAACCGTGCATGATAGAGTTTTCCACAAGGGGCTGCATTACCATTGAAAGAATCTGTACATCCATGATTTCCGGCGAAACCTCTTTCCTAAGCTCATATTTACCCGGATATCTGAAAGACATAATTCTGACATAATGCTCAACATGGTTCAATTCCTGACTGAAAGGAACCATCATGCTCGAATAAAGAGAATACTGGAATAGCTTTGACATGGAAGTAACCAGTTCTTCTATAGGTTCAGCCCTGTAATAGTTGGCCATGCTCCTCAGACATTCCATTGTGTTAAACAGAAAATGCGGATTTATCTGGCTTCGGTAAGCAGTTAATTCGGCTTTTTGGTGAGCTATCTCCAGGTCAAAAAGCTTTTTTTGCGCCTGTTGTTCTTTTAGAGTCGCTGTTTCTATTCTTTCAAGCATCTGGTTAATTCTGTCGGATAAAAGCCTGAGCTCTGACATCCTGGGACATCTTATACGCTTATTTCCGCTTTTCAAATCCAGGGCGTTAACGTCTGCAATAATGGAATTGACTGAGGAAGATATGCTTCTTACCACTATCATCACCAAAAAGACAATAATTATTGTACCCGTTATTATTATTATGAAAAGCGAATTTCTTGTTGAAAACAGGTCTTCAAGAACCGAGTTTTCAGGCATCATGCAGATAACTTTCCAGTCCGTATATGGTATTACTGCTGAATATGTAAGGTATTTATTGTTTTCAAACCTGAATGATCCCTGACCTTCCTGCAGGGCCAATACATAAGCTTCCATTCCTCCGCTTATTTCCTGGCTGGATGATATCAGGCGGTCATTAAATGCCAGTGAAAAAATTGCCTTATCGCTGTGTTCGGTTTCCTGGAACAAAGAATTAAGCTCAAACATTACCGCACATATTGCGGCGTTTCCCGACTGTCCGCGGGTTACAAGCCCCTTCACATCATTTATTGGGGCGTAATATATGAAATATGGCATAAGATTGTTTTTATTGCCTTTTATGTATATCGGACCCGAAAAAAACGGTTCTTCAAGGCGGATATCATCATATAAGCCGTGTTCTGACAAATCATTCAGAAACACGCTCGTGTACATTTCCTTTGAATATAAATAAGTGTGAGAATTAACATAGAAAAATATATCTATTATATAAGGATAGATTTCCACGGAGTTTGAAATAACCTCAAATGCAGCGTTACGATTGCGGATTCTGTCGGGTGAATATACCGAAAAACAATGGTTTTGTACCGATGTTGAATAGCCGATGGTTTTGGCCGTACGGACAATTACATTCAGCCTGTCCGACATTTGTGCCTCAATTTCCTTGGAAAGCTGCTCAAAATTTGTACTGACCTGTTTGTTTACCACCAGCCTGAAAGAAAAGTAATAATAAATGATAACAAGCAAAACAAACAGGACACTGATGAACAGGCAAGCCAAAATACGAATTCTCATGGAATTAAACGGCTGTTTCATCAAATTCACCCGTTTTTCAGGAAATCTGCTTCAATAAAGCAGCAATCAGTAATTCCGTGTTTTTGTTGTTACAAGATTATTATAGTTTACAAAACAATCAAATACAATGCTGCATTATTCAGACCGTATTATTGTCCTAAAAAACCATATATTTGTCACTATTATCTAAAAGCGGCCCTGATATAATTAAACTATAGTGCAAAATAGCCAAACTTCATAACCTGTGTTATTTTTTCGTTATCAACTGAGATCAATAAAAAATACGGGGAGTCGTTCTATGCTTAATGGAAATTCCATATCTCAGAATTCTTATCAAAAACCTAAAAAGAAACGCTATAAACAATTATTGGTTGAAATGTGGAAATACCGGGGAATTTACGTTATTCTGCTTCCGGTAATACTATGGTACATATTGTTTCAGTATGTACCCATGGCAGGATTACAGCTTGCTTTCAAGGATTACAAGGTTAACATGGGAATCTGGGGCAGTCCGTGGGTAGGTTTTAAACATTTTAACAGGCTCTTTTCAAATCCGAATTTTTTCAGTTCAGTTCTGCTTACCTTGAGAATTAATGTCGGAAGACTGTTTATTACCTTTCCTTTTCCAATTTTACTTGCCCTGTTACTGAATGAACTGAGACTTAATAAATACAAACGGATCCTCCAGACTATATATACTTTTCCCAATTTCCTGTCATGGGTTGTAATAGCCGGAATAACAATTAACGTCCTGTCCTATGACGGTTTTGTAAACAATCTTATACGGTCTTTTGGCGGGAATGCCGTCAGTTTCATCGGCAACGAAAAACTCTTTATTCCGCTGGTTTTTGCCACAGAAGTATGGAAATCCGCAGGATGGAGTTCTATTATATATCTTGCTGCTATGGCAGGAATTGATCCGGGATTGTATGAGGCCAGCGAAATTGATGGTGCATCACGCATTCAAAAAATTATACATATTACTCTGCCAGGCATTCTGCCTACTATAACGGTGATGTTTATCCTTGCTACAGGCAATATCATGAACAAAGGTTTTGATCAGGTGTTTAACCTGCAGAATCCGGCAGTAAAAAATGTTTCAGAGATCCTGGATGTTTACATTTATAACATAACATTCCGTGCTACTCCCAACTTTGGATATTCAACCGCTGTGAGCCTTTTTCGATCGGTTGTGAACCTGTTATTTCTGATTATTTCCAATACCGCATCAAAATGGCTGACCGGGAACGGATTATTTGGCGTGGAGGAGAACATACATGACTAGCAAAATAAACAAAAAACGGAAATTTGATGTTATCGATATTATTGTCATTACTATACTGACTATATGGGCACTTACCATCATTATACCTTTTATTAACGTATTCGCGATATCGTTTTCAACACAGAAAGAATACCTGGATACACCTCTTTTGCTGTGGCCTAAAAAGCCTACGCTGGAAAACTATGCAACGCTGTTCAGAAACGGCAGAATCCTGATAGGATACAGGACCACTCTTAAGCTGATATGCATCGGTCTTCCTATTAATCTTTTCCTGACCATCAGCGCCGCCTATGGCCTAAGCAGGAAAGGCTACCCGGGCAGAAAGTTTTTTACCAAATTCGTTGTATTGACAATGCTTTTCCATGGCGGAATCATTCCTTTATACCTGACCGTCCGTTCTTACGGCCTGATTGGAACATTGTGGGCTGTTGCCCTGTCTAGCGGGATTAATACTTTCTATATGATAATCATGCTTAACTTTTTCTCATCACTGCCTGATTCACTGGTAGAATCAGCAAAACTTGACGGAGCCGGGGAATATACAATCCTGTTCAGAATCGTTCTGCCTCTTTCAAAGGCAGTTCTGGCAACTGTTACATTGTATTATCTCGTAGACAGGTGGAACGAATGGTATAACGCAATGATTATGATCCGGGATACGAAAAAAACACCATTGCAGTTAATCCTCAGATCCATTATTCTTGATTCCCAGCTTATGGGTGAAGTAGTTACTGAATCGGTTGATATCTTTTCATTCAGCGACGGCATAAAAATGGGTTCCATTGTTGTTGTAATTCTACCGGTAATGTGCGTCTTCCCGTTTCTGCAGAAGTATTTTGTAAAAGGAGTTCTTATAGGCGCAATAAAAGCATAAACGGGCACTATGCACAGGCGATGAAGGCAAAAAAATATAAACAGCTTCTTTCAGGATCTGTTTATATTATTAAATAAAATTAGGAGGGATTTTATGAAAAACATTCTGAAAAGAGTAATTGCATTTGCAATCATACTTGTTATGGTTCTCAGCATGTCTGCCTGCGGTCAGAAGTCCACCCCGCCTAAGACTTCGGGCGATACCGGCAGCAGCAGTGGTTCTTCTGATTCCGGGCAATCCAAGGACTATTCTGAACATTATGTATTTACAATAGCAAGCGTCCAGGTGAACGAGGCAGTGGATTATAATGGCGACGAATTTTCAAAATGGTGGCAGGAGCAATTCAATTTTGAATGGAACGTCATCGCAATGAACTTTGACAACTGGCATGAAAAAGTCAGGATCTGGATCAGTTCCGGAGACATGCCGGACATCACTATTTTTGACTACAAGCACGGTGAAATGATGAACTATATCCAGCAGGGACTGGTATACCGCTTCCCTGATAACTGGAAAGAAAGATGGCCTAATGTTGCACGGGCACAGGAACTTTCTGAGCTTGGCGATGTTGTGGCCGAACATGTGGGCGGTACATATTTCCTTGCAAGGCCTAATTTTGCAAACAATAAACCTACCAAAAAGATGATAACAAACATGATTGTATATTTAAGGAAAGACTGGGCACAGGCCGTCGGTTTTGAACTGAAAGATCATTATACAATTGAAGAATTACTGACCTATGCACGCCTTATTAAGGAAAAAGACCCCGGTAATGTCGGCAACAGGCTGGTACCCATCGGTGTTAATGCATCCAATGCCTTTACATTGTTTGTCCGGACCTGCAGCACATATACCGGACCCGATACTTATTTCTACAAGGGAAAAGACGGCGATTATCACTGGGGACTGGCTGATGAAAACACTCTGAAAGGTCTGAAGTACTATAAGAAGGCTTATGATGAAGGATTACTGCATCCTGAATTCTATTCCTATTCAGGATCCCAGGATATTGAAGATTTTTATGTAGCAGGTGTTTCAGGCGCAATGTGGTACCAGGGTATGGCCAGGTACATGGAGATGCTGGACGCAAATATGCGTGAAAACCTGGGGGTAAGCTTTGAAGAAGCCGTATGGCCATGTTTCATAACCGATGATGAAGGTGTTTTCAGAAATTATCCGATGACCAATTTCTGGGGAACAATCCTGTTCAGTCCGAACATGGGAACCAAGAAATGGGAAAGATATATGGATATGCTTGACTACTCAGCCAGTGACGAAGGACAGTTGTTCATTCGTCTGGGCTTCAAGGGTACAGACTGGGATTATGATGAAAACGGAAATATTGTAAGCTACCTGCCTGCAGGAACTGACGCAAGAAACAAATATCCGTCCATCTATCCCATCTACCACCAGCTTATAGTTCTGAGCGACGACTTCAGCCTGATTAACCCGAACTACAGAAAAGAGTTCAGGGATAAAGTGATTGACCTGTACAAGCAAAGAGAAAAGCTTAGTACCGATGAATCCGCACCATCAATGGACTGGAACATATACTTGTATGATTCTGAAGCAAAGAATGCGCTCAGCTTTGATTTCGGCAATGATTTTGCAACCCTGGTTGTTTCAGGAGAAGACATAGAAACAGCATGGAGAAAATGGCTTGACAGTTATTCTTACATGATTGATCCTGTACTTGAAGAATTCAGAACTAATTTAAAATAACCAAGTCACCGGAAATCGGGGGGCAGGTTATTAAAGAAACTGCTCCGACGGCTCTGCTCTTGGGCCTGTCGGAGCAGTTTCTGCTATAATAGCCATCCGAATCCATAATACCCACTCCTGTTCATGCTTTAGCGGCCGGAATAAACGTTGTCCTTGTTTTTAAACCTTATTCTTGCAAATTTCAGTTTACCCGCCCTGACAATATCACCATCACGTAAACCGGTTACTTTAAATGTGTCAATCGCCTGTCGGGCTTCTTATTGAAATTCTATTGTACGAGAATACGTTTTTTAAATTATTCTTTTCTTATATTAATCCAATCTTAAAAATATTGATTTAAAGCCCTGTGTGTTATGATATTAAGACTTGCCAAACTGTTCAATAAATGTCATTCTATTATCAGCAGCATGTTATGATTTTATTTACCCCATGCTTTGATGCACAAGACTGCAACACATATCGCAATAAGTTTTTCGGAGAATAAAGGCGGTGACTGCTTGACCGGGAAAAACATATACATAAACAAATATAACTTTTGGGCTACAAGTATTTGTGTTATTATATCAGTCATTTTTCTTACTGTTTACATTGTCCAAGGGAAACTGACAATAAAAACACTGGATGTGCTTCAAGCCCCGGTTATTTTTTTCATGTTCTGGATTAATGCTTTTACGAAATATAAGGAAAACAAAGAAAAAACCAGTCCCATATTTCGGGAATTACTGCCCTGGCCAATCAGCGCAATTGTAACTCTTATTATTTATATATACACAAAAAAAGTAACATTTATTTTAATTGCTGTGTATTCACTGGTATTCCTCGTATTGGGTGCCGGAAACATGTTCAGGGAAAAATAAAAAGCGGGTAAAATGCATCATCAAATCCACCTGATAAATGCCGTTTTGTCCCTGCTGTTAAACCCGCATTTTTCGTAAAACCGCAGCGTGTTTTCATCCTTTGCCCCCGTCAGCAGCATTACTTTGTAACAGCCGCTGTTTCGGGCTATTTCAACGGCCTTTTGCATTAATGCCGTGGCAAATCCCCTTTTCCTGTAATCCCTGTGCGTAACCACGTTTTCAATCAATGCATAGGGTCTCATGCCCCGCGTCAGGTTTTTTATAACCACCAGGGTTACGCTTGATACAATTTTGCCATCCTTTTCCCCGACCAAAATGTGGTAATTATCGTCATCAATTATCTCATCCCACAGCGAAATCAGCTCCGGCGTCTCGGGCAGCTTTTCGGTTTCATGAAGGTGAAGGTACAACTCCTGCAGCCCGTCAAGGTCAGGTTTTACTGCTTCACGTATCAGCACCATGCACTCCCTCATTTCTTCTCAAAATCCAGGTAAAGCATGCTCGGCTGTATCCCTGTGTTATTCTGATATTTGCCGTTATAGTATTTTACATATTCACCTTCAATCGAATGGTAGTAAATCTGGCATATTTCAACCCCGGGATAAATCTTTATAGGCTGAACGCAGTGTATTTCAAGCGTCCAGTAGCCGCTGAAACCCACATCTCCGAATCCCGCAGTCACGTGAATAAAAAGTCCAAGCCTTCCTATCGAAGACCGGCCTTCCAGCATCGGGACATACCCCTCGGTTTTCGTGTATTCCAGCGTCCTTCCCAGGTACAGCCTTCCTGGTTCCAGCACGAGCCCGTCTTCAGGAATAATGATTTTCCTTGTTTTGTTGGGCTTTTTCATGTCCAGTATTTCTTCCTCGTAAACCAGAAGCTCATTATGGAGCCTCAAGTTATAGCTGTTCGGGTTTAAACATTTTTCATCAAAAGGATCTATAATGATTTCCTTTCCCAAATGCTTTTTTATTTCAAGTCCGGACAGTATCAATAAAACCCCTCCGTGTTTAGAATGTTACAGAAATTGTATAACATTTTATATTTATTTACAATAAAATTTATAATGAGCATAAATAAAGCATTTGTCAAAAATCCGGCATACAAGCAAATGCCCTGTATGCCGGGTTTATCTTACTTTACTCAGCTGCTTGCGCTGGAATACTTCCGAAGCCCTCGTTTAACCGCCAAAGCCGAAATCACGGAAAAGACTGCCCCGGAAACCAGGGCATAAGCAACATCAGTAAATCCACCTTTGCCGAGAAGAACAGACGCAGGAATATTAGCCAATGGGATGGCCGGAATAAGAAATGCGAAAGCATATATTACCGTTTTGTGTGAAAATATTTCTTTTGGTCTTTCGGAAACACCCATCAGTATGTAATATATTTCTGCCAGGGCATAAACCTTTATATGCCTGAAAACAAGCGTATACAACAGCATCATGAAAGAAGCAAGTATCAGCAGCGCATTTGTTACCATTATCAAAAACAGTATAATGTTCAGTCCGGTCAAATTAATATCCAAGGAGCACAGTTTTATAATCAGGATAAATACAGGTGCTGTCAGGGACAGTAAACTGGAATAATCCACTATACCGGTATTTATCTGAAAAATTATATTCACCGGCTTGACAAGCATCCTGTCAAAACTTCCGTCTGAAACACTTCCCAGAAATCTCATATGATTCGGGTTGATCAGTCCGCGGTATAGCTGGTTTACAATCATTGAAGTACAGTACAGGATTATCATTTCATTTTTCGACCAGCCTGCGACATAATCCACATGAAGATATATGAATTCAACACACAAAACACCCAATACCGAATTTATTATGCTTTGCAGCAGCATAAGCAAAAAATGAGCCCGGTATATCGCAGCCGACATAAATGAGATTTTCATCTGTTCTTTAACAAGATTAATGTAATACATTTTAACACCTCCCTATGCGCCGACAGCGGAATATCTCTTTATCCCCGCTTTCCATACTGCCAGGTTCAGGACGGCAAGAACAAAAACCCAGGCAATGTAAACCATAAGCAAATATAATCCTTCATTTAACGGCAGCTTATTCATATAAAGTTTTGCAGGGATATGGCTGAATACCGCAAAAGGCAATAATTCCAGTATTCTGACACTCCATTTGGGGAAGAAATCCAGGGGAATGAACATACCCGACATGAAATTTAAAATTACAGCAAATGACCACATGACAGCCTCCGCCTGTTCGATCCAGAAGGCCATCATGCCGAAAAGCAACCATATAAGATGGCTTATAACCGTTGATACCAAAAGATACAGCAATAACAGGATCACGGAACAGGCCTTCAAATCCCACGTAAACCAGCGGATGAAAAAAGGAACAATCAGCAGCAGGAACAAAAACTGCTTCATGAATTCAAAAACGGCATTCGAAAGGTACTTACAGTAAAGGAATACCGATATGCTTTGAGGTTTTATCAATGCCTTGCTCAGTTCACCGCTTTTTATCATACCCGATATTTCAAACCCGCTGCCGTTTATTATAAATTTGCGGAACAGGCTTGACACTACAAAAAACGTTATCATATCACTAACCGTATACATGTTAATAACGTCCGTTCCATTGCTGCGGTATATTAAAATCCAGAAGAGTATTGTTACCAGCATACCCATATTCGACATTACCAGTCCCAGTATCGCATCAAAACGGTACTGAAGAAATGACAGCAAATACAGTTTTAAGCTATACAGGTACTTACGCATTTTCAGTATCCTCCCTGCTCATAACCTGACTGACTATGTTTTTAAAAGGTATATCTGTTATTGAAATATCAGTCAGATTTTCATTTTTACTTATTAACTCCGCCACAACACTCCGGTATTGCTCCTTCCTGACAAGAAGCTTCAGCGAATGGTCCTTTGCCTCGGTTATTTCACCGTATTTAGCAAACTCATCCGGGTCAACCTGCTTGTCAAAGACAAGCTGAAGAACTTTTTCTGATGAGTATAACCAGGACATTTCACCGATGGTACCGTCAAATACTTTGTTACCTTTTGACAAAAGGATTACCCTGTCACAGGTCTCTTCTATATCGTCCATATTATGGCTTGTGATAATAACCGTGATTTTTCTTTCCTTACTGTATTCCCGTAAAAATTTCCTTATGGCAGCCTGGCTGCTTAAATCCAGCCCGATTGTCGGTTCATCGAGAAAAACAACTTCCGGAGAATAGAGGAAACTTCCGCATTTTTTAAACCTTCCTGTTTTTGATGAATCCTGTATGTTTTCGACAGATTTATCGCAGAAATTATACCCATTTTGACCCCTCTTTCTGTAAGAATAATCTTCCGGGCAGTTTCCAGTCATCAGCTTTAAAGACTTGCGCCCGAATCCCGGCAAACAAAAACTGCAGGTGAATAGCAAAAGCTTTTCACCTGCAGCTCCTTATGGCATTAATATATAATACTCTTTGGCAGATGCTGTTATTCCAGGGTATCCATAAACTCATTCAAAAATACCGCACGGCTAATCACGGTATATTTCCATAACAACATCAATATAGCTACGGATTCAGCAAGGTGAAATACCGCTATTCTTAACCTGACTTAACCTTGAAAGGCATGATAAAAGGACCCATGCGGGCCTGATAATCGCCTTATTCGGTATAATGAATCGGTTCAGGTCAAGAATTTACCGGCATCGGACTACCTCGCTTCCGTTATAACCGTAAATTATCCGTTTTATTATAGCATGAACGCTATATTTTTGGATCGTACTACTTGATTTATAATCATTCTTTCCACGGCGGCGGAAGTTCCATTCAAAACGATTATCATTGTCGCATAATCTATTCGATTACTCTTATACCATTCATAATTATTTTTTCAGCAAGCAAAGCCATATATTCGGGAGATTCCTTCAGACCGCTCTCCAGCCAGCTTTGTAAAAGCCCAATACACCCGGATACAATAAAGGAAAAAAAGTATTCAAAATCCTGTGATTTACCCGTGTTGTACGGCTCCATCCATTCATTAAGGCAGCGGTTTTTTACCAAATCCTTCAGACGGTTCAAAAACGCGACATCGCCGTTATTAACAATCAAAACCCTGCATATATCAGAGTTTTCAGCAGCAAGACGGAATAAATCAATAAGCATTGGCAGCGGTCTGTCGTTCGGGAACCTTGCAGGATGCCTGTCCAGTATACTTTGAAAATCCCTGAACATTTCCGTCTGGATTTGCTCAACCATATCATACACGTCCCTGTAATGCAGGTAGAAAGTTGCCCTGTTAATGTCAGCCCGCTCGGACAGCTCTCTTACGGTAATGTCTTTTACGCTTTTTTCTTCGAGAAGTTCGGTCAACGCCTGGCGCAGCTGCTTTTTCGTTCTGCGCACACGGCGGTCCATGCTCTTGTCATTCATAATTTTCCCCATAATTTACATTTACTCGGTCAACTGTTGATTAATCGACGTTTTAAACAAATGTGATTATTGTTATTTGTCCCATAGCTTATTATAATAGACTGGTGTCTATTAATCAACCGCATTTGATTTTTACGAATATTTCAAAGCTTACCAAGCTAAACATATACAAGAAAAAGCAAAAAACAGCAGTTGTCTTAATACAGGGTTTAAAAAAGTAATATGTCCTGGAACAAAAAAATGTTGCCCTGTTATATCACATTTGTAAGGGGGCAGATAATGTGAGCAGGGAAAAAGACAACAGTTTCATTTCGAAGATTGCTGCCTTCATTGTGGACAAACGCAACCTGTTCTTTTTTGTTTACGCAGTACTTATTGTTTTTTCTTTCTTTTCATGGAACTGGGTAACCGTGGAAAGCGAGCTTTCGGCTTTTCTCCCGGAGGATTCCGAAACCCGTATTGCCATGAAAATCATGGAAAGAGAATTTGTTTTATATGGTACTGCGAAGATCATGGTTGCCAATGTTTCGCTGGAACAGGCAAAGGAAATAGCCGAAAAAATCCGGGAAACGGAAGGTATTTATTCGGTGCTTTTCAACGAAGGCCCTGAATATTATAAGGATGCTTCTGCACTTTTCAGCGTAACCCTTGCCTATGGCGAAAATGACGAAAGATGCAGCAAAGTATTGAAAGAATTAAAAAACAAGTTTTCCGACTATGACATCTATATATCAACCGATATTCCCAGTAATCTCGTGGAGAATATCCTTAATGAAGTAAAAATCGTTACGATACTTGCAGCAATTATTGTGGTAAGCGCCCTGGTTCTGACCTCACGTACATACGCAGAAGTACCGCTGCTGCTGATCAATTTCCTGTCCGCCGCAATTATCAACATGGGTACGAACTTCTTCTTCGGGACCGTTTCCTTTGTTTCCAATTCGGTTACTATTGTGCTGCAGCTTGCAATGTCAATAGACTATGCGCTGATGCTGCTGCACCGTTACCAGGAAGAACATGAGCTGCTTCCGGCAAGGGAGGCAGTTATCACTGCATTAAGCAAGGCAATCCCGGAAATATCGGCCAGCAGCCTGACCACCATCGGAGGCCTGCTTGCAATGACATTTATGCGGTTCAGGATCGGGTTCGACATGGGCATCGCACTTATGAAAGCCATTTCCATCAGCCTTGTAACGGTCTTTACACTGATGCCGGGCCTTCTTATGCAGTTCAGCGGTTTAATTGACAGGACAAAACACAGAAATTTCGTACCGAAGATTTCTTTTGTCGGCAAGTTTGCCTATAGGACAAGAAAGGTGGTTCCTCCGGCTTTTGTTCTGGTATTGGCGGCAGCATTGATCTTTTCAGGAAAAGTTTCCTATGTATTCGGCTATACACTTCTTACAACACCGAAGCAAAGCGATTCCCAGATTGCACGGGCAATGATTTCAAATACCTTTGGTTCCGAAAACATGCTGGTACTGATTGTTCCGTCGGGTAATTACGATGCCGAAGCGAAGCTGCTTGCTGAACTGGAAAGCTTTGACGAAGTAAAATACGCCGTTGGGCTTGCCAATATTGAAGCAATGGACGGGTATACGCTGATCGAAAGGCTTACACCCCGGGAATTTTCCGAACTGGCCGACCTGGATTATGAACTGGCCAGGGTCCTGTATGGGTTATATGCAGTAAGGAACGAAAACTTCGGCAAAGTGGTAAGCGGGCTTGATTCATACAGCGTACCGCTTATTGATATGTTCGAATTTTTGAATGAACAGGTACAGCAGGGATATATACCTCTGGATACCGAGTTAAAGGAAACGCTTGATGCAGCATATAAGCAAATGAATGAGGCAAGGCAGCAGCTTCAGGGTAAATCCTACAGCCGCATGATGATCAGCCTTGATCTCCCGAAAGAAGGCGATGAAACCTTTGCATTCCTTGATACAATCCATGAAATTGCAGGCAAATACTACAGCAGTGATGTCTACCTGGGCGGAGACTCGATGGTTTATTACGATCTGGCCTTGTCATTTGACTATGACAACACTCTTGTAAGTGTTTTATCCGTGCTTTTCGTTATTGTTGTTTTGCTCATGACCTTCCAGTCAGTGGGTCTGTCCATCCTGCTGATTATGGTTATCCAGGGCAGTATCTGGATTAACTTTGCCTTTCCCTATTTTACAGGCGCCAATGTGTTTTTCATGAGTTACCTGATCGCAAGCGCGATACAGATGGGAACGAATATCGATTACGCCATTGTCATATCCAGCCGCTACCAGGAGCTGAAAAACAAAATGAACCGGCGGGAAGCAATCATAGAAACGATTAACCTGGCTTTCCCCACCCTGATTACATCCGGAATGATGATGGCGGTGGCAGGCGTGCTTATCGGAAATATGACTTCGGAACCTACCACGGCCGGTATCGGGCAAAGTATCGGGCGCGGGACGATAATATCGCTTGTCCTGGTTATGTTTGTTTTACCGCAGATTTTGCTGCTTGGCGATAAGATCATTGAAAAAACGTCATTTTCGATCTCCGTTCCTGTACGCACACAAAGTGCCAGGGGAGTGGTGTATGTAAACGGCCGGATCAACGGTAAAGTGTCAGGTTCAATTACGGGTACCGTTCGCGGTATTATACGCGGCGATGTGAACGCCCTCGTGGAATCAGGTGAAATGAAACTGCTAAGTGAGAATATTGAAGAGCGGGAGGAGAATAAGAATGAAAAGGAATAGGATTAGGGTAATATCAATTCTTCTGTCCGCCATTTTCTGTATAAATATTGCATTTCCGAATATTACAGCACTGGCAGGGGATTTTCCGGATGTAATATATATCCGCTCTGCAGAAGACTTGATTTTGCTTTCAAAAAACTGTTCCCTCGACACCTGGTCCAGGGGAAAGACCGTAATATTGTGCAGTGACATTGATCTTACCGGAACCGGGTTCAGTCCCATACCCGTTTTCAGCGGAACCTTCGACGGCCAGGGGTATACCGTCAGCGGCCTTACCCTGGATAGTTCAGGTTCTCCGACAGGACTTTTCAGATATATCCAGGAAGATGGGCTGGTAAAAAACCTTAAAGTCAGCGGAACAATAACACCTGCAGGCGAAAAGACGGTAGTTGGAGGTGTAGCAGGAAACAACAGGGGAACTATCCTGAACTGTGTTTTTGTTGGAATAATCAGGGGTGACAAATACGTTGGAGGCATTGCCGGCATTAATGAAGCAAACGGCCTTATTTCAAACTGCTCCGTACAGGGAATTGTGAACGGTAGTCACCATACGGGCGGAATTGCAGGAGAAAACCTTGGAACAATCCTGCTGTGCACCAATGAAGCCAGCGTAAACACAACATTAACCGAAAAAACATTGAATCTTGAAAATATTCAGGATATAAATCCAAATTTATCTTCATTTTCAGCCGCTGATTTTCTCGATGTTACCGATACCGGCGGAATCGCCGGAATTTCCACCGGCATTATCCAGAGCTGCACAAATCTCGGTACGGTGGGTTACCCGCATGTCGGGTACAATATAGGCGGTATTGCAGGAAGGCAATCGGGATATATAAACGGATGCACGAACAAAGGCATCGTTTTCGGAAGAAAAGACGTGGGGGGAATTGCGGGGCAAACCGAGCCATACAGTACCTGGCAGATTTCAGAAAGCTTTCTGACGAAGCTTCGCACCGAACTGAATACATTGCAGGTGCTGGTAAATAATGCGATAAACAACATCAACCGCTATAATTACGATATCTCTGCCCAGCTCACGAGAATCCACGGATATGTAACCGATGCAAGGACGGCCGTCGATTCCCTCGCGGATCAGACTGTTTCATGGCTTAATGACAACATAAGCAGTATGAACGATGTAAGCGCGAGGATTACGCAGACGCTGGTCGCAATGGAACCCGTCATGGAACTGGTTTCCGCTTCGGCAAGAAAAATGGAAGCTGCAATCGGGCAATACGGAACAGCCATGAAGCAATTGAAAGAAGGCACTGAAAGTTTTAATTCCGGTGCTGACATAGTATACCCTGCTCTTGATAAAATGAAGGAAGCTTTGAAAAGTGCAGGGGACTCAGCCGATAATATTTCGTCTGCGCTGAGTTTACTGAAAAAAGGTCTTGGTGACAGCAAAGCAGTTGAAAAGGCACTGTCGGATATACGGGCGGAAATGACCAACCTGATTAATGCCCTGGAAAAAACGGGTGATGCAGCCCGGGCACTTCTTGATACTTCAGATAAACTGAAAAACTCCGGGGAATGGCTGCAAAACAGGAACAACCTGCGTGACGGCGCTGACGAACTGGCGATTGCAATATTCAGAATGACCGGCGCGATGCGGCAGATCCAGGCTGTATTGGAAGCTATCAGAAGCGATATTGAAAGGGAGGAGCTTTTGGCGGCTTTCGCTTCAATGGAAAACGCAGTTTCAGAACTTGCATCTGCTGCTGACAAGTTTGCCTCAGGTTTTTCAAAAATATCAGCCGGGCTTGAAAAACTTGCAAATCCATACGAGGACAATGAAGAAACACAAAAGGCATGGCAGGATATCGAAAACGGACTAAAAACCGTCAATGAAGCGGTAAAAAGCGGTTCGGATATTGATTTCACGGCTGTTTTGCAGGGTTTTGTCATGATTCAGAACGGTCTTGCCGTTTTAATGGAAAACATAAATAACAGAAACATCAGGAACGGGCTTACGGATATATACAACGGCATGCGCGATTTTTCTGACGCAGTTGAGAATATACAGGCATCGGCAAACTACCTAAAGGATATGACAGAACATCTTAAATCGGCCGATATTAATCCCGCCGAAATATTGCAGAATCTTGATCGTCTGATGACTGGCTTCGCAAACCTGGCTTCATCCTCAAGGGACGCTGCATTTGCCCTTATGAAAATCAACAGTGCAATTACCTGGCAACTTCAGTGGGTATACGATGACAATATACGTTCATATATCAGGGAGATTTCCGACAGTATTTCAGAAGTCATTGACGCGCTGAAAAAAATCAGCGGTGAAGCTGAAAAATTATCGGAACAAATTGAACTTGAAAAACTGTTTGACAGCATCAAATACATGGAGGATGCCGCAGGTGATATAAGCCGCGCGTTCTCCGGCCTGCAAAGCGTAATTTCCGGTATCAGCGACGCATGGCCTTATTTTGACAAAACTGCAGAATCAGTTTCAAAAGCATTGTCTTCAGCCATAGATGCGACCGACATGCTTAAAAGTTCGGCTGCAGACATGGCAGAGGCAATTGAAAAAATGCACGCACTGATTTCAGATCTCGCAGCCAGGCCTGAAATAACTTTTAAGAAAATGGACAGCAGGTATATCGAAGCCATGAATGAGCTTTCCGCAGCACTTGGCAACGTATCGGGTTCCTTGTCGGTACTGAAAAACATGATATCTGATTCAACAGGAACACTGCTTTCAGATATACAGGCGGTTTCAGACCAGCTATTCTCCGTGTTCAGCCTGCTGACCGATACACTTGAAGATGTTTCACAGACCAATATCAGGGATTACTTTGAAGATATTTCTGCACAGGAGGCTTACGCAGCTTCCGGGGGAGAAATATCTGCAGGCATAAATTTCGGCACGATCCAGGGGGACATAAATGTCGGCGGAATTGCCGGTTCGATGGCCATTGAATATGATTTTGATCCGGAAGACGATTATAACCTGGCAGAAAAAATATCTCCCGGCACAAAATACCTGCTTCGGGCTGTTATATCCGGCTGCGAGAATTACGGCACGGTAAAATCAAAGAAAAATCACGCGGGCGGCATTGTCGGCCTGATGGATTTCGGATACGTAGTGAAATCTTTAAATAACGGCAGTGTCAGCAGCACAGACGGGGACTATGTCGGCGGCATCGCAGGAAAATCAAAGGGCATTATCCGGAAGTGCTACTCAAAAAGTTCTTTGTCCGGGGATGACTATATCGGTGGTATTGCAGGCTATGGCACGGATATTTACGAATGCTGTTCGCTGATTCGCTTGGAAAATGCCGATGAATATGTGGGTGCAATTGCCGGGTATGCAGACGGTGTACTGCAGGAAAACTATTTTGTTTACAGCGAGCTGGCAGGCATAAACGGAATAAGCTACGAAGGAAAAGCAGAACCGGTCTTCTTTGATGAGCTTTTGCTGTTTGACGGTCTGCCCGATATATTCAGAACCTTCCGGCTGAGATTTGTCTGCGATGGAAAGGAAGTGGCGGTTATTCCCTTTACTTACGGTGAAAGCATTCCTGCTGACAAGATTCCTGAGGTTCCGGGTAAGGACGGATATTTCGGGGAATGGAGCATGAATGATTTTAAAAACCTTACTTTTGATGCAACCGTTAAGGCAATTTACAAAAACTACATCACCACACTGGCAAGCACACAGACACGTAACGGCGGGCCATCGGTAATCCTGGTTGATGGCCTGTTTACGGGGAATTCCGTGCTGACCGCACGAAAAACGGAAGCCGGGAAACACTTTAACGGCGAAAAGGTACTTGAAAAATGGACTGTTTCGGTTACGGATGACGGGCAGATGTCTCATACTGTAAGATATCTTGCCCCTGACAGGCAGACATCGGGTATAAACATTTACCTGCTGAAGAACGGCACCTGGGAGAAAACCGATTACAGGACAAACGGCAGTTATCTGCTTTTTACAATGGACGGAACGGAGATAACGTTTATTGTCACCTCTCAGGAAAGGAACACTGTATTTCTTTTAATCATTATTCCGGCTGTTCTTCTGGCAGCAGCCATATTGCTTCTAATCTTCAAAAGGCGGACGGGATTACATATCTTCAAAAATAGGTTCCCCGGGAACAAACTCGGCTTCAAGCCCTAGTTTCTCAAAGTAACTGCACATTTTGACACAGCAAACTTCTCGGTCGGGTAATGAGTTCCTCCAAGTATGTTAATCCCGTTTTCCTTTCTATGTACTTCGGAGGATACGGCATTATTGACCGTTATTCCCGTTACCAGAACTTTTATATTGCTTTCAAGAAGTTTAATCAAATCAGTCAGTCTTAGACGCTCCATTCAAATATATTCACATACCTCTGTCCTTCCTTGTAAAGATCATGCCACTCGGGCAGACGGGCTTTGCGGATGAGCTCTGCTCCCAGCTTTTCACAGGTACGTCTTGAAGCTATATTGGTATGTTCATTTGTAATTAATACCTTTTTCATTCCATGGGCACGAATGACCGGCACAAGAAGCCTGCACGCCTTTTCGGCATAGCCATGCCCCCGGTGCTGCTCATCGACGGCGTAACCGATCTGACCGCCATAGTACAGGCTGTCCGAGTAACCTACACGAAAATTGATCTCGCCGACACGACAGCCTTCTTTCCTTATTTCAAAAACATAAGACGGAACCCACTTTTTTTCAGGAATTGCGGGATTTTTCGCAACACAGTGAAGTTCTATTTCACCGTCGGTTAAGTCGGGTATATCGGCAAAACCGTCGATCAAAACAGGCAGGAAATTGTAATAGGCAATTTCCTGGATGGTTTTCCACTGGGTATATTCATCAGCAATTTTACTGATAAATTCATCTATGAATTCCTGAGGGAAAGCTGCAGATGGCCCGGTGTTATTCTCATTGTGCCATATATTGCTCAGCCTGATGAATTCCTTAAGCTCATCTGACGTTGCACCCGGTATTTTTCCGTATTTTGAGGAATCAAACGAATCCATCTGCTCCCATATGCTTTTTGCCAGCCGGTATTATGGAAGGCATAACTGCTTGCATATATCACTTCCTTTCGGTATTTCGGAAACCATTCACCGGTGGTTGTTTTAATATATTCGTCCCTGACAAGAATATCCCATCGCCAGTCAAAATACAGATGAAGCAGAACACCCTCGGCAAAGTCGTCCGACGGTGAAGTCTTTCGCGCAAGATTTGCCAGTGCTTCACTTCTGTCAGGAAGGTTCCGGAAATGAGTAATTTCTTTATTTCTCCAGTCCGTCACTGCATCGGGTGCAATATTCCCTATATAAAACAATATACTTCCTTCGGGCCTGACCTTATGTGCCATAAGCACGTGTATCATTGATCCCGGCATTGCAATCCCCCTTTATACTATTGGCACGAAAACAAGAATATAAAAAACCCCACGGAATCACCTGTTTAGTGACTCCGCGGGGTATAATTCCGCGTGTAGGGCTCTTTGCCCCTATGCAGCTCGGGCATTTCACCCTTATGCATACTCACTGTTTTGGAATATTTTACATACAAGGTTTGCATTTATCAAGCATAATCTTCATGTTAATTTCGTCCCTGTACTATAATCAATATGCAGGCATTCGTCCCTAAAGACCTGTATCATCCAGGTTTAACGTCACATCAAATATGTCTTTCAGGTTGCTGTCATGAGATACAACTATACACATTTTGTCCCTTGAGAGATTTTTAAGTTCCCGCTTCAGCACATTAACCGACTCAGAATCCAGGTTGGCAGTGGGTTCATCAAGCAGAATAACCTGTACCGATTCCCTGTATATTGCCCTGGCAATTCCTATGCGCTGGGCCTGACCGCTTGACAAGTTCCCGCCGTACTCGCTGATTACCGTTTCAAATTTACCAGGCAGCGATTCAATAAAACCAAGAATGTTCGCCTGGGAGGAAACATCCGTAAGCCTTGACAAGTTTGCTTCTTCGCTCATTGCAATGTTTTCTGCAATTGTATCGGAAAAAAGTATGTCGCTGTTGGGAACATAGCTTATCAAGGCTTTCACATCCCTGATATCAAGAGTTTGATCATCTTCAGTAACCACACTGATATTGCCTGAATCAGGCGCGTAAAAACCAAGTAACAGCTTAAGCAATGTGGTTTTGCCCCTGCCGCTTTTTCCGATTATGCCTACGATTTTGTTGCCCGGGAAACGGCAGCTCAGGCCGGTAAATATCTTATTACTTCCATATGAAAAACCCAGATTATCAATAACTATTTCTTTAATTTTTACATTCCGTTCCGGCAGAGCATTTGCTTCCTGTGCAAGATTTATAATATTGCTAATTCTTTCAGCCGATACAAGCGAATTGTTAATACTGTTTATTGCCGGTGGCAGTGTATTTATCGGCAAAATAATATAGTTTAGCAGCTGGACCATTGTGATCATGGCTCCAACAGAATAGGAACCCTTAATTGCAAAAATTGACCCCACTCCCAGGCATATGAGGAACATGACCGAGCCTATAATGTTGTTGGAGAAAAATACTAAGCCTTCTATAATTCCCAGCTTCGTGTATTTTTTTGTTTTGTCTTTCTGCATGGCATTAAACTTTCTCATTGGCTTTTCATAGTACCTGTAAGCCTTGATTAAAGGTATTCTCCTTAATCTTTCCTGTACATAGGAAATTATGTAATCTTCATTCTCCTTCAGTTCCGCATTGGCTTTCTGAATATAGGGAGATATACTGCTTATAAGCAGCATTAAAAAAGGTATGGTAATAAAAAGTATCAGGCCCATTTTCCAGCTTATAATAAACAAAACCACGCCTGCAGAAACTGCCTGCAGCAACTGACCCGCAATATTGTAGGTAATTTCAGGAATACATGTGGAAACGGCATTTATATCATTCGAAAACATGTTAATAAGTTCACCGCTGCTGTATTTCTCTGTATCAGCGTAATCCGCACGTATTACGGCTGAAAACATTTCGCTGCGAAGGTTATACTCGGTTCTTGCCTGGATGTTTTTCTTTGAATAAGACGATAAGACATATGAAAAACCTTCCAATAACACCACTATTACAGCATATACAATCAGCCTGAATACTTTTTCGGCGGTTCCGCTTACGGCACTGTCAATAAATCCTTTCAAAATCAAAGCAAGCAGTATGTTTACTATCGATAGCAAAACCGATGAAAATACCAGCAGTACCAGATGCTTATATGCACCCTTGATCCTCTTAAAAATCCATTTTATCCATTTACCCTTCATACCACTACCTCATTCTTTATTATATGAAACCGGAGACTAAGTTTCAAAACATGCCAATCGGGCGGTTCAACCCGCTGATAATACGCCGCAGAGCAAATTCAGATTAGAAAAATGCACATGTAAGTAAGCAAAAACAGAACTAAAGGGTGATTGTCACCCTCTGTCCGTCAGAAGTTTTGACATCAACAAGGGTAAGCCTTGGGAAGAGTTTCTTTGCTTTTTTTAATTCTTTAAAAAATGCGATAAGCTGTTCTTCCGTAAAAGAAAAATCACAGTAGTTTTTCATTATACATTTTTTTGCTATTCTTACGGCAAAACCGTTAATTAAGATTCCTATGGGCAAAGGAATTGAAAAACGGCAACCTTCAACATTAATTTTAATCCACATAAAATTCTCCCCAAATTATTCGATTACAATTTCAACATAATCCCCGTCGACAGTCTGTACCTCAACCAGCTTGCCTATGACGCCGCTTTCGGCCGCCAGTAATACTGCGTTAAAGTCAATGTCTTTTAGCGCTTCATTACCCGAAATCTGCGGCATCTGAAGTCCTATTTCCAGTGCAGCTTTAACCAGACCTAACGGCAGATTTACCTTAACAATATCACCGTCACTGCTTTTTACCGATATTCGTATGAGCATCCTGCTCAAATCCTTGCGGTTTTCTTCAGGAACAACCCTTACGGCATGACTGTTTTCACCGCGCAGAAGCTCATCAACGGTTATGCCGAAATAGTCTGCAAGCCTGGGAAGCAGTGAAATATCAGGACACGACAAATCATTTTCCCACTTGCTTACCGCCTGTGAAGATACACTCATGTATTCAGCGAGCTGATCCTGGGTAATGCCTTTTGCCCTCCTGTACTCGGCAATACGTGTACCCAATGTGTTTGGCATATTAATACCCGCCTTTCTATTTTACTTCATCATCTTTAATAACCTGCCTGCAGGCCTACGCATATTGAATACGTATTCTGCTTTATATCCGGACTTAATTTTATTATAAAGGAAAATGCAATCATTGGAATAAATCATTCATTGAATTTCTCACCTGTCGGTTGTTTTTTATTCAACTGACAGTTGACCCGGTGATTATAAAGCAGGTTTTAACTCAAAATTTAAATCCGGGAATAAATCCAGTTCCCGGCCTTTAGAGTTTATTGCTGTGTCACCGGCTTCGCCAAAGAGACAATGTCAGTACTTTATTTTTTGCCACGATTATTGTTGTGTTGCCCATTCTCCAAACCATTTCTGCAGATGTAAAACCGGCTTTCTTTAACAATATAATTTGATTATCAATGGTGCAGGGAATATCGAAGTGATAAAACCCTCCGTCAGGTATTTCCAATTCACGTTTTAACCTTTCATACTCAGCGAAGAGTTCATCCTCAACAGACTGTTCTGTCACCATATAATCGCATTCAATATAAATACCTTCTGATTTAAGTGCCTTATATATTTTTTTATACAGTTTGACTTTCTCAGAATGAGAAAAATGGTGCATTGCCTGGAATGGAACTGCTGTATCAAATTTATTCTCACCAAAGCAAATATCAAAGAAATTACCGCAGACTAACTCAATGTTCCTGCCAGGATATTTTTGACCCAGCTTATCCAGCATTGCCCGTGTCAAATCAATACCAACAATATCGGTAAGAAAGCTGTGGACCAGGGAAAAATCCGCAAGCAGCTTATATCTTCTTCTTATAATTCTCCGTTCCATGGTAATCCTTCTGTTTGATAAACTTTTAAATTATTTGTTCCGACCTACTCAACAACTGAACAGCACACCTGATATAATTCTGTCGGTGGCAGACAGAATAAAAACTCCATTTTAGCCCAAATTCATCGCTAAAATGGAGTCCCTCTTTATACGGTATTGCTTGCCCGGCATTATTCACCAACCGGCAGTGAATTTCCCCTCAGCAGTCCATTTAGATGATAACATAGCTTAAAAATTTTTCAAAAGAGTTTTTATTTATAATAAAAGACGGTATATCAGACCTTTCTGTTTATTATTCAATAATGACTATTCTGTTTTCGGCTTTTGATTTTTTTACATCAATGATCCTTTGGTTTTCCGAGCCCCTGAATCTCAGAAGCAGATTTCTTTTTTCCTGTTCAAACCTTCCGTCCACAAGTATATCGGTTTCGCTGAGCAGTTCCTCCCAGCCCCTGTTCTTTGACGAATTTGCCAGAATATATTCGTAAGTGTAACCCGTATACGTCATTATATTAAGATTCAGCTTTTTTGCTTCCCGGGCAAGAACTGCAAAGGCGCCGGCCTGCTCAAAAGGTTCCCCGCCGCTGAATGTAATACCGTCCAGCAAGGGATTTTTTCTTGCCTGTTCAATAACCGAGTCGACGGTTACCAGCGTCCCTCCGTCAAAGGGATGGGTTTCCGGGTTATGGCAGCCGGGGCATTTATGTTTGCAGCCCTGGGCAAATACAACCATCCGTATTCCCGGTCCGTCAGCTATGGATTCTTTTATTATTCCTGCAATCCTGATATGCGCTGTCATTTAAATCACCTTATGTGTCAGACTTTGAAGGACATGTGTTTTACCCTGTCCCGTTCCTCCGCCCGTTTCGCGTCATTAAACCTTTCAAGAGTACCGACGAGGTAACCCGTTATCCGGCGTATTCTTTCAAACTTAATTTCTCCTTCTTCCCTTCCGCATTTTGGACAGACATTATATATAATTCCGGTATATCCGCAGACTGGATCCCTGTCTACCGGATGGTTCACAGAACCATAACCGATACCGGCCTCTTTCATGGCCCGGATAATTTTCTCAAAAGCTTCAAGGTTTTGGGTCGGATCGCCGTCAACTTCGACATATGTAATATGCCCGGCATTGGTCAGTTCATGATAGGGCGCTTCAATTCTTATCTTGTCAAAGGCATTTATTTCATAATACACGGGTACATGAAAGCTGTTGGTATAATACTCCCTGTCGGTAATACCTTCAATCAGGCCGAAAATCTCCCTGTCCAGCTTTACAAACCTTCCTGCCAGGCCTTCTGCCGGAGTTGCAATAAGGGTAAAATTCATATTGTACTTTCTGCTTGCTTCATCCATGCGTTTCCGCATGTGCCCGACTATTTTAAGCCCAAGCTGCTGCGCTTCCTCTGATTCGCCGTGATGTTTTCCTGTCAGGGCCTTCAGGCACTCTGCAAGGCCGATAAAACCAGCTGTGAGAGTACCGTGCTTAAGCACCTCCCTTATTTCGTCTTCCCAGCCCAGCTTGTCTGAATCAATCCATACCCCCTGACCCATAAGGAACGGGAAGTTTTTAACCTTCTTCCGGGCCTGGATTTCAAATCTTTCAAGAAGCTGTTCAATAACCAGGTCGATTTTGCTGTCCAGTTCATTAAAAAACGCATCAATATTCCTGCTGTTTTTTAGCGCAATCCTTGGCAGATTTATCGTCGTGAAGCTTAAGTTTCCCCTTCCGTATATTATTTCTCTTGAAGGATCATGGACATTTCCTATAACCCTTGTCCTGCAGCCCATGTAGGCAATCTCGGTTTCCGGACGACCGGGTTTGTAATATTTAAGATTAAACGGAGCATCCAGGAACGAGAAGTTCGGAAACAACCTTTTAGCGCTTACCCTGCAGGCAAGCTTGAACATGTCATAGTTCGGATCACCGGGATTATAGTTTATTCCTTCCTTGACCTTGAAAATATGTACCGGAAAAATCGGGGTTTCGCCGTTTCCAAGGCCTGCCTCAGCGGCAAGAAGAAGATTTTTGATTACCATTCTGCCTTCGGGAGAGGTATCGGTGCCGTAGTTTATTGAACTGAAAGGCACCTGTGCCCCGGCCCGGCTGTGCATCGTATTCAGGTTGTGAATGAAAGCCTCCATGGCCTGGTATGTATTCCTGTTGGTTTCCGAACAGGCCTTTTCTGCAGCAAATGCCTGGGCTTTGCTGATAATATCAGTGCCCGGCACATATTGGGCAAGATGTTCCGCTTCCAGTATGAAATATTTTTCGTCTGTAACCAGTTTCGGATGCAAATTGTGTTCATCTGCAATTTTATTTGAAACTGAATTAACAAGCGCTGCCGCATCCCCGATATCCGCCAGCAGTTCCAGCGCTTTGGCCAGATTCTGCCTGTAAAGCCTTGCATATGTTTTTGCTACACCCTGTGCCATTCCGTAATCGAAATTCGGTATGCTCTGTCCGCCGTGCTGATCATTCTGATTCGACTGGATGGCTATACATGCGAGGGCTGCGTAGCTGTGTATATCATTGGGTTCTCTCAGATAACCGTGCCCTGTGCTGAAGCCGTTTCTGAAAAGTTTAATTATATCTATCTGGCAGCATGTGGTGGTAAGGGTGAGAAAATCCAGGTCATGTATATGTATGTCGCCGTCCCTGTGCGCTTTCGCATGTTCGGGCTTCAGTATGAACATTTCGCAGAACTGTTTTGCGCCCTCGGAACCGTATTTCAGCATGGTACCCATTGCGGTGTCCCCGTCTATGTTTGCATTTTCCCTTTTCAGATCATTGTCCTTCGATTCCTTGAAAGTAATTTCCTCGTATATTTTCATCAGTCGTGTATTCATTTCCCTGATGCGTGTTCTTTCCGCCCGGTACAAAATATACTCTTTTGCCGTTCTGGCAAGCCCTTCCTCGATAAGTACCCTTTCTACAACATCCTGGATTTCTTCCACACCGGGAATTTTTTTACCGGTGTCCTTATGAAGCTCTTCAACAACTTTCTCCGCGAGGGTCATGGCCTTTTCGTAATTTTCTTCACCGGCAGCCCGTGTTGCCTTAAAAATTGCATTGGCTATTTTTTCGATGTTAAAAGGCACTTCCCTCCCGTCCCTTTTTCTTATCTTGGTTATCATTGGTCCTGCACCCCTCTTTCATGCTTAAATATGACAAATATAGTATATATTCCCTGTTAAAATTGCTATAAATAAAACCCCCTGGCAAGCATCAGGAGGTAATAAGCGAATACTTATACCATATCCGCCCAAGTGATCATACAATACCCGTCACCCCTCCATCGCTCGTAGAGTATATGGTGCGGTATTACAGGCAGGTCTTCTGACTCCGGTTCATCGGTATTCCATTCCTTCCCGGGTATCGCCCAGTGGCTTAACATGGAATACCTCCCCGTCACAGCGGCGTGACCGTGCAGGATTTTCACCTGCTTCCCTTTTAACTGCTTTAAAACAGCACCTGTAAATAACAATATATTGTTATTATTTATGATAACATATACAATATATTGTTTCAATAGTATTATTCTATTTTTCCTTAGTATCCTTTAAACAACGGAAACAGCAAAAATGTTTGGACGCTATAAGTATTTTCAGGTCATTCATAAAACTTACTGAAAGAGTCTACCGTTATTTTTTTCAGAAGAACTTACACTGGAGTGGGTTAAACCGTCTGAATTGCTTCAGGGGATACTGATCGGGATAACGAACGGACAACGGTTAAAATATTGTATAACTCAAAAGCAATCCTGCAGAACTGTATAATGATAACTGAATTTTGGTTTTCAGTCGGAGTGGTTAATAATGATGTTCGGAATTAATATATATCCGTTTCAGGCGGCAATCGTTGAGCCTGCTGAGCAGCTCGTTAGTTATTGTTCCCGCAGTGGATGCTACCAACTCGGCTGATATTTCTTCAGTACCATCCTTTCCAATCAAGGTAACAATATCGCCCCTTTTTACATCCGGGATCTCCGAAACATCAACCATAAACTGATCCATGCATATTTTACCGACAACGGGAGCACGATGCCCCTTTACCAGGACATAACCTTTCCCGTAAAGGCTGCGTGAAAAACCGTCTGCGTACCCAACGGGCACAATAGCGATTTTTGCTTTATTACTAATGGTATAATCATGGCCGTACCCAATACTTCCGCCTGCTTCGACGGTTCTTATCAGAACAACCCTGGATTTCAAAGATAAAACCGGTTTTAAGTCCAGTTGGAGCCTGGTGTTTTTTCCTAAGGTGCTTAATACACCATAAAGCCCTATTCCTATACGTGTATAGTCGCATTGAATTTCAGGATAGTTCAAAACCCCGTAAGTACTCTGAATATGTACCGGCGGAATCTTTATCCCCCTTTCGTACAACTTTTTCAATAGTCCATAAAAATTTTCTGCCTGCTCCTTTGTGAACGCTATATCCGTTTCCTCAAGGCTGTCCGATGCGCACAGGTGTGTAAAAATACCTTTTACCTTAAGGTTATGCAGATTAAATATGGAAGCAATTTCAGAAACATGTTCATAGTCCTCTCCCAGTCTGTTCATACCTGTATTAACCTTAATATGTACCTGTATGGGTTTTCCGAACGTGTTTAAATCCTTCGCATGTTCCACATCCACCACCGTCTGGGATAAACTGTACAGATACAGTTCACCGGCCCGTTCAGCGGGAGTAAAGCCCAAAACAAGAATTTCGCCCTTAATTCCGCTTTTCCGTAATAGAATACCTTCATCGATTGTTGCAACTGCAAAAGATTCTATTCCGAGGCGGTTAAGAAAAAGCGACACAGGTACCAAACCATGACCATAAGCATTTCCTTTAACTACTGCCATAATTTTACATTTTTCTGGGAGTATTTTTTGAAACATTCTTACATTGTGGCGCAGATTTTCCATATTTATTTCAACCCATGCCCTATCGGCGGCACCGTTGTATATATCATTCTTCGGTTTATGTCCGGGATTCAAAACCATGGAGATTAAAACGGCAATAACAGTGGAAACGACTGTAACAGAAGCAAAATGAACAATATTATTCCTGACAAGCAGTTCTTCTAACCCCGCAGCTTTTGCAAAACCACGGACTGCAATAATTACAGCCGGATGCAAAAGGTAAATATACAGAGAAACGTCTCTTAAATACTTAAGCCTTTTTCCCCTCCACCTGAGCAGAATCTGAAAAAGAAAGTACATACAGGGCAAAAGTGTAAAATACATGCTGTCATGCTTCTGCATGTTAAGGCTGTGCAGCAGCAACCCTTCGGAAACCATGAACATAACGGATACAGCAAACCCTGTTGCACAGGTTTTCAGTTTCAGTATTTTCTTATTCTGCGACAGTAAAGCTCCGAGTAAAAAGAAAACAGGTGCATAAAACAGGCCGTTCCGGGTATAATCAAACAACATAAATAAAACGTCATAAACTGATTTAAGGAATCTGCTTCCGGCGACCAGGCCATAATAGCTGTCACCGAACAGGCCTGTGACATACAAAAGCAGACATACAGCAAATGCTTGTTTCATTCCCAGGTTTTTCAGCATAAGCCAGGTTATAAAAGCGCCTAAAATTGATGCAGGGAGATACCACAGGTGGTAAAATGTGCCGTCAAATGTAATGTCTTTCAGAAGATTCGGAAAATATGCCCATTCCTTTACTTTACCTGAATAGCAATTCACCGGCAGGTATAATAAAGAGGTTACGCCGTATAACATTGCCATTTTCCTTGCAAAAACCAGTACTTTACTGAACTGCAGACTGCCGTTTTCTTCCCTGGAAAAAAGAAAAAAACCTGAGGTTACAAAGAAAAACGGAACGGCAGTGCGGGCTATAATTCTTGTCAGAATAAAATCATAAACATCGGAAAACCCCTTTAAAGGCGAAGTGTGAATAGCAACCACGAGAACCGCCGCAATAATTCTGAAAATGTCAATTCCTGTGTAACTGTTTTCAGTCGCCATTTTCACAGCCTCTCCCTCCATAATGTCACCACAACCCCGTCTTCATTGTTCCCCGACAGCTGACAGGAAATATCATCGGGAAGCTCTATAAAAACATTTGATTTTGTCTCAACGGGAACATAGAATATTTCGTAGTCGTATCTATGGTTCGAGTATTGCAGATGATTTCTCTTATACGCGAACCGCTTCAGGTATTCTGTATATTCTTCCAGTGTTAAATTCTTTTTCTTCATAATTTCCGAATGAGGATAGCCTACATACCTGAAATGCCATGGCTCATGAGCAATTTTGGTAATCTGTTCACGGTCAGCCGGATAACGTTCAATGAATCCATATTTTACAGCAACCTCGCGAAAGCGGCCGCATATACCTGTATATGGGAACTCAGGGCATATAAAATCCATATTTCCGCTGTTTAGCGCGAGGTCTATTGCAAGCCCGGTATGATGCTCACTGCATCCGGGAATGGCTACAAATTTTTGCGTAAAAATTTCCCCGTTTTCTTTTATCGAATCCGCATAGATTTTCTGCTGTTCCTGCATAGTCCTGTAGCCGCTTACCGGAACAATTTCATTCTTACATCCCAATAAACTCATAATCTGCATAAGCACCTTTGCAGCCTGCCGCTCCAGAAGGACATGTTCCGCGTATGGATATAACGGTACGAGTTCATCCATCTGTATAAATTGCTTTACTGGATGGGAAGGATTAATGAGAATCAGATACCCCTTCGAGATATTCTTTGTACTGAATTCCAGCTTTTTCATTGTTCAGTCGCCAACCTTATAAGTTCATTTATAATCTGCGGGAAACTCATTCCGGCACCCTTCAGCATGTTTGGATACCGGCTGTGGGATGTAAACCCCGGAATGGTGTTTACTTCATTAAAGACAATTTCATTTCGCGGTGTAAGGAACAGGTCCACCCGGGCGAAACCTTTGCAGCCCAGAGTCCTGTAAATCAGAACTGCTGTTTCTTTTATACGTTCGGCAGTATCGGAATTGATACGGGCAGGCATATGTATTTTCGAAGTTTTAAGCGTATATTTTTCGGTATAATCAAAGAATCCCTGAGAAAGTTCAATCTCGTCCACTTCTCCAATTTTCAGAACATCATTGCCAAGGATGGCACATCCCACTTCAAACCCGTCAACTGCTTCCTCTATGATCACTTTCCGGTCATGCAGAAATGCAATTTCCACTGCATATTTCAAATCACCCGGCCCAAATATCTTTGTGATACCGATGGACGATCCCGAATTAGCGGGTTTTACGTATAATGGGTATTTCAAATGAGCCGTCTTCTCAAGCAATTCTTCATCTGATACGGGACTAAATACGACTACCGATTCAGGTACGGTTATACCAGCCTGTTTCACCAGTCTGTGCGCCATGTCTTTATCCATGCACAAAGCAGAACTAAGCATTCCGCAACCGACAAAAGGAATACCCGCCATTTCCAACAGGCCTTGCACTGTACCATCCTCCCCGTTTTTCCCGTGCAATACCGGAAAAACCACATCAACATGAATTGTTGTTACACTTTTGCCATTCATTACAAGGATGCCATGCGTGCTGCGATCGGGTGATATAACAGCCTGGACACAGGAGGGATGCCTATACCACGTATCGTTCCGGATACAATTGACATCACCGCTGTATTTTAGCCATTCACCGTTGCGGGTAATTCCAATTAATATAACATTGTATGTTTCATAGTCCATGTTTTCTATTACAGAAGCGGCAGACTGCAAGGATACATCGTATTCAGAAGAATGGCCTCCAAATAGAATAACAACCGTTTGCTTCATGGTTACACCCTTTCAAATACCGATTATATAAAATCGTAACAGGAACCATCATGCTTTCCTTTCCGGCCTGCCGCCATGAAAGAAAAGCATGATACCGAACGGAAGCAGAAAGTAATAAATAGGGGGGGAAATTAAAAACCTGTCTGCTTCTGTATAATCATCCTAACAGAATCAGACAGGTCATTTTTTATTTTTGGCTTTGCAAATTCTTAAAAAAAACTTATGAAATGCTTATTTTTTTATTGAATCAGCATTCACTGGACTTTGAAATGGAAGTATAACCGTAAAAGTGGTTTTTCCGCCATTGCTCCGTGCTGTGATTGTTCCGCCATGGGCATTTACAATTTCTTTTGCAATTGCAAGGCCAAGCCCAGCTCCACCCGTTTGAGAAGATCGTGAAGTGTCAACCCGGAAGAAACGTTCAAATATCGTTTCTAACTTATCAGGAGGAATAGGATCACCATAATTTGAGAATTCTATTACCGTACTTTGTTCCTGTTCATAGGCAGTTATATCAATAACAGTTCCTTCATAACTGTATGCTATGGCATTTTTCAGGATATTATTAAAAACACGGGCGAGTTTGTCCGCATCTCCCCATGCAGTTAAATTTTCCGGAGCGTGAACGAGCACTTTTTTACTCTGCGGTGCCAGCATGGGGTAAAATTCATCAGCCATCTGCTGAAGCATAAAAGTCATATTGATTTTTCCCTTGTTAAGTACAATGGAGCTTAAATTAAAACGGGTAATTTCAAACAATTCATCGATTAGATGCTCAAGGCGAAATGCCTTCTCAAGCGCAGTTTCTGTGTATTTTTTGCGCTGTTCCGAAGGCATGTCGTATGCCTCGCTCAAAAGACTCAGATACCCGATCACGGACGAAAGCGGCGTTCTGATATCATGTGCAAGGTTTACAACCAAATCATTTTTGCGTTGCTCTGCTTCTCTTGCCTCCTGTTCATTTCGCAATGCCGTTCTTTTTATCTGATTCATTCTTTCTTCAATGTCCCTGAGTTCTTCCGGCAGCCTGATGTCCGCATCATCCGGCTTTACTAAAGCCATGCTTGCCCTGGCAATATCCTCAATAAAGCTCACCGTCTTTCTCCAGTAGATATAAATTATAATCATCACAATAAAAAACCATGTACCGGGTACAATAATACTTTCATAGCGCATCACGGAAATTAATAAACGGTATAGCCATGAAGACTGCTTCCAATTTATCCTGTAACCGATATTATATGCAGCAATAACTGCAACCACATACAGAACAGTTACTACAAAAACCGTTACGGCACAGCGAAAGATAATTTTCCTTGTTAATTTGGAGCTAAACCTTTTATCATTCAATTTTATAACCAACCCCCCACACGGTTTTAATGTATTTGGGGTTTTCAGCACTATCATTCATTTTTTCACGCAAATGACGTATATGTACCATTACAGTGTTATTGCAGCCGGTGTAATATTTTTCGCCCCAAACCTGCCTGAACAATTCCTCCGAGCTGACAACACGCCCGCGATTTGATGCGAGGACCCAAAGAATGGAAAACTCGGTTGGAGTAAGCTGAAGCGGTTTTTCGTTAAGTATGCATTCATGGCGTTCTTTATCCAGAACCAATCCCGAAAATGCAATAATGTTTTCCTCCTGTGCGGGGCTAATGTAATTATATTTTTTATATCTTCGCAATTGGGCCTTGACACGGGCAACCATTTCAAGAGGACGAAAGGGTTTCGTTATATAATCGTCTGCACCCAGCATCAAGCCGGTTATTTTATCTATTTCCTCTCCTCTTGCAGTCAGCATTATTATCGGAAAATTATTCTTTTCCCTGATTTTACGGCAGATTGAAAATCCGTCCATATCCGGAAGCATTACATCAAGGATGGCCAGGTCTATTTTTTCATTCTCGATGCATTGCAGCGCATCGCTCCCTTTGCAAAATTTAAAAACGTTATAGTTTTCATTTTTTAAATATACTTCAATCAAATCTGCAATGGTCTGTTCATCCTCCACCACGACAATATTCTCTGACATTTGCATGTCCAACCCCTTCACAAAGTAACATTTCGGCGATCTGCTGCACAAATAGATGAAAAATCTATATGCCGTTTTTATTATACCAGATATCTGAAATATACTTAGCCGAAATATGCACTATCTCTGAAAAAATATAGGAAAAATCGTTTATATAAATTATTGGTACAGGATTTTACGCTCAATATATCCTATTATACAGGAAACATATTTTCTTTATTGACAAGAAAAAGAAATTATGTATTATATATTATTAGCACTCAAGATCAATGAGTGCTAATAATTTTTACATACGGCGGAATATTTTATTTATAATTTTCAAAAAATTAAAATGAAAGAAAGGGTGAGTCCATAAGAGAAATTTTGAATAAATGGAGGGAGGTTTACATATGAAGGCATTATTTTTAGCAGGCGGGTTGGGAACACGACTAAGACCTTTAACCAATAACCTGCCTAAGCCTATGGTGCCGATTATGGGCAAGCCTCTGCTTGAAAGAAATATTGAAAATTTAAAAAGGTTTGGCATTGATGAAATAGTTTTAAGCACCTGCTACAAGCCTGCAAAAATTCAGAAATATTTCGGCGACGGAAGCAGGTTTGGTGTAAAAATAAGCTATATCTGCGAGGATGAACCTTTAGGCACTGCCGGTGCCATAAAAAACGCGGAAAGATTCTTCAATGATACGTTTCTTGTATTTAATGCCGATATTTTGAGCGATTTTGACATTTCCGAAATGATAAAATATCACAGGGAAAAAGGCGCACTTGCAACAATTGCAGTTACGCAGGTTGACAACCCGTCAGCATACGGGGTAATAGAACACGATGAAAACGGTTTTATTACCGCGTTCAAGGAAAAACCAAAGCCTAATGAAACTACTTCAAACTTAATTAATGCAGGCATATATATTTTTGAGCCCGAACTTCTTAAAGAAATACCGTCAGGGCGTGCGGTTTCCATTGAACGGGAAACATATCCGCTGCTGCTTGAAAAAGGATACAAAATGGCCGTGTATGATCGCTGTTCATACTGGCTTGATTTGGGTACACCACCCAAATACCTGAAGGCACATAAGGATATTCTCAAGGGGTTCATTAAAATCAAGGAACATGATTTCAGCAAAAATGCGCAATATATCAGCAAAACTGCAAAAATAAGCCGTTTTGCAAAAATTATGGGACCCGTGTATATAGGAGATAATGTGGAAATATCTTCCTTTGCATATATTGGTCCAAATACGGTTTTATCGGGCAATTCCACAGTAGGTACTGATGCTAAGGTTGTGGAGAGCATTGTCTGGGACAATGCCCACGTGGAAGGCGGAGCTTCGGTAGTGAACTCTGTGGTCATGTCTAACTGCAGGGTTGACAGAAACAGCGACAAATACAACATTATCCTGGCAGATAATCTGAGTTATACGATGGCCATATAGCAGGAAGGGGGAGCATATTCCCCTTCCCCGTAGACAAAGGAGGTTATGTGATGGTATCCAACAGAATACGTAATATTGCATTCCTAAGTACATACCCACCGCGGGAATGCGGCCTTGCAACATTTACCGAGGATCTGATTAAAGAACTCGACAACGTCAGACTGCTGAAAAAACCATCGGTAATAGCAATAAGCAATGACAGTTACAGTTACGACGACAGGGTTATAATGGAAATACAGCAATTTGACAGGGAAAGCTATGTCAATGCCGCTAATGCCATTAATAATTCAGATATTGAACTTCTTGTGCTGGAACATGAATACGGAATTTTCGGCGGTGAAGCAGGCGAATATATCCTGGATTTCATAGATAATTTGAAAATTCCGCTTATTACTACCCTGCATACCGTTCTTCCGAACCCAATGAAAAAACAGAAAGAAGTACTCAGGGCAATAGGGAAAAAAAGCGCACGGGTAGTAACCATGGCAAAAAATACAGTACCTATACTTGAAAACATTTATGATATACCTGCTTCAAAAACCGAAGTAATACACCACGGAGTGCCATACAGAATCGTTGAATCCAGGGAGAAACTAAAGGAAAAATACGGGTTCTCGGGACGAAACGTCATTAGCACATTCGGCCTTCTGAGCCCCGGAAAAGGCCTGGAATACGGGATAGAGGCTATTGCAAAGGTTGTAAAAAAGTACGGTAATGTTATATACCTTATCCTCGGTCAGACACATCCCGTCGTAAAAAGAGAACACGGGGAGGCATACCGGGAAATGCTGGTTGACCTGGTTGACAGGCTTGGTATTAAGGATCATGTAATTTTCGTGGACAAATACCTTACAAAAGAGGAGATAATTACTTACCTTCAGATGTCTGACATTTACATGACTCCGTACCTGGGAAAAGACCAGGCTGTAAGCGGAACCCTTGCCTATGCCGTAGGATACGGAAGGGTTATTGTTTCAACACCGTACAGCTATGCAAGGGAAATGCTGGCTGAAGGAAGGGGTCTTTTGGCAGAGTTCCGGGATGCAGACTCACTGGCTGAAAAAATATTGTATGTGCTGGATAATCCAAAGGCCAAGAAAGAAATGGAAAAGCGTACCCTGAGTGTCGGCATGACGATGATGTGGAGCAATGTTGCAAATCAGTACACCAAGCTTTTTATAGATACGCTTGAAAATGAAAAATCCAGGGGCAGTATGGTGGTATGATGGGAAGAGTTGTATATAATTCGGTTCTGAAAGATGACCACATCTTCCGTCTAACAGACGATACCGGCATGCTTCAGCACTCAAGGTTCGCTGTTCCCGATCCGACGTTCGGATACACGACCGATGACAATGCCCGGGCCTTGATAATGGCTCTCATGCTTTATGAGAGATACAGAAGAAAGAAATATCTTGGCCTGGTTTACAAGTATTCATCCTTTTTGCTGAATGCACAGAACGAGAAAGGCAAATTCAGGAATTTTATGAGCTATGAAAGAAAATGGCTTGAGGACGAAGGTTCCGAAGACTGCTTTGGCAGGTGCATATGGGCCATTTGCTACGCCCTTTCGGACAAAAATACGCCGAAAGGTGTTAAATACGGTCTTATGCATCTGCTGAACAAAGCAATGCCTAATATTGCCGGTTTGAATTCACCCCGCTCAAAAGCCTATTCCATAATAGGACTTACACACCTGGAAGACTCACAGGCAGCCTCACTGATTCATGAGCTGGCCTCTTCACTGTGCAGGCAGTATGAAATATACAGCGACGGTGAATGGAAATGGTTTGAAAACATAGTGGCATACTGCAACAGCGTACTGCCATGGTCGTTGTTTTTGGCATACAAGGTCACCGGGGAAAAGAAATTCCTCGACGTGGCGAAGGAAAGCCTTGCCTTTCTTGAGAGCATTACTTTCAGGAACGGTTATTTCCGACCGGTTGGATGCAACGGATGGTTCGTAAAAGGCGGAGAGCCTGCCGAATATGATGAACAGACCGTGGAGGCCTGTGAAACGGCGTTGACCTATCTTGACGCATACGAACTGACGGGCGACAGGGAATATCTCAATAAAGCGAAAATATGCCATGCATGGTACGAAGGCATGAATTCAAAAGGACTTTCCCTTATCGAAAGGGAAAGCGGGGCATGCTTTGACGGCATTACAGAACACGGTGTCAACCTGAACATGGGAGCTGAAAGCCTGATTTCGTATGTAATATCCTTTTTGAAACTCTCCGACGTTTATGCTTCTGAAATGGACCTTGGTCAGTTAAATACTGCAACTTAAAGAGCAATAAATATATTAACATAAAATATATAACGGAAGGGGATGTACTTATGAGTAATCTGATCGTTGCGGAAGAGCGCAAGCTAAGCGGAAAAAAGGTCAGAAAATCAGGGTATGTTCCTGGCGTAATTTACGGTCCCGGAGTGGGTGAAACAAAATCAATCCAGTTCAGCCTAAAGGACATAAACAGGTTCCTCAGGAATCATTCAACAGGCTCCAAGGCGACGGTGAAACTTAACGATAAAGAACATTTCTGCGTAGTCAAGGACATACAGTACGGACTGATAAACAGAGAACCCATACATATCGACTTTTACGCATCTTCGGAGGACAGCAGGGTCAGGGTAACGGTTCCGCTGAAATTTACAGGAAGGGAAAAACTCGCTTTAAACAGACTGGTACTGAATATACTTGAAGATGAGATTGAAATCCAGGGTGCACTGAAAGATCTGCCTGAAATTATTGAGATTGACGTATCCGATATAACAGATGAAAAAGAAATAACAATGGCACAGGTAACTCTTCCGGAAGGAATAAGGCTGATGTCCGGGGAAGACGTAATAGTCGCTAAAGTCGTCAGGGCAGAAGAGGAGCCTGAAACAGGAACCGAATCCGGTGCTGAACAGGAAGTAAAAACACAAGTCAGGGAAAGCGCATAAATTACATAAAACCAGGGAATGCCGGCAGCAATCTGCCGGCATTCCATTTCATTTATAAAAGTGCGCCATGGAACCGTCCCCTGTCACCTATTTAGAATATGGGAATTACCGCACCTTCATATTTTTCGTTTATAAATTTTCTTACCTCTTCGCTCCGGAGTGCTTCTAAAAGTGCCTTGATCGCCTCGTTGTTTTCATTTCCTTCCTTCACGACAACTATATTGGCATAGGTCTGGGCAGCTTCGGAGTCTTTGTCTTCAACCGCCAGGGCATCCCTGTTTACGTTTAACCCGGCATCTATTGCATAGTTACCGTTTATTACAGCCAGGTCCACGTCCTGCAATGCCCTTGCAAGCTGCGCTGCTTCAAGCTCCTTGATTACAAGATTCTTCGGGTTTGATTCAATGTCAAGAACTGTAGCAGTTAATCCTGCGCCTTCCTTTAGCTTGATTAAGCCCTGTGCTTCCAGCAGAAGCAGCGCTCTCGCTTCATTCGTAGTGTCATTCGGAACTGCTATAACTGCCCCGTCAGGAAGCTCGTCAAGGGACTTCGTTTTTCCGGGGTATATCCCAAAGGGTTCATAGTGGATGGCTGCGACAGAAACCAGTTTTGTACCGTTTTCCTCGTTGAAATTCTTTAAGTACGGAAGATGCTGGAAATAATTAGCGTCAAGTTCGCCTGTGTCGGTAGCAATGTTGGGAAGAACGTAATCGTTATATTCCACGATTTCAAGAGTGTAACCCTTTTTTGCCAAGATTTCCTTTGCAACTTCAAGGATTTCGGCATGAGGTGTAACACTTGCACCGATTTTTATCGTGGTGTTTTTGGCTTCTGTTTTGCCGCAGCCTGTGAGTATAGCTGAAAATAATGCTACGGTAATAAGTACTGCAAGAAATTTCTTCATAGAAATCCTCCTTTTTTATTTAAATTTAATTATTTAACTCTCTTGTCCGCCATTTTCGCAATGCGCATTCCGATTTCCTGAAAAGCCTGTACAATTAATACAAGCAGAATTACCGTAACGGCCATTATGTCTCTCTGGTACCTGTAATAACCATAATTCACTGCTATAGTTCCAAGACCGCCGCCGCCTACAAAACCTGCCATTGCGGAATAACCAAGTATCGTCGTTATTGTTATTGCGGCGCCTAATATCAGAGACGGCTTAGCTTCAGGGAGAAGAACCTTGTATATGATCTGAAAGGTTGAACTTCCCATGGACTGGGCTGCTTCAATCACCCCGCTGTCCACTTCCTTCAGTGACGACTCTACCATTCTGGCAACGAACGGGGAGGCGCCGACAACAAGGGGAACAATGGTTGCGGTGGAACCTATTGTAGTTCCTACAATCGCCCTTGTAAGCGGCAGGATAAAAACAAGCAGTATCAGAAACGGAACCGATCGCAGGAAGTTGATTATTAAACCCAGCAGCTTATTAACAACCGGTATTGGGTAAATTCCGTTTTCATCGGTTATACACAGGAGCACCCCAAGGGGAAGGCCAAACACGTAGGCCATAAAGGTGGATACTACAGTCATGTACAGCGTTTCCAGAATACCTTTGCCCAGTAATTCAAGCATTGCCCGCTCAAACATTTATCTCTTCCTCCCTGTAATAGATTCTCTTTTCGTCCAGATACGCCAGAATTCTTTTTATCGATAATTCGTCATCGGGAAGCTGCAGAAGCATTTCACCGTAGGCCTTCCCTTCAATGCTTTTCGTGTTCGCATACAGGATATTGACCACCGCTCTGCATTCCAGCGTCATGTTGGAAATTATGGGTTCAAATGCTGAGTTGCCGTCAAATATTATCCTGAGGCATTTTTTGCCGGTCATCCTGCGTATTTCTCCGCCTTTCGGCAGTATCAGCTGCCTTGCTGTCTCCGAACGCGGTCTTAAGAAAACTTCCCTGACTTCACCCATTTCCACAACCATTCCGTCGTTAATCACTGCAACACGATGGCAAATCTGCTCAATAACCTCCATCTCATGGGTTATCATCAGTATTGTCACGCCGAGTTTACGGTTAATGCTCTGCAATAATTCAAGTATCGACCGGGTTGTGTTCGGGTCAAGAGCACTGGTTATTTCGTCACACAGCAAAACCTTTGGTTCGGTTGCCAAGGCCCTTGCAATTGCAACCCTCTGCTTCTGGCCGCCTGACAGCTGGGACGGATATGCATTCAGTTTGTCACCCAGGCCGACCATTTCAAGCAGCTCAATTGCCTTTTTCCTGGCCTTGTCCTTTGGGACCCCGGCTATTTCCAGCGGGTACAGCACATTCCTGAGTGCCGTTCTCTGCTGCAGCAGGTTGAAGCTCTGAAAAACCATTCCCATGGCTTGCCGTACTTTAAGCAACTCCTTGGGACTTAACTCCATCATGTTCATACCGTCGAAAATAACCTCTCCCGAAGTCGGTTTTTCCAGCAGGTTTATACATCGGACCAGCGTGCTTTTTCCTGCGCCGCTGAGCCCAATAATCCCAAAGATTTCCCCCTTTTTTATGTCCAGGTTGATGTTCTTCAGAACCTCCAGGGTTCCGTCTGCCGTTTCAAACGATTTGCACAGATTACGCAGGCTAATCAAATTAATATCCCCCTCAGATCAAAAAAAGTAGGAAGCTTTCTGCTTCCTACTTTCCGGTAATTTATCTATGAATAAAAATCATATATGTACCTTCAGATTACAGATAGGAGCAGAAAGCAATATGAGAACAGCAAGACACGGACATACACATGCACATGTACATATCCGAAAGACACATATCGGAAGCGTTCAGGTTCAAATATGCCGATATGTTTGTTCTCATAGTGCACTCCTTCTTTCTGTAAAAAAAACTGGTTATTGTGATAATATAACAGTTTTTCTTATATGTCAATAGGGTTTTGACCTTTTTATTAATAAACATATCTGTTTTCTATGTAATACCTGAAACTCTTCTCAGTAAAGCATTTTGGACAATAGCACAAAGGTTCTTTCAGTTATTCCGGTATATGTACGGGACAACCGTTGGATTTTTTATTTTATCCACGATCAAACCTACCTCGGCGCTGAAGGCCCGTCAGGCAAAAAGGCCTGTTTCCCGGCTAATGATTACCCATCCGCCCCCGGATGTATATTCTCTCCGCCGGTCTGAAGCGGTATAGTAAACGCTTTGCCGGTCCAGGCCATTCTCGTCATGTAAGTTACATCGCCGCTGTAAAAACTGAGCCCCTGATTTGTTAACCGCCAGGTATTATTTATCAACCTCAATTATACCCTCTATTTCAACAGTCACATTCAGGGGAAGTTGGCTTACTCCAATGGCAGACCTTGCTGCGCGGCCGTTTTCGCCGAATATATCAATCAATAACTGCGAGGCACCGTTTGCAACGATGTGCTGCTTGTCAAAACCGGGATCACTGTTTACCATAACCGTAATCTTTACAACCTGAGTTATCTTGTCCAAATCACCTATTTCGCTTTTTACGGCAGACAGCATATTTAATATGCAAAGGCGTGCAGCCTCCTGTGCATACTCTGTATCGCGTTCAGAACCCACTTTTCCCCAGTATTTCACCTCACCGTTAACCCAGGGTATCTGCCCTGAAACATAAAGAATGTTTCCCGCACGTCTCACAGGCATGTACAAACCTGCTGACGACACTTCAGGGAGCGTGTATCCAAGTTCGGCTATCCTTTTTTCAGCTTTCATAACCTTCATCCCCTCCGGACAAATTTTTCAGAGAATGAGCCTAATGCATATTTATTCTTACAGTATATTGCTGCTTGCTTTTTATTGTCAAGATAATAAAAAAAAGGAAGCGGGAGAAATCACTCCATGCTTCCTTTTCAGTGTTGGCGTTTTATGCCGTTTCATACTGGATGAACGGGTCGGGAATTACAATTTTATGTGCCTCAGCATCACTTACTCCCACATAAAGTTCGGCATACCCGTCGCCACGCCTGATTAGTCCACCGCTGAATACAACATTTATCAGATCCGTTCTCTTGAATTCCCCTTCCGCAAAGTTCTTTCTCGCGGCAATTATTCTAATTGGCGATGCCTTCCGGGTAACCGGATCAAACATAAATACCATCGGATAGTAATGGCGGTTGCCTTCTTCGTCAAAACGGGCAATATGGCCCAGTACACCTATCTTGCCGTTTTTCAGAAGGTGAACCTCATTTACTCCGCCCCATTCTTCGTCAATAAACTGGTTTTCTATAAGGGGCGCCTTTTCTATAACCTCTGACGAAAGCTCATCAAGGGTATCTATAACAGTAAAGCCTATTTTCCCTCTGCCTCCGATTTTTCCCTGGGGTCTTGTAAATATGCCGATTTTTCCGTCCGGCAGCTCCACCAGACGTATATCCTTCATTCCTTCAGGACCTTTTGCAAAATATTTCAGTTTAAAAATGCTCTTTCCCCTGTAAAAAAAGGTTCGCCAATGCAGCATTCCGGGAGAGTCTTCATTGGGATATACATCCACCCCGCCAAACACAATTTCACCATGGATTTTTGCAATGAAAGGATCCTGCAGGTTGAATACCGGAGCACCTTTAAGAGGTTCCCAGGTCTCCCCGCTGTTTACAAAAAACATCACTTTTGAGAATTCTGAATGTCTCTCTTCAACCCTGGCAGCTATTACCTTTTTCCCGTCAACATCAAACGGGGCTGTTATATTATAAACATCCCTTCCATCCACATTGATAAACCTGATTTTTTCACCCATGGCTGTCATTTTTGTTTTTTCGAATATTTCCAGTAATTCTCTTAAGCTTTGTGCCCTGACGTTCGTCTCCATATTAATCCCCTGTCAAAATAATATTTTGTCCGTTGGTATTCCTGCAATACCAATATATGTATCGGCCGCTCCATAGTAAACATATAGAAAGTCATTTACAATGCAGCTGCCGCAGCTGAAAACCACATTCGGTACAAGACCGTTAACCTCCCATTCCAGTTCGGGCTCCAGTATCGGCTCGTCCAACCGGGCAATAACCCTGTTAATATCATTTTTATCCAGCAAGGCAGCACCTAAACGATATACGTTTTTTTCATCAACTCCATGATAAATCAGCAGCCATCCATCCTTTATTCTCATCGGCGGGCCTGCAATGCCGATTTTTTTACAGTCCCATTTGCCTTCCCTTGGCGTCATTATTATTCTGTGATCTTTCCAGTGCAATAAATCATCAGATACAGCGGTCCATATGGACGGAAGTCTCCTGTGGAACAGGACATACTGATTGTTTATTTTTTCAGGCAGCAGAGCCGCATCCTTGTTAGGTTCATCGGGAAGCAAAACCACGCTTTCGGACCAGTTAACCAGGTCAGGAGAGCTTATCATTGAGACCCTGATGTCATTCCAGTCCCTGCCCCCGAATGCCGTATATACCATGTAATACGTATTGTCAATTTTGGTCAGCCTCGGGTCTTCCACTCCCCAGGAATCGTTCTTTCCGGTCGGCCTTAAAACCGGTTCCGCGTCCCGTTCGAAATGTATACCGTCGGAGCTTACGGCATGGCCTATAACAGACGTAAATTTCCTGTTTGGATCGGGTTTTTCACTGTTCAGGAAAAAAGGGTTGTCCGAAGCCCGGTAAAACAAATGAAAAAGATTGTTCTCAAAAATAACGGCAGCATTGAAAACTGCTGCTTTCTCCCAGTCATTTTTCTCATTTGGTGAAAGCACCGGTTTGTCCGATAATCTTTCAAGTTTAAACATAATCACACTCCGTTCGGCTTAATAGTGTCGTTGTCTTACGTCAGTTTTTAATTCCGGAGAATGTAATTCCCTCTATAAAATATTTCTGGGCAGAAAAGTACAGTATAAGGCTCGGCATGGTTATGACCAGTGCTATTACCATCAGGTAATTCCATTTAGGCGGTTCATTCACTCCGCCCATAAAGAAATACATTCCCAGAGTCATTGTGTATTTCTGCTTATCCGACATATAAATCAGCGGCCCCTGGAATTCATTGAAATAACCCCTGAACGCGAAAATGGAAATCGCAACTATTATGGGCCGTATCTGCGGAAGCATGATTTTCAGGAATTTCTGGTGAAGCGGTGCTCCGTCTATATCGGCAGCATCGTCCAGTTCTTTCGGAACGCTCATAAAGAACTGGCGCATCAGGAAAATATAAAACGGTCCCCATGCAGTCCACGCCCTTAGCACGAGCGGATCAAATTCTCCCAGAAGGCCAAGCCTGTTCCATATGATATAGGTAGGTATCAGGGTAACATGGGCAGGAAGCATCATTGTACTTAAAAGAATTAAAAATATCAGGTTTTTTCCAGGGAAGTCATACCTGGCAAAGCCATATGCCACTATCGTTTCGCTGATTACTTCCGCCACAACTCCCAGTACCACGATAAACAGGCTGTTAAGCAAATATGTATTGAATGGCATGGAAGTCCATGCTATCCTGAAATTTTCCCAGTGCGCAGGTTTCGGTATCCATTCCGGCGGCCATGCGTATATTTCGGCATTGGATTTCAGCGCGGTTGAAATCATCCAGAACAAAGGGATCAAGACTATTGCTGAAATGGTTATCAATACCACATAAACAATTACATTCGTTATTGCTTTTCGTTTGCTTTGAGACTGAAGAACAGAAACGGACGTAACCATACTTTACCTCGCAATCTTTAAATCTTTACTTTCCTAACACTCTTTACTTCGGTCTCATAATGAACCCAAGCCGGCGAAGTTCTGAATACCATTAAAGTCAGCACAAGGATTATCACGAACAGAACCCAGGCAATTGCCGATGCCTCTCCCATGTGAAGCTGCGTAAAGCCCCTGGTATAAACAAGCTGATTCATAAACAGCCCGGCCTGCGTTGTGGGTCTCATAAACTGGGCAACGGTAAACATCTGCATTGATCCAATCAGACTCATTACAACCTGTACAAGAATGACCGAAGAAATCTGGGGCAAAGTAATGTGGATAAATTTTTTGAATCCCCCTGCTCCGTCAATCTCAGCAGCTTCATACAAAGTCTTGGAAACGTCCTTAAGGGCAGCGAGGAAAATAACCGTGTTTGTTCCGAATATGCCCCATACACTTATTATTACAAATGCCGGCAGAACATATTTAGGATTTCCGAACCAGTCTATCTTATTTATTCCGAACAGGGACAGGAAATAATTAATCAAACCTGTTTCGCCGTTGAAAAGCTGTCTCCATATAACTGCAACTGCCGTATCGGGCAATATCGCACTCAGATAAAGTATCGTCCTGAATACCCTTATTCCTTTTATTTCCCTGTTGATGAGCATTGCAACCAGGATTGAGCCGAATACGCCGACAGGCAGCGTAAATATTGCATATGAAAGGGTAATTCTGACCGACGGCCAGAATTCGATATCATTGGTAAACAGCTTTATATAGTTTCCAAGCCCTACCCACTTTTCCTTGCCGAAAAGATTGAAATCGGTAAAGCTCAGGTACAATGAATAAAAAATAGGTATGGCCGTGAAACCGATAAAACCAAAAAGCCACGGGGAAATTAGCGCAAGACCTGTCGCCTGGTTCTTATCCCACCGCAGCAGCCGCATCAGGAAATACAGCCCCAGTGCCAGTACGAAGAGGCAAACCGGCGCCAGCAACCAGCGCCCGAGTGTCGGCAGATACCTTTCCATAAAAACCCCTTCTTTTAAATCAGATGAGGGAGGCTTCAGGAAAAGCCTCCTTCATCTGTCCTCTTTCATTGTCATATTATTTCAATGCTTCGTCCAGCAGAGGTTTAACCTTGGGTACAAGTTCTTCCGGTTTGCCGTTGTTATTGATAATCGGATCCATCAGCTGGTTCCAGAAAACTGTATCCCAATCAGGATAATCCTGATAGAACCTGTATGGTCTTGCATATTCGAGCGATTTTACAATTGCCGGAAATGCATCTTTTCTTTCGGGATGCAGCTTAATCATATTTTCGGTGTTGCCTATGGATTTTCTCGGCGGCATTACTTTCCACTTGTGTATTTCGTCCGAGAGGTCCACCAGGGCTTCAAAAGCTGCATCAGGATTCTTTGTTTTTGCATTGATACCCATTCCGAGTATGTCAACAAAAGTAGCCTTGATTCCTGTAGGTCCTGCAGGCACTTCATATACTACGCATTTGAACTTGTCTACTCTTGTTTCAAGGGAATCGGCTGCTCCGCCCATAAACATTGCTACCTGTCCGTCACGGAACATCTGGTCAAAACCTCTGTCCCTTATTGTCTGCTGCGGCGGAACAACACCGCTGTCAATCAGTTCACGATAGAAATTGAAACCTTTCATAGCTTCCGGGGTATCAATGGGCGAACTGCTGAAATCTTCAGCTATAACTTCGCCTCCTGCCTGCCAGATAAACATCTGAACCGGCGGCCAGCCATTCAGCGTGAATCCCCACTGTACAATGTTGTTCTTGTCAAATCCGCTTTCTCCGAGAGATTTTCCGTTTCTGTCAACAGTGAGTTTCTTTGCCGCTTCCATGAATTTGTCCCAGTTCCAGTTTTCATCAATAACTATTCCTGCCTTGTCCAGTGCGTCCTGGTTGACATAGAGGACTACAGGCTGCATGATCCACGGAATTCCGTATATTTTTCCGTTTATCTTAAAAGGATCAAATGCGGAATCATAATAATCGTTAAGATTTGCAGCAGGTTTACTGGATTTGTTGAGCCTGTCGGTTATGTCAAGCATAACGCCCCTTGCAGCAAACTGTGCTCCCCTTGATGCACTTACCCAGAAAAGATCAGGACCGGCATTTCCGGAAAGCTGGGTCGTTAAGCGGGTATCATAATCGGCAGGATTTGAATCCTGGGTAATAACATATGTATCCGAGCTGCTGTTCAGCCTGTCCAGGATTTCCTGAAGTTCTGCTGCTTCTTCAGCACCAGCCCATGTAGAAAGTTTTATCTCGATTTTTTCAGCGGGTTTCTTTGTAGTGTCAGTACCAGATGAAGCATTTGAACCCGTATTGCCCGTTGTGCCGGTGTTTCCGGAGTTTCCAGTAGTTCCGGTCGTTCCACAGGCAGTAAAGAGAAGTGCAATTACAAGTAAAATCGTGCACAACGCACTTAGCCGCTTCATGACAATACCCCTCCTCCAATTTTTTAGCATATCTTACATATATAATTATATTTAATTTTAACAATAATTCAATCTAAAATTACTTGAATTTTATTGAATTATACTTGAATTTTGTTTTCAGATCATTTGCCTTACCGAATCCCGTTCTACCAGTCTTACCGGTAATCTGACATGCCTCTGGATATAATTCTCATTATTTATCTTGAAAAGCAGTTCCCTGACGGCTGTCGCTCCCATTTCCTCGGTTTCCACATGCATTGTCGTAAGCTTCGGTTCGGTCATATTGCACATGTCAATGTCATCAAACCCAATAACCGAAATATCTTCCGGTATTTTTTTCCCCAAAGATTTCAATGCACTTATGAAAACAAATGCAGTGGAATCGTTTGCGCAAAACCAGGCTGTCGGGAACCTGTCGAGGTTTTTAAGGATATCAGCAAAGGCCTGAAAATCATTCTGAATTACTGGTCTTTCTACGTTCTCGGTTATGCAGAATTCATCCTCGAGGGGTATATTGTTTTGCTTCAAAGCGGCAGCGTAACCCATCCATCTTTCATTAAAGCTCATTGCGGCTTTAGTGTCTCCGACAAAACCAATACTTTTATGACCGCTGCGGATAAGGTATTCCGTTGCCATATATGCACCTGTATAGTTCTGGGTCAATACCGCACCGGTTACAACCGAAAGGGATGCATAGTCAACAAGAACTATCGGTATTTTATATGATTTGAGCAGCCTGAGATATTCATCAGAGATATAGCCAAGGACAAGAATTCCTTCAGATTTACCCCTTTCAATGCTTAAGGGTACATCAAACTTATCCCTGCTTATAAAATGAATAAAGGTATCAAAATTGTTTTTCTTTGCCTCATTTTCAATCCCCAGGATAACCTTCGGGTAGAACCTTGTGTCCCTGAAAATCTTTTCCTCAAGCATAACACAGATACTGTTAAGGCGCTTCTTTTTGTCCGGACTCTTTACCTGTTCAAAATATCCCAATGAATCGGCCAGAGACAATACCTTCATCCTGGTTTCATCGCTTACGCCGACCTTATTGTTCAGCGCAAGGGAAACAGCATTTACAGATATACCCAATTTTTCCGCGATATCTTTCATCCTGACCTTTTTCTTGTTCATAGAGCCCCCCGGTTAATTAAAATTATTTATAAAATAGTATATAATTTATACACTGAATTTCAAGTATTTTTTACTTTAATTTAGCTTTAACGAGATGCAGAAACAGAGAGTATTTTTTTATAAACCGCATATATTCTGTATTTTCCCGTGAAACGAAAAAAGCATTGGCATTTATCAGCGCCAATGCTTTTTTACCGGAAGGGAACATATGAACTTTTTTCCGTGCTTTCTATTTATTCATGTTATACCCGTAATATGCCTGCCTGTATATTTCCTCCAGCTCGCTCACCAGCGGATAACGAGGATTGGAAGTGGTGCACTGATCTTCAAAAGCCCGTTCAGCCAGCTTCGGTACCTTTGACATGAATTCTTTTTCGTCAATGCCCAGTTCCCTGATACTCAACGGCATATTAATCTTCTTCATTAAGTCTATAACAGCGGCAATCAATGCGTCCACCTGTTCCTCCTGGGTGGTTCCGCCAAGGTTAAGCTGCCTTGCTATCTGGGCATAACGATAATCGGCTACAAATTTACCGTATTTCGGGAATATTGTGAATTTCGTCGGTATCTGTGAATTGTACTTGATAACATGCGGCAGCAGTACCGCGTTGGCACGGCCGTGCGGAATATGGAATTCACCGCCCAGTTTATGCGCAAGTGAATGGTTTATTCCAAGGAAGGCATTTGTGAATGCCATACCTGCTATGCACGATGCATTATGAACTTTTTCCCTTGCAACTTCGTCATCGGGATTTTCATAGCTTCTTGGCAGGTACTTAAATATCAGCTCTATTGCTTTCATTGCCAGTGCATTGGTATAGTCCGAGGCAAGAACCGAAACATAAGCCTCAATTGCGTGAGTCAGAACATCCATACCTGTATCGGCGGTAATGGATTTCGGCATAGTTTTTACAAACTGCGGATCTATGATTGCCACATCGGGCGTCAGCTCATAATCCGCAAGAGGATATTTTATGTTGCCGTTTTTCTTGTCAGTTATTACCGCAAAGGAGGTTACCTCGCTTCCGGTACCCGATGTTGTGGGTATTGCAACAAGCTGTGCTTTCTTGCCCAGGTTCGGGAACTGGAATGCCCGTTTTCTTATATCCATGAATTTAAGCCTTAATCCGTCAAAGGAAGTATCCGGATTCTCATAGAACAACCACATACATTTTGCCGCATCAATTGCACTTCCGCCGCCCAGGGCAATTATCACGTCGGGCTGGAATACATTCATTGCATGTACGCCTCTCTGGATAGTCTCAAGTGACGGATCTGGTTCAACCTCGGAGAATATTTCACTGTGGCAGTATTCTTCCCGTTTTCTGAGATAATAAAGTACCTTGTCCACGTATCCCAGTTTGACCATCATCTGGTCGGTAACTATAAATGCCCTGGAAATATTAGGCATATGCTTCAGATACTGAACCGAACCCTTTTCAAAGTATATCTTCGGAGGTATCTTGAACCACTGCATGTTAACCCTCCTCTGGGCAATTCTCTTTTTGTTCAGCAGGTTTACCGACGATATGTTTGCCGTGGTTGAATTATGGCCGAATGAACCGCATCCGAGCGTAAGCGAAGGCGTATTTGTATTGTAAATATCGCCTATTGCACCCTGGGAAGACGGTGAATTAACAATTATTCTTCCCACTTTCATTTCTTCACCAAACTTTTTGCACAGTTCCTCGTCATTTGAATGTATTACTGCCGAATGTCCAAGTCCGCCCAGTTCAAGCATTTTTGCACAATACTCAAAGCCCTGCTTTTCATCCTCGCAGATAAAATATGCAAGAACGGGTGACAGTTTTTCAAGCGACAGAGGATATTCAAGGGAAGGTTCGGGAAGCTTTGCAATCAGTATCTTTGTATTCTCAGGCACGGTAATGCCGGCTTTTTTTGCTATAAACGAGGCGGGTTTTCCGACCACTTCAGGATTTACAGCCAGTTTTTCACGATTAATCACGTAATTCGTTACCAGTTCTGTCTCTTTTTCATCCAGGAAATAGCAGCCATATTTTCTCATTATCCTTTCGAATTCAGGAGCTATTTCTTTATCCACTATTACAGCCTGCTCCGAGGCACAGATCATCCCGTTGTCGAAAGTTTTGGAAATGATCAGGTCGGTGCATGCCCGTTCCAGTTCCACATTCTTGTTTATATAGCATGGAACATTTCCGGGACCAACTCCCAATGCAGGTTTTCCTGCACTGTAGGCCGACTTGACCATATTGCTTCCGCCTGTTGCAAGAATAAGCGATACCCCGGGATGATTCATCAAAGCCAGCGTTGCTTCCAGAGAAGGAGTTTCTATCCACTGAATGCAATACTTAGGAGCTCCGTGCTTAACAGCCGCGTCTCTCATAATTCTTGCCGCTTCGCTTGAGCATTTCTGGGCAGAAGGATGAAAGGCAAAAATTATCGGGTTTCTTGTCTTTGCGCAAATCAGCGATTTGAACATTGTCGTGGACGTGGGATTTGTAACAGGAGTTACACCTGCAACCACTCCTACAGGTTCGGCCACTTCCACGTATCCTTCAAGCTCGTTTTCCTCGATTATGCCCACGCTTTTTTCATTTTTAATACTGTGATAAATATATTCGGTGGCAAATATGTTCTTTATTACTTTGTCCTCAAATACTCCACGACCTGTTTCTTCCACCGCCAGCTTTGCAAGGTACATATGGTTTTCCAGGCCCTTCAGCGTCATTTCATGAACTATTTTGTCCACCTGTTCCTGGTTAAGTGTCAGATATTCCTTAAGGGCTTCTTCTGCATTTCTGACAAGCCTGTCGACCATTTCCTGTACATTGATTTTATTGCTTTCTTCTGTATTAACTTTTTTTGCTTTGGCTTCCATCCGTTTCACCTCTTTCTCAATATATCCAAAAAGATTCCTTTCAAGGCCTTAAAATTGTTAAATATTTAACAAATAATTTTAAATTTGAAGGTGTTGTAATTTAAGTACAACACCTTTGTTGTTTTAATTATATATCCTGTCTTATACTTTGTCAATTAATTAACAAAGTTTTCTGGATAAAATTATAAAAATTTCTGTATTGCATAACAAACCTGTTTTATACTCATTTCTGTTTGTCATTTCTGCTGAATTCCCTGTTAAAATTAAGAAGCGAAGCCCGTACAATATATTTGTTGCCGTATTTTTCCCTTAATCTGTCTATGCTTTCATTGAGTTTTTTTCTTTCATACAGCTTTTCATTCCGGGCATCAAACATGCTCAGCTGCCGGACGGGTTCTTTCACCAGGTCGGAAGTGGCAATCCCTATCAGGCGGATGGGATCCTTTCTCCACACTTTGTCAAACAGTTCGGTGGCTGTTTCGAATATTTCTGTTGTATCCTGGGTGGGATTTTCAAGCTTTCTTCTCCGGGAATATGATTCAAAGCTGCTGTTCTTTATATGAACAGCAACAACTCCCGCATATAACCCTGCTTTTCTTAACCTCATCCCCACCGTTTCACTTAATGACAGCAAATACATCCGTGCCGTTTCCCTGTCGGTAATATCGAATTCAACGGTTGTTTCATTGCTCAGGTCCTTTGCATCCGTTTCCTGCGTCTGTACTTCGGAATAATCTATTCCGTTTGCATATTCCCAGATCATTCTGCCGTATTTTCCGAACTTCTGTTCCAGCAAAAAAACATCGTATTTTGCCAAATCACCGACTGTCCTTATACCCATTTCGTGGAACCTGCTGCTTGCAGCCCTGCCGACCATGAACAGTTCAGATACAGGCAGCGGCCACATTTTTTCGGGTATTTCGCCGCGGAAAAGGGTATGCACCATATCCGGCTTTTTGAAATCCGAGGCCATTTTTGCAAGCAGCTTGTTCTCTGAAATGCCTATATTTACTGTAAAACCAAGTTCATCCCTGATACGGTTTTTAATCAAATGTGCCAGCGAAAGGAAATCATTTTTGTATTTAAGCATAAGTCCGGTTGCATCTATGAAGCATTCGTCAATACTGTATTTCTCAATATCGGGTGAAAAAGTAAAAAGGAGATCGGTCATTGCTTTTGAATACCGGGCATAAGCCGCATGGTTCGGGGGAACCACGACCAGGTCCGGGCATTTTTTCAGCGCCTGAACAACCGGCTCTCCGGTAACAATGCCATATTTTTTTGCAGGAATGGACTTGGCAAGGACTATACCGCGCCTTTTTGCCGGATCTCCTGCCACTATTGACGGTATGGTCCGAAGATCGGTCCTGTATCCCGACTTCAGCCGTTCCAGTGCCTCCCAGCTTAAAAATGCCGAGTTCACGTCTATATGAAATATTATTCTTTCATATTGCATAAAACCACTTCTTCTCAGCCTTTTGCAGAAACATCACAATAAAATTATAGCATATAAAGCAAAAACCCGTATCCTGTTTACAGGAGACGGGCTATTCATGCTTTTTGGTCTATGCCGTATAAAGCTTTTTAATTATTTCTTCCAGTTCAGGTCCTTCAACGGATAAATCCCTTATTTTGCTTTCCTCGTTTATTCTCTGAATAAACTCATTCAGCCTGACAACCGAAAGATCAAGTTCCACTTCCATTTCATAGTCTGATGCCTGTTTTTTAACAACAATCCCGCCGTTGTTTTCCAGTTTTATTTTTTCCCGTGTCGTAATGCGTACCGTTCTTTTGTCACCAAGATGGAGCTTCAGCCTGTCCATGCCTCCGTCAAATACGATTTCGCCGTGGTTTATGACAATAACACGCTTTGCCAGCCGCTCCACGTCTTCAAGATCGTGGGTTGTCAGTATGAATGTTGTTCCCCGTTTATTCTGCTCACGGATAAAATCACGGATTTTCTCCTTGGCTATTACATCAAGGCCGATTGTGGGCTCATCGAGAAAAACTATGGGTGGTTTATGTAGCATTGCCATGATAAATTCGCATTTCATGCGTTCACCGAGGGAAAGCTGGCGCGTCGGCTTTTTGACCAGGTCTTTAAGATCAAGCATTTCCGTCATTTCATTAACGGTCCTGTTGAATTCGTCATTTGGGATACGGTAAATCGCCTGGTTAAGGCAAAAAGCATCAAGGGGAGGTATATCCCAGAGAAGCTGGGATTTCTGACCGAAAACCGCTCCTATATGCCGGACGTATTTTTTTCTTTCCTTCCACGGAGTATAACCCATCACATCCACTTTTCCGGAGGTGGGATACAGAATACCCGTCAATATTTTAATAGTGGTTGATTTTCCGGCCCCGTTCGGTCCCAAAAAGCCAACCAGTTCACCTTCTTCAATGTCAAAGGATATTCCCTTAACGGCTTCAATGGTTTTCTTTTTCCTTGCAAAAAGGCTTAAAAGCGCTTCTCCGAAGCTGCTTCCGCGTTCGTATGAAGTATAGACCTTCCTTAATTCGGATACATGTATCATAAACATCACCTTATAGCTGAAAAGTGCCCGTATTCTTATGCGTAATGGTTATCATCCGCCTGCACTGGTATAGTTTTTAACCATTTTGAAGTAAAAAACAAATCCCAGCAGCAAAAACACTATTGATGCCAGCAATGACAAAAGTACCGTCCTGTCCACGTTTCCAAGCAGGGCGGAAGCCGGGTAGGATGCCAGAAGGCTAATAGGTATAATATAAGTAAGGATGGACTGAAAAGATTTTGAAAATATCGATTTCGGATACATTCCAAAATCCATTATGGTAATAAATATATCATAAATCCTGTAATTTCCGACCCAGACAATTCCAAGGCCCGCCATAAACAGTGCCAGTGCGAACATAAGAATCAGCGAAAACAGAAAAAGCAGGAAAAACGATATCCAGTGGGACAAAGGCTGAGGAGGCAGCTTTTTCAGTGCATACCTGAATACCAGTATTCCGCCTATCAGCTTACCCAGGTCTTCGCTGTCAAATGCAGTTACCACGGACATCAGGAGTATTGACCGTGGTTTTATGAGCAATAAATCAAGAGTCCCTTCTTTTACCCTTCCAATGGTGTTCCATACTATTCCCATGAAAAACGGAAAGGATATTCCTCGGGACAGAAGAAAAATTCCCTGGAGAAGCAGGACTTCGTACTGGCTCCAGCCCGGGAAAGAAGCCCCGTTTCCGTATATTATCATCGTAATAACCGGTCCGGCAAATTCAACAATCATCATGATAAACATGCTCATTATAAAATCGCCGCGGTAAGCCATCCTGGACGCGAGCGCCGTTTTCATACCCTGCAGGTACACACCCAGCGCAGAAAAACGAATACCTCCGGCCCTGGATTCAGATTTCGCTGCACTCATGCTCCCACCCCCGTGAAACGTCTTACGCCAAGATACCACAGAACCCTGTTAACAATGAACATTACAACTACCATTACCGCCTGAAGCAGCACAATCTGCGGAATTGACATGGTTATACCCGCCAGTTCATAATGCCCGATAAAAACCCTTACAGGAACATAGGAAGAAAACTGGAACGGCAGGAAAAAAAGAGATTTCTGAAAACCGTAGGGAAACAGGTTCAGCGGGAGAAAAGAGCCTGAACAGATGCCGTTAATAAACAGTACGGCACGGCTGATTCCGTCTGTTTTTACAAGCCAGAACGCACAGGTTCCGATGGTATACCGTATCAGGAAGGACATAACAAATCCAAGAAGAAGAGAAATTACTGTCCAGAAAGGCATTGCCGGAACCATCCTGATACCGAAAAGTATATAGAAACACATTACGGGAATCAGTTCTATCATGAACGCAAGAATACGGTGACCGACTTTCTGGAAGAACGAAAAATATATATGGGACAGAGGACGGAGCTGGTAGGTTATAAACTGGCCTGACTGTACCATTCTCTGCAGATCGTAGCCGGAGTAGTCATAGTTCAGGAAATCCACCAGGGATGACACGGCAAAGTACAGTACCATCTGGTCAAAAGTAAAACCAGAAACCTGTTCGCGGGTTTGAAAAACCGCCCGCCATATAAAGTAATGAACCAGAAAATAAACAGGCTGAACGAATACAGATACAGCCATCTGGCTTCTGTATGCGAAATTCTCCTTAAATGTAGCCGTAATAGCCATCTTGCTGACAGTGGGTATTTTATTATTTCCCTTTTTTGTGATTCCGCCGTACATTGGTCATATCCCCGCAGTATCCGTTAGTTTTGTTACAAAGGCAAAAAACCGAATCTTTACAGCAGATATCCCCATTATATTAACAGTCAGAATCTTTTTCAATAACTATATATTTTTATAGAAAATTCTTCTTTTCGCGGCGGAAGAAACGGTGCGCAGCCTTAATAATAAAAAATGTTAAAAACAATAAAGCTGAACCATGAAAGGTTCAGCCAATCTATATATAAAGGCCCACAGGTGGCCGGAATTTTTTAAAGCCCGCAAAGCGGGCACCCCCTGCTTTTCGCGCCCTGTTTTCCGGGAGAACAGGCATTCAATAAAACAGAATAAGTGCGGGAGATCAGGGGGTGTACCTGATTATGGCCATGACCAAAGCTGCAGCTATTTATGTGAACTTTGCCGCGGTTCTCAGAGCCCTGGTTTAGTCCTGGACATCAATCTGGATCCTGCGCTTGTTGTCGGGTTTTGCCTTCGGCAATGTAATTGTAAGTACGCCGTTCTTGTAAACTGCCTTAATATCATCTTCCTTTACGTTATTAAGGTAGAACGATCTCCTGAAGCTGCCGTATGCCCTTTCTCTTCTTACATAGTTTTCCCTTTCTTCATTGATCTCTTCTTTCTGTTCAGCGGAAATGGTCAAGTAACCGTCGTTAACTTCTATGTTTATGCTGTTTTTGTCAACACCGGGAAGTTCAGCATCTATGATCCATTCCTTATCAGTTTCACGAATGTCTGCCCTGAATGACGAACCCCATCTTGCAAAAAACGGATCATTGAAAAAATCTTCAAAGAACCTGTCAATCCCGAAGAAGTCATCTCTTCTTGCCATATTGCCGAACCTTCTTGGTACCAGACCGAACATATACAACACCTCCATAAAAGATATTTTTCTTCATTTATTTAACTTTGACTTTCTTTGACCTTCTGTCTACATTCTAATCCGTTTGCTTCAAAAGGGCAAACTTTGATATTGACTAACTTTGACCAATAAAGACTATTAGATTAAAATAGGATAATTTTTCTTTTGTTTACGGGATTATTCCTGAATTTTCTTCCTTTTTGAAAGTCCTGAAATGTAAACATGAAACGAAAGCCAATTAACACATTAATATATTATATCCTATAATTTTCGGTATTTGTCAATATTAAAAGGAACCATATGGCGTATGTCCCTGATTTCAAACACTCCCATCAGTATAAGCATGGCTGTCATCAGTCCGCTGCAAATTCCGGCCGACATTATCAATGCCAGCGCCTGGGACTTAAGGAATGAACCGACTGCCATTTTTACCGCCGGTGCTGCAATAATACCCGAGATGGAAGCTACAAGGGGCTTTATCACCCAGTCGCCGATTTCAATGGACATTCCGGTGGTTTTCATAGTCGTATTCATGTTCAGTACCGCTCCTATAAAGTTACTGATTATAAGAGCAATTATGTAGGCATTAAGCCCGAAATACGGAATGCCGAACCACACAAAACCAAGCCGGATCAGGCTTGTTACCATTGAATGCTTAAGAGTTGCCGTCTCCTTGCCAAGACCGTTCAGTATTCCGAGAAGTGTCTGCTGCAGGTAGAAAAACACACCGGTAAATGACAGAAGGTAAAGCATATGTCCTACATCCTGTCCCGGATATATCAAATCCGAGATTTCGTTGGCAAAACAGATAAAAAGGCTTGTGAACAAAAACCCAAGGACAAGGGTTACGCGTATGGATCTTGAAATCTGCCGGTTGGCCCTGTTCATCCTTCTTGTAGCCAAGGCTTCCGCTATTGCGGGTACCAGTGCGGTAGCCAGTGCCGCAGTGAGCATTGAAGGAAAGGAAATAACAGGGGAAGCCATTCCCGTCAGTTTTCCGTACTGGGTAAGGGCTTCCTCGGAAGACAGCCCGTAAACAGCAAGCCGCTGCGGAATCCAGAGGAATTCCACCGTTCCCAGCAATGACAATACCAGGCGGTTTGTCGTTATCGGCAGCGAAATTTTCAGCAAAGCCTGTGCAATATCCCTTTTTCGCATGATTCTCTGCGCTGCCGGGGACTTCTCCGATTTGCGGATCCTGTACGCTATAAACACGGTCAGGACATTGGCTATTTCTCCGACAATAAGGCCTATTGTGGCAAATAGGCATTTCTGCCCGAGATCTCCCTTTATAAAAATATCAGCAATCAAGTATACAACAGCCAGTTTCGTTACCTGCTCCGCAACCTGGGATATCGCGTTTGGTATCATTTCCTGCTTTCCGTAAAAATACCCCTTTAATGAAGTAAACGCGGCTATAAAAGGAATGGCAGGAAGCAGGAAAAACAAGGCCGTCCTGGTCCTGGCATCTCCCACAAGCACCTTGACCGTAAAGTCCAGGTTTAAAAGCAGTATTGAAACAATTACCGTTCCGGCGATAAACACCAAAACCCCGGAAAAAACGGCAATACGCCTTGCGTTTTTGTGGTTTCCCCTTGCTGTTTCTTCAGCAACAAGTCTTGATACTGCAACACCTATTCCTGCAGTAAGCCCTAACAGGATAAGGTTATAAACCGGCAGAACCAGCTGGTAAAGCCCCATACCCTCGGCGCCGATGGAATTGGCAATGAAAATCCTGTAGAAGAAACCCAGCAGTTTAACAATAAAACCGGCAACTGTGAGAATAAAGGCGTTAAGTTTAAGAGATTTTCTTCTCATAACCCCCGGATAATGCTGCATTAAGTACTGTGCAGCACAATCTTATGACGGTTTGTTCATATAAAAAATATATGGCCTTGTCTTAAGGAAAATTCAAATAAAATTAAAAAGCCTGCATATGCAGGCTATACTTATGGCAGCTGGTCTTTATACATCTCGTTGCTTACCTGTTCCACATTCTCAATTTCATGAATAGATCTTCCTGTCTCTCTTGCGTCCTGCGCATTCCCATAAGGCGTACCGTCAGGAGGTGAATCCGAGGAACCAAAAGACAGGACTTCCTCCAGTGCCTGTTTACCGTCAAAAGGCTCATCGCCGTATGGGTCATGCAAATAGTCACCCCTCATCTCCTTTTCAAGCACATCCTCTTCCACAGGCCTGTGACCGGACTTGCTGACCCTGTCAAATTCCATTTCCTTTTCTCTTAATCTTTCGCATTTCACGCAGTTTCTTGCATATGGTATTATTTCAAGCCGTTCAGACTCAATTTCATTGCCGCAGGACTCACAGGTTCCGTAGGTTCCCGCTTTCATCCTGTTCAGGGCCTCATCTATTTCCTTTATTATATTTTCCTGGTTAAACCTTAGCGCTGACTGCATTTCAGCATCGAACAATTCCGTCGCTGCATCGGCCGGATGGTTGTCATACCGTGACAGTTCACTGTCCTCGGTTACATTGTATCCGGCCGGCAGCCCCTGGTGCATGTCATCAAGAACACCGTCATGGTTTTCCTTAAGCTGCTCCAAAAGGTATTTATAATGCTGGTATTTGTCCCTGTCCATATTCATCCTCCTAAAACCCGATAAAAATTCAACGGCTATTATCCTGAATTTTTAGTATTTCCCGAATCTGCGCCTGAAATAATATTTTTATACCCGATTCCTGCTGTTCGGTTTTTACTTATGCGGAAAAACCGGTTTAAACCGTGAGACACAAAGCCCGGTTCCGCTTCCGTCCAAAATATGTTTCTTAAACCATTTTTCCTGCATGATTGTTAGTACAGAAACAATATGTTATAATTTGAGAAAAAAAATGAGGTTCAGATATGAGATACTTGGTAAGGCAAAAAATTTTTTCGTTAAGGGATCGTTTTACAATCAAAAATGAATACGGCGAAGACTGTTTCATGGTTTACGGCAAGATACTCTCGCTGGGCAACAAACTGCACTTAACCGATATGCATGGAAACGAGCTGTACTATATTGAGCAGAAAATTTTCCGCCTTTTGCCGGAATACACGATTTACCAAAACGGCGTTCCGGTGGCCCAGGTAAAAAAGAACTTTACATTATTCAGGCCAAGCTTTGACATCACCAGTGTATACGGAAATTACAACATAAGCGGCAATATGTGGGCCTATGACTTCAGCATATTTAAGAACGGTTTACCCGTGGCGGTTGTCTCGAAACAATGGTTTTCATTTTCAGATACTTACGGGGTTTCGATAGATGACAAGGAAGACGCCGCATTCATTCTCGCCCTTGTTATTATCCTTGACCAGATTTATCACGAAAATGATGATTAAAAAGCCTCTGAAAAATCAGAGGCTTTTTACTTATATCAGCAGGCGGGCTGTAAGTTATCAGATTGTCCATTCATCATGTACCACGCCGACCAGGTACCAGTTCCCGTCCTTTTCTTTAAAAACAAGCTTCAGGCTTCTCCAGTCCATACCGTCATATTCGGGTGTTCCTTCGAAATAGTATTCAAGCACATGACAGTCCTCATACACCTCGAATACATTATTAATCGTATTTCCACGGTCTGTTTTCTGATCATATATTGCTTCGCCGGTTTCCAGGAAGTCATGGTCATATACGAACCTGTCAATGTATTCTGCAAACGTGAGTTCTATCGGATCTCCCGAACCGTCGTAAAATCCCCATACAATTGCCTTGTCACTGTCAAAAAGCGTTTTTATCTCTTCCCTGCTGATAACAACGTCTTTTTCTGTTTCCACGTACGTGTACGGGGAGAACCTTACACCCTTGTCGGGATGAATATACACGGAAAGTTTCTGCATATCCCTGTTTCTGAAAGCAGCCAGGATCTCCGTTCCCAGCCTGCGAATCTCTTTCTCGGTTTCTTCGCGGGCATTTTCATTTTTCTTTATTAGGCTTTCATTTCTTTCAAACGGCTCATCAAAGACCACGTGGGAATAAACTTCCCTTTTTTCACCTTCTATCAGGAACTGTACCTTTTCAATATAGGGAAGCTCTGTATAGGTATTGACTATCGAGCTTATCAGGACGGCTTCAAAGGCTGTGCCTCCGGGATTGTTTTCCACAAATTCCTTTGAAAGATTCAGGTAGCAAATCCCGTCCTTCACTTCAACCGACAAAAGCCTTGTCCCTTCAGGTATTACGGGCACCTTTCCCTTTTCCTTAGGTCCTTCCACAAGCTGCCTGAACAAGAAATGCTCAAGGGTCTCATGATCCTTTCTTAATGTACTGATTCTATATTCAGGAACAACGTATTCCGCATTCGGATCAGGAAAATACAGTGTTATCCATTCTGCTTTCATATCCGTTTCTTCCGGGATTGAATCAGCAACGGCCGGCGGCCGGGTTACACTGACAGATGGCTGGTTTTTGGGTTCGGATGCGGCATTGCGCCTTAATGCGCCATACTTTGAGCCGAAATAAAAAGCCATCCCTATAAAAATGCATACCAGAATAACCGAAAACGCAGGCTTTAGAATGCCATATTTCCTTGAAACATTTCTGCTGCGGCCGACAGAGTTTTTATTCTTCTTCAATGTATTCATCACCCTTTCAGTAAATTCAGAATCTATATAATCCTCTTCCCTGAGGTAATTTTCCAGGTCAATAAGCAGCTTATATTTTTCCCGGCAGTGTTCGCATTCTTCCAGGTGTGCTTTAATTCTTTCCTTCTCCCGCTCGGTTACGTTTCCTTCCATCAGCGCATTCAGATCTTCCACCGATAAATGAAATCTCATAAATATTCACCCCCGTGCCTTTCCATATATTTTTTGCATATGGTCTTTTTTGCCCTCATAACCCTCATTTTTGCCGCTTCTTCTGAAATCCCGAGAATATCGGCAATTTCCGCGTAAGAAAAATCTTTCACGTACTTCAGTATCAACGGAATTCTCTGCTTGTTTTTCAGGCCGTTTACAAGGGAAACCAGTTCCCGGCGCCTTTCATTTCTTTCGTAAATGCTTTCAGGGTTTCCGTACACTGCAGGATTATTAACAACAAAATCATCATCCATTGAAACCGTTACAGCCTTTCCCGCCTTTCGGCTGTAATTTTTCCATGTATTTATCGCTATACGGTAAATCCATGTTGAAAACATCCATCGCTCATCGTATTTTTTTATATTATTGAAGGCACGGATAAAAACCTCCTGAAGAATTTCTTCCGAGTCATGCCTGGAACCTGTCAGCTTTACAAGAAAACTGAACAGTTTGTTTTTGTACTTGTCCACCAATTCGCCGAAGGCTTCAACATCTCCGTTCCGTATTCTCTTTATTTGTGCCATGTCCTCCTGCATTGAACCACATCCACGATACAGATACTTTTTACCGGCATGCAGATATTAAACCTGCATGCAAAGAAAACATATAAAAAATCTTCTCATTAACTTATACACTTATTTTCGCCAAAAGTAACGTTTTTGTGCCGGCTTTATGCAAAAATAAAGCTGCCGTCTGCTTCTAAAGCAACATCCGGGAATAAAAAAAGGGACGCATCAGCCTTTTATTTTTATTAAAATGATATGAAGTAGTTTTAAAATATTAAAAAAAAAACCCCGGCCAAAGCCGGAGTGGTAAAATCATGTTGCATATTGTTTTATTTATTTATATTTGTTAATTATATTATCAACTCTCCTATTTATATCAATCCAATCTATAGGCAAATGAATTGTTTTTGCAATTTTCTCAATTGGTTTACTTTTATAACTAAAAATCGTTACCCCAACAGCTTTTTCAGTTTTGGGATTAATTCGAAGATAAATACCGTCATCTATTTCATCACTATAAGCAGCACAAGGCTCACCTATATCTATATATAAAATATCATATTTTTTGTCATATTGAAGATGTACTTGATCTTTTACTATCATATACAATACCTCCCGTAGTTTTGGGAATCTTCCTGCTTGCAATAGCTGTCACGAGATCCTTGGGCCTTATGCTGTCATCTACTACTACTTGAACACAATATATCCCATCAAGATTTTTTAAATAATAATATAAATGTTACATATTGTGTAGTACTAAATATGGTATAATAATAACTTATTATTACCCAATATATTGCAAACATATCTTCAAATATATGATTAATTCAAAAATAATAATATGCTGGTGTAGACATAAAACAAACTCAATATCTTCTTGGGCACTCTTCTCCTGAAGTGACTCTTAAAATATATACTCATTTGGACAAAAAGAAAAGCGCCCCGACCAAAAAACTCAACGCATATCTCAGCGTAGTCAATCCGTAGTCAGAGCACTTCTCACACGTCCTTATATGCTTGGTGCGCCCAGCAGGAATCGAACCCACAACCTTCTGGTCCGTAGCCAGACGCTCTATCCAGTTGAGCTATAGGCGCTTGTTAAAACGTGCAATATATATAATAATATAAACATTTTAAAAAATCAACCACTGATTAAAAATAATTTATGTTAATAAATGTAATTTCAGTATTTTTATTTGAGTCCTTCTTCCGGCTATTGCCTTGAACTTTCTGAAAAGGCTTTTCGTGCACTTAACAGGATGTACAAGCCATGCAGAAAGAAATTGTGGAAAAAACCCATTCATGCCTTTACATTTCCAGCGATAAAAAATATAATTAAAATTAATGAGATACGTAACGGTTATTTTGGAGGTTTGTAATGCGTATTTCTGGCATAACCTACGTTAAACGGAAAAGAAGATGGTTTACCAAGCTGGTATCGGTTATATTGATTATTTTGGCTGTTGCACTGGTAGTTATTCTGTTCCTGCTGATGTTTACAAACGTTCAAATTCCATATATAAGCGAATGGCTGGAATCATAAAGCCGCAGTTTGCTGCGGCTTTTTCTGAGCTAAAGAAGCTGTTTCCGGTTAAGTATAATTACTACAACCAGTGAAAGCAGTACAGTCCCGATAAAAACAAGAATCCAGCTTATAGAACTGTTTGCGAGCGGTAGTTTCATGTTCATTCCATAAAAGCTGAAAACTATTGTAGGTATTGAAAGCACTATCGTTACCGATGTAAGGAATTTCATGACTATATTCAGGTTATTGGAAATAACCGATGAAAATGCATCCATCATTCCGTTCATAATGGTGCTGTATATGTTTGCCATTTCAATAGCCTGCTTGTTTTCTATAATTGCGTCTTCAAGAAGGTCCTGATCCTCTTCATAAAGCTTAATGTATTTTCCCCTAAGGAGCCTTTCCAGTACCACGTCATTTGATTTCAGCGATGTTGTGAAAAATACAAGGCTCTTTTCCAGTTCCAGGAGCTTAAAAAGTTCCTTGTTACGCATGGATTTATGAAGGCTTCCTTCCAGGTATTCGGTTCGTTTGTCTATCTGCCTCAGGTATTTCAGGTATTCTTTTGCGTTGTTGTACAGAATCTGAAATATGAACCTGGTTTTCTTATAGGTATAAAGCTCTTTAACCTGTTTATTGATAAAAGGTTTAAGTACCTGGGCTTCATGGGCGCATATGGATATAAAGTAATCATCCCTTACTACGATAAGGCCCAGCGGCATTGTTTCAAGCCTCAGAGAATCCTTGTCCTTATCCACATACGCATAAGGGATGTCCACGATTATCACAATCTGATCATCTTCAACGTCAATTCTCGGCTTTTCTTCTTCGTCGAGCGGGTCTCTCAGAAGCTTGGGATTAAGGTTCAGTTTCTCCTGGATCATATTCAGTTCTTCTTCAGTCGGTGCGGTTATATTTATCCAGCATCCCTTTTCTATTTCATCAATCTGTACAAGTTCATTGTTCGGCTCAACTGTTTTGAAAATCTGAATCATTTCCAATCACCTGCCTTCTCTTTGCAAGCTACTTTACAATAATAAACCAAAGGGCTTAATAACACAAGAAAAAAATAAAGCCCGCAAAATGCGGACTTATCAATCGCTAATTTATACAAAATACAAAACGCAGTTTTCTATGAAAACCAATTCTGTTATCCCTGAAGCAATTTCAGGATCCTTCAGGTTGTAACTGCCACTCCATGCACACAGTTAAAAAGAAAAACAATTCTCTGACATTTATTATTTTGCCCTGATCCATACCTGCATTTCTCCTTCTTTACGGTTACCCCAAAGGTAATAAGGTATTGCCCTGATTTTTACAGGCCGGGTTTGGATGTTTCGGTAAGAACTGTACAGAACATCGTCCCATCCTTCTTCGACGGTTCTTACACCTTCACCGGTTATTACCACCGTCCCTTCAGGCAGGTCATTGCCGTATTCGGTTTTTAACTCCTTGCCCAGGCAAAGGCTTATGGCCGAAAGATTCGGGCCATTATCGGCCTCTTCAAGGCAGTATACAAGAGGCCCGCGCATGATGCATACCTTGCCTGCATTGGCACGGACTTTCGGGTTCGATGCAATTACTTCAACAGGCATATCCATGATTATATGAATCCTGTCACCGTTATTCCATGTCCTGTCTATAAAAGCATATCCGTTCCTGTTTTCAAATTCGGTTTTCTGACCGTTGACATGTATTTCATAATTTCTGCACCACGACGGAATACGGAAAGCAAATTTGAACCTATGCGGCTCATCAGCCTGTACTGTGAAGCTTATATCTCCCTGATACGGGTATTTTGAACTCTGGCTTACCGAAATCTTCCTTCCGCCAATTTCAATTTCGGCATTACCGCCGATATACAGGTGTGCATATAGTGTATCCTGGCTGACAGAATAAATATAATCACCCAGCGATGCGAAAAGCCTCGCAATATTCGGCGGACAGCAGGCGCAGCTGAACCATTTCTGCCGCTTAGGTTTAACATGATGTTTTCCGGGGTTCTTCCTGCTGGCATCGGGCCATACTTCAAGCGGATTTACGTAGAAAAACTCTTTTCCGTTCCTGGACATCGCGCCGGGCAGCAGGTTATAAAGCACCTTTTCAATTACATCACCGTATTCACCTGACAGGTCCATTTTCATCATGCGGTGCGCAAAGAAAACAAGGCCTATGGAGGCGCAGGTTTCTGCGTATACGGTATCATTGGGAAGATCGTAATCAAAGGTAAATGCTTCCCCGTGGTGGGTTGAACCTATGCCCCCGGTTATATACATCTGGCGGCGTGTAATATTTGTCCACAGTTTTCTGCAGGCTTCAAAAAGCTCTTTGTCCTCCGTTTCATATGCAATATCCGCCATTGCAGTGTACATATAAACTGCACGGACTGCGTGGCCCACAGCCTTGTCCTGCTCACGTACGGGCTTATGAGCCTGGTTGTATTCAAGGTTAGGGGCAGGTACGTCTCCCTTGACCCAGTGGGATTTCTTTTTCCTTACATGTTCCCATTCATACAGGAAATAGTTGGGTTCCTTTCCCCTTTCGTCTATAAAGAAAGAGCTTAATTTCAGGTATTTTGGATTGCCTGTTGCCTTATACAGCTTAACCAGTGCAAGCTCTATTTCCTGGTGCCCCGGATAACCCTTTATTTTTCCTTCCTCCGGGCCGAACACCGAATCTATCAAATCTGCAAACCTGCATGCTATTTTAAGGAGCTTATCCTTCCCTGTGGCTTCATAATACGCTACCGCCGCTTCTATTAAATGCCCGGCGCAGTACAATTCATGGCATTCACACAGGTTTGACCAGCGTTTTTCATTTTTATTGATTATATAGTATGTATCCAGGTATCCGTCAGGGCATTGGGCTTTTTCAAGCAAATCAATCACTTCATCGGCAGTTTTTTCAAGCTCGGGATCGGGATTCGTCATCAGGCTGTGTCCTACAGCCTCCAGCCATTTTGCCACATCACTGTCCTGGAAAACAAACCCGTAAAAATCTCCCTTTTCAAGTCCGGCGGCAATTTTAAAATTTTTTACCGCATGGCTCGGTTCTGCATCGGGTATCCTGTCGTTCAGCACTTCCCACTGGTAAGGCAGCATAATTTCCCTTACAAGCCTTGTATAATACCCGAAAAAGTCATCATTTAAAGAAACTTTTTTCTTTGATACATGTTCCATGATATCCACGGATAAACCTCCCCTCATTTTTTCAGTTAATTATTCCCCGCTGTTTCAGTCCTTTTTCTTAGGATACTGTAAGGCTCCGAAAAAGTCATCATGTTTTTTGCCCAATGTTCCGGAAAAAATAAAAATGGTATGCAGAAATAGGCATGCATGTCTCTTACCATATATTCAGGAAATCACAGGTATTTCTTAAGCGTTGCCCTTACCGCTCCGGGTCCTTGGACCAGTTCCTCAAAATATCCGAGGACTTTTGCGGCAAGCCCGGCTTCATAAAGATCAACGCCAAAAATGGATGAATCGGAAAGAACGGGTTTCAGTTTTTCGTCAAACGGTCCCTTGTCCCCAAGTCTTATGCCTTCCATTACTTTCTTCAGATGATCCATAAGGGGATCCGGGCTTAAATCAAACGAATTTCCTTCATCGTCTACGCCCAGGAGGTATCTTAGCCAGCCTGCCAGAACAAGGGGTATATATTTCAGGTCGGTTACATTCAGGTCATCCCTTTTACGGTATGCCTTTATCGTTTCTCCAAACCTTATTGCCAGCTTCTGGGAGGTATCGGTTGCAATTCTCTGGGGAGTATCGGGCATAAACGGATTTGGCAGCCTTACTTCAACAACTTCCCTTATAAAATCTTCTGGGCTGATTATTCCCGGGTTGATTACAACCGGCAGTCCTTCTTCAAAACCAACCTTTTTCACCAATGCTTTCAGCTGTTCATCCTTCATTTCCTCGTAAATTGCCTTATAGCCCAGAAGGCATCCGTAAACCGCAAGGGCAGTATGAAGGGGATTCAGGCAGGTACAAACCTTCATTTTTTCAACCTTGTCGACGGTTTCCCTGTCGGTGAAAATAACGCCTGCATCTTCAAGGGGCGGCCTGCCGTTCGGGAACATGTCCTCTATTACGAGATACTGGGGTTCCTCGGCGTTTACAAAAGGAGCGGTATAGGTGTTTTTCGACGTTATTATCAGCTCTGTACTCTCAAAACCACATTTTTCGAGCATTTCCTTCACGCCCGGATCAGGCCTGGGTGTGATTTTGTCTATCATGCTCCACGGGAACGAAACCTTATCCGGATCTTCTATGTATTCCGCAAAGCCTTCGTCAACAAGCCCGTTCCTCACCCATTCCGCTGCTATTGTACTTACAGCTTCATAAAGCCTTGTTCCGTTGTGGGAGCAGTTGTCCATGCTGACCAGTGCCAGCGGATATTTCCCGCTTTTGTACCTTTCATGACACAAGGCCGTAAGCTTTCCGATAAAACTCCTGGGTGCCTCAGGTCCTGCTTCAAAGTCGCTTATCACGTCAGGGTAATAATCTCCCTTTGCGTTTTTCAGGTTATACCCTTTTTCGGTTATCGTAAAGCTTACCATTTGAAGCGACGGGTTAGAAAAAATTCTTTTCAGTGTATTCCAGTGTTCGTGATTCCCCGTATCTGCTGTAAGCGCTTCCACAACAGAAGCTATTACTTTTTTCTCCATGTTTCCGTCGGGCTTGAGTACAACAAGCACACTAAGGTTGTCATATGGTCTGTAAGCCCTTTCAATAATCTCGTAATCATAACCTTCGCATACAATTATTCCCCTGTCGCTTTTCTGCTCGTTGAGAAGCTTCTGCTGAAGGGCGGCCGGAAACGCTCTGAATATATTTCCCGCGCCAAAATGGAGCCATACCGGATTTTTCAGCGTATTCTCCCTGACCTTTTCACGGTCGTACATGGGAAGCTCAAATCCCGCCTCAATCCACTGTTCCCTGTTTTTAAGCCCGGAATCATTCAGTTTCATGTGTTCCACTCCTTTTTATATTGTATACGGATATATAAACAGACAAACAGTTCAGAAAAACATCAATGCTTCATTATTACTTTGAGGCAGCCGGTACCCGCTGCTTTTCATAACAAACAGGGCTTCTTTTACAAAAGGACTGCGCATTCTTTGCCGTTAAGCTCAATACAGTCCGGCCATACATCGCATTCCAGGGCAATAACCCCCACTCCGTTTTCCGCCGCAAACCTGAGAGCCTCGCCGAATTCCCTGTGGGTCGCGTCATTTGGCGTGAAATACTTAATATTATTCATTTGGATAATAAAAACAATGTACGCATCGAAACCTGATTTTTTTGCATCGGTCAGCTCATAAATATGCTTAACACCTCTTTGCGTCGGAGCGTCGGGAAACTTCGCAATGCCTTCTGTTTCTAGGGTTACACCCTTCACCTCGACATATGCTTTTCTGCTCCCGTTTTCGATATAAAAATCGAACCTTGACGTTCCATAGGTGCTTTCCTGTTTTATACAGCTAACTTGATCAAAACCCGGAAGTTTTATTTTTCCCTCTACCAATCCTTCACAAAAAACCTTGTTCGGTGCCTGTGAATCAATATTCACAATCCGGCTGCCCTTTTTAACCGATATAAGGGAATAACCGGTCTTTCGCATCGGGTCGCTGCTTTTTTCAAGGTATACAACCGCCCCGTCGGTAAGCAGTTCCTTCAGCCTCCCGGTATTCTTTACATGGCACATGGTTTTCCTGCCGTCTATCAAAACCTCTGCCAAAAACCTGTTAATTCTCCGTATAAACTTTCCTTCGCAAATATTCGGGTATCTCAGCTGCGTCACTGTCCTTTCGGTAATCAGACTGTTGATAATTTAATATATCAGCCCTGAACAGTCTTTACAAAGAAATTCCTGTTCCTCGGTCCGTCAAATTCGCAAAAATATATCCCCTGCCAGGTACCAAGCAGAAGCCTTTTATTCTCAATGATTACCGTTACACTGCTTCCCATAAGGCTCGCTTTGACATGGGCGGTTGAATTTCCCTCAATATGACGAAACTCCGGACGATCAGGAACAGCTTTTCTCATGGCCAGAAGTATATCGGATACAACATCGGGATCCGCATTTTCATTAATTGTTAACCCTGCGGTTGTATGAGGGCAGTAAACAACACATATCCCGTCAGTTACGCCGCTTTTTGCCACGGCTTCGCTGACCTGTGGAGTAATATTGTAAAAACCTTCAGATCCGGTTCTTAAACTGTACCTGAAAACCATTGCACCATTTCCTTTCACTGGATTGATTTCTTTTTATTCTACACAAGAAAGCAAAATCAGGCAAACCTTTTACTTTTCTTCCGACAGCTTTTTGACTATTTCCTTGTCTGCCGGGCAGAATTCATAATCCTTTAGCTCCGCGGGATATACCCACCTAATTTCCTGGTGAACTGAAAGAACCGGCTCACCTTCTGAAATTTCAGCATTGAAAAAAGTAAATGATATTTCCCGGTCTGAGTATTTGTATGTGGTTTCATCAAACACTCCGTTAATCCTGATTTTTATTCCCAGTTCTTCTTTCAGTTCTCTTTCAAGGCATTCTTCCAGTGTCTCGCCTCTTTCCTGTTTCCCGCCCGGGAATTCCCAAAGAAACTCGCAATTTCCGCCAGCTCCTCTTTTACATATCAGAATTTTATCATCCCGTCTAATTATTGCCGCGGCCACTTTTGTCATCGTACTACCTCTTTTTTATATGTTTCCCTCGTACACATAACGAAGGTTTTCCCTTGCAATATCGGCCAGTTTAAAAATTCTCTCCACGGGAGTGGCTTTCCTGTCTTTCATCAGCCACCTGGGGAAAAAACGTGTCACATGAAGGGGGATTTCAGGATTTATCGAAGCAAGCCATGAAGACAGCTTTTTCATTTCATCCTCGCTATCGTTCTCGCCGGGGATAATAAGGGTGGTAATTTCCACATGGCAATGCTCTGCCGCAATCCTGATGGTTGTTTTTACCGTCTCCAGATCACCCCTTACCTTCCCGTAAAACTCATCGGTAAACGCTTTAAGATCTATGTTCATCGCATCTATATACGGAAGCAGCCTGCGAAGCGGTTCCTCACATATATATCCGTTGGTTACAATCACGTTCTTAAGCCCTTTTTCCCTTGCAAGCACGGAACAATCCATAACATATTCATAACTGACAAGGGGTTCGTTATAGGTATATGCAATGCCTATATTGCCCCTGTTTACCAGATTTTCCGCCATGCTTACCAGTTCTTCGGGCATGACTTTCTGTGTAAATACACTGCTGCCATCTGCCATTGATATTTCACAGTTCTGGCAGAAAGGGCATCTCAGGTTGCATCCGTAGCTTCCTGCTGACAAAATAAAACTTCCCGGGAAAAAACGTTTCAAAGGTTTTTTCTCTACAGGATCAAGGGCAACGGCAGTAAGTTTGCCGTAGTTTTCACAGACTATTTTACCGTCCTTATTCGTTCTTGCCTTGCAAAAACCCAGTTTTCCCTCTTCAATGGAGCAATGGTGAGGGCAGATTTCGCAAACCTTTCTCAATGATGTCTCACCACCTCGAAGCGCTGCATCGTGTAATGATCATTCGGCCTGATACCCGCCTTCTGCAGGGCAATGGCCACCTGCTGTTCGGGAGTATCTATCCCTTCAAGGTTCGGAAGCAGCAAGCCCCTGCGGTGGCCGCTTGTAACAATTACACCGTATTTCTTTACATCCAGCTCATCTATCGATTTAATCGGTTCAGGCTCAGACAAAACATCCACACTGTAAACAAGATCGTTAAGCTCCCTTTCCGTTACAGGCGGGAACCTTGGATCCTCCGTACCTGCGCTGACTGCATTCCTTATTATCTCCTCGGCTATACAGCCGGTAACCGGGCTTATTGTTCCGATACAACCCCTTAACTGACCGTGTTTTTTAAGCGATACAAACACACCCGCTCTTTTGTTAAGCATTTCCTCGGGAAGATTATCGGGCAGTTTTGCATACTTCCCGGTTCGGATATAGGTTTCGAGGGAAAGCCTTGCCAGTTTTACATAAGGATCCTCATTCGATTTTATTTTTGCAATCTTCTTCTGCTGCTCGTACTCATAGATTACATCAAAATCACGTTCCTCATTAACGCCGGTAACTTCAAACGAAGCAACGGCATATCCGACGCCAAACGGCCCTTCGTAGGACAAAAGCTCTGACTTTACTTCCTTCTGGTCCAGTGCGCCGGCCATTATAATAAAGGATCTGAGCCCGCACTCAGCGGCAGCCTCACAGAATGAAGGTTCGAAATTCAGAAAAGCAAGAAAGTCACCGTTTTTCATTGACTCGGTAACCTGCCTGTCAAATTCCGGGCCCTCACTTGCAAAGCCATACGGGCCTTCGGGCAGAAGCTTGTGGGACAAATCGCCGCTGGCCACAAATACAACATTGCGTCCGAGTTTCTCTGCAGTCTTTGCAATGGTTTTGCCAAACCGGTAATGATCAAGGTAACTTAATCCGGATAAACCTATCCGAACCAGTTTATAGTCGGCGTAGAACTTGTTGATAAAATAAAGGGGTATAAACGTTCCGTGATCCAAATCGGGATCCTGTTCTCCGAGGGTCCCTGCGGGTATATCGTCAGAAAAGGCTTCGCGGGACAGCTTATCGACAAACTCCGTATCGTATTCAACTTTCATTGAAAGCCCGCGCACGCCGAAACGGCGCATATCCCCTTTGGCCACTTTATTAGGGGATATATGAAAATAATCGGAGTAAAAAACGGAATGCGGGGTAGTAACAATTATAGTTTCAGGCTTTAACTCAGAAATCCTTCTGGCGACTTCCATGTATGCATCGGTTGTCTTCTGGATTTTCCTTTCCTCTCCCCGTCCTACCTCGGGAAGTATAATCGGCGGATGCGGCACAATGAATGCTGCTTTTACCGGCATAACTTTCCCTCCTTTTATAAAATTATCAGAATTTATTATTAACCGGATGGTATTTTTTTCTGCGTCTATCAGTAAAATTCTATCATTACAATCCCAATATAACAACAGCGTAGTTACCGGGGAAAGCTGCCGGAAGTCATGGAAATAAAACAACAGGTATAAAGAAAAAAAATCCTGAGATATTTTGTCCTATCTCAGGCCGGTTAAGACTTAATACGAAAACTGTCCTCAAACCCGGACGTGCCTTCCTTGTCCTTGCATTTTCGGATTTTTTACATCATGACCGGATTATTTGCTCAAAACATATTCACTTATCATCTTATTGAATGATACTATATCAAACCCGTTTACAAATTCAAACCGCACTTTTCCGATCCCGGTGAAAAACAGATCCAATTCACAGTCGAGGTCGAACGTACCCGCGGTTTCCACAGAAAATGCCTGTATTTTCGAATAAGGCAGAGACGTAAAGTCCTTCTTTTTTCCCGTGATACCCTGAACATTTACCGAAATAATCCTCTTGTCGGTGAAAATCACAAAGTCCCTTATACCCTGGAAAGCCGCCAGAATTTTTTCATTTTCAATCAGCATGGGTCTGACAAGAGCTTCAGCCTCGCCTATATCAGCCGCACTCAGTTTAAATATCGAAGAGTTCTGAAAATCAATCATAATCGACACTCCTTTCCTGTATTAATTCATTAAATTAAACAGGCAGCATCGCATAATTTTACTGCCATATATCACAGTAATCCCTTGGTACGGTTAGCCAGGCTTTTCACTCTGTTAATATTTTTCAAGTATATGCCTGATTTTTTCCGGCACAAGTTCCTTCAGATCTTTCGGGTTTATATATTCCAATGCCTTTGCTATGGAATAGAATTCCATATACTTTTCCTTAATGTCTTCCTCTTTTGCTTTAATGTGAAAACTAAAGTACAACTGAGTCAGTTCAACAGCAACATCCATTGCATTTCTTTGAACAGGAATATGTTTTACTACCATTTTTTCTTCCATAATTTCACCCCTTTATATTTATTTCAGCACATAATTGGAAATTCCTTCTTCGCAATAGTAAGATTTCAAAAATAAATTCTTGAGCAAAGACAATTATCTTAACCGGTTTGCACAATGTGTATTTAATACTTAAATCTTTAGGAAAAGAAAAAAACAAAAAGCTTCATGCCTTCAGGGTTTCTCACTGGTTACGGAGGAAGGATTTGAACCTAATTTCTTTATAACATGCTTTAATAAGGATTTAACGTTTTTGTCTTTTTATAATTATCATTATTTTTACTTATTTTTTTTATAGGCAAACTGCAGACAATTCTTGACGTAGATTTTGTATATTGGAATAATGTGGTCATGGAGGTGTATATATTATGAGAAAAGTTAAGCTATTTTCCATTTTACTAATTATTATATCTCTGTTGTTTAGCAGTTGTTCAGCGAAAGAAACTAATCAAAACCAAAGAATTGTCGACTGTAAAAGTAACTTTTCCGGCATGGGTTTTTCAAGGAAGTGAGAGTAGACAAGAAGAAATGGAAGCGAATGCAAATAAGCATGGTGCTAAAGTTATATTTAACGATGATGGTTCTGTTACTTATGAAATGAGCAAAGAAGTTCATAAAAAATTACTGGATGATTTTAAGAAAACAATAGATGATTCAATTTCTGAAATGTTGAATGACCCTGATGGTAACAATTCATTCAAAAAAATTACCTACAATGATGACTTTTCGGAATTTAACATTGCAGTGGATAATTCTAAATATAGTCCATTTGATAATTTATATGTTATTAGTTTTTATTTCTATGGAACTTTTTATCAGTGTCTGCAGGGTTCTGACAATCCAAAAGTTATTGTTAACTATATTGATAAGGATACAGGTGAAATTCTTAATACAGCAGATTCTTCAAGAATAGGTGAACTAAATTAAAAAGGAAGTCCAAGTGGCTTCCTTTATATATCCTTAACAATTATGCAAGGTTTATTTCACATTTTCAATTTTAAGTGCCTTCTTTTTCCTGAATAATTTTTCTGCAAGTATATCGGTACATGGTATTTCCAGCAAACTTTTCAAGATCCACAGATATAGCGCGGTTAGCTGGGATTGCATGATTTTCGGCATACTGCAGCAACCTTAATAATACATGCCTGCCTTAACATAAGGGTTATTGCCCGGCGGTTGGGTCATGTAAATGCAATGTGACGTTGGGTATATATACATGCTTTATAAGGCAAATAGTAAGCAAAAATTGAATTTTTAATGTTTTGGAATAATATAACTAAACCCTGAAAGCTTTCTGCTTTCAGGGTTTTTCACTGGTTGCGGAGGAAGGATTTGAACCTTCGACCTTCGGGTTATGAGCCCGACGAGCTACCGGACTGCTCCACTCCGCGGCGTCAATATTATATTTTACTCATTTATTTTAATTTGTCAAATCTTTATTCATCTTGGTGCCGGAGACCGGAATCGAACCGGTACGAGGTTTTGGCCTCGCAGGATTTTAAGTCCTGTGCGTCTGCCAATTCCGCCACTCCGGCCTGTGCCTTATATCCCAAAACGACTCTATCATTATAAGTCACCTGAACATTGTTGTCAATAGTAAAATGTACCGGTTTAACAAAATTAAGGACGGTTTATCTTTAATGATTATTCGAGCATTTTGAAAATATTTCCTAAAGTTTTTTTATTTATGTTTATTATTTATTTTAAGCCGTATCAGCGCTGTTTATGATAAAAATCCTTTTGCAAAAAATCTTTATATTTCGTTTTTTCATACCACAACAATAAGAGAATTGCATACTTTTATTAGGTTGGTTGGTAGCATTGGCGAATAATCAGCAAAAGAATAATCAAAAGAATATATGGAATCAGTAAGTACAAAAATAATGATAACAAGCTCCATATTAAAAACCGCTGCCGCAGTTCGAATGAACTGCGGCAGTATTTCCGATAACATTAAAACTACGGTTTTCTTATCACATCAGTTCCAACCCATTTTCTTAGAACTTCCGGCACCACTACGCTTCCGTCTTCCTGCTGATATTGTTCAAGGATTGCAGGGAATATCCTGCTGGTTGCAAGACCGGAAGCATTTAGTGTATGAATAAATTCGGTCTTACCCGAGTCAGAACGCCTGAACCTGATATTTCCGCGTCTTGCCTGGTAATCATAAGCATTTGACGCTGAACTTACTTCCTTATAATCATTCATGCTCGGAATCCACACTTCAATATCGAATGTTTTTCCCATCGATGCACTGCAGTCTTTTGCGGCAAGTTTTGTAACACGATGGTGAAGTCCGAGTCCCTGAACAAGTTTTTCCGCCTTTCTGACGAGTTCATCCAAGGCCTGTTCCGATGTTTCCGGAGTTGTATACTGGAACATTTCAACCTTGTTGAACTGGTGCCCGCGGATCATACCCCTTTCTTCGGCGCGATAGCTTCCAGCTTCTTTCCTGTAACAAGGTGTATATGCAAAATACTTCTTAGGCAAATCCTCTTCATTCAGAATTTCATTCCGGTGATAATTAATCAGGGCAGTTTCTGCCGTTGGCAGAAGAAAATGCATATCCTCGCTTGCTTCACTTGCTTCCACCTTGAAAACATCATCGGTGAATTTCGGGAACTGCCCTGCGGTATAACCGCACTGGTATGTCAATATATGCGGAGGCAGCATAAAAACATATCCGTCTTTCAGATGTTCCTCTATGAAATAATTCAGCAGTGCCCATTCAAGTAATGCTCCTATACCGGTATATATCCAGTAGCCGCTTCCCCCAATTCTTGCCCCTCGTTCATAATCTATAAGTCCCAGTTCTGTCGCAAGATCAACATGATTTTTGGGATTGAAACTGAACTGAGGTTTCTCGCCCCATGTCCTAATTACCCTGTTATTCTCTTTCCCGCCCGGTTCCACATCATCAGCGGGTATATTCGGCAGTGAGGACAGAAAATTATTTATCTTTCTTTCCAGTTCCCTGATCGCATCATCATTTTCCTTTATATTATCTGAAAGAATTTTCATTTCAGACAATAAGTCGGATACATCCTTGCCTTCCTTCTTGAGGCGGGGTATTTCAGCTGATACCTTGTTTCTTTTTGCCTTTTTCTCGTCATTTGATGCTATCAGCTGCCTTCTTTGCTTATCCCACTCAAGAAGTTCGGTAAAATCAACATTATCCATTCTCTTCAGCAATGCTTTTTTAACTTCCTCGGGATTATTCCTTATCCTGTTCATATCAATCATATTTGAAACACCTCTCAACACTTAAATATCTTTATCCAATGCTTTATTAATTGCATAAAGTTCTTCAGACGACAATTTCTTCTGCGGTTCGCCCTTTTTGATTTCCTTTGCGTAAACATATGAGTTTTCCCTGGAGTAAATGCCCGTCAGCACAAAACCATCCTTTTTTTCATCCATCAAGGCAATGGAAAAACTCATATTGTTTCCTATATTGTCGAAAGCATTATAGTTTACCATTCCAACATGCTGAACACAGCCAGGGATTTTCTTTTCAAGTTCTTCAATTCTCCTGTTCATTCCGTTATATACATCATCCTTTAAGTTTTCCAGTTTCTCAAGATACAATGTCATAAGTTTTTCCACATCTTTTTCTCCCAGCCCCTGCATGAAATATCTGTACTTTCTTATCGTCCGGTTAAGCCTAATGTTCAGTATTAACAGAACAATAACAGATATAACCGACAGGGCAAAAGAAATATATAAAATGTAGTTTTCCAATCTGATATCCCTCCATTAAAAAACAAACCTGTACACACCGGATCAAAATACAGGCAAAATACGTTTATAAATTACCATAATATTACAATATGATTTAATGCCCTTATTTTGACTTATAACGGTTCATAACGGGATTTAATGAAATTATATTACCATGGTTCGGAAAATGCAATACAGGCAAAAATAAATGCATCCTAAAAATTAACATCTTTAGTTATAAATTCTATTATCCTGTTAAAATCATCATCAGAATAATATTCAATTATTATCTTTCCTTTGTTTTTGTTATGTTTTAATTCCACTTTTGTTCCGAGTATTCCTTTGAGTTTTTCTTCTATGTCCAGAATATTTGCATCCTTGGTTACATTTTTTCTCACAGCCCTGTTATTTTTCTTTTCATTTACCATCTTTTCAGTCTCACGGACACTTAAATTTTTCTCAACTATTATTTCTGCCAACTTTAACTGCTTCTCTGTATCTTCAACAGTAATAAGGGTACGGGCATGACCAGGGGTAAGCTGCTCGTTTACAAGCATATCTTTAATTCTGTCAGGCAATGTAAGAAGTCTTACCGAATTAGCTATGGCAGCCCGGCTTTTTCCAACCAGCCTTGACAATTCTTCCTGGGTCATTCCGTGTTCATCCATCAGTTTTTGATAAGCTTCGGCCTCTTCTATCGGATTTAAGTCTTCCCTCTGCAAATTTTCAATCAGTGCTATTTCCATAGTCTCTCTTGAAGACAAATCCTTAATAATTGAAGGAATAGTTTTCAGTCCAGCCATCTTTGCAGCACGCCATCTTCTTTCACCGGCAATAATTGTATAGCCGTTTTCCTGTTTCTTCACAATAATTGGCTGTACTACTCCGTGCTGCCTAATGGATTCAGCCAGTGCCTGGAGCTTTTCCTGGTTAAAGTTTTTTCTTGGCTGTTCTTTATTCGGTTCAATTTCAGTAATTTTTAACTCCACAATTCCTGAATTGTCGACCAAAATATTGCCCGTATCAATTAGCGCTCCTAAACCTTTACCGAGTCCTTTTTTCATTTTTATACCCCCGAATACTCAATTACTTCATCTGCCAATTCCATGTAACATTCTGCACCTTTTGACTTATTATCGTAAAGAATGATCGGAAGTCCATAGCTTGGAGCTTCACTTAAACGGACGTTTCTTGGAATAATTGTCCTGTATACCTTGTTACCGAAAAATTTCTTAACTTCATCCACAACCTGGATAGATAGATTTGTCCTGGCATCAAACATAGTCAGGACAACTCCTTCAACTTTCAGTTCGGGATTTAAGTGTCTCTGAACCAGTTCAACGGTTTTCATCAGCATGCTTAAACCTTCCAATGCGTAATATTCGCACTGAATCGGAACCAATACGGTATTTGCGGCAGTCAGAGCATTAACCGTAATAAGTCCGAGCGAAGGCGGGCAGTCTATAATTATGTAATGGAAATCATCTTTTACTTCCTGAAGAGCAAACTTAAGTCTTGTTTCCCTTGATATAACACTGACAAGTTCAACTTCTGCTCCTGCCAACTGTATATTTGAAGGAGATAAAATAAGGTTTTTAACCTTGGTCTCAATAAAAGTTTCTTTTATTGGTAAATCATTGACAATAACATCGTAAATAGATTTTTTTATTCCCGACTTGTCTATACCAAGACCGCTTGTTGTATTTCCCTGGGGGTCAATGTCAATTAAAAGAACCTTTTTTCCTTTAACTGCAAGACATGAACTAAGATTTACCGCAGTTGTGGTTTTTCCTACCCCACCTTTCTGGTTAGCAATTGCTATTATTTTAGACATTATATACACCCCACACCTAATACTAAAGACATTATACCATACCCTGGAATGAAAATAAAAGTGAATAAATGTTTCACGTGAAACATTTATTGTTAGTTTGTCAAACATGTGTTACGCCTTGCTGAAAAAAATTCTGTAGCACCTGCTTGTGTGAGATCCAGCCAAGAGGATGCAACGGGAAGTTATTGTATTTCCAATTGTGTATATAAAGTTGCTTCTTGAAATCTTCAAATGAAAGAAATTTATGTACTGCATATAACCGCTCATTATCCTTGCGATGACTGCATTCAATCTTACCGTTGTGTCTCGGCTTTAACGGACGGATCAGTCTATGCTGGATCCCCAGTTTCTTAAGCTCTGCCTCAAATAATGTTGGAATGTTCTAACGAGAAAAACGGTTCGTGAATTTCAGGCCGTTATCTGTCTGGACGCACTCCACTTTGAATTTGAATGCTTTAAGCATATTCCTGAGAAAAATTGTTGATTAGTATGTGGATGCTTCTTCAAAAGCCTCAACATATCTGAAACGTAAGTATTCGTCCAGGGCAGTGTATTTGTAGAATTTCGTCCCGGAGGCACTCCCAACAATACAACTGGGATGAACATGCTTTACATCAATCCGGACTCTTTGACCCGGGTATTGCATCAGCTCTTATGGCTTTGGAATGTACTTCGGATTTAGTGGTTTCTCAGCCATAAGAGAACGCTTACTAAGAAATCGATAAAGGCCGGGTATCGGATCTTGTATATTCTCTTTGCCTGAGCTTGACCCAGAATACCACTAGGCCATCGTGAGGATTACGACGTCTCATATCTGTGATCAGTTTAACCTCCTCAGGAATGTGTTGTTTTTTATGGTTATATGGCCTGCGGGATCAATCTCTCAAGGATTCAATTGTCCCGTCGTAACGTTTAATCCAACGATAGATATATTGCCGATACGTTCGATATTTGTTTACTGCCTTTGTTACACCGTGTTTCAGTGAATATTCAATTAGTGATAGACGATACCTCATATCTTGTGTTATGCTATTCATGCGGGAAGCTAACCTCCATATGTTTATTTTTGTGGTAACATAAACATACATTATTGGTTAACTTCCCGCACTAATTTTTTTGGTGTAACAAATCTATTGTAATCCTACAATAAATGTTTCACGTGAAACATTTATTTATTAATTCCTCATTGATTTCTTTTTCTGAATATTTTTATCTGTCTGTTAAAAGAAAATTTCAGTATTTTTTATCTTTTCTCGATATTTATATATCAAAGAAATATCAGAGTTATTGACAATATTTTTCCTTTCTTTTTATCATTTTTCTTAATTATTATTTTTTCTATTCTATCGTGTTATTGTAGATTATTTGATAAATTATATATTAATCAGTAATATAATTAAATTTAGTAATTCATAAAAAAAGGAAATGTTTCACGTGAAACATTTCCTTTTTCATTTATACATCAAGATTATTTACCTGTTTTGCATATTGATGAATAAATTCTTTTCTTGGCTCTACCTTTTCCCCCATTAATATCGTAAAAACTTCTTCTGCTTCTATTGGATTATTCAGATCAACTTTAAGCATTTTTCTTGTTTTCGGATCCATTGTTGTTTCCCACAATTGCTCTGGGTTCATTTCTCCTAAACCTTTGAATCTTTGTATTACCAGGCTTCCTTCTCCTCTTTTCCATCCCTTTTCATTCAATAACTTTTCCAGCTCCCTGTCATTATATACATAGTATTCTTCTTTTCCTTTGCTTACTTTATATAACGGTGGCATTGCTATATATACATGACCGTTTTCAATCAGCGGTTTCATGTACCTGTAGAAAAACGTCAGCAACAGCGTTCTTATATGTGATCCGTCGACATCTGCATCGGCCATAATTATTATTTTATGATATCTCAGCTTGCTGAGATCCATATCATCTCCAAAACCTGCTCCCAAAGCAGTTATTATTGGTGTCAGTTTATCATTTCCATATACTTTGTCCGCCCTTGATTTTTCAACATTAAGCATTTTTCCCCACAAAGGAAGAATTGCCTGATATCTTCTGTCGCGTCCGAGTTTTGCTGATCCGCCTGCTGAATCTCCTTCCACGATGAATAATTCGCATAGTCTAGGATCTTTCTCCTGGCAATCGGCAAGTTTTCCGGGTAGCGAAAAACTCTCCATTGCTGATTTTCTTTTTACAAGTTCTCTTGCTTTTCTCGCAGCTTCTCTTGCACGATATGATGCAATTGATTTTTCTATTATTATTTTTGCTGTTTTTGGATTTTCTTCAAAGATATATTGAAGTTTTTCTGATACAAGGTTTTCTACAAATTGTCTTACATCAGCATTTCCAAGTTTTGTTTTTGTTTGTCCTTCGAACTGAGGTTCGGTCAGCTTTACATTTATTATTGCAGTTATTCCTTCTCTTATATCCTCACCGGAAAGGTTCTTTTCATTTTCTTTCAATACATTGATTTTTCTTGCATAATCATTTACTACTTTTGTTATTGCCGCCTTGAAACCTGTAACATGTGTACCGCCTTCTGTTGTTGCGATATTGTTCGCAAAACTGAACACGTTTTCCACGTAACTGTCAGTGTACTGGAATGCTATTTCTACTTCCATGTTTTCTTTCTGGCCTTCCAGGTATATAATATCTTCATGTATTACATCCTTGTTCTGATTTATATATTTTACAAACGATATAATACCTCCGTCATATCTCATTAGTTTTTCTTTTATTTCATCTCCTCTTTCATCTACCAGATGAATAGTGAGACCTTTGTTCAGAAAAGCAAGCTCTCTGAATCTTTTCAAAAGAATATCATAATCAAACTCAACCTCATCGAATATTTCCGGATCAGGTTTAAATGTTGTTTTAGTCCCCGTAGAATCTGCTTCTCCCACTATTTCAATTCCTGTTACAGCTTTGCCGCGTTCATATCTCTGCTTGTAAATTTTTCCGTCTCTCATTACTTCAACTTCCATCCATTCTGAAAGCGCGTTAACTACAGCAGCACCAACACCATGGAGACCACCCGACACTTTATATCCTGAACCACCGAATTTTCCTCCTGAATGAAGAGTTGTATGAACAACTTCCAGTGTCGGTATTCCCAGTTTTGGATGTATTCCGACAGGAATTCCCCTTCCGTTGTCTATATTTGTTATACTGTTATCCTTGTGAATAATTACCTTTATTGTATCGCAATATCCTGCCAAGGCTTCATCAATACTATTGTCCATTATTTCATATACAAGATGATGAAGTCCTCTTAAAGATGTTGAACCTATATACATTCCCGGCCTTTTCCGAACAGCTTCAATTCCTTCCAGCACTTGTATCTGCGCTTCATCATATTTGTTTCCTTTTTCAACTTCAATGTTCATTTTTTTTCCTCCATTTCATTCGTATTTTCATTCGGTTTTCATATACCGCTTGTACAAAGTACTGGTCGAAATAGGAGAAAGATATACTTTATTGCTGTATTTTCCTTGAGTTATAATTATTGATTTCGGCAGCTCATTTTCATCCACATTTACAATAAACCCTTCTTCTTCGGATGTTTTAAGAAAATTCCTTGTATCCTGGGATATTGTTGATCTTTCCATATCAATTATAGCGATGATGTCTTTTATAAAAACCATATAGTCACCGCCGATATGCAGAAACATTATATCACCCAATCTTTTTTTTGTATACAATTCTTTTCCTGCTTATTCTATTCAATAAAAGCTTTCCCGTCTTTAATCATTATGTATGAAACATCTATACCTGGCAGCTTGAAATTTATTTTTTCTGTTGATGTAATTACCGCCTGTTTATTGCTTAAAAGCCCCAACAGAAATCTTCTTCTTTTTTCATCCAGTTCAGACATTACATCATCAAGCAGTAAAACAGGTTTCTTTCCAGTCCTCTCCTCTATCTCTTCCATAACCGCTATATTCAGAGCTAAGGCGAGAGATCGCTGCTGCCCCTGTGAACAAAAATATCTTGAGTTTTTATTATTCATTAATATTTCTATATCATCCCTGTGCGGTCCTATAATACATACTCCTTGCTCCAATTCTTTTTCCCTGTACTCATTTAGTATATCCAGTAAACTTCGGCTTCTTTTTTTATCTTCGTCCATATATGTTCTGTATCTAATGCTTACATCTTCTTTTCCTTCAGATATTCCCAGCATTATTATTTTCATTCTTTTTTCAATATTTGACAACAGCGTTTTTCTTTCTTCAACTATAGCAGTACCTGTTATTGCCTGGCTTTCATTCCACACATCCAGCTGCGTGTTTTTTCTTTTTTCCTTTAGCAATACATTTTTGTTTTTTACTATTTTGTTGTATTTTTGCAGATTATGCAGGTAGTTTTTACTTACCTGGCATAAAACAATATCAATTATCCTTCTTCTTTCACCTGGTGATCCTTTTATGCAAGACAAACTTTCCGGCGAGAACAGCACAGAGGGTACAATACCCAGGACATCAGACATACGTTCTTTTTTTACTTCATTTATGAAAAGCCTTTTTTTGTTTCCTTTTTCATATATTATTTCTATATTTTGACTGTAATTATTTTCTTCAAAATCCAGCACTATATCAAAAAATGATTCTCCATATCTAACCAGTTCGTTATTATTGCCTGTCCTGTGAGATTTTCCCGTGGAAAACAAATACAATGCCTCTATTATATTTGTTTTACCCTGCGCATTCTCTCCGTATAAAAGAGTAACATTTTCCGAAAAACATATTTGCTCATCTATGTAATTTCTGAAATTCTTAAGCTTTATTTTTCTTATTCCCATTAACTAATGCACCGTCCTGCCGGCATTAAATTCTTACCGGCAGTATCATAAATGTAAATTTGTCGCTCTGTATAGGCTTAACAACGCATGGTCCCACAGGTGAACTGAAATAAATTTCCACTCTTTCATCTTCAATAACCCTGAACGAATCCAGCAAAAACCTTGGATTAAACCCTATCGTCATATTGCTTCCGTTCATGTTAACTTCTATCTGTTCCTTTGAAATACCGTATTTTGTACTTGATGTTATCAGCATATTGTCTTCTTCTATTATCAGTTTAACGGGATATTTGTTTTCTTCACTCATAATCAGGGATGCACGCTCTATTCCCTTTGTGAATTCTTTTACGTTTACTTCCACCTGTGTTTCGAACTTTTCTGGAATAAAACTCCTGTAATTCATATACTCCCCGTCGATAAGCTTTGAAATAACCCTGCAGTTTTCAAATTCAAACAAAGCCTGATTTGCAGAAATGGTTATTTTAACTTTTTCTTCCGTTTGTTCCAGTATTTTATATATTTCTGACAGGTTTTTTCCGGGTATTATAGCTTTAAAAGATAAATCCTCATTTATGTAGGACTTCGCCAGGGCAAGCCTGTATCCGTCAAGAGCAACCATGCTTATTTCCCCGTCGCCTACTTCCATCAGCGAACCTGTTAATATCTTATTCTTTTCATCATCACTTATGGCATAAATTGTTTTTCTTATCATATCTTTCAGAACCGACTGCTGAACAGATATCTTGTTTTGCTCATCTATTTCAGGAAGCATTGGATATCCTTCAGCTGACAGTCCTTTTATTTCATAATAGGAATTACCGCATTCTATAACTACCACAAAATTATCCTTTTGCTGTACGAAAACTTCCGAATCGGGCAAACCACGGATAATATCACTGAACATCCTTGAATTAAGAACTATTGTTCCTTTTTCTTTTATATCTGCATTCACAAAGTATTCTATTCCCATATCAAAACAATTTCCCACAAGTTTTAATCTGTCGTTCGCCTCGATATAAATACCTTCAAGTATTGGCAATGTTGCCTTTGTCATAACCGCTTTCTGTACAGTGTTAATCGCTTCCAGAAGATCTTGTTTATGGCATGAGAAGTTCATGTTCTAAACCTCCATTTTATTTCATATAATAATTCTATACCAGTATCAGGAGTAATAAGGGGTGTGAAAATTGTTGAAAAATCTTGTATTGCCTGATATTTCCCGCTTATTACCTGTTGAATTTTCTGTTGATATCTTGTATTTAAATTCACAGAAAAAGATTTTCTGATAAAATTTAAAATTTTCCACAATCAAAGAAACAAATCTTCCACAGGATTTTGTTGATTTTAATTTGATTAAAAAAAATAAGTGACTGATAAACAACAGATGTTATGTTCCGGTAATGTTTTTCTTCATTTCCGAAACAGCCCTTCTGATTTCTAAGTTTCTTTCAATATCTTCAAGGACTTTCTCATATGCATGTAGTACAGTGGTATGATCTCTTCCGCCAAAGGCTTGTCCAATTTTCGGCAATGAAAGATCGGTCAGCTCGCGGCACAGATACATCGCAATCTGCCTTGGATAGCTGACATCCCTTGAACGTTTCTTTCCTGTAATTGAATCAGGGTTAATGTCAAAATATCTTGCTACGGTTTTTATAATTACTGAAGGATTTATTTCTTTTGTTTTATTATTTGAAATCAGCTGCTTAAGGCATTCTTTTGCCAAATCAAGGCTAAGTGGGCTGTTGGTAAGGGATGCGTATGCAACAACCCTGTTTAATGCGCCTTCCAGTTCACGGATATTTGATACTATATTCTCTGCAATATATTCTATTACGTCATCAGGTACTTCAAATTTTTCTATCTGTGCCTTCTTTTTAAGTATGGCAATTCTTGTTTCATAGTCAGGTGCCTGTATATCGGCAATAAGACCCCATTCAAATCTTGATCTCAGCCTGTCCTCAAGGGTTGCAATTTCCTTTGGAGGTTTGTCACTGGAAATAACAATCTGTTTCTGAGCTTCATATAACGCATTGAAGGTATGGAAAAACTCCTCCTGGGTTCTTTCCTTTCCAACGATGAACTGAATATCATCAATCAGGAGAACGTCTATATTCCTGTACTTGTTTCTGAATTCTTCGTTTTTATCGTCTTTTATTGAATTTATGAGCTCATTTGTAAACTTTTCCGATGTAACGTACAAAACCTTTGCGTTTTTATTCTGTTCAAGAATATAATGCCCGATTGCATGCATCAGGTGTGTTTTGCCAAGGCCTACTCCTCCATAAATAAAAAAAGGATTATACCTTTTTGCCGGGCATTCGGCAACAGCCACGGCTCCGGCATGGGCAAACTGGTTTCCGCTTCCCCTTACGAATGTATCAAAAGTATATTTCGGATTAAGCACTGATGAATAGGAATTACCGTTATTGTCCGAGTTTTGCTCGGAAGAAGAAGTATATGTATCCTTGACTATAACTTCTATTTGATACTCCTTGTTTGTAACGGTTTTTACAGCATTTGTTATCAGCGGAATATAGCGAGTTTTAAGAATGTCCCTGTTAAATTCAGAAGGAGCTTCGATTGTGAAAGTATTGTCTTTTATATGCAATGGTTTTGCAGTTTTTATCCAAGTATCAAGACTGATTCTGGTTAATTCCGATTCCAGAAGTTTCTCTACTTTGCTCCATATTTCCTGTACTGATAACATTTTTATTCCTCCAGGCAAAAAATTAACCGTTACTTTTTACTATATCAAACTTGATTACATGTTTCAATAAAGCAAAGGGACTAAAAAACGATCATATTGTTCCAAATCTTAATATTTATTACTGCATACTTTTGGTTTTCCATGAAAATAGCAATATGAAATTTTGTTTGACTTCTAACAAATAATGCCATACTATCTTTCAGCCCAATATTTATTATTGACGTATTCAAATTTCTTAATATATAATAGGGTATGCATGTCGCCTGAAAGGTATATTTTAATATATTCCGGATAATGTTTTGATTGGAGGTGCAACAAAGTGAAAAGAACATACCAGCCGAAAAAGAGGCAGAGAAAAGTTGAACATGGTTTTCGTAAGAGAATGAAAACCAGGAGCGGAAGAAAGGTTTTAAGAAGAAGAAGACTTAAGGGAAGAAAGAGATTAACTGCATAAGACCGCTGTTATGTGGTCTTTTTTTTAAAAATAAGATTTTTTTATTTTTTGTGCATTATTTCCGGAAGTTTACAGTTTGATGCATATGTTTTATTTAAGTTATAGTATAATTGCGGAACAGCTATGGAGATAATTATTTTAAAATATATTTGAACATTAATGCTGGAAGAAGAATGAGTAAAATTATTACAATAAAAAGTAACCGGGATTTTCAGAATGTTTACAGAAAGGGTAAATATGCGGTTTCGAAATCACTGACGGTTTACATGCTTCCGAACAATCTGGGTTATAACAGGGTTGGTATTACTGCAAGCAAAAATTATGGAAAAAGTGTAAAAAGAAACCGGATACGCAGACTTATTAGAGAAAGTTACAGGGCAGTTCATGAAAGTCTTGACAAAGGGTACGATTTCGTTATAGTTGCAAGAAAAAGGGAAGAAAATGATAAACCTGATTTTCACAAGATTTACAAGGAATTGAGATATCTGTTAAAAAAACTTGATGTACTGGACAAGGAAGTAAAATGAAAACCGCTATGCTATGGTTAATTAAATTCTACAGGAAATATTTATCGCCGCTTAAGGGAAGAAGTACGTGCAGATTTTATCCTACCTGTTCTGAGTACGCATATGAAGCCATAGAGGTTTACGGGCCGCTGAAAGGACTTTATCTTTCTGTAAAAAGAATACTGAAATGTCATCCGTTTCACAAAGGAGGATATGATCCAGTACCTCGGGAAGGAGAATGAGAATGTTTGATGCTATAGCCAGGGTGCTTGGCAGATTATTGTATATAATATATAAAACAATTGCTTTTCAGAATTACGGTGTATCCCTGATTTTATTTACGATTATTGTAAAGTTGGCTTTATTGCCTTTGTCCATAAAACAGATTAAATCATCGCAGAAAATGCAGGAAATACAGCCGGAAATTGACAGAATACAGAAAAGATACAAAAATGACAGGGAAAAGCTTAACCAGGAACTGATGAAAATTTACCAGGAAAAGGGAGTTAATCCTGCAAGCGGATGCCTTCCGTTATTTATTCAGCTTCCGATTCTTTGGGCTCTTTATTATACTATCCGTAAACCACTTACATATATGCTGGGGTGGTCGAAAGAGTTTATAGGAAAAATAATATTGAAAATTATGGAAATACAGCCGCAGTTTTTCAGCGGCAATGAATATACTTATATTCTTGATAAATTTGAAGGTGTAAAAAATGATCCCGTGGCTGTAGCTGATCTTTTTGGGAGAAATCTGTATTCTGAAATAAACATAGTTGATGCCTTAAATACCATACCGTCTCTTGTTGAGGACGGTGTTGAAAAGATAAGCCTTAAATTTTTGGGCATTTTTAACCTTGGTGTTAAGCCTACCTATAATTTAAGTGCTATTATCCAAAATCCGGGTCTTTATATTCCGGCTCTTGTAATAGTACTGATCGCAGTGGTGACCACCTACTTAGGATCCAGAATGTCAGCAAATCAATTAAGCCAAAATTCAAATTCACAGGCAGCCCAGACAAATAAAACACTTATGTTTTTTGGTCCTGTAATGACTTTGCTGATTGGTTTTCAGGCTCCGCTGGGATTGTCATTTTACTGGACAATAAGCAATTTGTTCCAGATGGCTCAGCAGTACTTCTTGGATAAATATGTATATAAGAAGAAGGAGGAATAACAGGTGGCTGATTTTGTTGAAAAAGAGGGAAAGACAGTTGAATCTGCCATAGAAGAAGCCTTATTGGAACTGAACATAGATAAGGAAGATGCTGAAATACAGATACTGGATGAGGGTAGTAAAGGTCTTTTCGGATTAATCGGCGGAAGAAATGCACTGGTACGAGTTCGTAAAAAAACTAATTACAATAGAATTGTCAGAGAATTTCTGGAACCGATTTTTAATGCCCTGGAGATCGACGATAATTTTGAAATATCAGTTGAAGACGATAATATAAACGTTAGAGTCCTTGCTGAAGACACCGGCATTCTTATTGGCAGAAGAGGGGAAACACTTGATGCATTGCAGTATTTGCTGGGACTTGTGGTTAATAAGGCCAGCGACAGTTTTAAAAGAGTAATCTTTGATGTCGGTAACTATCGTGAAAAGAGGGAAGAAACCCTTGAAAGACTCGCAAGGAAACTTGCAGGAAAGGTTGTAAGAAGCAGAAAAAGCATAACTCTTGAACCGATGAATCCATATGAAAGACGTATAATCCACGCTACTTTACAGAATTATAAAAATGTTGAGACTTACAGCGTAGGAGATGAACCAAACAGAAAAGTAGTGATAAGATATAAAAGAGAACAATAAAAAGGAATATAATGATTGAAATTAGGATAAAAAATGGACGATGGGAAACCATTGTCCATTTTGTTTAGATTCTTCCACAGTGGAAAATGATTTGTCCAAGTGTTAAAATATAGCCTGCTTACAAATGATCAGGTGGTGGTACTGATTTTCAGACCGGAATTCATCAGGGAAAATGATACTATTGCAGCCGTATCGACGGCTGTTGGAAATGCGGGAATATCGATTATAAGAATGAGCGGAAATGAAGCTTTTTCAATTGCTGCGAAAATATTTCGGGGTAAGGGTAATTTCCTGGATTATCCTTCCCATACAATCCGCCATGGCAAAATTGTGGATCCTGACACGAATGAAGTCATAGATGAGGTATTGATTTCAAAAATGGCTGCACCAAAAACGTATACAACAGAGGATGTAGTAGAGATAAATTGCCATGGAGGTTTTGTTACCGCAAAGAGGATACTGGAACTGCTGTACAGGCTGGGAGCAAGGCCGGCTGAGCCGGGTGAGTTCACAAAAAGAGCTTTTCTTAACGGACGTATAGACTTGGTTCAGGCAGAAGCAATAATGGATTTGATAGGCTCGGTTACCGAAAAAAGTTCCAAAGCTGCAGTTTCACAGCTTGAAGGCAGACTTTCACACAGACTTAGCAGCATTCGGGAAAGCCTTATAGATATTCTTGCCAAGATTGAGGTTAATCTGGATTATCCTGAATATGACTTTGAAGAAGTAACATTGAAAGAATGCGTACAGATCGTAAACGGAATAAGACGGGATCTTAAAAGCCTTATTGAAAGCTTTGACTATGGGAAAGTACTGAGGGAAGGTCTTAACGTTGCGATTATCGGCAAACCTAATGCAGGAAAATCATCGCTTCTGAACCGGCTTTCAGGTAAGAACCGGGCTATCGTAACAGATATACCCGGAACTACAAGGGATATACTTGAAGAATACGTGAATATCCGCGGTCTTCCTGTAAAATTGCTCGATACCGCAGGGCTAAGGGAAACGGCAGATGCCGTTGAAAAAATCGGGGTTGAAAAGGCAATTGAAGTTATTGACAGCGCAGACTTGATTCTGTTTATACTTGACGCTCAGACGGGATTTGAAAAAGAAGACAGTGATATTCTTGACAGGATTAAAAATTATTCATATAAAGTACTGTATGTGGTTAACAAGACCGACCGGACCGATGAGGCGAAACTTGGAGAAATAAGGGAAAGAATACCCGAAATTATTGAAATTTCCGTACTTGAGGATTATGGAATTGATAACCTGGAAAATGCGATCCTTGAATTTGTGAATAAATCAGGGATTGATACCGACAGCCAGGTAATTGTTACGAATGCCAGACACAAGAAGTTGCTGACTGAGGCCCTGGAAAGCCTGAATTCTGCCTTAGAAGCCGCTGAAAGCGGAATGACCCTGGATATTATTTCAATGGATATAAAGAATGCAGCTGAAAAGATAGGCTTTATTACAGGACATGAAATTACCGAAGAAGTTGTGGAAAATATTTTTGAAAACTTCTGTATTGGGAAGTAAAGAGGGATAAAAATGGGATTCAAGCATGAAACATATGACGTTATTGTTATAGGAGCAGGACATGCAGGCTGTGAAGCTGCCCTTGCAGCTGCCAGAATGGGAGCTAAAACCGCAATTTTTACAATTAACCTCGATAGTATTGCGAATATGCCGTGTAATCCGAGTATCGGAGGAACGGCGAAAGGACATCTTGTGAGGGAGATTGATGCTTTAGGCGGGGAAATGGGCAGATGCGCCGACAAAACGCTGATCCAGTCCAGGACACTGAACACTGCAAAAGGTCCGGCTGTATATTCATTACGCGCGCAGATTGACAGACGTTCATACCAAAGGGAAATGAAGCATACCCTTGAACTTCAGGAAAACCTCCATTTATGTCAGGCGGAAGTTGTGGATATAGTTATAAATAATAAAAAAGTTGAAGGAGTAGTAACCCATATAGGGTCTTTTTTTCCTGCAAAAACAGTGATTCTCACGACCGGTACCTATCTGAGGGGTAAAATTATTATAGGGGATACAGCGTATGAATCGGGTCCGGACGGTCTTCTGCCTTCAAACAGATTGTCCGAGAGCCTAAGAAAACACGGTATTGAGTTAAGAAGGTTCAAAACCGGAACACCTGCAAGAATAAACCGCAGGAGCATAGATTTCTCTAAAATGATAGAGCAGCCCGGTGACGATCCGATTGTGCCTTTTTCGTTTGAGACCGTCAAAATTGAAAGGGAACAGGTTTCATGCTACTTGACATATTCCACCGAAGAGACTCACAGAATTATACGGGAAAACCTTCACAGGTCGCCGCTTTACAGCGGTAAAATAGAGGGAATAGGTCCAAGATATTGCCCCTCCTTTGAAGATAAGGTGGTCAGATTTGCTGACAAGGAGCGGCATCAGGTATTTGTTGAACCTATGGGACTGGATACCGAGGAAATTTATCTCCAGGGTTTTTCCACAAGTATGCCTGAAGATGTTCAGTATGCAATGATACGGAGCCTTCCTGGTCTTGAAAATGCCCAGATTATGAGATATGCCTATGCTATTGAATATGACTGCATAGATCCTACCTGCCTGAAATTATCCCTTGAATTCAAGGATATTGACGGCTTATTCTCGGCAGGCCAGATAAACGGAAGTTCAGGCTATGAAGAGGCAGCCGCACAGGGAATTGTTGCCGGGATAAATGCCGCACTGAAGGTCCAGGGAAAAGAACCCTTGATACTTGACCGATCCCAGGCGTATATTGGAGTATTGATAGATGACCTGGTGACCAAGGGAACTAATGAGCCTTACAGGATGATGACTTCCCGTGCTGAATACAGGCTACATTTAAGGCAGGACAATGCGGATGCTCGCTTAACTCCGATTGGTTATAAGATTGGCCTTATAAGCGAGGAAAGATACCAGAAGTTCCTGAAGAAACAGAAAGCCATCGAGGATGAAATAGAAAGGCTGAAAAGGAAGGTAATTCCGCCCACCGACAAGGTAAACGAGTTTCTGGACAAATACGGAAGTTCAAGGATAAAGAGCGGAATTAAGCTTTATGACCTTCTGAAAAGGCCTGAAATCAATTACGATATGCTGAAGGAAATAGACGACGATATTCCTGATCTTCCGAAATCGGTAACCGACGAAGTTGCGATACGGATTAAGTACGAAGGCTATATTGCAAAGCAGATGGAGCAGATAGAGCAGTTCAAGAAAATGGAAGAAAGGCTGATACCTGAAGATATAAATTATGATGAAATAAATGGCCTCAGAATTGAAGCAAGGCAGAAACTGTCCAAATACAGACCCCGATCGCTGGGGCAGGCATCAAGGATATCGGGTGTATCCCCTGCCGATATATCCGTATTGCTTATATACTTAAATACAAGATACAGAAGGAGAAGCAGCGATGAATCCTGAAAACGTTGAGCTTCTGGAAAAAGGTTTTGGCTTGTTTGGAATTGAAATTACCGAAAGGGAAACCAATATTTTTGACCGGTACTGCAGCATGCTTACCGAGTGGAACGAAAAAATCAACCTGACTGCCATAGTTGATGAAAGGGATATTGTTATCAAACATTTCATTGATTCGGTTTCGGTACTCCCGTTTTTTCCCGAAAATGTATCAAGCCTTATCGATGTGGGAACCGGAGCAGGCTTTCCAGGCATTCCGATAAAGATTGTTAAGAATAGCATTCATGTAACCCTTTTGGATTCCCTGGAAAAAAGGGTTCGCTTTCTTAATAACGTTATTAATGAAACCGGGCTTGACGGAATTGAAGTTTTTCATGGGCGTGCCGAGGATTTCGGGCAGAATACTGATTTCAGGGAAAAATACGATGTTGGAATAGCCCGGGCGGTGTCTTCGCTTCCTGTTCTTTGTGAATATGTAATGCCTTTCGTGAGTGTCGGCGGTTATTTTATTGCAATGAAGGGAGCAAACGTAAAGGATGAGATTGAGGAGGGCATGAAGGCAGTCTCGGTTCTGGGCGGGGAAATTGAGGATGTGAAAAATTTTACGTTACCTTTTGAGCAAAGTGAAAGAAATATAATTTTGATAAAAAAAATAAGACACACTCCGACAATGTATCCGAGGAAAAGCGGCAAACCTGCAAAATCGCCTATAAAATAACCTCGAAATCCTTTGTTTTCAAGGGTTTTTCGCGATCGATTCCTTTTCTGAAAAAAAGGATCAGGCAAAGTCACCGGAGAATATTAATTTCAGTTGAAAACTCCAACAATTTTTATAAACAAAAGAAAATTTATGTAAGGAAGGTGCCGGTATGACTTTGCATGAGAGATTGCTTTTCAATCGTTCCGAAAAAAAATCCGATCAGAAAAAAATTACCTATATTCCCATTGAAAATATCAGGCCTAATCCATACCAGCCAAGGAGGAATTTTGAACAAACCTCCCTGGAGGAACTGTGCAATTCCATTAAGGAATATGGAGTGATCCAGCCAATCAATGTGAGAAAAGTATCACCCAACTGCTATGAACTTGTATCGGGCGAAAGAAGGCTGAGAGCGTCAATGATGGCAGGACTGAAGGAAATACCTGCAATAGTTGTTGATGTGAATGAGGATGATTTGGCCATAATGGCATTAATTGAAAACCTTCAGAGGGAAGATTTAGGGTACATGGAAGAAGCCGAAGGGTACAGAAACCTGATAAAGGAACACGGACTTACGCAGGAAGAACTGGCTCAAAAAATTGGAAAGAGTCAGTCCACGATAGCCAACAAGATAAGATTGCTCAGGCTTCCCCCAATGGTCAAGAAAATACTTGCCGATCACAAGCTTACCGAGCGCCATGCACGGGCTTTGCTTAAGCTTCATGATGAACAGCTGCAGCTGAAAGTTCTGCAGAAAGTAATTGAAAAGGATCTGAATGTGAAAAAAACGGAGGAACTTGTTCAAAAAGTTCTTGACAAATATGCCAATCCGAAAACACAGGAAAACAGCAAACGGCTTACCCAGTCAATTAAGGATATCAGAATATTCGTGAATACGATAAAGAATGCAATTGAAATGATGAAAAAATCAGGTGTCAATGCAAAAGCGGCACAGATAGACAGGGGAGAATTCGTGGAATTCATTGTAAGGATTCCGAAAAAGGATCATGCAATGAAAAAAGCACAATAATGAGGGAATCTGTTGTAAATAATGATTTAAAAAAAAGGCACTTCCTTTTGCAGGAAGTGCTTTTGTGTTTTGTCGCGGAAAAACATAGGAGTAGACAGAAAATAAAAACTTTATTAAAATAGGAGAAGATGCGTAATTCATTACCATTATGCAAATATAGTGGAAATATCTTCAATATCCGTTAATAAACTTCCTGCATGAACCATTCATGCCCGGTTTGGCTTAATTAACCTCATTTTTGGAAGGGAGCTCATATTAATGTCGGACATCAGAAATACTCCGGAAAACCTGGAAAGCGGCATTATACCGGTTGATATTGAAGCTGAAATGAAGCAGTCCTTTATTGACTATGCAATGAGTGTAATTGTAGACAGAGCGTTGCCGGATATCAGGGACGGCTTAAAACCGGTGCATAGAAGAATCCTTTATACAATGCACATTTCGGGGTTCACACCCGACAAACCTTACAGAAAATCAGTTGCAACGGTGGGTGAAACTTTAAAGAGTTTTCATCCCCACGGTGATGCAGCTGTTTATGACAGCCTTGTAAGGCTTGCCCAGGATTTTTCAATGAGATATCCTCTTATTGACGGGCACGGAAATTTTGGTTCAATTGACGGCGATGCGCCTGCCGCGATGAGGTATACCGAGGCCAGGCTTGAAAAAATAGCACTGGAAATGCTGAGGGATATCAATAAGGATGCCGTTGATTTCAAGCCCAATTTTGATGATCATGACGTGGAACCGGTTGTACTGCCTTCCAGGTTCCCGAATCTGCTGGTTAACGGTTCTTCGGGTATAGCAGTAGGCATGGCAACAAACATTCCTCCTCACAATATGTGTGAAGCCATAGACGCAATAGTTCACATGATCGACCATCCGGACGCCGATATTAATGAGCTTATGGAATATATCAAAGGGCCTGATTTTCCGACTGGTGGCATTATTCTTGGCAAAAAAGGTATATATGATGCCTATACCACAGGAAAAGGCCGTATTGTTGTAAGAGCTGTTACCGATATAGAAACATATTCGGGAAACAGGCAGCGTATAGTGGTAACCGAACTGCCTTACCAGGTAAACAAGGCAAAACTGCTGGAAAGAATAGCAAGCCTCGTCAAAGAAAAACGAATTGACGGAATTTCTGACTTAAGGGACGAATCAGACCGGCAGGGAATTCGCATTGTTATTGAACTTAAACGGGATGTAAATGCGAACGTGGTTTTGAATCAGCTGTTTGTTAATACCCAGCTGCAGGATACGTTCAATGTCAATATGCTTGCACTCATCCAGCTGCCTGACGGCAAGTTCGAACCAAAAGTAGTGAACCTTAAGGAAATGATTTATTATTATATCCTCCATCAGAGGGATGTTATAAGAAGGAGGACAAAGTACGACCTGGAAAAAGCCGAAGCCCGGGCTCACATACTGGAAGGTTTAAAAATTGCCCTGGATCATCTTGACGAAGTTATAAGCATTATACGGAATTCTCGTACGGAAACCGAGGCAAAGGATAAACTTACGGAACGTTTTGGTTTAAGCGAGAAGCAGGCCCAGGCAATTGTTGACATGAGACTCGGCCGTCTTACAGGCCTGGAACGGGAAAAAATAGATGCGGAATATAATGAACTTCTCAAGGAAATTGCACGGTACAGGGATATCCTTGCAAAGCCTGAACTGGTGGATGCAATAATAAAGGAAGAACTTATTGAAATTAAGAACAAGTACGGCGATGAAAGACGTACAAAAATAACATACGATGACGATGATATTGTTCTTGAGGACTTGATTGAAAATACGGATATAGTAATTACCCTGACCCATTATGGATATATAAAAAGAACGTCTGCGGATGCTTACAGGACACAAAAACGCGGAGGAAGGGGAGTTCTTGGTCTTACAACCAGGGAAGACGATTTTGTTACGGATATATATACTGCAACCACGCATCATTACCTGCTTTTCTTTACAAACAAAGGCAAGGTATACAAGCTGCGTGCATGGGATATTCCTGAGGCGGGACGCCATGCGAAAGGTACGGCTATTGTAAACCTGTTGGAACTGGATCCCGATGAAAAGGTATCTGCCGTTATTCCGATTACCGGCGAGGAAAAAGACATGTATTTGTTCATGGCAACAAGGGCCGGCATGGTTAAGAAGACACCCCTTGAGCAGTACGATAATATACGGAAAGGCGGCTTATTGGCCGTAACACTGAAAGAAAATGATGAGCTTATAGAGGTACGGCTGACCGACGGAAACGATGAAGTGATACTGGTTACAAAAAACGGCATGGCAATACGTTTCCCTGAAAGCGATGTCCGTGCAATGGGACGGACATCCCAGGGAGTTATCGGCATAAGGCTTGATGAAGGTGACGAAGTAATATCAATGCTGCGCTGTTATGAGAATGCTACACTGCTTGTAGTGACCGAAAACGGATTTGGAAAGAGAACCGATATTGAAGAGTATAAAGTACAAAGCAGAGGCGGAAAAGGAATTCTCACATATAAAGTTACAGAAAAAACCGGAGCCCTTGTCGGCGCGAAAGTTGTGGACGAGCAGGATGATATTCTTCTTGTCAATACCGATGGAAACATCATTCGCATACCCGTAAGCGAAATAAGCGTTTTAAGCCGTGTTACCCAGGGAGTTACGCTGATGAAAACCGGAGAAAACAGCAAAGTTGTCTCTATGGCACGCATAGCCAGGGACACGGATGAAGAAGAGGATTAAGGCTGAACAAGGATAATCATTAGGCCCCGTCTTAACAGACGGGGTTTTTAATACCGGACAAAAGGTTATAATCTTAACGGTAGTTTTATATAATATTTATAATGAGTTTTTGTTAATTTTACTATTATCCAGATTCTTGACAAACACCAAGCAGCGTGATAAGATAAAAAAGCTGTCGCCCCCGGAAGCGTGGGACGACGGCAGACAAAGAAAACATGTCGCAAGGACAAAAATTGGTAAACATAAAGTACTTGACAAGATGAATAAGACATGTTAA
>Ga0134093_1000049_pt1 | contig 128371 bp, 114 predicted proteins | sample 4_1taG_FD_94452 | JGI IMG/M metagenome (GOLD analysis project Ga0134093, IMG submission 94452) | Switchgrass degrading microbial communities from high solid loading bioreactors in New Hampshire, USA - 4_13_20_68_A1 metaG | ecosystem: Engineered > Bioreactor > Semi-continuous > Anaerobic >...
ATGATTGTACTGTGCCATCATATTTTTTTCTCCAACGCCATACCTGTTGACGGCTAGTATGATACCGCCTTGCTGCCTTCGCATTATTATCATATTTTATTGCATACTCAACTACTCTTTGACAAAATCTCGTTTATTCTGTTTATAATTGTCTTCAAAGGAAAGACCTCAAATATTCGTTTTTGTGGTAATAAACAATATATCCGGGGTCTTTCCTTTTTTCTTATCTTCTTGTCACATATGTATTATCTTATATCACCTGATGATATGACTGGGAAATTTCGCCTTCGCGGCATTTCTTGAGACGTTACAGAAAAAGAAAACACAAAGAGGTCATGATGTGAGCAGGAGATCCACACGGTATTATAATTTGTCAAAACCTCTCAGGTACAGGAGATTTGTGATAACAACATTGGATTTCCACCAGTTTCTGCTCACCGCCCATTCATCAGGCCAGGCGATCCATTTCCATGTAATGCCCCATGAGCCGTCCTCAAGCTGTGTATTAATTATAAAGTCACATTCATACTCTGCTATATCCCTGTTGGTGTCGTAGAATATACTGTCCCTGCTGCTGAAAAACTGTGAGGGTTTGCAAATGTATGATGTCTCCCACACTGAAGTATCCTTGCAAATAATTCTTTCAACATGCTTTACCAGTTTATCCTTCAGGGCATTAATGTCGAATAAATCAGTCATGCCTGCCTCTTCAACATATTGCATCAGGCGCACATAACATGAAACTGTACCCATATTGTCAAAATACCCCTGGTTCATGTAGGAATCAAAGGCTTCCTTTGCCAGGCGGCAGCCAAGGTCGTGAATACTGCTGCCCTTATCGGCGATTTTTAAAATAAATCCTGCCAGGCAGGCAGTGGGATTGTAGTCATCATGCATCGTACTGCCAATAACCGTGTCCCACCATGGTGCGTGAGGATAATTGTCAGTGCTCTTTACCAGGATAGACCACGTACGCCCGTCAAAATCCCTGCCGCTTTCGAGATATTTAAGGATTCCTGCTGTTATTGGGTGCGAACTGTCGGTAAAACCAATTTCGCGCAGTATTTCTGTCGCATACCAGGTTTGAATGGGTGAAGAATTCGGATTCCAGGAATCGGGTTCAAGGGCATGTCCGAAACCGCCGTCCTCGTTCTGGTAAAATGCCAGGGCATTCAGAACATCTTCGGTGCTCCCGTTCTCAAAGTGATACCGAAAACGTGCCAAATCCAGGGGCCTTGCATTCCTGTATATGAATTCTTTAGCCTTTTGAAAAACTTTATTCATTTTTCTATCTCCCTTATTTTGTTACCTTTATATTACAGTTTTGTTCTATTACTGTCAACCAAATTTTGGCCAAGCCTTTACCAGCGGAGTTATATTCCTGCGCCGAATCCCAAAATTTGAATGCCGCCCGGTAAAAAAAAATCTTTTTTTTCAATAATTCCCTGTGCTATAATGATTACATGCAAACAAACGGTATTATGGATATATACGCTTGCTTTGCATATATCTTCCATGGATACACATTATGAAAGGTGAGCTGAAATATGAGAATAATTAAAGTTAAAAACTACGAAGAAATGAGCAAAAAGGCAGCGGACATTATTGCCGCCCAGATTTTGCTTGATCCCGGGACCGTACTTGGCCTGGCAACAGGCTCCACGCCAATCGGTACATATGACAGGCTTGTGGAACTGAACAAAAACGGCGACATCGATTTTTCCCGGGTAACCACCATCAATCTTGATGAGTATTGCGACCTGGAGCCTACCCATGAGCAAAGCTACCGTTATTTTATGAACAAGCATCTTTTGACAAGGGTGAACATCAACCTTGAAAATACCCATGTACCCAACGGAAAAGCCAGGGATACAGATGCAGAGTGTAGACGCTACGACGACCTGATTGAAAAAGCAGGCGGAATTGATCTGCAGCTTCTTGGCATAGGTCATAACGGACATATCGGCTTTAACGAACCGTCCGACGAGTTCGTTCCGGGTACACATTGCGTTAAATTAACCGAAAGCACGATTAATGCAAATTCAAGGTTTTTCAACAGTATAGATGAAGTTCCAAAGAGAGCGATTACAATGGGGATCAGGGCTATCATACAGGCCAAAAGGGCATTGCTGATCGCCAGCGGAGAAGACAAAAAAGAAATACTGAAAAAAGCCCTGTTCGGTCCGGTAACACCGCAGGTACCTGCATCAATACTGCAGCTGCACAGGGATCTGATTGTTGTAACTCCTTTGGATATTTAACGTAAGAACCGAGGCAGGCGAATCCGCAAAGACACCTGCCCCGTTTCCCGTGTTTTACATAATCAGTGTAATGTTACCGAAGGTAAGCTCGGATTTTTATGTAAAATGAATAAAACTTCGGGCAGGGATGAAGCGGCATCTTTTGCTTTTTTGCAGTCAGGCCGGGCCTGTACTTACCGGTTCCTTAATATACAGCAACTGTTTGGCGCGCATTGTTCAATATCTTCGTTTTTCCTAAGGCTTTACCCGGAAAAAAACGTCTGTTTGTTCCGTATTTTTATTGACTTTATTCCTGTATAAACATAGAATAATTATATAAGCAATATGTGCCGGAAAGCAAAAGCGAGGTGAAAAAATGGAGTCTGGCAGTAGTAGTATCGACAGCAGCGGTAAGCGTATGTACATGGAAAACTTAATAATGACTGTGCCAAACTCTGTTTTTTCATGTATAAGCCTCATTTTGCGGCACAGGTCATATTAATTTTCATACATACCTTTCCCTTTTATTTCAGATCACGGTATTATGCACTGTTTGGTACGCATAGCAAATATCCCGGTTTTGTGATTTGTAAAACCGGTATAGTTTGCTGATGTTCAGACTCAATGTTAAGCCCTGGCATTGATGTTGCTTTCTGTTTTTCTGATGTTGTTTCGTTTTTATTATTTTTTACGGCGGAGGTGGTAGTTGTGGATCCTGTTCCTTTACCTGTTAATTTTGGCAAAAACACAAATACTAATATAAGAGCCATAACTACTGCACGAAAGGTGTGGCTCTTTTAAGGAGGGCTGCCGAATGAAGGAACTGATTATTGAACTCATTGAAAACGGCAAGTACAGTGAAGCAAGAAACAAGCTCATTGACATGAATGAAGTTGACATAGCCCAGCTTCTGGAAGAGCTGGACAAGCAAAAGCTGCTGATTATATTCAGAATACTGCCGAAGGAAATTGCGGCAGGGGTGTTTTCCTATATACCGTATGATCTCCAGGGATATATTATTGAATCCATAACTGATAAGGAAATCAAGGATATTATAGATGAACTGTTTCTTGATGATACAATTGACTTCCTCGAGGAAATGCCGTCAAACATCGTAAAAAGAGTGCTGAAAGCCACCGACGTGGAAACAAGAAAGCTTATAAACCAGTTTCTGAAATACCCGGAGGACTCAGCCGGGAGCATAATGACAATTGAATACGTGGACCTTAAAAAGGAAATGACTGTGGAACAGGCTTTGAAACATATAAAGGAAACAGGCGTAGACAAGGAAACAATCGATACCTGCTATGTCCTGGACAGTAACAGGATACTTGAAGGTGTTGTACCCATAAGAAAACTTATATTAAGTGATGAATCAACCCGGGTGGAAGACATTATGACAACCGATCCCATTTATATAAGCACCCTGGATGACCATGAAAAGATTGCGTCACTGTTCAAAAAATATGATTTTATTTCAATGCCCGTGGTTGACAATGAGCGAAGGCTTGTAGGCATTGTAACGATAGACGACGTTGTGGACATTATTGATCAGGAGAACACCGAGGACTTCCAGAAAATGGCCGCCATGCATCCTTCGGATGAAGAGTACCTGAAAACAAATCCGCTGGTGCTGGCAAGGCACAGAATTACCTGGCTTTTGATCCTTATGGTTTCGGCAACATTCACGGGGAATATCATTACCAGGTTTAACGACGTATTGCAGTCGGTTGTGGTACTCGCAGCGTTCATCCCGATGCTTATGGATACAGGCGGAAACTCCGGCTCACAATCGTCAACGCTTATAATAAGGGGCCTGGCACTGGGCGAAATTGAAACCAGGGACATTTTCAAGGTTATATGGAAGGAAATCCAGGTAAGCCTCGTAGTTGGATTAGCCTTGTCTTCCGTAAACTTTCTGAGAATTTACTTTTTGATGAAAACAGATTTATATGTGTCCCTGACTGTGTGCCTGACATTATTCTGCACTATAGTAATAGCGAAAATTATAGGCGGAGTGCTCCCCATCCTGGCAAAAAAACTGAGGCTGGATCCGGCGATAATGGCAAGTCCGCTTATAACAACCCTCGTTGATGCCGCAGCGCTTACGATATATTTCTCGATGGCTTCATGGCTTTTGCATATTTAAAACATAACCAAATCCCCCTAAGATCAAAACAGCCGGCAGGCAAGCACCGCCGGCTGTTTTGATTTTGAAACAAGGCTATGCCAGTCCGAAAATCCGTGCTGCGGCCGCAATGATAAGACATACCGCGATACCTGCCGCTGTGGGAATTGCAAATGCAGCGAGCGTCCATTTCATGCTGCCGGTTTCTTTTCTTATCGTCCAGAGCGTCGTGCCGCACGGGAAATGCATCAGCGAAAACAGCATCACGTTGAGTCCTGTAAGCCATGTCCAGCCATTCGCGTCGAGAAGCTGTTTTAAGTCCTTAAGCGTATCAAATTCAAGCATTGCCCCCGAAGCCGTGTAACTCATTATAATAATCGGGATAACAATTTCATTTGCGGGAAGCCCGAGGATAAAAGCCATCAGGATATACCCGTCCATTCCGAGCAATCTGCCGAAAGGCTCCAGAAAGTCTGCAGCATGCTTCAGAAGGCTTATATCATTCACCGCAACATTGGCCATTATCCATATAACCAGCCCGGCCGGGGCGGCAATCGCAACTGCGCGTCCAAGAACAAACAATGTCCTGTCAAATATTGAGCGAATAATTATCCGTCCTATCTGCGGCCTGCGGTATGGCGGCAGTTCCAGCGCAAATGATGACGGATAACCCTTCAGTACGGTTTTTGAAAGGATCCTGGAAACCAGAAGCGTTATTATTATGCCAAAAAGGACAACACCCGTTACAGCAAGGGTGGGGACTGCTGACTGAAAAGCCCCGCCAATGGCTCCACCGAAAAATATAACGCTTATTGCTATCAGTGTCGGGAACCGGCCGTTACACGGCACAAAATTGTTTGTTAAAATTGCAATCAGGCGTTCCCGCGGCGATTCGATGATCCTGCACCCTATAACTCCCGCCGCGTTGCAGCCGAAGCCCATGCACATTGTCAAAGCCTGTTTCCCATGGGCACATGCCTTCTTGAAGAAATTGTCGAGGTTGAAGGCCACCCTTGGCAGGTACCCCAGGTCTTCAAGAAATGTGAACAGCGGAAAGAAAATTGCCATAGGCGGAAGCATAACAGAAACCACCCAGGCAAGTGTGCGGTACATTCCATGAACAAGAATGTCATGAAGCCAGGCCGGGGAACCCGATGATAATATAATTTCCGAAATCTTTTTTTCAATCCCGAACAGGAAGTCAGCTAAGATGGAGGACGGCAAGTTTGCGCCTTCAACGGTCAGCCACAGTATCATTGCAAGCAGTGCAAGCATAACAGGAAGCCCGAATATTTTCGACGTCAGAACCCTGTCTATCTTTCTGTCAATACTGTTATACTGCCTGTTTTCAAATGTGACGGTTTCCCTGCTTAACTCTTCTGCAACGGTTACCAGCCGGGACACCGTTTTGTCGCGGAAATCTTCGGGCTTAATGCCGTTTTCGGCAAGGTACTGTTTTGCTTTGCCCAAAAGGGCGGCCAGGTTTGCATTACCCGCTAAATCAATACCGGTATGCCTGCTTATCGAACCGATAATGTGTTCATCCCCGTCAAGCAGTTTAAGTGCAACCCAGCGGTTGTTAATTCTGCCGCCTGTAAGTTTCCGAACTTCAGGCTGTATTATTTCCACGGCCTGTTCTATTGCCTTATCATATGTAATCTTTATCGGGTTAAGCCGGATTTTCCCGTTTGTCACGGCATAAACGGCATCCATCAGTTCATTCAGGCCTTTTTTCCTGCGCGCATTTGTGGGTATGACCGGTACGCCGAGGCGCCGGGACAGTTCCGCAAAGTCTATGCGGATTTTCTTCCTTTCCGCTTCGTCTATGAGATTGACGCAGACAACAACCTTGTCGGTAATTTCAAGTATCTGAAGGACAAGGTTCAGGTTTCTCTCAAGGCAGGTGGCATCGGTAACCACAACAACCGCATCGGGATTTCCGAAGCATACAAAATCCCGCGCAATCTCCTCCTCTGCTGAGTTCGCCATAAGCGAATAGGTTCCGGGAATATCAACGATTATAAAATTTCTGCCCCTATGCCTGCATCTGCCCCGGGCATTTGCAACTGTTTTCCCCGGCCAGTTCCCGGTATGCTGGTTCATACCTGTCAGACTGTTGAATACGGTGCTTTTCCCCACGTTAGGGTTACCCGAAAGAGCTATGATTTTGTCACCAGGAGCGCACTCTATTTTCAGCTCCTCCTGCAATACATTTGAGCCTGTGGACCGGTTTGTAAGCCCCATTTCCCAATCCTCCCCTGCGACATGCTCAGGCCATTTCCACGAGAATTCTTCCTGCTTCTTCCGAACGCAGGGCCATTACCGCACCACGGATATAGTAAGCCGTCGGGTCACCTGATGGGCTTTTCTGGATTGCTTCAACAACAGTGTCAGGAATCAGCCCCAAATCAAGCATTCTTCTTCGGATAATTCCATCCGACCGGAGCAGTTTCACTTTTGCCTTTTTACCAACCGGCAAACAGTTCAGCGGAATAGTAATACCTTTCATATACAAAACCCCCAGACATTTTTTTCATAAATTTAGCGGCGGCTAAATTTTTTGCTCAGGACTAATATATGAAACATAATTGCCGGTTGTTACGAATAGGGTTTTGTATAAATCACTTTTCAACCAAAACTTCAGGGGTGGAAAAATGAGCAGGAATGACAGGTTTTACACAGTACGCGGATACCAGCTTTTAAACCAGGAGGATAAATTACTGACATCCGGCATGGAGGATTACCTTGAAATGATTTACAGGAACATGGAGAAGGAAGGTTATATGAGAATAAACACCCTTTCAAACCTCCTGAACGTAAAGCCCTCCTCCGCGACAAAAATGGTCCAGAAGCTCTCTGCCCTCGGACTTTTGGATTACCGGAAGTACGGCATTATTTTTCTTACCGAGGCCGGGAAAAAATACGGCAGATTCCTGCTTGAAAGGCATAACGTTATCGAAAAATTCTTAGTAAACATAGGAATTACAGAAAACCTTCTTTCGGAGACAGAACTCATTGAACACAGTATCAGTAAAAACACAATGGCAAATATTGATATGCTGAACAGGTTTTTCGAAACCCACCCCGCCATACTGGATGAATTCAGAAAGTTCAGGGAACCGGGGTTTGAAAAGACGGATGAATGACAGCGGCTGCCGGAATTGTTGTATTACTTATCAACGACTTCAGCCCGGAAAAGCTACAATCGTTAACGGTGCAGCCGTTCAGTCCACAAGTTTCTGCATCCGCCTCTTGGCTTCATCGGATATGGCATCTCCAAGGTAATTGCGGTCCACCGCCTGTTTTTCCCTGAAGGCATTGATAATACCTTCGTTAGTCATTTTTACCTTTTCCCTCAGCTCTGACGCCGACATAAGGGCACATCCTTCACCCCTGATAATAACCTGCTGCAAGCCGTCTGATGTCGCAACGGTTATATTGTATTTTCCCTTGTTGACATGGGCGAACTTCTCAATATACTGGTCGGCTGTCTGCGCCTCCCTCGTATATACCACAATCAGGTTATCATATTCAATAACTTCCTCGGGGTGACCCTGGACGCGGTAAGCATCAAACACAACAATAACATTTATATTTTCAACGCTCTTGTATTTAGACAGGTAATGAAGCAGCCTCGACTTTGCGCTGTCCATGTTTTCTTTCGCCAGGTCTTTCAGCTCCGGCCACGCAAAGATAATGTTATAGCCGTCCACAAGAAGATATTCCTCTTTATCCTCCCTTGGTTTTCCTACGTATACATCCCGGCTGTAATTCTCTTCCGCGGCGGGCCTTCTTTTTTGCAGGTATGTTTTCCTGCCCTGGTTCGCGAAAAAGGTTTTTTCAAAGATCCTGTCAACCTCATCAGGTGTAATCCATTTGTCGGGATTGGCCCGGTTCTTCTCATCCTTTGCATTCTCATGCGATTTTCCCTGCTTCAGCCAGCTTTCAACATGCATGTATTCCTTTACTTTATCCCAGCTGACGGCAAAACCTGCGCCGTTTGCACAGAATATCGAACCCGTAGGGTTTTCAGCGTCCTTCTCGGAGTCGTAGCCAATGGCCGCAATTACCTCTTCAGCATTGTGGCAGACATCATACCCCTTCAGCGTACAGAACAGCCGTCCCTGCCCCCTTGTATATGCCGTAACCTCCTTCTGATAGTTCTGGAGAGTTGAAACAGGAGCACTGCCGGAGATAACCGCCATGTCACCACTGACCTGTGAAATCCGGCATGTACCGTGCAGCCTTTCAATATCCGAAATGGCGCGTCCAACCATTTTTTCAGGAATCTCAAGCTGAAAATCATAGTACGGCTCAAGCAGTATGGATTCTGCTTCCTTCAGCCCCTGCCGCACAGCACGATAGGTGGCTTCCCTGAAATCCCCGCCTTCGGTATGTTTATTGTGCGCCCTTCCCGAAACAAGAGTTATTTTCATGTCTGTAACAGGAGAGCCTGTAAGAACCCCAATATGGACCTTTTCCTTCAGGTGGGACAGGATAAGGTTTTTCCAGTTCCTTGCCAGTACATCGTCACTGCAGTCAACGGCAAATTCAAGGCCGCTGCCGCGCGCTGCAGGCTCCAGCAAAAGGTGAACCTCTGCATAGTGGCGCAGCGGTTCGAAATGCCCGACTCCCTCTACCGTATTTGCAATGGTTTCTTTGTATACAACCCTTCCCGAATCAAAGGATACATCTATTCCGAACCGGTCTTTTATCATGCTTTGCAGGATTTCAAGCTGCACTTCTCCCATTATCCGGACCTGGATCTCCTTAAGCTGCTCATTCCAAAGTATGCGAAGCTCAGGTTCCTCTTCTTCAACTTCCCTGAGCTTTGGAAGCATAACCCTCGGATCACAGTCTTCGGGAAGTACAACGCGGTATGACAGTACAGGTTCGAGAACGGGTGAATATATGTTTCTTTCCTCGCCCAGCCCTTCGCCGGACCTTGCCCGGGTAAGGCCCGTAACAGCGCAAACCGTCCCGGCCTTAACTTCATTTACGGCCTCATACTTCTGGCCGGAATAAATACGGATTTGCGTAACCTTTTCCTCCCAGTCGCCATTGCTGACAATATCCCTTACCTTCAGCCTTCCTCCGGTTATTTTCATATGGGTCATCCGGTTTCCCTTTTCATCCCTGCTGATTTTAAATACCCTGGCACCGAAATTTTTGGGATAGGACGGAGCTTCGGTGTATTTCCCGATACCGTTCAAAAACTCTTCAACACCGTCAAGTTTCAGGACAGAGCCAAAGAAACACGGAAATACCCTGCGCATTTTTACTGCTTTTTGGATTTGGGAATTCTCTATCCGCCCTTTTTCAAGGAAGGTCTCCATCAGGCCTTCATCACACATTGCCAGCTGGTCAAAGAAGTGCTCGGTATCGGTTTGCCCGAAATCCATGCACCGGTCAGACAACTGTTTTTTCAGTTCAGCCATTAATTCTTCCCGTTCTGCCCGGTTCTGATCCATTTTATTTATAAACAGGAAAACGGGGATCTGGTATATATCAAGCAGACGCCACAGTGTTTTTGTATGCCCCTGTATGCCTTCCGATCCGTTGATTACCAGGATGGCATAATCCAGCACCTGGAGCGTTCTTTCCATTTCGGTCGAAAAATCCACATGCCCGGGGGTATCCAGCAGAGTAACCTGCAGATCACCAATCCTGAACACCGCCTGCTTCGAAAAAATTGTAATCCCCCGTGCTCTTTCAAGTTCATAGGTATCAAGATAGGCGTCCTTATTGTCCACCCTTCCGAGTTTCCTGATTTTGCCGCTTAAATACAGCAGGCTTTCCGACAATGTCGTCTTGCCTGCATCCACATGTGCCAGTATTCCTATTACCAGATTTTTCATAAGTTGTTCAGTTCCCCTGTTGCAATAATATATATCCTATAATACCAATAAGCCCTCAATCGGACAAACCTCCGTCAACGCTGTAATTATCAGCCTTATCTCACATAACACTACCATAAATATACCCGGTTACAGCCAAAGCCTCTCTCAAAATACATGAAAAAATTTATTGCTTGCTGTAAACCTTCACACCCATGCAGTATGCAGCCATTACGTCAAAATTGTCATCAACAACCACGAGATCGGCATCGTTTCCGGACCTTATGCTGCCCTTTCTGTTTTCAATTCCAATGGCTTTTGCCGGGTATAAAGTTGCAGAAAGAATTGCAGTTTCAACAGAAACAGATGCACGGCCTGCAAGGAACCTGACGCCCTCGTTCATTCTTAACGAACTGCCTGCTATCGTATCGGTACCGAAGATCCATGCAGTTCCATGCCTGTCAAGCGATACCTTGACATTTGATATGTCGTATATTCCCTCCGGAAGTCCCTTTACACCGATGGAATCTGTTATAAGAATAACGTTCCTGTTGCCTTTCGCATTAAACAGGATTTTCACAACATTCGGATGAACATGGTACCCGTCGGCAATCACTTCCGCATACGCATCGGAGCTCATCAATGCACCCACTACGCCCGGTTCACGGTGGTGCATCGCCCGCATTGCGTTGAAACTGTGTGAAAACGAGGATGCGCCGTTGGCAAGTGCAAGCATTGCCTTTTCAAAACCTGCAGCGCTGTGGCCGATGGATACTTTCACCCCGTTCCTGCTTGCATACCGTGTCAGCGAAAAATCATCGTCATGCTCGCAGGCTATTGTCATATATTTGACCAGGTTACCGGATACCTCCTGGTATTCAATAAACTCTTCAATAGAAGGAGCCCTTAAATGCTCTTCAAGGTGCATGCCCCTGAAATTGTAATCAAGATACGGCCCTTCAAGGTGTACGCCCAGGATTTCCGCACCGGGATGCCGCTGTTTCTTCACAAAGGCAATATTTTTTAAGGCCTTAATTGTAGTTTCACGGCTTTGCGTTGTGGTTGTCGGCAGGAAGGATGTGACTCCCTCGGAAGGAAGCGTTTTAAGCCATTCAACGAGGCCTTCGGGAGAAGGTTCATCGGCAGAATAACCGCCCATCCCATGGGTGTGTATATCAATAAACCCGGGTACGATTAACAGGGTATCATAATCCTCATCGGGAACTGATGCGCCATATGCTTCAACTTTCGAAATTCTGCCTTCATCCACGTGAACCTGGGCAGGGATAAACTGTCCTGAAACAAACACCCGCTTGCTTTGGATAATCATAGGCTCATCTCCTTTCCTGCACTTAAGCCAGTTTAACCTCTATACTAAATATAGCATTTTAAGCGTATGCATACAAATCCTTTATTCCGGTACAACAGTGTCACTTCACGTTCAGCCCAAGCATGACAATCTGTTCCTGTGTTTATGTTTCATGAAGCAAAGCGTAAAATGAATGTGACAGTACAGGATATTTATGTTATTATTAATAACAGGGAAGATATAAGCCGGAAGTTATTACCGGGATTTTTACGAAATTACGATCCGTCGATGTCCGATAGCGTAAAAATCCCCGGGGATCGACGGAAGAAAGAATTCAGCAATTTCAACTATCAGAGGGTTTTATACTGAAAAACTTTGCAATGTGCATTTTTTAGCAGCGGCTTATTATGCGTACTTGACGGGTTTTTAGCCTACCTATAAGGAATTGAAACTTTGAATATCGGCCTTGACATTATCAACGCCCTTGCGTTTTTAGCCTACCTATAAGGAATTGAAACTATTTTTTTTATTATTAATTAAGCAGGCTTTTGGGTTTTTAGCCTACCTATAAGGAATTGAAACATATTCTTTTTTAGTCTTTCTTACTATAGTCAAACGTTTTTAGCCTACCTATAAGGAATTGAAACTTGTCAGCAAGATTACATCTTCGTCTGCCACCGAGTTTTTAGCCTACCTATAAGGAATTGAAACGCAAATTTACGGTCAGTAATTGCCCTGGTTTCAGGGTTTTTAGCCTACCTATAAGGAATTGAAACCGGGTCGTCCACGATGATTACGTCTCCACCTTCACCGTTTTTAGCCTACCTATAAGGAATTGAAACACAGCGAGGAAGTCCGAGCTTGAGGCTGAGCTGAAGTTTTTAGCCTACCTATAAGGAATTTGATCAAATCAATTTAGGTTTGATATCGGGACATGAAAGGAGAATAAAACTATGTATGAATTGGATTTTAACGTAGATTTTCAGGGTAAAATATGGAAAATTGCAAAATTGTAGAAGACGGGCAGGAATATATTGCAATGGTAAGGGCAAAGTTTCTTACAGAATTGGATGTTGTATTGGATGAAAGATTATATGATGAAAAAGAGGCTAAAAAGAGACTTAAAAAATTAAGTAAAAAATATAACCTGCCTATTTTTTAAATAACATTTGATACAGAACCTTTTGAATAAAAGCATAATTTGCTTATCCATTTCTATTTTATTAGGGAGTTGAAAACAGCGTTGCTAATTTATCTATGATTTTCACTCCTCGTTTTCAGGCTGCCTATTATAAGAAACTGAAACTCACTCGTGATAGCTATAAGTGGTGTTACTCCACCGTTTTGAGCACGCCTACAAGGAATCAAGCATGTCAATATAAAAACACGCCTGACCAATTCATATTTTTCAGCTTTTCTGTTAAGAACTGAAAAGATATAGAGCGGACGGGATTGTCTGCCCTGCCTTTTTTCTCCGAACTGGCGGAAATCTGTCTTATGTAATATTTTCCATTCCTGCGGTAAAAATTCGATTTTAATCTTCATTTTGAAATTAATTTGTATTATAATAGAAACAGTTGTGTAATTTATTGCCGCGTTATTATCGAGTGATCGGGTTATATAGCGCTTTTGAGGAACTTGCATCAAATCCCGTGCACAAGTTTGGCTTAATCTTATCACAAAAGTTAAAGGTGGAGCGGATATAATTTTTTCTTTTTTATGAAATCATAAACAGATAAGATTTTTTGATTTCTAAAAAAACTGAAAAAGGGTGGCATTATGAAAAAAGGAAGACGAAAAACGCCCAAGACAAGGAAATACGTATCGTTAATGATAGTACCCCATAATTCTAACAGGGTTAAAACCCTGAAAACGACTCATCCTTTCTCAAAACTGTTTTTATTTTTGACCTCTATTGTACTGGTTATTGCCTTTCTTTCAATAAGTCTTGCTTATGCTGTAAAGGAAAACCGGGAGCTCAGGGAAGAATACATGGCTTTGAATTCGTTTCTTGTTGAGCAGCAGAACATTGCCCGGCAAAATATAGCGATTATATCCGAAATAGAAAGTTTTGACAAGCTTTCAACAGATAAACTGGAAGAATTCAATTACCAGGTTCAGAACATAGTGAGCAATTATATTGACAAGGAAATAAAATCCTTTGCTATCAGCAGATCAACCATCGCAAGCAATCCTTCGCTGTCTTTCGTAGGTAAAATATCAGAACTGAAAGCATTGCTGAATTTCCTTGAAGATGCTGAAGAAAAGGAAGATGAGCTTTTTTCCGAGCTGTCCGATAAAAAAGCAGAACTTGAAAATTTCCTGAACAGTCTGCCCACTTTCTGGCCCACCAAGGGTATCATAGAATCGGGTTACGGAAACAGGCTTCACCCCATTTATAAAAAATATCAACCTCATACCGGGGTGGATATTGGAGGCAAGAAAGGAAATCCAATCTATGCAGCCGCGTCAGGTACCGTTATTGCAGCCGGTAAAAGCGGCGGCTACGGGTATATGGTGGACATTGATCATGGCAACGGCCTTGTTACAAGATATGCCCACTGTTCCAAGATACTCGTAAAGAAATGGCAGAAAGTCAAAGTCGGAGAAAAGATTGCCGAGGTTGGATCGACCGGGGTTGCAACGGGACCTCATCTGCATTTTGAAATAGTGCTGAACGGGGAACCCATAGATCCGACTATATTTATTGGTACGGGAAAGAATTAAGAAATATCACGGAGGCTGGTTATTATGATGAAAAAGAGAAACACTGCGGTAATGGACACAATAATCGGAGAACATTCAACCGTTACAGGAAGTATCGAGTCTGACGGTTCTGTCAAGGTTGAAGGACGCATAGAGGGCGATATTAAAGTTGCAGGTGATGTCATCGTTCTCGTCAATGCTGTTATCACGGGAAACATTTGGTGCGAAAACATGATCCTGGCCGGTACCGTTAATGGGAACATTTATGCCAAGAATAATCTCCACCTTGAATCAACGGCCCGCCTGAAGGGTGACGTTGAAATACATAGCCTTGTAACCGATGAAGGTGCTGTTTTCGAGGGAGCCTGCAAAATGGTTGAGCCTTCCCCTGATGATGACAAAAACCGAAAAAAGAGACTCGACTTCAAAAAGAGTAAACCTATTAATAATGTAATAGAAGAAAAAGAGGGCTGAATATGCATCAGCGCTGATTATGAAGGTTTTGGCAGCGGGACGGTTCCGACCGTCCCGCTGATCTTATGAAAAGGACTAATTTTTCACTTCCTGTTTCTTCCCCGGTCTGTTCAGATACAGAAAAACGGTCATCAGGATGTCCATTGCTAACATGGCAGCGAAGGTCCAGAAATAATATACCGGCTGGTTCGTCTTAAAGGCATGCAGCGGTAAAGCAAGAATAAACATTAACGGAAATCCTATGAATATTGCAAACCCGCTTCCCAACACAAGGTTTTCAGGCACCCTGGACTTTGAATACGGATCAATTTCACGAAGAAGCGCAATACCCGTGGTTATCGTTCCGGTCCACATACCGTATAACGCTATAATATGCTCCAACTGCTCGTCTTTATAGATCCACCTGCACAGGTAATAACAGTAAAACATCATCGAGATGCCTCCTGCGGCTGTTATAATCAGAATGGGTATAAAGTTCTCCCTTAATACGCTTATTGAAACAGCAGCAAGTGATGCTGTAATCATAAAGTCGAAAGCTGCTGATGAAATTCTCTGAAGCAGGTAGTTATCAGCATAGTTATGACGGATAATCCTTTTAACCCGCAGTTTATCTATAAAAATACGTGCTACCAGGGCTACTACCGTTCCAATCACAAAGTTGAATCCCCACAGCATTTCTGAAACAGTTTCGCCGAATGAACCGAGCGAAGTCAGAACGGCTGACAAACCCCAGATTAACAGGTAAGTCATAAGATAAGCCGAACCTATAAGAAGAAGCTGAATTGTCAAATCATCAATATGCGCACTTTTGGGAATTGATATCGTACGCCGTGTATTTTTTTCAAGTTCCATGTCTTTCACTTCATGTATGCTGTATTTTTTCTGGTTCTTATAAACTCTTTTGAGAAGGAAATTCAGGAACGGCACTCCTCCGATTAATGCCCATAAAAACCCGAAATTAGCGATTGCAAGACCGATATTTGCCCCGTCGGTAAAACCGGCCTCCTCCCACTTAATGCCGATGTTCACTGCCTGACCAGGCCCCTGGGCAAAACCCAGCGGAAGCAACATACCCAGCGGCGGAAACAGGTCGGGATAAACAAACCTCACCAGCAAAAGGGAAATAACCAGTCCTATAATACCCTGGACCATGTATGTCTTTACAATGGCATAGCCCGTATTGACTATATCCGTATTCTTCTTTTTATTCCTGTCCTTTAATGCCAGAGCTATAAAACCCACTGCCATGAGATGGGAAACCAAGTATCCAAGTTCATGCTGGATCTGCCTAAGCGTTTCCTCGCTGAGCCAGCCGAAAACATACCTTGCAAGCTGCAGGGCTATGAACCCGATAGTACCTGCAAGCATTGACGTGGGCATCAAATGCTTGTGAAAAATTTTGATCTTTATTTTCAGAGCTGTAGCTATACCAAGACAAGCAGCTATCCCTGAAAAATACAATGCAATAATCCAACCGTTCTCCATAAGTAATACTCCCCTATCCAGTTTATTCGCGGATTAGATCCCCGCTTTCAATCTTTATGTCAATAACATTCCCCCGACTCATTATCAGCGGGATATTGATTATGGTACGTTTTTTCTGGCTAAGAGTGGATATGTAAACGCAATCTCCTTCAACCAGGGTGGGATAGCTGATTTTGACCTCAATACCTCTTTCAGAAAATATTATACCCGTTCTGCCGAGAATCATTGTTGCCATTTCAGCGACTGCACTTTTAGCCATATCATCAAGCTCGGTGATTTCTTCTCCCATCATTGTACTGGCTATATATAAAGCGACATCCCGCTTTATCGCAAATACAAAACGCCCTTCAAAATCCCCGCTCATCCACATAATAATTGCCATGCTGTCTGTAAGGTTATGGCCGTCAGACAGGGACAGCCTTCCCAGTATTACATCTTCCTGCAGAAGTATTTTGATGATTCTGCTCGATGCAATCAAAACGGGATTAATATAATCAGCCTTCATTGTTTCCCCCAATTAACCCAATATAATAATTAATCGGAATATTTCATGCAAAATCTGAATTAATCCTTTACTTTCCCCTAAAACTGATTTTTTTCTCAGTGTGGTTTATCAGCCTTGAAATATTGTCCTTGTGACGAACTATTATCAGCACGACCATCAGTATGCCCGCAAATATCAAATCCGCGGGCAGGCCAAAAAGAGCTGACACAACAGGCCAGCAAACTGCCGCAATCATGGAACCAAGAGAAACATACCGGGTTATTGCCACTACTATTATGAAAATACCGAGACAAACAAGAGCAGGCAACGGACTTATATACATAACCACCGAAAATGTTGTCAATACGCCCTTGCCGCCTTTAAAGCCAAAGAATACCGGCCAGTTATGGCCTATGATTGCAGCAAACCCTGCTGCATACATTCCTACATAACCTAAGTTATCCGAATCCCCGATAATCAATCTTCCGGTAATACATGCAAGAATGCCTTTAAGGATATCAACCGCCAAAACACCGGCAGCAGCGGTTTTTCCCAGGGTTCTCAGCGTATTTGTGGCTCCCGCATTCCCGCTGCCATGTTTTCTGACATCCTGGTTATAAAACAGTTTGCCAATTATCAGCGAGCCATTAAGACTACCCAGCAAATAACCGGCAATTACACATAAAGCCGTTCTGATAATCATCTAACAGACCCCTGCTTTCATATACCATCCTGATTTTTTTCTCGCAGAATCAGCCGAATGGGCGTACCCTCAAAACCAAAATTCTTTCTTAAAGTGTTTATTATATATCTTTCATAGGAAAAGTGCATTAAATTCGCATCATTAACAAACAAAACAAACTTAGGCGGCCTTATGCCTGTCTGGGTCATGTAATAAATCTTCAGGCTTTTGCCCTTATCCGAAGGAGGCTGAACCATGGCTGTGGCTTCATTAAGCACATCGTTGAGTATGCCGGTCTGTATGCGGAATGATGCCTGGTCAAAAACAAAATCCACAAGTTCAAACAGCCGTTCAACCCTCTGGCCGGTTTTTGCAGAAATGAAAACCACTGGCGCATAATCCATGAAATCAAGTTTCTGCAGTATATCCTTGCGCATTTTCTCGAGAGTCCCGGTTTCCTTTTCAACAGCATCCCATTTGTTAACCGTTATAATACATGCCTTGCCCTGCTCATGGGCATAGCCTGCAATTTTCGTGTCCTGTTCTGTGACGCCTTCATTCGCATCAATCATGATTATGCAGACATCCGCCCTGTCCACTGCGGTCCAGGAACGAATCACACTATATCTTTCAATGTTCTCTTCAATCCTGCTCTTTCTTCGTATTCCCGCAGTGTCTATAAAATTATATACCTTCCCGTTTCTTTCCACGCGCGTGTCAATTGCGTCCCTTGTGGTTCCGGGTATATCGCTTACGATAACACGTTCTTCACCAAGTATACGGTTTATAAGTGATGACTTCCCGACATTAGGCTTTCCGATAACAGCAACATTGACAACATCCTCATCCTGTTCCTCTTGCGCTTCCCCGGGAAAGTATTCATATACAGCATCAAGCAGATCCCCAATGCCAAGCCCGTGTATCGAGGATACGGGATAAATCTCGCCCATGCCCAGGTTATAAAACTCGTACGCTTCGGGCGGAAGTTCGCCGACATTATCAGCCTTGTTTACAGCAACCACTACAGGCTTTTCAGATTTTCTCAGCATTACCGCCACGTCTTCATCGGCAGAAGTCAAGCCTGTTTTCAAATCCAGCAGGAAAATAATTACATCCGCGGTTTCAACAGCCAATTCTGCCTGACGGAGCATCAGCTTTTTTATATAATCACCGGTATTAGGCTCTATTCCGCCGGTGTCAATAAGAGTAAACGTCCTGCCCCGCCATTCTGCCTCGGCATAAATCCTGTCCCTGGTTATACCCGGTGTATCTTCGGTTATGGATATTCTTCGACCTGTTATATAATTGAATAATGTCGACTTGCCTACATTGGGCCTTCCTACTATTGCTACAACGGGTTTTGACAATTTCTCAGCCTCCGACATAAAAATTCCTCATACTATGATAAACGTTTGACAGAAGTCTGTCAACGTTTAAGTGCCGCAGCGCTATTGAATACCCTTTACCGGGAAAATCAATATTTCCCGTCGGTTTATTGCACAAAAAAACTGCATTCCCGCTCTTTCGGAATGCAGTGTGCCAGATAAGTTTTCAGGTTAAAACAGTAATGGGAAGGTCTTTTACAGGTCGTCGGGCATTATGTCATTGCGGATAATATCATCATAATCCTCACGTTTTACAATGAGGCGATCCTTTCCGTTCTTCACCAGTACAACCGGCGGTTTGCCTATCCTGTTATAATTCATCGCCATTGAGTAATTGTATGCCCCTGTTGCAAGTACAGCCACAATATCCCCGGGCCGGGTTTCAGGCATTTTAATATCCTTTGCTATCAGGTCACCTGATTCACAGCATTTCCCTGCTATTGTAACCGTTTCGGTTTTCGGGCTGCCGGGTTTATTTGCAAGCAAAGCGGTATACTCGGCGTTATACAGGGCATACCGCGGATTATCGCACATTCCCCCGTCAATTGAAATATATTTTCTTACTCCCTCTATCTCCTTAACATTTCCCACCCGGTACAGTGTTATCCCGGCAGAAGCTACGAGCGACCTCCCGGGTTCCATCAGGATGAATACATTCTCTATGTTCTTTTCGACGCATATTCTCTTAACAGTTTTTGAAATCGATTCCACAAACAGCTCAAACTCCAGGGGCTTATCCGCTTCGGTATATTTAACCCCGAAACCGCCTCCAAGGTTCAGCTCGGTTAACCGGACACCAAACCTGTCCCTTACTTCGGCGATAAATCCCAGCAGGATCTCAGCAGCACGTTCAAAGGGTTCAAGTTCAAATATCTGGGAGCCGATATGGCAGTGTACCCCGACCACTTCAATATTATCCATCTTAACGGCCTTTTCAACCAGTGCATGGGCTTCGCCGTTTTCCAGGGCCACACCGAATTTCGAATCAATCTGTCCGGTCAGAATAAACTGATGTGTATGGGCATCAATACCCGGCTTGACCCTGACCAGTATTTTGACTTTTTTCCCCTTCCGGGCCGCAATTTCTTCAATATTATAAAGTTCTGTCTCATTATCAACAACAAATCGGCCCACGTTATGGTCTATGCCCATTTCAATCTCATCAGGAGTTTTATTATTACCGTGGAAATACACTTTTTCCATTGGAAATCCGGCTTTTATTGCAGTATACAGTTCACCACCCGAAACCACGTCGAGACCGAGCCCTTCCTGTTCCGCAATCCTGCATGCGGCAATTGTGCAGAATGCCTTGCTTGCATACAGCACCAGGCCGTTACCGTCATAATATTTATCAAGTGCTTTTTTATACATTCTGCAGTTGTTGCGAATAACCATTTCATCCATAACATACAGCGGCGTTCCATACTTTTTTACAAGCTCAACCGTATCACAACCGCCTATTTCGAGATGTCCCGCGTTATTTATCCTAAGATTATCCAGCATACCGTCACCATCCTGTCCGAACTGATATACACCGTATCCTGATACGCCTCATTCATGGCTCTTAAAAAGCAAGGATATCATGTTTATTAAGTACAATTATTTTTTATTGAATAATGAGCCTGAAAAACAGTTTTTAATATATTATCATCTGCAATAAGAAAATGCAAGTTCAAAAAATAAAACTTGCATTTTGCAATTATGTTTAAATGCAAAAAAACCCGCATTTCATGCGGGTTTTCATGTTTACTGCAATTACTTGAGTTCGCAGGTAGCTCCAGCTTCCTTGAATTTTGCAACCATTGCATCTGCATCTTCCTTGGAAACGCCTTCTTTAACGGTGGAAGGAGCCTTGTCAACAAGCTCCTTGGCTTCCTTAAGGCCGAGGCCGGTAACTTCACGTACAACCTTGATAACCTTGATCTTTTCAGGACCTACATCCTTCAGAACAACGTCAAACTCAGTCTTTTCTTCTGCAGGAGCGGCATCAGCAGCACCGCCGGCTGCAGGAGCTGCAGCAGCAACAGCTACAGGAGCTGCGGCAGAAACTCCGAATTCCTCTTCAAGAGCTTTTACTAATTCAGAAAGTTCAAGAACGGTTAAACCTTTAATTTCTTCCATTAATTTTGCGATTTTTTCACTCATCGTACTAACCTCCAAATCATAATTTTATTAAGCTTCAGCTTGCTTTTTCTCCGCGATGGCGTTCAATGCCACCACCAAACCGCGAATATTTGCATTCAGAACATTGACTAATCCATACAATGGACCCGACAAACCACAAACAACCTTTGCCACCAGTTCTTCCCTCGAAGGAAGATTTGCAATGGATTTGACACCTTCGATGTCAATAACCTTACCTTCAACAACACCGGCTTTAATTTCAAGTTTATCATATTGCTTGGCAAATTTTGAAAGCAGTTTTGATGGTGCCACCGGGTCATTCAAACTGATTGCCAGAGCCGTAGGCCCTACCAGGTACTCGTCAAGTGCGTCATAGCCATTTTCCTTCGCTGAAAACCTGATGATTGAGTTCTTCATTACGGTATACTCAACACCGGCTTCACGCATTTCCCTTCTTAACTGAGTATCCTGTTCAACTGTCAATCCTCTGTAGTCAGCTAAGATAAAAGACTTTGCCTCTTTCATTTTCTGCGAAAGTTCTTCCACCTTGGCCTTTTTCATGTTCAGGATTTTTTCACTTGCCACCTGCTGCACCTCCTTGCTATTTACTGCTTCTGCCCAGGTAATAAGAGCATATATAAAACCCTCTGTATTCATGGAAAACCACAGACATACAGAGGGCAGTACTGTTAAACCCTTATATACTTTCACCTCGGCAGGATGATATACGTTACACCATAATGGTTCCTGCTGTCTATGGTTTTTATTCTGTTTTGCAAACAAGTGTTATTCTACTACATTAAACCCTGTTTGTAAAGAACTTTTTAGTCCAGTACCTTCTGCTGGTTGATTTTTATACCGGGACCCATTGTTGACGATACAACAACGCTCTTCAGGTACTGGCCTTTTGCTGCAGCCGGCTTAGCCTTGATAAGCGCGTCCATAAGGGTACGGAAGTTATCAAGCAGCTTCTCTGTACCAAAGGAAACCTTACCAATGGGACAGTGAATAATGTTTGTTTTATCAAGACGGTATTCAATTTTACCGGCTTTAATATCTGCAATTGCCTTTGCAACATCCATTGTAACTGTACCGGCTTTCGGGTTCGGCATTAAGCCCTTAGGGCCTAAAAGACGTCCAATTCGCCCTACGACACCCATCATGTCAGGAGTTGCAACAACAACATCAAAATCAAACCAGTTTTCCTTCTGGATCTTTGTTACGAGCTCTTCTGCGCCTACATAATCAGCACCAGCGTTTTCGGCTTCGGTTGCCTTTTCACCCTTTGCGAATACCAACACACGTACGGTTTTACCTGTTCCATGGGGAAGAACAACAGCGCCGCGTACCTGCTGATCAGCATGGCGGGAGTCAACACCCAGACGGACGTGAACTTCCACTGTTTCGTCAAACTTTGCCCTTGCAGCTTTCTGAACAATCTCAAAGGCTTCTTTCGGTTCATATAATGTGGTTCTATCTACAAGCTTTGCGCTTTCAAGATACTTCTTACCTCTTTTTCTCATAACCTATCACTCCTTTGTGGTATAATACCCGGGATTTCTCCCTCCCACGTTGTAAGACAAACAATCAGTCTTCAATAACAACGCCCATACTTCTTGCAGTTCCGGCAACCATTCTCATTGCCGCTTCAATATCTGATGCGTTCAAATCGGGCATCTTAATCTCGGCAATCTTTCTCAGATCTTCTTTTGAAAGTTTTGCCACCTTGTCACGCTGCGGAACGCCCGATCCTTTTTCGATCTTGCATGCTCTCTTGATAAGTACGGCAGCAGGCGGTGTTTTGGTTATAAAAGTAAAAGATCTGTCTGCATAAACCGTAATTACAACCGGAATGATCAGCCCGGCATCTTTCGCCGTTCTCTCGTTGAATTCCTTACAGAAACCCATAATGTTAACACCATGTTGTCCTAAAGCTGGTCCAACCGGTGGAGCAGGTGTAGCCTTTCCTGCAGGTATTTGGAGCTTTACATAGCCAATAACTTTCTTTGCCATTTTAATCCACCTCCCAGAAAATTAACTGCCATTCAGGCAGTTTATATCTGAATCTCCACATTATTATATGGATAATAGATTCCTGAATAAATAAATCATTAATATTACAATTTTTGAATTTGAGTAAATTCAAGCTCTACCGGAGTTTCACGTCCGAACATTGAAACCAGGACGCGTACCTTTTTCCTGTCCATGCTGATTTCTTTAACAGTACCGATAAAACTTTCCAGCGGTCCGTCTATTACTCTTACACTGTCGCCGATTTCATAATCAACAACAGTTTCAACCTGTTCCACACCCATTGCCCGTATCTCGTCATCGGACAACGGAACGGGTTTTGACCCCGGCCCGACAAAACCGGTAACCCCCCTGATGTTACGCACAACATACCAGGACTCATCAGTGATTATCATTTTAACAAGCACGTATCCCGGAAAAACCTTTTTTAACGTTGCTTTCTTTTTCCCGTCCTTAATTTCTATCTGTTCTTCCATAGGAACAACTATGTCGTGGATATAATCCTGAAGATGGGGGTTGTTCTCTATAATTTTTTCCAGGTTCGCCTTTACTTTATTCTCATAACCCGAATAGGTATGAACAACATACCAATATGCCTGTTCGCTCATTAATATGCGGAGACGCGCTCCTGCCCTCCTTTTTCAACTCTGCATCTGCCCTGTATTAAGCAAACACAAGTTTGTATAAAAAGCTAAAAAGGGCATCAAAAAGCCAAATTACGGCACCCAACATAAGGCATATGACAATAACGGTAAGCGTATAAGTCACTAATTGGCTTCTTGAAGGCCAAATAACCTTTTTCAGTTCACCGCGAACTTCCTTGACGAATTTCACAAATCTTTTGAAAATATTAGGCTTTTTCTGTACCTGTTCAGCCATTGAAAACAACTCCTAACCATGATTTACTGTATGAATGAAAGCCGTCCTATCTTGTTTCCTTATGCAAGGTATGTTTCCGGCAGAACTTGCAGTACTTGTTCATTTCAATCCTGTCCGGATCATTCTTTTTATTCTTCATGGTATCATAGTTTCTCTGTTTGCATTCAGTACAAGCCAAGGTAATTTTTACTCTCATTTTCTACACCCCTTATAATCTGCTCCAAATGAATATTAGCTAACTGTGTAAAGGCATAATACCCATGCATAAAAAATTAATGCATAAAAAAAAGCCCTATTTGCAAAGCAGGTTATAGTTTAGCACATTTTAAAATCACTGTCAATACTCCAACTTTGGCAATAATTTATTATAACCTGTTTTCAGAAACAAAACAAGCGGTATATTAAAACTTTAAGGAACATTTATTTTACTTTTTCAATGGCACTTTTCATCATGCGGACATATCCGGCTACATGGGGAACGCATTCCCGGCCGTATTCCCCGATAATTCTAACTATTGCGCTTCCCACGATCACACCGTCGGCATACCCTGCCATTTTTGCCGCCTGCCCGGGAGTTGAAACACCAAAACCAACGGCACAGGGAATGTCATTAACGGTTTTTACAAGTTTCACCATTTCCTTTACTTCGTCACCTATGTGCTGCCTTACACCGGTCACACCCATCGATGATACACAGTATATGAATCCTTCGGCTTCTTTTGCTATCATCTTTATCCTGCTGCCTGATGCGGGAGAAATCATTGAGATAAGGGTTACCCCGTACTTTGAACAGAACGGTTGTATTTCCTCCTTTTCTTCATACGGCAGATCGGGAATAATAATACCGTCAACACCGGCTTCTCTGCAGTTTCCCAGGAACTTTTCAGCGCCATAACGGAACACCGGGTTTGCATATGTCATGAAGACTATCGGAACGGTACATTTGTCACGAATATGTTTTACCAGTTCAAATATTTTGTCGGCGGTTACCCCGCCCGATAAAGCACGCATGTTGGCTGCCTGAATAACCTCTCCTTCGGCGACGGGATCAGAGAACGGGATTCCCAGTTCAATCAGGTCAGCCCCGGCTTCAGCCATTTGAAGTACAAGTTCTCCCGTTATTTCAGGCGATGGATCGCCCGCCGTTATAAACGGTATAAATGCCTTGCCGTTCGCAAACGCGTTTTTGATATTACTCATGGATATCAACCCCCCTGTATCGTGCTATAGCGGCAACGTCCTTGTCACCCCTGCCCGAAAGGCCGATTACAATAATCCTGTCCCTGCCCATCGTTGGAGCAAGTTTTATCGCATAGGCAACTGCATGGGCGCTTTCAATCGCAGGTATTATCCCTTCGGTACGCGACAGGTATTCAAAAGCCTCTACTGCTTCATTGTCTGTAACAGCCACATACTCCGCCCTCCCGATGTCATGCAGGTAGGCATGCTCAGGACCCACACCCGGGTAGTCAAGTCCTGCTGAAATGGAATAAACCGGTGCTATCTGGCCATACTCATCCTGGCAGAAGTAAGACTTCATGCCGTGAAATATCCCTACAGTCCCGGTGTTTATTGTTGCGGCATTCTTACCGGTGTCAATCCCGAGGCCTGCAGCCTCGCAGCCAATGAGCCGTACATCAGGCTCCTTTATGAAATCATAAAACAAGCCTATTGCATTACTGCCTCCTCCAACACAGGCAACAAGGGCATCGGGGAGCCTTCCTTCTGTTTCGAGTATCTGCTTTCTGACTTCAATTCCTATAACCTTTTGAAAATCACGTACAATGGTAGGAAACGGATGCGGGCCCATTACCGAGCCTAATACGTAATGGGTGTCGTGAACGCGCCTGCTCCATTCGCGCAGGGTTTCATTCACCGCATCCTTCAGTGTCTGTGTTCCGCTTGTCACTACGTTAACCTTTGCGCCGAGCAGTTTCATCCGGAAAACATTGAGTGCCTGGCGTTCGGTATCCTCCCTGCCCATGAATATTTCGCATTCCATTCCCATAAGTGCGGCAGCGGTTGCGGTGGCAACGCCGTGCTGGCCCGCGCCTGTTTCTGCAATCACACGTGTTTTCCCCATGTATTTCGCAAGAAGAACCTGCCCCAGAACATTATTGATTTTATGCGAGCCTGTATGGTTCAGGTCCTCTCTCTTGAGGTATATTTTCGCCCCGCTCAGGTCCTCTGTCATCTTTTTTGCATAATACAGCGGGGACGGCCTCCCGGCATAATTCCTCAGCAAACTGTCCAGTTCTTCATTGAACCGGGGATCCTCCCTTAACCTGTTATATGCTTCCTCAAGCTCTATAACCGCATTCATCAGTGTCTCGGGAATATACTGCCCGCCATGGATTCCGAATCTTCCCTTTGCCATTTTCCTGTCCTCCTTTGTTTGATGTTAACATATACAAGGTTTTGCCTGGTAATTCAGTTTAGGTATCCTTGATGTCTTCTGTCGTAAACTGTCTTACGATAGCCACAATTTCCTTTATTTTATCCCGATCTTTGCATCCGCCGGTCTCAACACCGCTGCTTACGTCAATGCAGTATGGTCTGCAATGCTTTATTGCACGCACTGCATTACCGCTGTTGATGCCGCCCGCAAGGAAAAAAGGCCTGTTAACGGCCGAAATCATCGACCAGTCAAAAGTCTTTCCCGTACCTCCATATTCCTTCTCATCGAAAGCATCCAAAAGCAGGTAGTCGCAGGAAAAATCCGCAGCCTTTTCTATATCAGCAGGCTCCTTAACCCTTACCGCCCTGATAATCTTATTCGGAATATGGCACCTGAGGTGCCTTATGTAGTCCTCATCCTCATCACCGTGAAGCTGGACCAGGTCTATTATTTTATTTCTGCACAGGTTTATAATTCTTTCGGGTTCTTCATTGACAAATACCCCAACGGCCTTTATATGCGGGCTTAAACGCTTCTTCAGCTCTTTTGCCCTGTTTTCGTCAACCTGTCTTCTGCTTTTGGCAAAAACAAAACCTATGTAATCGGGAAGGGCTTTATTTACCGATTCTATATCCTGTTCGGATGTCAATCCGCATATCTTGATCTTTACCATTTTATCAGCCTCCGGGATGTAATTTGCTTTCTCCGCCCCTGAGTTTCTGCAGCATGCCTTTTTTATCCCTGCTTCTCATAAGGGTTTCACCAATCAGAACAGCGTCAACCCCTGCATTTTCAAGCATTGATATGTCTTCAGGCGTCTGAATGCCGCTCTCCGCAACAAAAATGATATTATCCGGGACCAGCGGCCTTAGTTTGATACAGTTCCGTATATCCACCCGGAATGTTTTAAGGTCACGGTTATTCACCCCGATAATCCTTGCTCCGGCATCAACAGCCGACAGGACCTCCTTTTCGGTATGGGCTTCCACAAGGGCTGAAAGGCCAAGAGCATCGCATATTCCGATAAATTTTTTCAGAGCGTCCGTGTCAAGCAGCGCACAGATTAGCAATACCGCATCGGCGCACAGGAGTTTTGATTCGTAAACATGGTACTCATCGATGATAAAGTCTTTCCGGAGCACAGGTATGTTTACAAGCTCGCTTATTTCTTTCAGAAAAACATCGCTTCCCTTGAAATACTCCGGTTCTGTAAGCACCGATACGGCACTGGCCCCGGCTTCTTCATATTCCTTCGCAATTTCCAGGTACGGAAAAACCGGCGCTATTATCCCCTTTGACGGTGAGGCCTTTTTTACTTCACATATGAAGGATATCCCGTTCCCCTTCAGGCTTTTTTCAAAGGCGAAATCTTCGCGCCTGTTAAATCTTCCGGCCTTCAGGTCATGATAAACCCGGGATTTCAATTCTTCGGGGCAAATCCTTTTTTTCGCCGCTTCTACCCGCATTTCAGTTGATTTTACTATGTTTTCAAGAATCATATCAAAACACCGGCCTGTTTAATTATTACTCCTCGTTTGACAACCTGACAAACCTTTTCAGCTGCTCCATCGCCCTGCCGCTGTCGATTGTGTCGGCTGCCAGTTTCACGCATTCCCTTAATGTTATGTTGTTAAAAAACATGTATAGGCAGACAGCTGAGTTCAGAAGTACTATGTCCCGTTTCGGGCCTTTTTCACTGCTTAATATTCTTAATGCAATATCAGCGTTTTCTTCAGGACCGCCGCCTGTCAAATCTTCAGGACTGCAGTATTCAAATCCGAACTGTCGCGGATCCAGGAAGAAGCTGTTCAGATACCCGTTATTTACTTCGCATACGGTGGATGAAGAGGTCAGGGATATTTCATCGAGACCGTCATGTCCATGCACCACCATTGCTTTCTTCACGCCAAGGTTTGAAAGTACCCGGGCAAGAGGTTCCACAAGATTCTCGTCATAAACGCCCAACAACTGCATGCTTGCATTTGCGGGGCTTGCAAGCGGTCCCAGGATATTGAAAATGGTGCGCACCCCCAGTTCCTTTCTTACAGGCGCGGCGTATTTCATCGAAGGATGGTAGTTTGCGGCGAACATAAAGCAGATTCCTGTTTCCTTCAGTATCTTTTCGCTCCTTGAAGGCGGAATATCTATTTTAACTCCCAGCGCTTCCAGTACATCGGCACTTCCGCATTTGCTTGACACGCTCCTGTTGCCGTGTTTTGCGACTGGCACGCCTGCAGCGGAAATTACAAAAGCCGAAACTGTGGATATATTGAAAGTATACGCCCGATCGCCACCCGTTCCTACGATATCCAGGACATCACCGTCATACCTCAGTTTTGTGCCGCATTGCCGCATAATCGTCGCACAAGCCGTAATCTCGTCTATAGTTTCGCCCTTCATTCTCATCGCGGTGATGAAGGATGCTATCTGCGCGTTGGTTGCTTTTCCGTTCATTATCTCATCCATAACCGCTTTTGTCATTTCAAAGGACAGGTTTTCCATGTTCAGAAGTTTCTGAATTGCTTCCTTAATCATATTGCTTCACCTCCGATCTGCAGAAAATTGTTTATTATTACTGCTCCCTGAGGTGTCAGTATCGATTCGGGGCTGAACTGAAGACCGAATATTTCGTAATCCCTGTGCTTCACTCCCATTACTTCCCCCTCATCATCCTCCGCAATAACCAATAGTTCATCGGGAAGCGACTCTTTCCTGACAACGTGCGAGTGATACCGTGCAGCCTGTATTATCGGCGGAAGACCCATGAACACCCTGCACCCGTTCGCAATATGTATACTGCTCTGCTTTCCGTGCATGGGTTTGCCCGCCTGAACTACAGCGGCACCAAACGCTTCACATATTGCGCCGTGACCGAGGCCTGTGCCTAATATCGGAACAATTCCCTTCATTAGTCCGATAACCTCCCTGCACACTCCTGTATTCCCCGATCCTGATGAAATAATAATATGAGAAGGGTTCATGTTTTTTATTTCTTCCGCAGTCTTCTCATCATTCCGTACCACAACGATGTCTCCGCGCGTGTTTCCCGCAAGCTGTACCAGGTTATAAGTAAAACTGTCATAATTATCAATTATCAATATCATCACCGTTCCACCTCGCTTGCTTTTAGAATGGCCTCTATCACGGCTCTGGCCTTGTTCTCGGATTCCTCGAACTCCTTTTCGGGTATGCTGTCTGCAACAATCCCGGCTCCTGCTTGGACATATACCCTGTCATTTTTCTTTACCGCCATGCGGATTGCAATACATATATCCATATTGCCTGAAAAATCTACATAGCCTATTGCTCCGCCGTAAATACCCCTTGGATCCTTTTCAAGCTCTTCAATAATCTCGCATGCCCGGACTTTAGGCGCCCCGGACAGGGTTCCGGCCGGCAGAAGCGCTTCTATCGCATCGAAAGTATCCCTGCCTTCGGCTATTAAACTCTCAACCTCGGAAGTGATATGCATTATTTTTGAATAGCGCTGTATCATTTTGTATTTTGTCACGTTAACACTTGAAAATTTGGATATCTTCCCCAAATCGTTTCTTGCAAGGTCAACCAGCATATCGTGTTCCGCCAGCTCCTTTTCATCATTCAACAGTTCCCGTTCCAGTTCCATATCCTCAATGGCGTCCCTGCCGCGGAGCCTGGTTCCTGCAATCGGAAAAGTCGTTAATTTGCCGTCCTGCAGCCTTACAAGTGTTTCGGGGGATGTACCTATGATCTGGACATCATCCTTTTGCATAATCACCAGGTAAGGTGAAGGGTTGGTTGTTCGTAAAACCCTGTATGCATTGATGAGACTGTCCTTATATTCTGTTTCAAAACGTCTTGAAATAACGACCTGGTAAATATCGCCGTTTCTTATGTATTCCTTTGCCTTATCAACCATGGTGCAGAATTCTTCTTTGGACACATTGCAGGTAAAACAGGGGCTGCTTTCGGTTACCGTTTCAGAAACTTCGGCCTGCCGTGTAATCATCCCGGCTGTCTCTTCAATGTCTGCAAGGGCTTTCCTGTAGTTTTCTTCAATGTTTTCGGCTGATATGTTTACAATGATGTTGATTTTCTGCTTCAGATGGTCATAGGCAATTACCTTGTCAAAAAGCATCAGGTCAAAATCGTTGAATTCACCGCTTTTGACTTTCACCGGTTCTGAGTAGCCTATCATGCTGTATGAAAAGTACCCGACAAACCCTCCTGTAAACGGGGGTATTTCCTTCAGCCTTGGAGATTTGTATCTTGCAAGATATGCTCTCAGTTCTTCAAGAGGTTTCTGCGAACGTACCACCTTTTTCTCTTTTTCCTCAATGGTTATTTCCCCGTTTTTGCATGTAATACTTGCAACGGGATTGTAGCAAAGGAAGGAATACCTGCCCCATTTTTCGCCGCCGTCTACACTCTCAAGAAGGCAGTACCTGTCACTGATCCGGGAAATTTTCTTAAGAAGCGCAATGGGAGTTGTAATGTCGGCATAAATTTCCCTGCAAACCGGAATGGTATTGTATTTTTCCGCCAGTTTCACAATTTCGTTGTAATCAGGAATTGTCAATGTAATCACCCCTTTTAACCGAATTAAACAGGTTTTTATGTATAAACAAGCGTTGCATGCCTGAAAGAAGGTATAAAAAAAGCTCTTGTCCCTGAAATGGGACAAAAGCTTCAGCTTCTGCGGTGCCACCCAAATTGGCGTATTGCTACGCCCGCTCATTATTGCATACCAACATATGCACCCAGCTGATAACGGGCAGGGCCCCCGTAAGCGACTACTCTCCTTCCGGATTTCGGGCTTCCCTCACAAGTCCATTCGGAATAAGCTTGCAGCCGGATTCACACCAGGTACGGCTCTCTGAATGCAAGTGATTATTCTTACTATTCTTGTTCAACGGTTTGTTCGGTTTATTAAACTGTTGGTTTAAATCAATGGTTTGTCATCAAAAATTATTGTTTCTAATCGTAGCACAACTTGCTTTTTTTGTCAATTATATTTTATGCATTTTTTATCATCTTATAACCATTTTTATCCATGTACACGCAGGCAGTAAAAAAGGGTACTTCCGCAGTATTCGCGGAAGTACCCTTTATATAATACTCAGGTTTATTTATTTCTTGGATTCTTTATCTGGGCCTGGGCAGCTGCAAGCCTTGCAATGGGCACTCTGAACGGTGAGCAGGAAACGTACTGCAAACCTACATTATGGCAGAATTCAATTGAAGAAGGATCTCCGCCATGTTCACCACAGATACCCATTTTGATGTCAGGTCTTGTACTGCGCCCTTTTTCGGCCGCAATTCTTACAAGCTCGCCAACACCGGTTTGATCAAGTTTTGCAAAGGGATCGAATTCATAAATCTTCTTGTTATAGTATTCTTCAAGGAACTTGCCTGCATCGTCCCTGCTGAAACCAAAGGTCATCTGGGTCAGGTCGTTGGTTCCGAAGGAGAAGAATTCCGCTTCTGTCGCAATTTGATCTGCGGTTATGGCTGCGCGAGGTATCTCAATCATTGTACCGACAAGGTACTTCAGATCCACGCCGGCTTCCTTGATGACTTCGTCGGCTGTTTTTACAACAACGTCCTTCACATATTTCAGTTCTTTTACATCACCTACGAGCGGAATCATGATTTCAGGCACAATGTTCATGCCTTCCCTGTTTACGTTTATGGCAGCTTCAATAACCGCTCTTGTCTGCATTTCAGCTATTTCAGGATAGCTTACCGCAAGGCGGCAGCCCCTGTGACCCAGCATCGGGTTGAATTCATGAAGCTCTGCAACGACTTTCTTTAATTCATCAGCTGAAATTCCCATTTCGGATGCCAGGGCTTCAATATCTTCCTCTTCCTTGGGCAGGAACTCATGCAGCGGAGGATCCAGGAAACGGATTGTAACAGGATACCCCTTCATTGCCCTGAACAGCTCTTCAAAATCTGCCCTCTGCATAGGCAGCAGCTTGTCAAGAGCCTTTCTTCTCTGCTCCTCGGTGCGGGCAACAATCATTTCTCTCATTGCGCCTATTCTTCCGCTGTCAAAGAACATATGCTCGGTGCGGCACAGCCCGATTCCTTCTGCACCGAAACTTAAAGCCTGTTCTGCGTCTTTCGGAGTATCAGCATTAGTCCTTATTTTCAAAGCCCGCACTTCATCCGCCCACTGCATCAGGGTTGCAAAGTATCCCGTCATTTCAGGCGGTACTGTCGGCAATTGTTCACCGTATACATATCCGGTGGAACCGTCAAGGGAAATCCAGTCCCCCTCGTTGTATCTCCTGCCGTTTTTATCAATAAAATATTTCTCTTCTTCTTTAATTGTAATTTCACCGCATCCAGCAACACAGCATCTGCCCATACCTCTTGCAACAACAGCAGCATGGGAAGTCATTCCGCCGCGGCCTGTCAAAATACCCTGCGAAACATGCATTCCTTCAATATCCTCAGGAGATGTTTCCACACGGACAAGTATTACCTGTTCACCGTTCTTAAAGGCCTTGGCAGCATCATCGGCACTGAAATAAATCTTACCGGTGGCAGCACCCGGAGATGCAGGCAGGCCCTTCGCTACAGGCTTTGCGGCCTTCAGCGCCTTAGGTTCAAACTGGGGATGGAGGAGCGTATCCAACTGCTTCGGATCCACTTTCATCAAAGCCTCTTCCCTGGTTATCATATTCTCTTCCACAAGGTCAACCGCAATCTTTAATGCCGCCTGGGCGGTTCTTTTACCGTTCCTGGTCTGGAGCATGAACAGTTTTCCGCGCTCAATCGTAAATTCCATATCCTGCATGTCGCGGTAATGCTCCTCAAGCTTCCTTGCAATATCAATGAACTGGTTATACGCTTCAGGATTTATATCTTTTAATGTTTCAATAGGCTGAGGAGTTCTTACACCGGCAACTACGTCCTCCCCCTGGGCGTTCATAAGGAATTCTCCGTAAAGTTTTTTCTCACCGGTGGACGGGTCTCTTGTAAATGCAACTCCGGTACCGGAATCATTGCCCATATTGCCGTACACCATTTCCTGGACGTTTACTGCTGTTCCCCAGTCAGAAGGAATATCATTAAGCCTTCTGTATACTATTGCTCTTTCGTTATTCCATGAACGGAATACAGCCTTGACTGCTTCCATCAGCTGAACTTTCGGTTCCTGCGGGAAGGGTTCACCCATTTCTTTCAGGTAAACTTCCTTATACTGCTGAACAAGATTCTTCAAATCATCGGCATCAAGGTCGGTATCGTTCTTAACGCTTTTCTTTTCCTTCATTTCATCCAGCAGCTTTTCAAATTTCGCTCTTTCAATTCCCATAACAACATCGGAAAACATCATTATAAAGCGCCTGTAGCTGTCATATGCAAAACGGGGATTCTGCGTCAGGTTTGCAAGCCCTTCAACTACTTCGTCATTCAAACCGAGATTCAGGATGGTATCCATCATACCGGGCATTGATACTCTTGCGCCTGAGCGTACTGAAACCAGCAAAGGGTTTTCGGGATTTCCAAACTTCTTCTCTACAATTGATTCCATTTTTGAAAGGGTTGCAAATATTTCATCCTCGATTTCCTTTGCAATAACCTCTCCATCCTCGTAAAAACGGGTACACGCTTCTGTGGTAACCGTGAACCCTCTTGGCACAGGAAGGCCAAGACCTGTCATCTCTGCAAGATTGGCTCCCTTTCCTCCAAGCAGTTCTTTCATTGAGGCATTACCCTCGCTGAATAAATAAACATACTTCGCCATATAAAATTCCCTCCTAAAACTCCTTCTATATAGCAGCTATTACTATACATTTATGTAAATAATTGCATATGACAGTTTTTGACATACTACGCTGTTCTTTTTACGATGCAACTGCTATAAATATCCAATCGGTTATCAACGTTACAATAATAGCACAAGTGAGTATTACTGTAAACTTGAAAAAGCAAAAAATTAAGTTTAAAAATTTAACTTTCAGAGCAAATCAAACTTGCCTGAAAAATAGTCCTTCAGCTCCGCAATGGGTATTCTTACCTGTTCCATGGAATCCCTTTCGCGGATTGTTACCTTATTGTCGTCAACCGATTCGAAGTCAAAGGTTACACAATACGGGGTACCAATCTCGTCCTGGCGGCGGTAACGCTTACCGATACTTCCGGTATCGTCATACTCGCAGTTGTAATACTTGATCAGTTCTTCATAAATCCTGAATGCATGGTCGGCGAGTTTTTTAGACAGCGGCAGAACCGCAACCTTAACAGGAGCAAGTGCGGGATGGAACCGTAATACGGTACGGACATCACCCTCGCCCACTTCCTCTTCGTCGTAAGCTTCACACAGGAATGCCAGGGTTACCCTGTCGGCGCCCACCGACGGCTCTATGCAGTACGGTATATATTTCTCGTTTGTCATCGGGTCAAAATAGCTCAAATCCTCTTTGGAATGCTCCATATGCTTTTTCAGGTCAAAATCGGTCCTGTTCGCAATTCCCCACAATTCACCCCAGCCGAACGGGAACTTGTATTCTATATCGGTGGTGGCCTTGCTGTAATGGCTGAGTTCCTCCTTCGAGTGATCCCTCATCCGTAGGTTTTCTTTACTGATATTCAGGGACAACAACCAGTTATAACAGAACTCTTTCCAGTACGCGAACCATTCCATGTCTTTTCCGGGCTCGCAGAAAAACTCCAGTTCCATCTGCTCAAATTCCCTGGTACGGAATATGAAATTACCGGGAGTTATTTCGTTCCTGAAAGATTTCCCGATCTGCCCGATTCCGAACGGGAGCTTTTTCCTTGTGGATCTCTGGACATTTTTGAAATTCACGAATATCCCCTGGGCTGTTTCGGGTCTCAAATATATCTCGTTTTTCGAATCTTCGGTAACACCCTGGAATGTTTTGAACATCAGGTTAAACTGCCTGACAGCGGTAAAATCCTTTTTCCCGCAGTTAGGACATGTGATTTCGTTTTCTTCTATATATTTCGTAAGAGCTTCGTTGCTCATTCCGTCAACTCTCATTTCAATGTTGTGTTCCCTATTCCATTCTTCGACAAGGTTGTCTGCACGGTGCCTTGTTTTGCAGCTCCGGCAATCGGTTAACGGATCTGAAAAACCGCCTACATGCCCTGAAGCAACCCAAACCATCGGATTCATCAGTATTGCCGAATCAAGACCGACATTGTAGGGGTTGGACCTGATAAATTTCTTCCACCACAGTTTTTTTACATTATTCTTAAGTTCCACGCCCAAAGGTCCGTAATCCCATGTATTTGCCAAACCGTCGTAAATCTCGGAACCCTGAAAAATGAATCCCCTGTTTTTAGATAGTGACACTATTTTTTCCATCGTTTTTTCAAAAGCCATATATTCTTCCTCCCGGTAAAAATCTCAGATACTATTGTGCAGCACTGCCTGGGCGTTTTATTCTTTTATACCTGATCTTTCCCTCATTTATTTCATTTATTGCAGTTGCAACATCCTTGTCAAAAGTTTTTGCAGTCAGGGGCTGTGCGCCTTCATTAAGCATTCTTGCTCTTTTCGCGGTCACATTAACCAGGACATAGCGGTTTTCTATCTTATCAAGAAGCTCAGCTATTGAAGGTTTTATCACCTGTATCACTCCTTATGCATATTTTTCTTATTTAACCTGTTTCGTTCCTTTTCAATTATTTCAAGCAGCTGATTTGCCGCATCTTCCACCGATTCGTTTGTAATTACATAATCATACCTGTCAAGCTGTTCAAGCTCTTTTTTTGCCCTTTGCATGCGCTTTTCAATAACTTCGGGAGATTCAGTCCCGCGCTTAACTATACGATTTCTCAGCTCTTCAAGACTTGGTGGAGTTATGAATACCAGAATACATTGGGGATATTGTTTTTTAACGTTATGAGCACCTTCGACCTCTATTTCAAGAAGAACGGTATTGCCCTTTTCCAATTCCTGCTCGACATACATTTTCGGGGTGCCGTAAAAATTACCGCAATACTCAACCCATTCCAGCAGGGCATTCTCACGTATCATCTCCTGAAACCTGTCACGGGAGACAAAAAAATAATTCACGCCGTCTTTCTCTCCCGGTCTTGGGCATCGCGAAGTTGCCGAAACCGAAAAAACAATGTCCCTGTTTTTTTCCCGTGCAAGCGATACAACCGTTCCTTTTCCAACCCCCGCAGGTCCGGATACCACAACCAGCAGACCGGGACTCATTCATCAACCTCCGGTTCAACCTCATCTATAATGGCGCTGTTCAATGCCTTGCCGCCAAGCCTGTGAGCGACAGTTTCGGGCTGTACAGCAGACAGAATGATATGATCGCTGTCTGTAACGATAACGGCACGGGTTCTTCTGCCATATGTCGCATCAATCAGCATGCTGCGTTCCCGGGCTTCCTGAATAATCCTTTTGATAGGTGCTGATTCCGGACTTACAATTGCAACAATCCTGTTCGCGGCAACAATATTACCGAAGCCGACATTAATTAATTTCATATCAAATTCCTCCATATTGCGGGGTTTTATAAATCATTCCACGTTTTGTACCTGTTCTCTTATTTTCTCAATTTCGCTCTTCAGTTCAATTACATTCTTCGTAATATCCAGGTCATTGGCCTTGGCGCCTATTGTATTTACTTCCCGGTTCATTTCCTGGAGAAGGAAGTCAAGTTTCCTTCCTGTGGGACCTTCGGTGTTCATAATTTCCAGGAACTGATCTATATGACTTTTTAAGCGTACCAGCTCCTCATTAATGCTGCATTTGTCTGCGAATATGGCAACTTCCATCGCAAGGCGTGACTGATCGACAACATCATTTGTCATCAGCTCCTGGATCCTGCCTGATAGTTTCTCCTTATATTCAGCAACAACAAGGGGTTCACGCTCTTTTATCCGCAACCTGTAATTCTCTATGTTTTTACATATCTCTACGAGACTTGCCTTCAGCTTTTCCCCCTCTGCTTCACGCATTTCAATCAGAAGATCCAATGCCTTGTTTACGGCGTGCTCCAATACAGACCAGACCTCATCCGAGTTTTCCTCTTTCTTTTCAATTCTGAGGATTTCAGGGAATCTTGCCAGCGCCAGCGAAGAAACATCGTCCCTTAACTGAAGCTCCTCTGCTAATTCTCTCATTGCATTATAATATTCCAGCGCAAGATTTTTATCAAGTATAACTTTTTTAACCCCTTCTCCAAGGTTTTCCCAGTTAATGAAGACATCCACCTTGCCCCTGAATACACGGCTCATAATAAGCGAGCGTACTTTGTCTTCAAAACAGCTTAGCTGCCTGGGCATCCGTATATAAACATCACAATACCGGTGATTCACCGTTTTAATCTCAACATCCATGGATACCAGTTCGTCCTGGTATTTATAGTAACCGTACCCGGTCATGCTTCTAATCATTTCATATCCTCCAGAGTCATGTACAAAAAAATAGCATAATCAGCCTAAAAAGCCAATACATTGTTTATGGCCTGGTAGACTTTGTACCTTTCAAACGGCTTTATAATAAAATCCTTTGCACCATGCCTTATGGCATCAATAACCATTGACTGCTGCCCCATTGCCGAAACAACTATTACCCGGGTCTTCGGACTTGCCTCGAGAATTGCCGGCAGCGCTTTTATTCCGTCCATTTCAGGCATGGTTAAATCCAGGGTCATAATATCAGGCTTATATACCCGCGCAGCCTCAATTGCCTCTTTGCCGTTCGAGGCCTCGGCAAGCACGGTATAGCCATCAATCTGTTCTATAATCTTACGGATCAGGGTCCGCATAAAAACAGCATCATCAACTATAACAAACGAAACATTCGTCATAAATCAAACTCTCCCATTTCGTACATGATGACCGACATGACTGCTATCGCTGCAGTTTCAGTTCTCAGTATTCTATTACCCAACCCGACAGGAATAATACCATAGTCTTTGGCGAGCCTGATTTCTTCTTCTGAAAAACCGCCTTCAGGTCCTACAAATATACCGACGGTTTTAACACAGTTTATATTATAACATTTAAGCAAATCTTTCAAACATTTTTCAGTTTCGTTTTCATAGCAGAAAACCGGAAGTGACAGGCCGCTGCTTTCATCCGAGGAAATGCTTCTCCACATCCCGAGGGCCCGGCAATATTCCACAGGTTCCTGCACTTCAGGGATAAGAACACGCCCTGATTGCTTGCAGGCTTCCCGGGAAATCCTGTTCCATCTTTTCTGCTTTCCGTCGGCATTTCTTACTACTGAATACCTGGTTATCACCGGAACGATTTGGGCAACTCCCAGTTCAACGGTTTTCTGAATAATCCATTCCATTTTATCAGACTTCGGCATTCCCTGGAACAGGATGACTCTTGTCTCCGGTTCGGTATCGGGTTTATAAGTCCTGATTATCCTTCCGACAGCCCTGTTTTTTTCAACTGAAACAAGCTCAACTTCGTGTTCCGGACCGGTTCCGTCAAACACCAGCAGGTGATCGCCGGCCTTGAACCGAAGAACCTGGACCATGTGTACAAGGTCCTCTCCTGATATAAATACAGTATCACCATTTATAGCGTCGGGCGAAACAAAAAACCTGTGCATATCTGCATTGCCACCCACTCACCGTCTTTTTTTTCCCGGATTAATTTATAACCGTACTTTTCCATGGCATTAACAATGTCTTCACGCCTGTCTGAAATAATACCCGACAGAAGTATGTTTGTCCCTTCACTGCTGTAATTTTTCAAATCGGGCAGCAATGATAAAATTATATCCGAAATAATGTTAATTACAATAATATCGTATTTTTTTGATTCTGTATCCTTTAATTCACCACGGATCACGCGTACCGTGCCTGAAACATTATTTCTTGAAACGTTTTCAACGCAGGCCCGGTACGCTGCATCGTCAATGTCAACGCAGGTTACTTCCGCCGCACCTAATTTAGCAGCGATTATTCCCAGGATCCCGGTTCCGCAGCCCAAATCCAGGACGGTTTCACCGCCCTTTATAAGCTCATCAAGGAAGAATGCACACATCCTTGTTGTCTCATGCGAACCGGTTCCAAACGCCATTCCGGGTTCAAGCTCAACAACCGCCTCATTGCCCGAAGGCCGGTAATCTTCCCAAGTAGGCTTGATAGTAACCCTGTCCGAGATTTTGAATGTCCTGTAATACTTTTTCCAGTTATCCTTCCATTCGGAGTCATCGCGAATTTTAAACCCGTATTCGGGTATCATGCCCAGTTGTTTCTGAAACTCTTCCTCAAGCCTATTCTTCAATACTTCAATGTTGCTATCCGGACTGAAGTAGGCCCTGATAACCACCTTGTCGCCGTAACTGTCTATTAAGCCGTCATCAGCAAAATCAAGATAACTGTTTTCATCAAGAACCTGCCTGAAAGCATCGGGGTCCACTATCTCCAGCCCCTGGACTCCCTGGTCGAGCAGAATCCCGGATACCGTTTCCTGGTGTTCAGGCCCTGTTGTAACTTCTAATTCCAACCACTCCACAAGAATGCTCCTTCTGAACCTTATAAAATTTTCCGCAGACTTTATAAACACTTCATGCTTAGCATGCGGCGGAAAAGGGTATTTAATTGCTGAACAAATCCTTCATTTTTTCGAAAAAGGTCTTCCTCTGCTGAAATACATCATCCCCGCTGATTTCAGCAAACTCTCTCAGCAGTTCCTTCTGTTTAGCGGAGAGCTTTGTCGGCACTTCAACATTGACCTTTATAAGCTGATCACCTTTCGCATTCGACCGCAAATGTTTGATCCCCTTGTTTTTAAGGCGGAAAACCGTTCCGGTCTGCGTTCCTTCGGGAATGTTGAATTTCATTGTGCCTTCAAGGGTGGGTATATCCAGTTCGGCACCCAGCGCAGCCTGGGTAAAGGTAATTGGTATTTCACAAATTACATTGTACCCGTCCCTTGTAAATATAGGATGGGACTTAACCCTTACGGTTACATACAGGTCACCGGGAGGACCTCCCCTGAAGCCCGGTTCCCCTTCCCCGCGAAGCGATATGGTCTGCCCGTTGTCAATGCCTGCAGGTATTGTTATACTAATCTTTGATGTCTTCTGAACCCTTCCGTTTCCACGGCATTCATCACATGGATTGGTTATAATCGTTCCCTCTCCACGGCAGACGTCACACACCCGCATATTCACCATCTGCCCGAACGGAGTGGCCTGAACATGCCTGATCTGCCCTGTACCGTTACAGCGCTTGCATGTTTCAGGAGCCGAACCGGGTTTTGATCCCGTGCCCTTGCAGACATGGCACAGCTGCATCCTGCTGATGTTTATTTCCTTCGTTGTTCCAAATGCAGCTTCGGTAAAGCTGATTTCAAGTGAATATTTCAAATCGGAGCCCCGCTGCGGTCCGGTTTTTCTCCGTGTGCTTCTTCCGAAGGGCGAACCTCCGAAAAATGTATCAAAAAGATCTTCAAAACCAAAATCAAAGCCAAAACCGCTGAAACCTTCAAAACCGTTCCCATTAAGGCCAGAATGACCAAACCTGTCATATTGCTGCCTTTTCTGGGGGTCGCTTAAAACCGCATAGGCTTCGTTGATTTCCTTGAACTTGGCTTCAGCTTCCTTGTCGTTGGGGTTCATATCCGGGTGATATTTCTTGGCCAGTTTTCTGTATGCTTTTTTTAACTCTGCTTCATCAGCGTCACGGCTTACTCCCAGTATTTCATAATAATCTCTTTTTTCAGCCAATTGAATCAACCCCCACAGCCGTTTTCCATAAAAGTAACTTCAAGATTATAGCATAATTCAGATACGCCTTCAACTGACACAAATCCATGCCGGTTTATGTCCTTGTTCCTGCAATTAGCCCATATCACAGCAACGAGTCAAAGGATTGCCTTTGACTCGTGCTTATTGCAACATGATTATTATCTGATTTTTTATACCGATTAATCAGTTTTTGCCGTCTTCTTCATCCACTACCTTATAATCGGCGTCATATACATCATCCTGGCCGCCGCCTCCTGCTGCGCCCGCACCCGGATTGAAGCCGTCTGCCCCGGCCCCTGCAGCACCGGGATTCTGCTGGTAAATCTTCTGGGATACTGCATAAAAGGCCTGGGAAAGTTTTTCGGTTGCATTCTTGATTGCAGCAGTGTCATTTCCCTTAACAACCTCTTTCAGGTTATTAAGTTCGGCTTCTATGCTCGACTTGTCAGCAGGATCAATTTTCCCTTCCAGTTCCTTCAGCGTTTTTTCGGTCTGATAAATCAGTGAATCAGCCTGGTTCTTCGCTTCAATGCTTTCTTTCCTCTTCCTGTCTTCCTCTGCAAACCTTTCGGCTTCCTTGACCGCTTTTTCAATTTCCTCCTCGGTAAGATTTGTAGACGCTGTTATCGTAATCTTCTGCTCATTGCACGTTCCAAGGTCCTTTGCAGAAACATTTACAATACCGTTCGCATCAATATCAAATGTAACCTCTATCTGGGGAACTCCTCTTGGTGCGGGAGGTATTCCGGTCAACTGGAAGTTGCCCAACAGTTTATTGTCTGCAGCCATTTCCCTTTCGCCCTGGTAAACACGAATGTCAACACTGGTCTGGCCATCGGCTGCTGTTGAGAATATCTGGCTCTTCTTGGTGGGTATGGTTGTATTGCGCTCAATCAGTTTTGTAAATACTCCGCCAAGGGTTTCAATACCAAGGGAAAGCGGAGTAACGTCAAGAAGAAGCAGGTCTTTAACTTCCCCGGCAAGAACACCTGCCTGAATGGCAGCACCAATCGCAACGCATTCATCAGGGTTAATGCCCTTGAACGGCTCCTTGCCGAGATATTTCTTAACGGCTTCCTGTACTGCGGGGATCCTCGTTGAACCTCCGACGAGCAGAATCTTGTCAATATCCGACGGTGAAAGCTCTGCATCAGCCAATGCCCTCCTCGTGGGCTCCATGGTTTTTTCAACCAGGTCTGCCGTCAGTTCATCAAACTTTGCCCTTGTAAGCGTCATGTCCAGGTGCTTGGGCCCATTGGCATCGGCAGTAATAAAAGGAAGGTTGATGTTTGTCGAAGCAACCCCGGACAATTCAATCTTGGCCTTTTCTGCAGCCTCTTTCAGACGCTGCGCAGCCATCCTGTCGTTTCTCAGGTCAATTCCTGTTTCCTTCCTGAACTCTTCAGCCATCCAGTCAATAATTCTCTGGTCAAAATCGTCACCGCCCAATCGGTTATTACCGCTTGTAGCCAGAACTTCAAAAACTCCGTCCCCGATTTCCAGTATTGATACGTCGAATGTACCTCCGCCAAGGTCAAAAACAAGGATCTTCTGATCATGTTCCTTATCCAGGCCATAAGCAAGAGCAGCAGCGGTCGGCTCGTTAATGATACGCAGCACATCAAGTCCTGCAATTCTGCCCGCATCCTTCGTGGCCTGGCGCTGTGCATCGCTGAAATATGCAGGAACGGTTATTACCGCCTGGGTAACCTTTTCGCCAAGGTAGTCCTCGGCATCGGCTTTCAGTTTTTGAAGTATCATTGCCGATATTTCCTGCGGAGTATATTCTTTATTATCAATTTTAACCTTCCTGTTGGAACCCATATCCCTCTTTATGGACATTACCGTCCTTTCGGGATTTGTAACGGCCTGCCTTTTGGCAACCTGCCCAACCAGTCTTTCACCGGTTTTCGAAAAAGCAACAACCGAAGGTGTGGTCCTGCTCCCTTCTGCATTAGGGATAACAACAGGTTCTCCTCCTTCAATAACAGCAACGCATGAATTGGTAGTTCCCAAATCTATACCTATCACCTTTGCCATAAAAATCACTCCTAAAACATATATATTTAAAGGTCAAAGAAAGTCTTTAATTTGCAACCTTTACAACCGAATGACGGATGACGGTTTCGTCATTGAAAATATATCCTTTGAGGAACTCCTCCACAATTTCATTTTCTCCGAAATTCTCATCTTCAACATGCGCTACGGCTTCATGGAAGTCCGGGTTAAACTTCCGGCCCTTGGCTTCAATGGGCTTAACCCCTAAATTAGACAGCACTTCCATCATCTGCCTGTGAATCAAAACAACGCCTTCCCGTATGCTTTCATCGCTTCCTTCTGAAGCCTGCAATGCTCTTTCAATATTGTCCACAACAGGAAGAAAAGCGGATACAACATCCGCAATCGAAGATGCATATATTTTTTCTTTTTCTTTCCGTGTTCTTTTTTTATAGTTATCAAACTCTGCGGCAAGTCTTTGCAATTGATCCTTCAATTCGTTTATTTCCTTTTCTTTTTGATCGTGGCCTTCCTCCCGGCTGCCTGTTCCTTCTTCTGCCTTATCGCTTAGGCCGCCTTCGGAAGCTGTTTCGCTTTGCTCTGCCTTATCACCGGTTTCTCCGTTTTTTGCTTCCTGTTCCTTTTCTTCAGTGTTTATCCCTGTCTCCATGTTTTCCTTCGCAAGCTCTTCCGTTGCCTTATCCAGATTTTTATCATCTGTCCTGTTATTAGCCATTGAGTTTCATCCTTCCATTCAATCAGTAATAAGTGATGCTATTCTTCGCTTATTATTCTGATTATCTCATTGTTTATTATTTTCCTTATATAACTCATTGCTGAAATAACCCTCGAATAGTACATCCTTGTAGGTCCCAGGATACCAAGCGTGCCCATTTCGGTATCACCAAGGTTGTAAACGGTGGTAACAAGGCTGCAGTCGCGCATAACCTCGTGTTCATTCTCGGTTCCAATCTGAACGCTAAGCCCCTGCTTTTTCATTGCAGAGCTCATCAACGATTTAATCGTACGCTGTTCGCTAAGCAGGTCAAACAATTCCTTAACCTTTATCAGATCACTGAACTCAGGGTGATTCAGCAAGTTTGACACGCCATTCATTATAAGTTCCGCGTCCTCAACATCCTGCAGGCATTTTTTAAGGCCATCAATCACATGATTTGCCACTTCGCCCGATACACCCGTTTCAAGCTGAATTTCAAGGGCTGAAGGAAGCTCGATATTTTCGATTATCCGCCCGTTCAGCTTTTCCTGCAGGTAATTGGAAAGCACGGTAAGCGTATCCTGCCTTAATTCATAGCCGATACGGACAACCTGGTTTTTTACAACACACGTGCTCACAACGGCTACAATCAGGATTTTCTTCTCATCCACCGGTACTACCTGTACCGATTTAAGGGTGGTTTTTGTTAAGCGCGGCGAAAGTGCTATTGACGCATATCCTGTAATCATGGATATAATGTCAGAAGCGCGCCGAATCAGCGTATTTATTTCATTTATCTTAAGTTCAATGGCATCCTTTATCTGTTTTATTTCATCCATTCTCAATGCCTGGACCTGCATCAGGTGATCGACATAGAACCGGTAGCCCTTGTCAGAAGGAACTCTGCCGGCCGAAGTATGGGGCTGTGAAATATATCCCATCTCTTCCAGGTCAGCCATTTCATTTCGGATGGTAGCAGAACTCAGACCCAGTTCGTTTTTTCTTGAAATGGTCCTTGAACCCACTGGCTGTGCGGTTTTTATATAATCATCAATAAGCGTTCTTAAAATCTGCATCTTGCGTTCGCTTAATCCTTCTTCCCACATCGTAACCTCACCTCCATACAATAGTTATAGACCCCATAATCAAAAAAACTACTGTATAACAGAGTGAAACCACAAACCTGCATTAATCTTAATCTTTTACAAACCCATCATCTCTTAATATATACCCGTTAAGATTATTAATACTACTTTAACCAATATATATTTATAATAAGGTAGCAATCCTTACCGCTTGTTATTAGCACTCTCTTCAAACGAGTGCTAAACGCTATAATAAAAATACCACCCAGCCTGTTTTTTGTCAAGAGGGTGGTTTTTTCTTTTTTGGAAAATCCGGACCTTCCGGTGCTAAGCAATGAACTCGATCCAAACCTGGTTTGCATAATCAAGTCCTGTTTTTGTCAGCTTCAGCATGCCGTTCTCAAGGCAGAGAAGGTTTTTCCCCATCAGCATCCGGATTCTTTCATTGTATTTTGCCACAGCCTCATCCCCGAATTCCTGTTTCAGCTGCTTCATGTCAATCCCTTCAACCAGCCTCAGCCCAAGGATGAAGCGTTCGGAGAGTTTCTCGTCAGAACCGATATATTTGCCTGGTTCGGTTACGGGTTTTCCTTCCCTTATCCCCATGATATATTCAACAGGATTTTCGGTGTTTGAATACCTGATGTCCCCGATATATGAATGGGCAGCTGCTCCGAAACCAATGTAAGGCTTGCCTGTCCAGTATTTCAGGTTATGAACCGACTGGTATCCGGGTTTTGCGAAATTGGATATTTCATAATGAACAAAGCCCGATTCCTTAAGTCTTCTTATTGCCCAATAATACATTTCTCTTTCCAGGTCTTCATTTATTTCGGGCAACTCTCCTTTTTCATTCAGCTCATACCAGGGAGTGCCTTCCTCAAGTTTAAGGCTGTAGCATGAAACATGTGTTACCCCTTTCCTGAGAATCAGCTCGACTGTTTTCCGGAAATCATCCATGGTCTGGGTCGGAACGCCGAAAATGATGTCTGCATTAATATTGGTAAAACCGCTCTCTGTTGCAATTTCGAAACATTCCTCGAACATCTCCCGGGTATGGATCCTGCCCATCAGCTCAAGAAGCCTGTCCTCTGCAGACTGCAGCCCTATGCTGATGCGGTTGAAACCAAGCTCCCTGTACACGGCCGCCTTTTCACGCGATATTGTTCCCGGGTTGACTTCAATTGATATTTCCGCATTTTCCGATATATCGAAATTGTCCGACAGGGCATTAACAATCCTGGTAATGCATCCCGGGGGAAGAACCGACGGGGTTCCTCCTCCGAAGAAAACAGAATCCACCGTTTTATCCGAAAGGCTGCCGGCCTTCTGAACGATTTCCCTGCACAATGCATCGGTGTAATCCCCGAAGCAGCCGTCCATGCCCGGAAAAGAGGGAAAATCACAATAATTGCATTTCTTAATGCAGAAAGGTATATGAATATATATTCCTAAAGTTTCATTCCTGCAGGTTAACATTTCTCAACGCCTATGTATCAAGTTTCAGAACGCTCATAAAGGCTTCCTGCGGGATCTCCACGCTTCCCACCTGGCGCATGCGTTTCTTGCCTTCCTTCTGCTTCTCAAGCAGCTTCTTCTTTCTTGTTATATCTCCGCCGTAGCATTTTGCAAGAACGTCCTTCCTGTATGCCTTTACCGTTTCCCTTGCAATTATCTTTGAGCCAATGCAGGCCTGGATCGGAATTTCAAACATCTGCCTCGGAATGGTCTCTTTAAGTTTCTCTGCAATTCTTCTTCCCCTGTCGTATGCTTTGCTTTTATGCACGATAAAGGACAAAGCGTCCACCACTTCTCCGTTAAGGCGGATGTCAAGTTTCACCAGGTCAGATTCCTTGTAACCCTTGAACTCATAATCAAAGGAAGCATATCCCTTCGACCGTGATTTCAGGGCATCGAAAAAGTCATACACTATTTCATTCAGCGGCATATCGTAAGTCAATACCGCCCGGTTGCTTTCAATATATTCCATGCCGATGTACTCGCCCCTGCGATCCTGGCACAGTTCCATTATGCTGCCGACATACTCGGGAGGAGTCATAATTGACGCTTTCACCACTGGCTCTTCCATTTTTTCTATTGAACCCGGATCGGGCATATTCGTCGGATTGTCTATCGTTAAAACTTCACCGGTTGTTTTTGTTATGCGGTATATAACACTCGGAGCCGTGGTAACAAGATCAAGATTGTATTCACGTTCAAGCCGCTCCTGGATTATCTCCATGTGCAGAAGCCCCAGAAATCCGCATCTGAACCCAAAACCCAAAGCAGCTGACGTCTCCGGCTCATACAGCAGTGAAGCATCATTCAGTTGCAGCTTTTCAAGGGCATCGCGCAAATCGCTGTACTTGGAACCGTCCGCGGGATAAATACCGCAGAATACCATAGGAACTGCCTTTTTATATCCGGGCAGCGGCTCCTTTGCGGGATTGGATGCCAGGGTTACCGTATCCCCGACACGGGTATCGGCTACATTTTTAATGCTTGCACATATAAAACCCACTTCACCGGCATACAGTGCATCGGCTGATATCAGGCCGCCGGGACGGAAATAGCCCAGTTCGGTAACGGTAAATTTCTTTTTGGTATGCATCATGAAAATCTCCTGGCCGGGCCTGACGCTTCCTTCCATTACCCTTACATGCGCTATTACTCCCTTATAATTATCGTAAAGGGAATCAAAAATCAGCGCGCGAAGGGGGGATTCCTCATCACCTGACGGCGGAGGAATCAATTCAACTATTTTTTCAAGAACCGCCTCTATATTAATCCCGTTTTTTGCCGAGATAAGCGGAGCATCGCTGCAATCAAGGCCAATAACATCCTCTATCTCGCGTTTTACCTCGTCGGGTCTGGCACCGGGCAAATCTATTTTATTGATAACGGGTATGATTTCAAGGTTATGCTCAAGGGCAAGATAGACATTTGCCAAGGTCTGAGCCTCAATACCCTGTGAAGCATCAACGACCAGTATTGCACCTTCACAGGCAGCAATACTTCTTGACACTTCATAGTTAAAGTCAACATGGCCCGGTGTATCGATAAGGTTCAGAATATATTCCCGGCCGTCGTTTGCCCTGTAAACCATCCTTGAAGCCTGGGCTTTTATTGTGATACCGCGTTCCCGTTCCAGCTCCATGGTATCCAGGACCTGCGACTCAATTTCCCGTTCTGTAAGAACACCGGTTTTTTCAAGCAACCTGTCGGCCAGTGTTGATTTTCCGTGATCAATATGAGCTATAATACAGAAATTCCTTATGTTTTTTTGTCTCTCTCCTGGCATTTAACTACTGAAACCTCACTTCTATCATTCGGATTTTAAGAAAGAGAAATTGCCCTGCAATTTCTCCGTGTCATTTCAATAAGGCGGAAATTCCGGCTTACCGTCCGGGGTGACAAAATATTACTAATGAATTATACCACAGTAACCAAACTTTTGTACAGATACCGGTTAAAACAGGGACCGTGCCAAAATGTCGGGTTGGGATAAAGTATATAAAATAAATGAAACATATACAGGGAGCAAACGGGATTAATTCATGCCCAGCATGGTTTCAATAAAAATTCCGTAGCCCCTTGTAGGATCATTCACAAGAACATGCGTGACCGCTCCGATTATTCTTCCGTTCTGGATAATAGGGCTGCCCGACATCCCCTGGATAATTCCGCCTGTTTCGCTCAGGAGCCGCGGATCGGTGATTTTTATTATCATGCTCTTCGGTCCCGAAAGATTTCTTCTTGCAATACGCTGTATTTCAACGGTAAACTCTTCAACCTCTTGTTCATGTATATTGGACAGGATGGTCGCAGGGCCTTCCTTTACCATGCTTCTTGTTCCGACGGGATATTTCCTTCCGTTCAGCCCGGACAGTACATTCCTGTCTATTCTTCCGAATACTCCGAATGCTGTGTTCCAGTATATTTCGCCTATCACTTCGGGGCTTTTCAGGAAATCACCCTGCAATTCACCCGGGCTGCCCTGGAGCCCCTTTCTGATACCATATACGGATGATCTGAGCAGTTCCCCGTTCTTAACAGGCATCATGATCCCGGTATCAATATCAGTAATCCCATGACCAAGAGCTCCAAACTTTCCCGTTTCCTCTTCAATATAAGTCAGTGTCCCGATTCCCGCCGTACTGTCCCTGACCCATAATCCAATCCTGTACTTTCCGTCTTCAGCGCTTTGCACCGGCGTAACCTTTACCTCCCTCACCTGGCTGTCGTGTATAAACCTTATTGTAATTTCTTTCCCACACGACTTGTCAATTATTTCAGATAAATCGGTTATTCTTTCTATTTCCCTGTTATCCACGGCGATGATGAAGTCCCCGGGCTCAATGCCTGTATCCCTGGCAGGCAGGACCTCCTTCCCGTCGGAAGTCATGACGCCTGAAACTCCAACAACAAGAATTCCCCTGATGTACAACCTTATGCCGACAGTATTCCCGCAAACGATCAGTTCACTGGCAGGAATAACATTGACGTTTATGTCCTTGACAGGGACAAGGCCGAACAGGCTCAGCTGGACCTTTTTCTGCCCATACTGGGTTCCCTTAAGTGTATACGGCATAGAGAGGACAGAGCTCCTGTATGCCGTTTCCATCCTCTCAACATGTATTCCCCCGGTTTCAGCCGATAACTGAAGCCGGAACGGCGAGAAAAACTCGACGCGGTATACTTCTCCCGCCAGAACAGTCATCTGGCTTGGCGTAAACACTACCAGGGAAAGATACAACGATACTATGACAATCAAAACAAGAAAACCAAGCCTGAGAAAAGATTTCTCCTTCCTGAATATCATATCACACGCTCCAGTTCGGGTACCTCGGGCGGCTCCGAAACGGCGTTTTCATTATCTGATGCCGGAAAAAGCACGGAACCGCCCCGATGTAATTTAAGCCATGGCATTTTATTTCATATTCATGTGTTGAATGCCGATGTTCTTAAATTAACCGGAGCGACATGAAATTATTCGGTAAAAAGAACGGAATAAATTGCTTCGCAGTTCTACGGCACAGGCCCATTCTGGTCATGCCGTTCCAAGCCAGTTTATGATATGCCTTGTTTTGTCAATACAATCAGACTTAAGAAAATCATCGTCATATTTTGAAGAGCAAAGCATGGGATGCCTTGAAACAAAAAAGGTACCCCTGTTTATAACCGGTTTCAGGCTTATAGCGTGTTTTCCCCATAGAAACCAGCAAAGCTCGAATCTTTCCGAGATATACCCTATCAGTTCACGGGTAAAATCCTGCCATATTAATGCATGGCTCTGAGGGCTGTTCGGAATGCAGCTGAAAGACGTATTCAGAAGCAGGACGCCCTGCTTTTCCCACGACTCGAACAGTTTATCAGGCGGGAGTATCGGAAACCTGCCTTCCTTTATTTCTTTCTTTATTTCGGTAAATGAAAGGATATCCTCGTACCTGGTTATATTATTGTAACTTTTATATACCAGGCGGATAATGTTTTTCAATGAAACCTGTCTGAAAGGCTGATCCCACGACTTCAGGCCGCCTACTTCAAAGGCCCTGCCCGTGGCCGTTCCCTTCTCGGGATATGGATCCTGCCCTAATACAACAACCTTTACATTCAGAAGATCCACATTCAGAAAACGCAGAATATTGTTGTACTCAGGATTGACGTCCTCCCCTATTCTGCATGATATGTCCTTTATCATTTCCAAACGTTCGCGGCTTAAGAAATCAAACCACGAACTGTGAACATTATCCGGAATCAACGGGATTCTCATTTTAATCAGTTTCCTCTTCCTCAAGTTTTTTCTTCAATTCGTTAATCCTGTCTCTCAGCATTGCGGCTTTTTCAAACTCCAGCTCTTTTGCAGCAGCCTTCATTTCGGCAGTAAGTTTCCCGATCAGTTTCTCAACGGGCATGTCACCATCGTCAATAACAAACGCCTTGCCTTCTTCAGCCACCTTTAAAGTCTCAAGGGTGTCGTGCACGGCTTTCTGTATTGTTTTCGGAGTAATCCCCATTCTCCTGTTATATTCCATCTGTTTCTGCCTTCTCCTGTTGGTTTCACTGATTGCCCTTTCCATTGAGCCTGTCATATGATCAGCATACATGATAACCTTACCGTTTACGTTTCTTGCCGCCCTTCCTATTGTCTGTATCAGCGATGTTTCAGAACGCAGAAAGCCTTCCTTGTCGGCATCAAGGATTGCAACAAGGGAAACCTCCGGCAAATCAAGGCCTTCCCTGAGAAGATTGATGCCAACGAGGACGTCAAATTCACCCAGCCGCAAATCCCGGATTATTTCCATACGTTCAATCGTATCTATATCCGAATGCAGGTACCTGACTTTAATCCCGACATCAGCAAGGTACTGGGTCAAGTCCTCCGCCATCCTTTTTGTAAGGGTGGTCACCAGGACCCGCTCATTGCGTTCAACCCTGACCTGTATCTCTTCCATGAGGTCGTCTATCTGGTTCTTTACCGGTTTTACAATAACTTCAGGATCAACCAGTCCCGTCGGTCTTATAATCTGCTCGACAATAACCGAGGATTTCTCCCGCTCATAGTTCCCCGGAGTGGCGCTTACATAAATGACCTGGTTGACCTTCTGTTCGAACTCCGAGAACGTAAGGGGCCTGTTATCAAAAGCAGACGGAAGGCGGAATCCATATTCAACAAGGGTTTCCTTTCTTGAGCGGTCCCCGTTGTACATCGCGCCGATCTGTGGAACTGTTACATGGGATTCGTCAATTACCACAAGAAAATCTTTCGGGAAATAGTCAAGAAGGGTATACGGCGGGCTTCCGGGCTCCCTGCCGCTGATATGGCGGGAGTAGTTTTCTATTCCCGAGCAAAAGCCTATCTCTCGCATCATTTCGAGATCATATCTTGTCCTCTGCTCCAGCCTCTGGGCTTCGAGGAGTTTGTCATTCGCCCTGAAGTATTCAAGCCTTTCTTCAAGCTCCTGTTCTATTGACTTGATTGCAGCCTCCATCTTTGCCCTTGTCGTGGCATAGTGGGATGCGGGAAACACGGCAAAGTAGGTTCGTGTTCCTATTATTTCGCCTGTAAACGGATCCACTTCGGTAATCCTGTCTATTTCGTCACCAAAAAACTCCACCCTTATTGCAGTACCGGAAGAAGATGCGGGATAAATATCCAGTACATCCCCTTTTACCCTGAATGTTCCCCTTCGGAAATCAATTTCATTGCGGGTATACTGGATATCAACAAGTTTTTTTATAACTTCATCCCTGTCCTTCTGCATTCCCGGCCTTAAAGATACCATAAGATCGGTGTAATCCTCGGGATCGCCAAGGCCGTATATGCATGAAACACTGGCAACGATTATTACATCTCTTCTCTCAAACAGGGCTGCCGTTGCGGAATGCCGCAGATTATCAATCTCGTCGTTTATTGATGAATCCTTTTCTATATATGTGTCGGTGGCGGGAACATATGCTTCGGGCTGGTAGTAATCATAATAGCTTACAAAATACTCTACCGCATTATCGGGAAAAAACTCACGGAATTCCGAGCACAACTGTGCTGCAAGGGTTTTGTTATGGGCGATGACCAGGGTGGGCTTTTGTACCTTTTCTATCACATTGGCTATTGTAAAGGTTTTACCCGAGCCCGTAACACCAAGAAGTGTCTGATGTCTGTTCCCCCTGTTAATTGAATCTGCCAATTTTTCTATTGCCTCGGGCTGGTCACCCGAAGGCCTGTAATCGGATTTTATTCTGAATTCAGGCATAACTAACCTTCTTTTCCATAGAAATTTTAAAGAACGGATTATAACGCAAATTACAAAACACCGATAAACAAAAAGACCATACACACCTTCGAAGCATGTACAGTCCCGTTCGCGTTGTTGATATTACCTAAGGCAATTACTTTAATAATATTGTCAGAATAATGGATGTTACAATGAAAACAGCAATTGCAAACTTTGTGTACTTGCTAAGCATTGCGTCGATGGTACGGCCTTTGTGTTTTCCGAAAAAGGTTTCTGCACCGCCGGCAATAGCACCGCTTATTCCGGCAGAACGTCCGGACTGTAACAATACTACAGCGATTATTGCGATAGAAACTAATATATGCAGAATATTAACAACAATCTCCATTACTAAACCTCCAATAATTCCGTTCTCGATGAAATCCAGCGTCATTAATTTTAACACAAACAAATTTATATTACAAGTAAAAGTTTCTTTTGCATTTTTCCAACCCGGCCCGCACCGGCTGATACTTACCGGCTCCTGCAAATGCAGCGAATGTTTCTGAGCATTCGCACGATATCGTTTCCGTCCTACAGCTCCTGCAAAAAATTCATTTTGCTGTACTTCTTTTCCAGCCTGTCATCAACGTACCTGTCAACAATTTCGATGAAATTCTTCAGAACATCGGGGGCAAGCTCGAACCCGAATGCTTTGCGCGGTTCTGCACAAAGCACATAAATCAGTGCTTTTGCGGCACCTGTTTTCACCGGGACAACATTGTTAAGCCCAGCAACGCATTCTTCGCACACGAATCCGCAGCGCTCAAAACTGAAGTATATATTATCAGTTTCCCTGGTCTCGCATAAACAGCAGCCTGAAACAATGGGCACATAGCCCATTAACTGAACGGTTTTCAGCGCAAACACACGGGTAACAAGTGAAGGAGTCCTGTTTTTCTGTAGAAGGTTTTCCAAAGCATGCAGCAAAACCGTGAGCCTGTCCTTTGCAGGCTGATTCTCGTATGAAGTGTCATGAATCAGCTGCAGCATATACGCAGCATGAGCAAGCAGGGTCATGTCCTGCCTTATTTCGTAAAAAGAGTTAATAATCTCACATGAATTCAGTATATATGTATTTTTTCCCTTGTACAGAACCCAATCACAGTAGGAAAAAATCTGAGTTCCGGCAGAGCAGCGGTTACCGCTGCGCCTTACACCTCTCGCCGAAACCGAAATTCTTCCCAAATCCTCTGTAACTACCGTAAGGATTTTGTCATAATCCCCGACCTTTACTTCCCGGACGACCATTCCCCTGGTTTTGACATACGCCATTTTTCACCATCCAAAACTGTATCGGAAGCTGCTTCAGTACTGAAATCCGATTTTCCCTTCTCAAGGTTTTTATACTGCAGAAAATACTCTATATTACCTGTTTTCTTGAACATTTGCCATGCTAAATCCTTTATCATGTTATCCCCCTCAACGAACAGATATTATATATGTATTTTCTGTCCAGCCTTTTGGTTTATGTATACCAAATCAAGCCAAATCCGAAAGCGACTATGTCCTTAAAGCCATATATGCTGATATAAGCCGTTTGTTGAGGGAGCAACCCATTTTTACCTGTGATATAGTTTTTTGGTCTGGTACTGGGGTTCGCATGTTATGTTAACGCCAAGTTTCTGAAATACATTCTCATCCACCCGTGACAGTATTACTGTTGAATGGGCTTCACAACCCCTAAGTTTCGGCAGCTGCTGCATTGCAAGCGCCGCGGTAGGGTTTGTGGCGGCACAAATGGACAGGGCAATTAATATCTCATCGGTATGCAGCCGCGGATTGTGATTTCCCATATGTTTTATTTTCAAAACCTGTATCGGTTCAATAATAATTGGGGAGATAAGATGTATTTCGTGCTGAATTCCGCCCAGCTCCTTCAGTGCATTCAGCAAAAGCGCCGCCGACGCCCCCAGTAAAGCTGATGTCTTCCCTGTGATTATTCTTCCGTCGTTCAACTGAAGGGCTACTGCAGGGCCGCCGGTTTCCTCCGCACGTTTCAGTGCAGCCTCGACAACAGGCCTGTCTTTTGATGAAATACCCAACTGGTTCATTAACAGCTCCAGCTTATACACTTCCTCGCGTTCTGCCAGGCCCTGGCGCAGCGAACAGCGTGTATTGTAGTACCTGCGAATAATTTCCTGCTCGGACGCCCTGCAAACCACTTCGTCATCGGTAATGCAGTATCCGGCCATATTGACGCTCATATCCGTAGGGCTTTTATACGGCGACCTGCCTGCTATTTTTTCGAATATGGCATTCAATACAGGGAATATTTCAATGTCCCTGTTATAGTTTACGGATGTTACACCGTATGCTTCAAGGTGAAACGGATCAATCATGTTAACATCATCGAGGTCGGTTGTAGCTGCCTCATACGCAAGGTTAACAGGATGCTTCAGCGGAAGATTCCATATCGGAAATGTTTCAAACTTGGCATACCCGGCCTTGACTCCGTGTTTATACTCGTGGTACAGCTGGGAAAGACAGGTTGCCATTTTACCGCTTCCGGGTCCAGGAGCAGTAACAACCACAAGTGAGCGGGTGGTTTCAACGTAATCATTCTTGCCGAACCCCTCATCGCTTACAATAAGCGGAATGTTTGACGGATAGTCCGGTATTGGGTAATGCCTGTATACCTTGATACCAAGGGTTTCGAGCCGTTTTTGAAACATATCGGCTGTTGTCTGGGATCTGTAATGTGTTATTACAACACTTCCCACGTAAAGCCCGATATCCCTGAAAGCATCAATCAAACGCAGAACATCAAGGTCATATGTTATGCCAAGGTCGCCGCGGCGCTTGTTTTTTTCTATATCGTCGGCGTTTATTGTTATTATGATTTCGGCCTGATCTTTCAGCTGGAGCAGCATTTTAACCTTGCTGTCGGGTTTGAATCCCGGCAGTACCCTCGAGGCATGATAATCGTCAAACAGTTTGCCTCCGAATTCAAGATAGAGTTTACCCCCAAACAGTTCGATCCGCTCAAGAATTTTTTGAGACTGTAGCTGAATGTACTTGTCATTATCAAATCCTATTTTATTCATTTGTCTTCTCCCGCATCGGTACAGTTTTTTACAGCAAACAAGCGTCTCACAAGCAGAGACGCTCGCACGCTGATAAAGTTTATGCATCATTTAAAGTATATCATTGCTCTACGCTTCAACACAAGAGGTGAAAACCTTATTTTTGGAATTTGCTTATTTGTACCCGAGCTCCCTAAGTACAAAATCGCTGTTCCGCCAGTCCTCCCTGGTTTTCACCCAGAGCTTCAGGAATATCCTGGAACCAAGAAGTCTTTCAGCGTCCTCTCTTGCAAAAGTTCCTATTTTTTTGAGCATCTCGCCGTTTTTCCCGATAATAATTCCCTTATGGCTTTCTTTCTCGCAGTAAATATTTGCATGTATTTCAATCAGTTCCTTTTCGGGCATTTCCTTAAACAGTATGACTTCAACGCCAACCCCGTGGGGAACTTCATCGCTTATAAGGTGCAGGATTTTCTCACGGATAAGCTCCTGGACCAATACCTTTTCCTGCTGATCGGTAATCATATCTTCAGGGAAAAAGGGCGGCCCTTCAGGAAGCAGCTTAACCGTTTCATTCAGTACCAGTTCCTTTGTCCTTGCATCAAGAGCGCTGATTGGAATGATCTGTTCAAAATTCAATGCTTTGCTGTATTCATCAATAAGGGGAAGAAGGCTGGGTTTATCCACGAGATCTATCTTGTTAATCAGCAGGAGAACAGGTGTATTAACCTTTTTCAGAAGTTCTATTATTCTCATGTCACCCTGTCCGATGGTTTTGTCGGTGGCCTCGACTATATACAGGATTACATCAACATCTTCAAGAGCTGATACCGCAGTTTTCTGCATGTAATCCCCCAGTTTGTTCTTCGGCCGGTGTATTCCTGGTGTATCAATAAAAACCACCTGGTAGTCTTCGGTGGTAACAATTGTCCTTATTGAATTCCTCGTTGTCTGAGGCTTGTCGGAAATGATCGCGATCTTCTCACCTGTCAACAGGTTCAGCAGTGTCGACTTTCCAACATTGGGCCGTCCTACAATGGTTACAAATCCTGAACGAAAAGACATAAACAGCTCCTTTCATATCTCTTTTATTACGGTTATATCCCGATTATTCCATGTCCTCCCTTGTAAATGCATGAGGCAGAATATCATTCATCCCGTATATTTTATATTGCCCTTTTTTATCACTGCAAATTATTTTTATATCATCGCCTGCGAATTCAGATATCACCTGGCGGCAAATTCCGCACGGGTACGTCAGCCGGTCGCTGTCGCTGGTGATTGCAATTGCGCTTATTTTTGTGCTACCTTCGGATACAGCCTTTACTATTGCCGTACGTTCAGCACAGATGGCAGCGCCGAACGATGAGTTTTCAACATTGCATCCTGTATAAATCCTGCCGTCAGATGTCTGTATACAGGCACCGACACGGAAGCCCGAATACGGTGCATAGGCATTTTCCCTGGCTTCCATCGCCTTTTTCACCAGAAAATCATAATCCATCGGAAAGATTCGCTCCCTGCCCTGGAAAAAGATTTCTTGTTTCTGATACTATTTTATTACAAAAATTACTTTATAACAATAGTTGCTTTGCAAATGCAGCGACTGCTTCCGAGCATTCGCACGATATTTTTACCTTACAGGTCAAGTGTTTCGAGATATCGTGCAATGCGAGGAAACTTTCAGCGGAATGCAGCTTAGAGATGTGCGGTCAGAGCGAGGATTAGCAAGCCGACTGTTTCAGAAAAAATGCTACATACTTTTTTGGTTTAAAATATTTCTGCGAATTTCTGCTTGCTCGTGCTGAACTGTCAAATGCGCCTACAGATATTTGTGCAATGTAAGGAAACTTTCAGCGGAGTGCAGCTTAGAGATGTGCGGTCAGAGCGAGGATTAGCAAGCCGACTGTTTGAGAAAAAATGCTTCCTAACATTATTTTTCATAAGCATTTTTTCGAGTTTCGGCTTGCCCGAGCTGAACCGCACAGCTCTTGCAAACGCAGCGACTGTTTCCGGGCATTGCACAAATATCCCTGCTTTATCTGCAACATTAAAGCATTTTTTCGAGTTTTGGCTTGCCCGAGCTGAACTGCACAGCTCTTGTAAACGCAGTGACTATTTCTGAGCATTCGCACGATATCTTTTCCTTACAGATCAACTGTTTAAAGATATCGTGCAATGTGCCTTCACAAAAGGTATCAATTCTTTCTTTCTGTCAAGCGAACCAGTTTATATATCCCTGGATCAGCACTATCAGGATAATTGCAGGCAATATCCATGTCAGGTATATTCTGAGTGCACGGGGCATTTTTATGCCTTCCCCTGTATTCACTTCCTCCATGAAATTATCAAAACCCCATCCGTAGCGGCTGACGCAGAACAATACATAAATCAGCGAACCTATGGGAAGGATGTTGTAACTTATAATAAAATCTTCGAGATCGAGAACGGTGGACCCTGCTCCCAAAGGCTGGAACCCGCTTAATACGTTGAATCCGAGGACACATGGCATTGAAAGCACAATAAGCAGAAACATGTTGACAAAAGATGCCTTTTTCCTGCTCCAGTTCCACAGATCCATTGCAAAGGAAATAATATTCTCAAAAACTGCTATTACCGTAGAAAACGCAGCAAATGACATAAATATGAAGAAAAGCGAACCCCAGATTCTGCCCCCGCTCATGGAGTAGAAGATATTGGGCAGCGTAACGAATACAAGGCCGGGCCCTTCACCAGGGTTAACATCAAATGAAAAACAGGCAGGGAAAATTATAAGGCCTGCAATAATCGAAATAGCTGTGTCCAGTGCAGCGATATGGATGGACTCACCCAGCAGCCGGCGTTCTTTTCCTATATAACTGCCGAAGATGGCCAAGGAACCTATGCCGATGCTCAGGGTAAAAAAAGCCTGGCTCATCGCTGCATAAATGGTCTCCCATATACCGTATTCCTTCATACGGCTGAAATCTGGCAGCAGATAAAACTTCAGGCCTTGAACGGCATTCGGAAGCGTCATGGATCTGACCGCAAGCACCACTATGATTGCGAGCAGAAGAACCATAAAAATCTTGGTAACTTTTTCAACGCCTTCCTGCAGCCCGAAAGAGCAGATTCCAAAACAGATTACCGTTGTTAATACCATCCAGATTGTCATTTCAACAGGATTTGCCAGGAGGTTGTTGAAAACCTGGCCAACCTGCTGGGTATCAAGCCCTTCAAACTGACCTGTCAGCATCTTGTAGAAATAGGCAACCATCCAGCTGGCAACGGTGGTATAAAACATCATCAGTATGTAGTTCCCGGCCATGCCCAGATAGCCCATCCAATGCCATTTATGTCCTTTTTTCTCCAGAACATTGAATGATGTGGCGATGCTTTTCCTGCTGGCACGCCCCACTGCAAGTTCCATTGACATGATGGGCAGTCCCAGAATAATTATGAACACCAGGTATACCAGGACAAACAGTCCTCCGCCATACTGACCGGTAATGTACGGGAAGCGCCATACATCTCCCAAACCGATTGCACATCCCGCAGAAATCAGGATAAAACCCAGACGTGAAGCAAATGTCTCCCTTTTTTCCATACTGCCAACTCCTTCTTATTGTAAGTAAGCACAGCTTATTCATGAGCCATGTGCAAAACAGAAAATATTCCGTATCAAAATAAGTCCATGCTACAAAATACTACTGCTGGCTTGCTTATCACAATACGGATTATATAGGAAATATTATATCCGTTATCTGTTCACATCACAATATGGAAAACTTCATTTTCCGGGACTTAAACCAGTATTTCACTGCATAATTAATCTTTTCTGTTAAGATGCAATCTGGGAAATGAAAAAAATGAGTTGAGGAAAACGATTGTTTCAGGAGTTGAACAATACCAGTTGCGCAAAATCAAAACAGGGGAGTGGCTTCACCGGTTCCGGTTTTATATTTGAAGAACAGGTAAAGAACCGGAAGAGCCTTCCCCTAAGTTATTATTCAGATACTTTTACTAAAATCTCGTTCAGATCGGTATCTGCGTCAATTACGGCTTTCGATCCTTCATGAATTTCACCCGAAATAATCTTTTTACCCAAATCGGTTTCAACAACCTTCTGGATAAACCTTTTCAGCGGGCGGGCACCATACGTCGGCGAATATGCCTTTTTCAATATTAAGTCCTTTGCATTGTCGGTTATGGCAAGACTTATGTTTCTGTCCTTAAGCCTTTCGCGCAGTTCGTCCAGGATAAGTTCAATAATGCCGTACATTTCCTTCCAGCCTAATGGCCTGAACAATACTATATCATCAATGCGGTTTAAGAATTCAGGCCTGAAATAGTTTTTCAGGCTGTCCATGACCATGTTCTTCACCCTGTCCGAAATCTCGCCGTTTTCGTTTATGCTTTCAAGCAGTAACTCGCTTCCGATATTGCTTGTCATAATGATTACGGCATTTTTGAAATTCACCGTTCGCCCCTGGCTGTCGGTCAGGCGTCCGTCGTCAAGGAGCTGAAGAAGTACATTGAATACATCGGGGTGGGCTTTTTCAATTTCGTCAAACAAAATCACCGAATAGGGTTTCCTTCTCACAGCTTCGGTCAACTGACCTCCCTCTTCATACCCCACGTATCCGGGAGGTGCACCTATCAGTCGTGCAACCGAGTGTTTCTCCATGTATTCACTCATATCAATCCGGACAAGGTTTTCTTCACTGTCGAACAACGCATCAGCCAGTGTTTTTGCAAGCTCTGTCTTTCCGACACCGGTGGGCCCGAGGAAAATAAAGGAACCGATAGGCCTGTTTAGGTCCCTGAGACCTGCCCTGGCGCGGAGAACGGCATCGGCCACCGCTTTTACAGCCTCGTCCTGGCCAATCACGCGTTTCTGAAGTATTTTTTCAAGGTTCAGAAGTTTCTGCTTTTCCTCTTCAACAAGTTTTGTAACAGGGATACCGGTCCATTTTGCAACAATTTCAGCGATTTCCTGTTCGGTTACCTCTTCCTTTAAAAGCTGCCTGTCCAGTGAGTTCTGGCGTTTTTTATATTCCTCCAGCTCCTTTTCAAGCCCGGGCAGCGTTCCATGTTTCAGTTTTGCAAGGGTCTCCAGGTCATATACCCTTTCAGCGTTCTCTATCTCACGCTTTACATTTTCAATCTCTTCTTTCAGTTCCTTTTCCCTCTTTATAAAACTCTTTTCCATCTCCCACTGGGCTTTCATTGAGTCGGCTTCCTGCTTCAGACGCTGTATCTCCTGAGCAAGCTGGTTCTTTCTTTCAATTGAGTTCCTGTCAGTTTCCTTGCCCAGAACCTGCTGCTCAATTTCATACTGCATTATTTTCCTGTTTATCTCATCAAGTTCATAAGGCATGCTGTCAATTTCCATTCTCAGCATTGAAGCAGCTTCGTCCATCAGGTCGATTGCCTTGTCGGGCAGGAACCTGTCGGATATATACCTGTCCGACAAAACGGCACAGGCAATGATCGCATTATCGGTGATACGCACGCCATGGTGAATTTCAAACCTTTCCTTAAGCCCTCGTAAAATGGATATTGTGTCCTCGACGGTGGGCTGATCCACCAGTACGGGCTGGAACCTTCTTTCGAGCGCAGCATCCTTTTCTATATACTTTCTGTATTCGTCAAGGGTTGTGGCACCGATACAATGCAGTTCTCCCCTTGCAAGCATCGGTTTTAATATGTTTCCCGCATCCATTGCGCCGTCGGTTCTGCCTGCACCGACTATCGTGTGAAGTTCGTCGATAAAAAGTATTATCCTGCCTTCTGATTTGGTTATCTCCTTAAGAACAGCTTTCAGCCTTTCCTCGAACTCGCCGCGGAATTTGGCCCCTGCAATCAGCGCACCCATGTCAAGGGCAAAAATGGTCTTGTCCTTCAGCCCTTCGGGTACATCACCCTTCAGTATTCTCTGGGCAAGGCCTTCAACAACGGCAGTCTTTCCTACACCTGGCTCGCCGATTAATACCGGATTGTTTTTTGTTCTGCGTGACAGGATCCGTATTACCCGCCTGATCTCCTGGTCCCTTCCAATAACCGGGTCCAGCTTTCCTGCCCTTGCAAGTTCAACAAGATCCCTGCCATACTTCTGCAGAGCCTGGTAACCTTCTTCGGGGTTTTTGCTCGTTACCCGTTCATTTCCTCTTATCTTCGACAAGGCTGCAAGAAGTTTTTCCCTGTCTACCTGATATTTCGCAAGAATCCGGGCGGAGGGCGTATTCTTCTCGTTTACTATAACAAGGTAAATGTGTTCCACGCTCACATATTCATCCCTGAACTTGTCTGCTTCGTCTTCGGCTTTAATCAGTACCTGGTTGAAACGCCTTGTTGCATAAACCTGGTTCACATTTGTGCCATATACCCTGGGAAGCCTGTCCAGTTCCTTTTTTAGTTCATTCATCAATCCCGAGGTATTAACCCCAATCATTTCAAGAAGTTTCGGAATAAGCCCGTCCTCCTGCTCAAGCAGCGCTGCATGCAGGTGTTCGACGTCCACCTGCTGGTGATCAAGTTTAAGCGCCAGCTGCTGCGCATCAACGACGGCTTCCTGTGCTTTATCAGTAAATCTTTCAAAATTCATCCTTTCGCATCCTCCCTTCCAGGGCTGCCATAAGATATAAAAGTCTTGCTCTAATCAGTCTCTGTAGCCTTAAGTTTTTCATACAGTTTTCTCTGCTCGCTTGATAAATGCCGCGGATTGACAATCTTTATCAGGATATAGAGATCACCGCGGCTTTCCCTTGTTTTGCCATAACCCTGTCCCGGTATCCGTATTTTCTGGTCGGTCTGTATACCTGCAGGTATTTTTACCTGGATCATGCCATCCGGTGCCTGTACCCTGACTTCTCCGCCAAGGGCGGCAGTCCACGGATAAATCTCGGTCCTTTTAATCAGGTTGTTGCCTTCCAGCTTATACTTGCCTTCCTTAAATCTTATATTAATGTACAAATCTCCGCTACGGCCGCCTCCGATACCGGGTTTTCCCTGTCCGGCCAGTTTGATCTTTCCGCCTTCGGGAATACCCTTGGGTATTTTTACCGAGAGGGTTTTTTTTCCTTCACCGGTTCTGATCGTAAAAGTCTTTTCAACCCCTTCGAGGCCTTCCTCCGGAGTAATGGCCAGCTCCGCCTCTATATCTTCGCCCCGCATTGCGCGGGTACCTGAGAATCCTTTGCTGAAGCCTTTGAACCCTCCGCCCGCTCCGAATAAATCATCCAGATCGATGCCGCCGTCACCAAAAAACATGTTAAAGAAGTCACTGAACCCGTTATTGCTTTTTCTGAATTCAAAATTGCCGAACTGGAACGGATCAAAGTTCATTCCGTTCGTGAAATTCATATTCCCGAACTGATCATATTTCCTTCTTTTCTCTTCATCGCCTAAAACCTCATAGGCTTCATTAACCTCTTTAAATTTTTCTTCGGCTATTTTATCCCCGGGGTTGGCATCAGGATGATATTTCTTGGCAAGTTTCCTGTAGGCCTTCTTTATCTCATCCTGGGAAGCGTTTTTGTCAACTCCCAGTATTTTATAGTAGTCCTTATATTCCATGCGGCAACCTCCGACTTTGACTTTCTTTGACTATTATAATTATACAAATATTATCCAGCAAAATCAACGGTAATTTTTATTTTGTAATTATTCTGTGACAATTCGCCCAATGCTTATTCCCGGTGTATAAAACAGAATCCCCTGCCTGGCGGTACAGGCGATTGGTTGGTTAATTTAATAAAATGTCAATTATATGCAATACTGTCCTGCAGGCCACTTATGATTTGAGTCTTAAAATCTCAGTAAATTTAAACACAAAATAATCATCAACCTCCATACATAAACTCATAAATTGCTGTTGATTTGCAAAACATAACATCAGACAGGAGGTTATGATGAGAAAGGAAATTATTGCTCTTATCCTGGCCGGCGGCCAGGGAAGCAGGCTGGGAGTTCTGACAAAACTGATAGCCAAACCTGCCGTGATGTATGGCGGAAAATACCGCATCATTGATTTTTCACTGAGCAACTGTATTAACTCGGGCATTGATACCGTAGGCGTGCTCACACAATACAGGCCCCTGCAGCTTAACCATCATATAGGAATAGGCAAGCCATGGGACATGGACAGGATGAACGGAGGGGTTACAATTCTTCCGCCTTTCACAAAGCAGCTAAGGAGTGAATGGTATTCAGGTACAGCCGATGCTGTATACCAGAATATGCACTATATTGAAGAACAGAAGCCGAAATATGTAATAATCCTCTCCGGTGATCATGTTTACAAGCTGAATTATTCCATGATGCTGGATTTTCACAAAAAAAACAATGCGGATGCAACAATATCCGCAATTGAGGTCCCCTTTGAAGAGGCGCACCGATACGGCATCATTCATGCAACCGACGAGGGCAAAATATACGGTTTCGAGGAAAAACCACCTCAGCCGAAAAGCAATCTTGCATCAATGGGCGTTTACATATTCAATTTGAACGTCCTGAAAGAATGCCTGATTGAAGACCATCACGATGACAAGTCGGACCATGACTTCGGAAAAAATGTCATCCCGAAACTCCTTAAGGATGGCAAGAACCTTTGGGCATATACCTTCTCCGGTTACTGGCGGGATGTGGGAACCATCCAGGCCTATTATGAATCCAACATGGACCTGATTACCCGCGTTCCCCAGTTCAACCTGTTTGATCCGAACTGGAGAATCTATACTCCAAACCCGATAAAACCGGCACATTATATCGGAGAAAACGGGTATGTGTCGAGATCGATAATTGCAGAGGGCTGCATGATTTTCGGCAGGGTTAAAAACTCGGTCATCTTTTCGGGTGTTACCGTTGAAGAAAATGTCAACATTGAAAACTGCATTATTATGTCAAACAGCACTATAAAGCAGGACTCCTCCCTCAACTGCACAATCGTGGGAGAAAAAACCGTGATTGGTTCAGGCGTCAGGACCGGTGTCGGTGAGTACGCTGAAAACATTTTCAACAACAAAATATACCAGTCGCGTATTACCGTAATCGGATCCAATACCATAGTGCCCGATAATGTAACCATCGGCCTTAATGCTGTCATAGACAATCATATATTACCCGGTGACTTCCCGTTTTTAGACATTCCGTCGGGATATGCGATATTGAAAGGGAGTGACGGCAATGCATAATATGATGGGTATTATACTGACCGGTGGAAAAAACAACCGGCTGAAGGAGCTGTCAGCCGGGCGCTCCATCTCAGCCGTGCCTTTCGGCGGAAAGTACCGTGCCATAGATTTTGCCCTTTCAAACATGATAAATTCAGGAATACGAAATGTAGGAATCCCGACACAGTATAACTTCCACTCATTGATGGACCACCTTGGTTCGGGAAAGGAATGGGACCTGGACAGGAAAAACGACGGCCTGTTCATTCTTCCCCCCTATTTATCGGAATACGGGACGGGCTGGTACAAGGGCAATGCCGATGCAATGTACAGCAACCTTACATTCCTGAACCGGAGCAACGAGGAATTCGTTCTGATAAACCAGGGATATGCGATTTATAACATGAATTATACAGATATGCTGAAGCAGCACGTAGACAAGGACGCCGATGTTACAATAGCCTGCCGGTATATGAAGGATTTCCCGCAGGAATACCTCTGCAACCTCGGCATTGTTGAAAAGGACAGCGACCAGCGTATTACCGACCTGCAGGAAAAGCCGCTTAACCCGAAAAGCGACTTTGCATCAATGGGCGTTTATATCATCAAGCGGAAACTGCTGATATCGCTGCTTGAAGAAAGTGCTGCCCACGGGTATTATGAATTTGTAAGGGACATTCTTGTCAAAAAGGTTAATGAACTGCGCCTTTACGCCTATGAATTCACCGGTTACTGGAGGCCTTTATGCAATATACAGCTGTATTACAGGACAAACATGGAACTGCTGGATCCGGCTGTACGCTACGAGCTTTTTGAAAAGAACGGCAGGATCTTTACAAAGGTCAAGGATGAACCGCCTGCAAAATATAACGACGAAGCAGTGGTCAAAAATTCAATCGTTGCTGACGGCTGCATTATTGAGGGCCATGCGGAGAACAGCATACTGTTCAGGGGTGTAAAAGTCAAAAGAGGCGCAGTAATAAAAAACAGCATTATAATGCAGGACTCAGTGGTTTGTGAGAATACATTCCTGGATAACTGCATCCTTGATAAAAGTGTTATAATAACAGCAGACAAACAGCTGAAAGGGGACAGGAACTGGCCCCTTATAGTGGGCAAGGGCGTGGTGGTATAAGGTATGATTTATATTTTTACGGCGCTTTACTGTGAAGCAAAACCTGTAATCCAATACTTCGATTTAAAAAGGCTGCCGGATATCAACGGGTTCCGGTTTTTCTCAGATGGCGCGGTTAACCTGCTTATAACCGGAACAGGGGCACTGAACGCAGCAATAGGCGTCACCGCCCTGTGCTCGGTACATAGCCCAAATCCGGGAGACATCCTTGTTAATATCGGTATCTGCGGAACCGGCAATCCGGATCTGAAAACAGGCTCCCTCATCCTCTGCAATAAAATTGTTGATCTTGGTGCATACAAGGCATATTATCCCGACATGCTCTTTAAGCACTCCTTTATTGAAGGGACGGTTCTAACGAGCCCGGTACCGGTAACAGGCAGAACCGAAGGATATAACGGGGATTCAGGGGTCACCGTCACAGACATGGAGGCTTCGGGAGTATTCCACGCGGGAGCTGTTTTCTTTAAAACCCACCAGATGTTCTTTTTCAAAATCGTATCTGACCACCAGTCAGGTGAAGAGTTAAGCAGCGGGAAAGTATCCGAACTGACAGAAGCCAATACCGCTCCGGTATTCGGCTGGATAACACCAATCCACGGTGAACTGCAGGGTATACAGAACGTTTTTTCGGACGATGAAAAGCTGTTGCTTAAACAGTTATCCGAAATGCTGAAACTGACCGTCACGATGCAGCACCAGCTGAACCAGGTAATGCGGTACCATAAAACCCGGTATGGCGGTTTTGCTGACAAATTAAGAGAATTTATTGCAGATGAACTGAAACAGCCATGCAAAACAAAGAATGAAGGGAAGAAATACTTTGAAGAACTCAGGAAAAGATTTGTATAACCCTGCCTTTTCCCATATATATATCGAAAAAGAAATTATAACCCATCCCAATACGACAAGAATCCTGTCCGGGTTTCCGGGTTCCCGGAAAATTGAGATAGCCCGTTACATGGACGTTTTCTCAAGAAGCGGCCAGGATTTCGTCATGCAGAAAAGGTCCCCTTCGCTTATTCTTGCAAAAAAATATGATAATTTCATTTATAAAGGGGCACCTGTATGCCAGGATTTCGGTAACCACCATTTTTACTATGCAACACTGGTAATGAACTGCATTTATGACTGTGAATACTGTTTTCTGCAAGGGATGTACCCGTCCGCGAATATAGTGATCTTTGTGAACCTTGAGGATTACTTCTCAAGCGTGGAGAAAATGCTTGAAAAACACCCTGTTTATTTATGCCTTTCATACGATACCGACCTTATGGCGCTGGAACATAAAACAGGCTATGTACGGGAATGGGTTTCATTTGCGGGGCAGCACCAGGATCTTGTCATTGAAGTACGTACCAAAAGCGCAAGCATTAAAGCCGTTAAGAGCCTGCCGCCGCTGGAAAATGTTATCCTGGCCTGGACGCTGACCCCGGATACAGTACAGAAAAACCATGAACACAATACACCGCCTTTACAGCAAAGGATATCCTGCATCAAGGAGGCCGTGAACAGGGGGTTTCGCGTAAGAATCTGCTTTGATCCGCTTATTTATTCAAAAGACTGGCTTTCATCCTTCAGTGAGATGGTTGATACAGTATTCGCCGAGGTTCCCGCAGACAGGATTATTGATGCAGGGCTTGGTGTATTCAGAATATCACGGGACTATCTGAAAAGAATGAGGAAAAACAGGCCCGGCTCGGCAATAACCCAATACCCTTACGAGTATGACAACGGTGTTTACCATTACGGCAGGAAACTTTCAGGTTCCATGACTGAGTCCGCCCGTGATATCATATCGAAATATATTCCTTATGAAAAAATATACATATGGAAGGAAGCGGAGGGCAGATGACATGCCTCCGCTTTTATCCTTAATCCACTTTCGGCAGGGTTGCAAAACCTTTTTCGAGATCTTCATCGGTGGGAATATAGTCTGTCATAGAACCGTCGTTATAGCTCATATAAGCGGTCAGGTCGAAGTACCCGGTACCGGACAGGCCGAACAATATTGTCTTTTTCTCGCCCGATTCCCTGCACCTGATTGCTTCGTCTATTGCAACCCTAAGCGCATGCGATGACTCCGGAGCCGGCAGGATACCTTCGCAGCGTGCAAACTGCACCGCAGCTTCAAATACCTTTGTCTGTTCAACGCTTCGTGCTTCAAAATATCCGTCATGATACAGTTTTGAAAGAATCGGGCTCATACCGTGATACCTTAAGCCTCCGGCGTGGTTCGGGGAAGGCATAAAGCCTGAGCCAAGGGTGTACATTTTAAGAAGCGGAGTGGTCTTGCCGGTATCGCCGAAATCGTAAGCATAGCGTCCGCGTGTAAGTGACGGGCAGGACGCAGGTTCAACACCGATAAAACGGATATTGTTCCTGCCTTCTATCCTGTCTCCCATAAACGGAGCAATGAGCCCTCCGAAGTTTGAACCGCCGCCGACGCATCCTATAATAATGTCGGGCTGTATACCGTACTTGTCACATGCTGTTTTTGCTTCCATGCCTATTATCGACTGGTGCAGCAGTACATGATCCAATACGCTTCCCAAAACATAACGGCAATTTTCTGTTTTTATCGCTGTTTCAATGGCCTCTGAAATGGCACAGCCTAATGAACCGCCGGTTTCCGGGTTAGCTTCAAGGATTTTTCTGCCCACTTCGGTTGTATCCGACGGAGACGGTATAACCTTTCCGCCGTAGGTTTCAATAACTGCTTTTCTGTACGGCTTCTGCTGCGATGAAATCTTAACCATGTAGACTATAAGGTCAATGCCGTAGTATGCACAGGCCATTGCAAGAGCAGTTCCCCACTGTCCCGCACCCGTTTCGGTGGTCAGCGTGGTTATCCCTTCCTCTTTCGCATAATAAACCTGGGCAGCCGCAGAATTGAGCTTGTGCGAGCCTGATGTGTTCGTGCCTTCAAACTTGTAGTAGATCTCTGCAGGAGTGTCCAGTGCTTTTTCAAGGTTGTACGCGCGGATCAGCGGTGAAGGACGAATCATCCTGTAAAAGTTCAGAAGCCCTTCGGGAATTTCAATATATTTATCTTCTGTGTTCAGTTCCTGTTCCGCCAGTTCTTCGCAGAATATCGGCATCAGGTCCTCTTTTGTGCAGGGTTTCAGTGTGCCCGGATGCAGCATTGGAGGCGGCAGTTCTTTCATTACTGCCTTCAGATTATACCAATGCCCGGGGAGCTCTTTCTCTGACAGGTAAATCTTGTAAGGTACGTTCGGCATCATTATCATCCTTTCCGATTTTGTTCTGGTTTTCAGACTTTTCAGGTACCTGAAAAATTTCTAACAAAAAAAGTCTTTATCCCGAATATAGGACAAAGACTGTTATCTCTGCGGTGCCACCTAAATTGCGCATAAAGCGCCACTCATTATCATGTACCAACATACATGCTTCCCTGGTAACGGGTGAAGAACCCGGCTCGCCTACTCTGTTTCCATTTCAGCTTCGCCCTCATGAGCCCATTCACGATAAGCTTTACCACCGCGATTCCACCGTCTGCGGCTCTCTATAGGCAAAGTGCTTATGCTACTACTCTCAATCACAGGTTTTATGTATTAAATTATATATATACTATTCAATATTTTCTGTTTTGTCAATAAGTTTTCTCTTTTTAATTCGCTGTCATGGCACTCCAGTAATCGGAAAGAAGGTCAGCATCCTTTACTGCTTTGTACCATTCCTCTTTTTCACCGTACTTTATGCAGATATAGCTTTTGTCCAGAACCACTGTAATCTTTTGACCTTTGTTATAAAAATTCATTTCAACAAGTTTTTCTGTTACTTCTATATCCTTCGGTTCCGGTTTTTTAGTTTTTGCCACGGTACCTTCATCAATAAAACGCTGAATAAGGCATGCTATTTGCCTGATCCTGAAGAGATTCGTATTATATCCCCAAAGTTTGCTTTCATAAATCTTTCTTATCACGGAATCTTCAGGTATTTCTTCGGGATAATAAAGGACGGCTTCTCCCAGCGCACTTGCATTTTCGGTGCATTCATAATAATTGTTGCTATACTTGATGAGATTAGGATTATATACATCAACTACATATTCATTATCACCTTTTTTGAATATATATTGATAATTCTCCGTATAACTGCTTGGTGATGGGGGCGCATACCCTGCCCTTATTGCACCGAATAGGTCATCTGGGCTTACTTTTAATAACTCTCCCGACAAAGTACAGTTATAATTATCGTCATCCCTGACAGTTACAATTATGCTGTCCCAATTACCCTCATTCATCCAGGAAAATTCCTCACTTTCTTTGGATATATGGGAAAGCATTTTGTTCTCGTTTTCCAAATCCATTACTTTTTCCCGGAGTTTTTCAAGCTCATCTTCTTTATTGCTTAACTCATTCTGCAAATGCTCAATTTTTTCTTCATACAGATTGATTTTTTCTTCGTATTGCTCCACCTCGGCACTTACTTCGCCGGCACCTGAACATGCAGTGAAAAAAATAATGCAGACTGTAAACAGAAGTAATAATTTTCTCAATATAATAACCTCCTCAATTACAGTAATATAAATCTGTCTTAAATTTAGCGGTATCTGATGCTTAAACTTCTTTTCGGAGAACCTTCATAAAAACAGACTACGTATTATCAAACAGAAATGGCGCAATTGTTATATTACTTAGAATTATACTTTAGCATTCTATACTTGTCAATTTTTTTATTTATAGACATTAACATCGATTTATGACTGTGTCTCAATACTGTGTCCCGGCTAAAATTATTCGTATACAAAAAAATGTTCCTTCTGTTGAAGAAGAAACATGAAAAAACATTAAGAAATTTGATATATCCGGTTAGCCGCCGGGTAAAGCCGTTTTATAAACCGATATGTATGGTAAATCTTTTTTAACATAACTTATTTCTACTATTTTCTATTATGAATTCTTCCACTTATATCATGGATTTTTGGGTGCAGAGAGTTAACCTGCTTATTCCTGGTACGTATCGAACAGGCTGAACAGTTTCAGTTCCTTATTAACCCGTTCAATGGAACAGGGTTCTTCGGTTGTGATCCAAATATGCTTATCCTCCCCGGGCATAAGATGGAAAAAGCGATCCGAATACTCAACCTTTCCTTTAGGCCAGTCTGCCCATACCCACAGCGCCGGTACACGGCTTTTCAATGATACGCGGAACTTATTGTCGTTTTCTTTTTCAATTTTTGCATTGAACACGGGCTTTCTCAGTTCCAAATGCTTAGGCGGGACAAAAATAACGGTATTGTCGCTTTCCACTCCATCATTCCCGGTATATTTGATATAAAGCAGTACATTGCGTTCACCCGCTTCCGACAGGCGCCTTTTCAGGTCCAGCACATTGACCTTTTGCACCGAATTGCCTTTGACTGCCGCTGCGAATTCCCCGTTTTCAAGGATATTGCCGTCTGTATTGAAAAGGTCCCAGCTTACCGTCCCGGAAATATCATGCAAATAGTCATTGTTCAGATAGATCTCGACAATGCCGGTTTTCCTGTCCTCCACAGCTGAAACGAGAACAGGGGCGAAAAATTTTACCGCATGGTAGTGAAGTGCCTTCCAGTTACCCTTATAGTCTATTGACGACCAGCTGGGGCCCGGCCAGCAATCATTCAGCTGCCAGTACAGGGCACCCATAACCCGCGGAGCACTCCTTCTCCAGTGCTCCACAGCGTAGCGCATGGCTTCGCCCTGCTGGATTTGCGACAGGTATAACTGCATATTGAAACTTGACGGCAGCCTGAACCAAGAAAGCATGTACTGGATGATTGCATCATTACCGATATGGCTCCGCTGGTGATATTCCATTATATAGCTTGTGATATTTCTGTCCTCCGGCCTTGTGTACTCCTTCACCGTTTCGGGTGACGGGAATGACTGGAAACCAAACTCGCTGATAAAGCGATGCAGGCATTGCCTGTACCACTCGAAAGGCTTTCTCCCGTGCCATACACCCCAAAGATGGGCATCACCGCGGTCCGGGTTGTCATAATCACTTCTGTTTCCCGGTGTGTGCGGGCTGGAAGGCCAGTAAGAAATATACGGGGCATGTTTCTTTATCACCCCGGGAAGCAATTTGTCAAAAAGGTTCCCGTACTCGTCCCATGTCATACCGCCTTCATCAATGCTTTCGGTAATACAGTTTTCTATCTGCTCAATTTCGTTGTTTCCGCAAAGCAGCGCCAGGCATGCATGATGGCGGATTCTTCTTATATTGTCCTCAGCTTCTTTTTCCACGTTCAGCATAAATTCTTCATCGTATGCCGGATATGCCGAGCAGGCAAACGGGAAGTCCTGCCATACGCAAAGGCCCAAGCGATCGCAGAGATCATAGAATATATCCGACTCATATATGCCTCCGCCCCAGACCCTTATCATGTTCATGCCGGCTTTTGCGGCGTCCCGCAGAAGTTTTTCATAAAACTCCGGAGTTATGCGTGTTACAAAGGTATCCGCCGGAATCCAGTTGACTCCTTTTGCAAAAAACGGTACCGAGTTCACTTCGAAATGGAATGATTCACCCCATTGATCGGGCGCTGTAATTAGCTTAAGCGTTCTTAAGCCAATATTTTTTTCAACCTTATCCAATAATCCGGCATCGCTTTTTACAGTGAAAACAACTCGGTAAAGGTTCTGCGGCCCCATGTTGTTCGGCCACCACAACTTAGGTTCGGGCACCTCAAAACTTATCGAGGTCTCCTTTTCTGCAATCTCCCACTTTGTTTCATAAACGGCTTCGTCCCGGAAAAACAGCTTTAAGGAGCCTTCCAAGGGTTTTGACGGCTTTCGGCTCAATTCTGCAGCTGCATTAAGTATAACCCTGTTGTCCCGATGCTCCTGGATTACATGCAGGTCTTCAATTTTCACCTCATCATATGCTTGGATTTCAATCCTTTTCCATATGCCGCAGGTCACCAGCTTCGGACCCCAGTCCCATCCGTAATTGCACTGCATTTTCCTTATCTGGTTGCTGTCTTCAATCCGTTCCTGCCCGATACCAGTATGCCAGACCTTTCTTCTTAGAGCTCTTTCCCTGATGTACGGAATGGTGGAGCCAAAAACTATCCTGATATGATTCAGCCCGTCTTTCAGGTATTTTTTTATATCAAACTCCCATGTTCTGAACATATTGTCGGCCTCTCCGACCTTTTCTCCGTTAATTTGTATGGATGCAAGCGTGTCAAGGCCTTCGCACCGGAGGATAACCCTCTCCCTGCCGGTAACACCAGGATCAACGGTAAAACTTCTTTCATATGACCAGTCGGTTTCACCTATCCACATAAGTTTTTGCTCATTGTCTGCAAAGTACGGATCTTCTATAAGGTTATTCTCCAGTAAATCGGTATGTACGCAGCCGGGAACCCTGGCAGGAACATTCCTGAAGCTGCCTCCGGACAAATACCATTCACCGCAAAGATCAATCTTCCTTAAAAGCGTTTCAGACATAACAAAGCCTCCTGTCTTAATTTCAGCCGCTCAGTTGCAGAAAGAAAAATGGACTGTCATACACTTCCTCTATTATACAACAATCCATTTTGAATTACATAAGCAATTGTAATTAATTTGTCTCTTGCCTGAAAGAGAAATTGTGCAATGCAGAAAAACCTTCAGCAGAGTACAGTGTAAAAGAAGTGCTTGTGCAAGTGAACCGAAATGTTTCCCGAATGTTTGATATCCAAAGAACACGGCAGCCGTTTTTACTTAGCCAGTTTAATATTATAACGGGTCATGGGTTCATTACATGTAAAAGACCTTATTCCCGGTTTTTGCTTTTCGTTGCAGGCTATTAATCTTACAAGTTCATTGATTTGACTTTTATTTGCATTCCACATTTCCCTGCCCTTTTTGAGCAAATACTCTATATTGCCGGCACTTCCGTCATCAATTCCCGCCTTCTCACTGCCAAGATCAACATCAAAGCGGAAAAGCCTAACCTGAGGCAATTTTTTCAGCATGTGATTTGTACTTATTTTTTGTCCCTCACCTACAGCGGTAATCAGCGGTACTCCAAGCCATGGGGCGATCCAGTTGAAAAATCCCCAGTTCCGTATATTATCCGTCTTATACTCTTCTTTTTTATACCCTGTGCCCAGCGACAGAATAATATATTCGCTGCTGCCGGGGAAAATCTTCCGGGCTTCAATAAATGCGCTCATTGCGGGATTTATGCAAAAAATACCGCCGTCTATAAGGCAGTAGCTGTCACCGATACTGTCAGCATGGCCGGCATATACCGGAGGGAAGTAAGTAGGAACTGCTGCTGTTGATAATGCCGCATCCACCGTATAGAAATCGGGATCGGTATCCCCGCCCGCATCAGGCGGCCTTTTTTTAATGAAAACCGGCTGCATTGTTTTCATGTCGAAAGCCGTAATCAGTACATTTGTCAACGACTCCCTGACGGTATGGTTTTTAAAGATTTCGGCCAGAACCTCCCTGAACGGATCAGGACTGTACTTGCTTGTAAATACCTGCCTTACAAGTTTTCTCACCCTGTTCCTGTTCCCGGGGAACACCCTGTCACCAAACATCCTGTACAATTCGGGCAATTTCCCGGCAGATACACCGCCGTTCATATCATATAAATCCCCGTCCCTGTCCCTGTAAAGGGGAACGGTTAGCGCAAGAGTTATCAGGCCGCCCGTCGATGTTCCTGCAATAATGTCAAAAACTTGATGGTATGGCTTTTTCACACCGTTTTTTTCAAGAACCTTTTTGAGCTCAGCCAGGAAAAACGCCGGGACTATACCGCGGATTCCGCCGCCGTCAACAGAAAGAATAAACCGTTTCACAATATCCCCCGCATTTTATTTTCTATTTGATTTTATGTTTCAAATGCCTGTTAATGCCTTGCTTTTTACATTTTTTGCTCCCGGCCGTATAATTTCGAAGCTGCGGAGCAAGCGCAGCCATATACCGGGAAAACCTCCTGCCGTAAAGATGATGCTTCCGGAAAAATTTCGCATCCCTGTAAAAGGGGTTATGCTGTTTTTGGGCCAAACTTTTTGAGTACATGGATAAAAGTGATATAATAGGATTTACATACATCATTATCCGGAAGGTGAGCTTATGGAACCCGCAAAACTTGACAAATACCTTAATCTTGAACTGAACAGGCACAGGCCACTGGCCTTTTTCGGGATAAAAGCCCATGAAAGCCATGAAAGCATCCGGAACTGGGTGAAATGGTGCAAAAGGCAGGGCTTTCGTGGCTTCAATATAATAATAGCATCGGACTGTATCGGCCGTGCCAATGACGAATGGATTAACATGCTGCTTGACGCCTATGAAACGGCATTTAAAACCGCCAGGGAAGAAGGTCTCGAAGTGTGGATATTCGATGACTGGGGATACCCCAGCGGAACGGCGGGCGGCCTGGTTTGCACCGAGGATTCATACAGGGCGAAAAAGCTCGTTATTTCACATAACATTCTGCTGAAAAAAGGAGAGCATATAACTCTTACAATGCCCGGCAAACTGGTTTCGGCGGGCATACTGGTGAATAACGCCTTTGAAAGGATTAAAGCAAAACCGGGAGATACTTTCGAATACGCATGCGTGGACGACCATGTCCGCATTGTTGTGGTTTCATGGGATTACGATGAGCATGCCTCAAAATCCTCATGCAAATCATACCCGGGAGATCCTGCGATGTCCTGCATAGACATGCTGAATCCAGGGGCTGCCCGGAAGTTTACAAACCTCATGCATGACATGTATTATCAAAGGTTTTCAGAGTATTTCGGTGATGTTATAAAGGGTTTTTTCTACGACGAACCATACCTTAGGTTTGAATTCCCGTATACTGAAAAACTTTTTGACGAGTTCCGGGAAAAGAAGGGATATGACCTTGCCGAAACGCTGCCGTACCTTCTTGCGAACATCAGGGATAACCAGCATGCCGTAAAAGAGGAGACTGATGATTTTTTTGACGTATATACCGACATGGTTGCAGACGGTTTTTACGGCGTCCTGAAAAAATGGTGCGGCGAACACGGGGTTGAGCTTTCCGGGCATATGGACCTGGATCATCACCTTAATACACTTAATACAATAAGCGGGCATTTCTTCAGGAACATGAAACACAACGACAGGCCTGCGATAGACGTAATCTGGGCGCAGATTGAACCGGGCGTGTTTACCGATTTTCCCAGGTACGCAGGTTCTGTAAAAAGGATTTCAGGCAGAAAGCATGCCGTTTCCGAAACCTTCGCAGGGATGGGACAGGGACTTACCGGAGATTTAATGAGATATATAACCGACCACCAGGTAATACGCGGGATTGATGAATTTCACCTGATGTATTCGAACAACAGCCCGGACACTCCTGCTGAAAGCCCGCAGATGCCCAATCACATGCTCCAGGAACCTTTCGGGAAACTAATATACAATCGCATGGCAGCTGCGTCAGCCATATCATGCTATGGTATGCCTGCCGCAAACACCGCTGTTTATGTGCCGTGCTATGATTTATACCGCGCCCAGCTCAGCATAGGCCAGCTCACTGTCAATAATGCCGAGAGGTTTATCTGGGAATGGGTTAATGATATTGCACGGGAATTAACGTATATGCCCTGTGATTTTGACTATATCTGGGATGAAGCAATCCTTTCCCTCGAATTGGCCGAAGGCGGGTTCCTTACCGGTTCGGGGCATATTATAGACACAATAATCCTGCCTCCGAACTGTACAATTAAGAGTGGCATAGCCGATAAGCTGAAATCATTCAGAAAATCAGGCGGAAGAATTATATCGGTATTCAGGTACAATCCGCTGCTGGAACAGGAAGCAATACTGTCAAGCGAGCTTTCGTCGCTGAAGAGCCTTATCAGCCACCCTGTTTCAATTACTCCGCAAAGCAGCATATCCCTCTGTACAAGAATCGGCAGGGACAAAACGGTTTATATGCTGCTGAATGAATCGCCGCAGGATACTGAAACCGAAATATGCATCAGCGACACAGGTGTTTTGTACGAGGCTAACCTTACAGACGGCAGCTTAACCCCTGTTTCTGCGGGCGGGTCTTTCAGGTTCCCGGCAAGGTTCGATGGCTGCGGTCTGAAAGTGTTCATCGCGGACAAAAAAGGTTCGGTGGATGCTTTGAATACCGCTCCGGAACGCAAAAGGGAGAACGGTATCGAACCCTGTGACTGGCGTATACTGCTTCCTGACAACACGGAGACGGCTCCTGACGGCAGGGATCTCCCCGACTGGGCAAGCCTCGGCTGGCCTGAATACTCGGGATCAATGAAATACACTTCCTATTTCGATTATGATTCCGATAAAGCCGAAGCAATACTCAGTATGCCCGGGCTCCACTACCACGCAATAGTCCATGTTGACGGAAAGGAAGCCGGAAGAGTAGCATACAGGCCTTATGAACTGGTTCTGTCAGGACTGGGCAGAGGGAAACACAAGCTTGAAATTGAAGTATACAACACAGGTGCAAACGAGGTTGCTGGTACCATTGAAGCCGAAAAGAAAAGGTACTCAAAACGGTTTGCCCATATGGCTGCATACGACAGAAAGCGGCTCAGGTCGGGACTTTTGGGCCGGGTTATGATATACCCGGTTTAATCCCTTGAAACAATGGCATAAAGACGTCCTTTTTTAACGGTTACCTCGGCCTTGTCCGAGGTAAATTCATTACTGATTCCGAGGCCTGTACCCATCACCATTTCCGCCTCCTTAAGCGGATATGCCAGCCCTTTCGTCGTAATACCCTCAACTTTCGGCGTTGCAGGTATAAGCGACAGGAAAAAGCCTTCTCTTTTCTGAAGTTCGATATGATCGGTCACCATGTGGATATAATTGTTCATGTTTATTATAACCCCTTCAACACCTACATCCGCAAGTTTGTGAAGCAGCTGGATGTTTGAAAGGGTGTGATCCAGCCTTGTACCAGTGGCACCGGTAATATAGACCCTGGTCGCACCCTTTTGCAGCGCTATGTCCAGGGCCAGTTCCATATCGGTATAGTCCTTATGCCTTGGAAACTTAATTATTTCAGTACCGGTATCATGGTAAAACTTTCTTAACGCGGGGTCAATCGAATCAAAGTCCCCTACAAGAATATGAGGCCTTATACCGGCCTGGTACAGGTACTTAGCCCCGCCGTCGGCACATATGACAAGATCTGATTTCCCGGAATATTCTTTTATGATTTCAATGGATTCAACCTTTCCATTACCTATAACAAACACATTCATGGTTCATATCTTTCCGCTAAAAGCTGAATTTTCTCTTAGCTCCGAAACAAAACGGGCTTTATCTGGGGCATTGAAAAATGCCGAGCCTGCAATTATAACATTTGCTCCCGCAGCTGTCACTTCGGCTATATTATCGGTGCTTATCCCTCCGTCTATCTGCAGAAGAACACCGGGATTGCATTTATTTATCCTTTCACGGAGGGCTTTTATTTTTCCTGTCATCCCGGGTATGTATTTCTGTCCGCCGAAGCCCGGATTTACCGTCATTATCAGTATCATATCAACGATGTCCAGTACATAATCCAGGACACTTAACGGGGTTGCCGGATTCAGCGCAACACCGGCCCTGACCCCGGCTTTACGTATAACATTCAGTGTCCGGTCCAAATGGGCGCATGCCTCTGCATGCACAGTTATCATATCAGCTCCTGCATCAATAAAAGCATCAAGGAGAAGTTCGGGCTTTTCAACCATCAAATGGACGTCAAGGAACAGGTCGGTCTGCTTTCGTATGGACTCTACTACAGGCGGGCCTATTGTAAGGTTAGGAACAAAATGCCCGTCCATAACATCTATATGTACCCAGTCTCCTCCTGCATCCTTTATTATATCCAATGCATCCTTCAACCGCGTGAAATCAGCGGACAGAATTGATGGTGCAATAATTATCCGGCTGTTATCTGTATCTGTTTTCATATTGTAATTTCAACTCCTCATACAATCTCTGGTAGCATTCATATCTTATCCTTGATATCCCGCCTGCATGGACCGAATCCTTTATTGCACAGCCGGGTTCCTTAATGTGGCTGCAGCTGTTGAATTTACACCGGCCTTCAGCCCTGTTGAACTCGGGATACATTGATGACAGTTCGCTGTATTCAATACCTTCCAGTGACATTGAGCTAAACCCGGGAGTATCTACAACGTAACCGTCATTGTCCAGGGACAGCAGCTGAACATGCCGTGTTGTATGCCGGCCTCTCTGAATCCTGCTCATATCCCCGGTCTCCATAACCCACGAATCCATTATGTTATTCAGAATAGTGGATTTACCAACACCTGACTGTCCTGCAAATACCGTACGATACCCTTTCAGCTTTTCATGAAGTTCATCATAGCCCTGTTTTCCGACCTTACTTATTGCTACAACCTGGTATCCGGTACTTTTGTAGATATCCTTTACCTCTGACAGTTCTTTATCATCTATCAAATCAATCTTGTTTATAACGATAAGCGGTGTTATGCCGTTTTTCTCGGCAGTAACAAGCAGTTTGTCCACAAGCAGAAAATCGGGTTCAGGGGATGTTTTTGCAAGCACAACGGCTATTTGATTTACATTTGCAACGGGAGGCCGTATAAAGAAATTCTGTCTCGGTTCAATTTCCTCGATCCAGCCTTCGCGCGCCGATTCATCGGTAATTGAGAAATTTACAAAATCACCGGGAAGCGGTGTTATGCCTTTTTTTCTGAAAACTCCCCTTGTTCTGCATTCATATGTTCCGCTGCCGCATTCTACGGTGTAAAATCCCCCAACGCCCTTCAGGATTAAGCCTCTTGGCAAAAATACTCCTCCATTTCACTATTGCTGAATAAGAACTTCCTCTTCATACTGAAACTCACCGTCCATATACACAATCAATGTTGTTTTTACACCGGGAGTTACGGGCACAGTAATGTGATGCGGAAAATCAGTTTTATTAAGGGTGATTCTCTGTAAGAAGATCATCTCATCCCCGGTGTCCTCTGCGGTATAGTATGCAACCACTTCCACCTTGTCCCCGAAGGTCTTTCCCGGAGGTAAATATATATTCCTGGTTACCCTGATACTGCCTGTGGGATCGATACCTGTTCCGCTTCCGTCACCTCCTGTCGGGGACTGTTCATCACCGAAATAGAGGTTTATCGCAGTCAGTTCCTTAACGGTTGTCCCGGCTTTCGGCTCCTGATCTATTATCCTGCCCTTATAGCCTTCCCGGCCTTCAGGGAATATCTTTCCAATGCTCAGGTTCTGCGTCAGGATCTTGTGCCTTGCTTCATCCATTGTATTTCCTGTTAAATCAGGCACAACAACATCCTTCAGTTCAGGACCAAGGCTCCTGTATATTATAACTTCACTTCCGACGGCTACAACTGAACCCATTTCAGGTTCGGTCCTTATTACTCTTCCTTCTGCTACTTCATCGCTGTACTCGGCAACTTCCCTCGGTTTCAGGTTCAGTTCATCCCTGAGACGGATTTCAACCTCGACATAGTCGGCGAATTTTATGTCGGTTGGAATTTCAACCTGTTTCGGGCCATTGCTGACTACAAGCTCAACCTTTGTCATCGCATCCTTTCCGGGCATAATTGAAATACCTGCCGTGGGTTTCTGCTCTATAACTATTCCCTTCGGAACGGTTTCATGGTATTCATAAACGGGTTCAATATACGGAAGGTTCTTTGCCTCCAAATCGGCTATCGCTTTTTCTATACTCATACCGATATAGCTGATTACCTCAACAGGCTGCTTTTTCGGTGCAAGGATTGCCCCGACAACGTCCCTGACAATCCGGTCGTACGCAAGCCACATTCCGCCTACTATAAGGCCTATCAGCAAAATATATACCGATGCAATCAGGATGCCTTTTTTCGTTGATTTCTTTTCGTTTGCCTTCTTTTTATTCTTTTTTCTGTTCCGGTTATTTTTACCAGCCAAATCTTCCTCCTCCAAACTCCCTATAACTTTTGTTGCATAAGGGTCTGTTTCGTATCCGTTTCTTTCAAAGGCCTCACCTTTCTTAAGGTGATCCAGCTCGGCAATCATCTGCAGCGCGCTGTCATAACGTTCGGTCTTTGATTTTTTCATTGCACGGAGAACAATTTCATCCATCGCCTCGGGTATACCGGGCGCAAACTTAGACGGCGGCTGGGGTTCTTCCTCAATATGCTTCAATGCTACAGAAACGGGATTATCGGCATCAAAGGGCACCCTGCCCGTAAGCATTTCAAACAGGGTCACCCCTACTGAATAAATATCGGATTTTTCGTCGGTATATCCTCCCCTTGCCTGCTCCGGCGACGAATAATGAACCGAACCCACGGTATCAACCTTCATTGTTATTGTTGACGTTGAAGCCGCCCTGGCTATACCAAAGTCGGTAACCTTCGGCACATTATCCGATGTCATTAATATATTCTGCGGTTTAATATCCCGGTGTATAATGCCGTGCCTGTGCGCTTTGTGAAGAGCACTCAGAACCGAAATTGCAATTTCTGCAGCTTCCTGCCACGGGAGTGCCCCGTTTTGCCTGATATATTCCTTTAAAGTTATACCGTCTATATATTCCATTACAATATAATGAATATTGCCTTCTCTTCCAACATCATAAATTGATACAATATTCGGATGGTTCAGGCTGCCTGCAGCATAAGCCTCCCTTTCAAAACGTTCCAGGAACTCTTCATCATTAACAAATTCGTCTTTTAATATTTTAACTGCTACCCATCTTTTTAATACACGGCATTTCGCCTTGTATACGTCAGCCATGCCGCCGCCGCCTATTCTCTCAACCAATTCATACCGATTATTCAGAACTTTTCCAGTCATTCCCGCACCTCAAATTCCTAATTACTCACCACTCATATTTTTACAGCAATAGCAGTAATATTATCATCTCCGCCACGTTCATTGGCTAATTCAACCATGTTTTTCAGAATTATATTCAAATCCTTTTCTTCCTTAAGCATGGACAGTAACTCATCTGCCGAAAGTTTCATAGTCAGTCCGTCCGTACAGAAAAGATATATGTCGCCGGGCATTACGTCCAGGCTGTAGAAATCAATCCGGACCTCTTTTTCGTAGCCCAAAGCCCGTGTAATCTGATTTCTTAAGGGATGAACCCTTGCTTCCTCCTGGTCAAGTATCCCTTTCTCAACCAGTTCACCGACAAAGGAATGATCCCTTGTAAGTTTTTCTATTTTCTCGTTACGGATTAGGTAGAAACAGCTGTCTCCGATATGGGCTATTGTAAGTTTCCCGTTGTCAAGCAATCCTGCGGTAAGGGTTGTACCAATACCCGAGCCTTCCAGGTTGTCCATTGCATACCTGAAAATTGACTCGTTGGCTTCGTCAATGGCTTCCTGCAGGATCTGCTCAACAGACTTTGCATCATCCCTGTTCTCGAGGTAACAGCATATGCTATTGGAAATTGATTCCACAGCCATCCTGCTTGCCACATCACCTGCCTGATGACCTCCCATACCGTCAGCAACAATATATGCCTGCGGATTACCATTCATATCAAGGACAATGTTCCAGAAATCCTCATTCTGTTCCCGGATGATCCCTTTATCGCTAATAGCCGCATATTTCACCGTTTATCCACCATCCCGTCACTTTCAACCAGCCTTTTTCTCAACTGGCCGCATGATGCAGCGATATCGCTGCCCAATTCCCTGCGGACAGTCACCGGTAATCCATATTCCTCAATTATTTTTTTAAAGTTTTCCACTTTTTCTTTATCGCTCTTCGAGTAACCCGTTCCTTCAACAATATTTACGGGGATGAGATTAACATGGCACAAAAGGCCTGCCAGTCTCTTCCCGAGCTCTTTTGCATGTTCGGTCCGGTCATTGACATTCCTGATCAGGGTATATTCAAAGGTTATCCTTCTCCCGGTCTTCTGAGTATAAATATGACACGCTGCCAGTATTTTGTCAATTGAGTATTTTCTTGCAACGGGCATAATGGTTTTCCTTATTTCATCATTCGGAGCATGCAGCGAAACTGACAGGTTAACCGGAAACTCTTCCTCGGCAAATCTCAAAATTTCGGGTACAAGTCCGCAGGTGGATACGGTCATCCTTCTGTAGCTTATGTTAAGCGTATCCGGTGAGTTCATTCTCCGTAAAAACCTGACGACGTTATCATAATTGTCAAAGGGCTCGCCTATTCCCATTAAAACTATATGGCTTACCTTCTCTGCTGTATCCTTCTGTATTTCAATGACCTGTGCAACCATTTCGCCTATCGACAGGTTCCTGTCGATTCCGAGTTTCGACGATGCACAGAAACTGCATCCCATACGGCATCCCACCTGGGTTGACAGGCAAACGCTGTTGCTTTCAATAACCTTTCCGTCATTCAGCGCAAAAAGGTATTTCCTTGTTCCGTCCTTTTCGGATACAAGTTTGCTTGCTACACTGACTCCTCCGATATAAAAGCGGGCTTTCAGCTTATCGCGGAAAGTCTTCGGCAGGTTTGTCATTTCGTCAAAACTTGCAACTCCCTGGTAAATCCACTGCCAGACCTGCTTTGCCCTGTAGCCGGGCTCGCCAAGCGCCGTAACTTCATTTTTCAATTCATCAAGTTCCAAATCAAAAATATTTATTTCTGAACAGGCCATAATCCCTTCCCTGCAGGCATGAAGAAAAGCAATCAGCTTATTCTTCTCATCCTTGCGATGAAAAACCCGTCGGTTCCGTCAATATGAGGGTATAACCTAAGTATACCCTCTTCAGTTCCTTCCTTTTCATTTAATGTCCCGGGCAAACGCCCTTTCAGTGATTCACGGGCAAAATTCCCGTTCTCAGATAAAAAACCCGCAATAATCTGTTCATTTTCTCTTTCATCGAGCGAACAGGTACTATATACCAGTACACCGCCGGGTTTTACATACATACTCGAATTATACAATATTTTTTTCTGAATCTCAACCAAACTACTAAAATCTTCCTTTTTTCTTTTCCACTTTATATCGGGCTTTCTCCTGATAATTCCGGTACCCGAGCACGGGGCATCAACCAGTACCCGGTCATACATACCCTTTGCTTCTTCCAGTGGCCGGAGGGCATCTCTTTGGGATGCTTCTATTATTTCAACGCCGAGCCTTCTTGCATTTTCACCGATCAGCCCGATTTTATGCTCATGTATGTCCCATGCATCAATATGCCCCTTGTTTTTCATTACCTGGCCTATATGCGTGGTTTTGCCGCCCGGGGCGGCGCATACATCCAGTATTCTTTCACCCGGTGCGGGATCCAGTACTTTCACGGCAAGCATTGAACTCTCATCCTGGACAGTCATTTTTCCCTCAATAAAAGCATCCAGCCCGGAAATATCCGATACATTCCGAAGGTACAGCGCTTCATCCAAAAAACGGCCGGGTACTGCTTCAATACCGTTTTGGCCTAACTCGTCAACAAGGGCTTCCCTTGTTGTCTTCAGCGTATTGATGCGGACCGAAAAATCCGGGCGCTCAAGCAGCGATTCCAAAAGAGTCCCGGCAAATTCTTCACCAAAAGCCGTAATCCATTCCCCGGCAAGGTATTCCGGGAAGGAGTATTTTATTGAAAACCTCTCGGCGGTGCTTTGAGCATCAATATCCTGAAAATCAATACCGTCCCTGTTCCGGGCGATGTTCCTGAGCACTGCATTCACAAAACCCTTCGATTGCTTAGCGTACCTCCCTGCAAGTTCAACCGACGTATTACAGGCCGCAGATGGCGGAACCCTGTCCAGGAACAGGATCTGGTATGCACCAAGCCTCAGGATCTGCAGCACCCAATTGGACAGTTTTTTCAGTTTAACCTTTGAAAACCGGGATATTACCCAGTCCAACGTAAGTTTTCTTGTAACGGTGCCGTAAACCAGCTCAGTTACGAAGGCCCTGTCCCTCGGTTCAAGCTGCCTGTCACGCAGGAGCTTTTTCAGAACAAGGTTTGAATATGCGTCTTTTACTTCGGTTTCATATAAAGCTTTGAGCGCTGTTTCCCTTGCTTTATCCATTTTCCCCACTCTTTAGATGTTAATATGTTTATAAAGGTTCCACGAAATGGAACTTTATTATGATTATTCCCGTTATTCTGCCAGTACATCACGAAAAACCCTTAAAAAATTGCCGCCCGCAATTTTTTCAATCGTTCTGTCCGGATAGTTTAACCTGGCAAGTTCATTAAAAATAACGTACAAATCCTCAACACCGCTGATTTTTTCAGGCAATCTTTCCATCCCGTCAAAATCCGCGCCTATACCAACGGTGTCTTCACCGGCTGTCGCGCATATATGTTCAATGTGGCGTATCACCGACACAATATCTGCCTTTGAGCTGTTATTTATAAACTCGGTATAGAGGTTTATGCCCACCACACCGCCGGTCCTCTTTATCTCCGTTATCTGCCAGTCGTACAGGTTCCGCGGGTGGTCGCAAATATTCCTGGCATTCGAATGGGATGCTATTACAGGTTTTGTGCTTATGCTGATACAATCCTCAAAGGTTTTCACATCTGCATGGGAAATATCCACTATCATCCCTTTTTCCTGCATTAGTTTCACGATTCTCCTGCCGAAGGCAGTAAGGCCGCCGTTATACTGTGTTTCGGCTCCGTCCCCGAGTTCGTTTGCATAGTTCCATGTAAGGGTGATTATCCGTACCCCTGCATCAAAAAAAGCATGCAGGTTTTCTTCCCTTCCTTCAAGGGCTTCACCGCCTTCAACGGCTAATATGCCGCAGACTTTCCTGTTTCTAAGTCCATCTTCAATATCATTATATGTTCTGCATATCCTGAAGCAGGAACTGCGGCCTTCAATCCCTGCAGCTTCCTGTATATATCTCATTGCATTGTTAAAAGTCGGCTTTCCTCTGCCGGGATCCTGGAACACGGCAAGAACCTGGACAAATCCGTCATAATTCAGTGCCCGTTCTATATCCCAGTGCAATGTATTGTTTTCAAGGCTTCTATTGCTGTTAACCGCCCTTGTAAGCGAATCACAATGGGCATCAACCACTGTCACCCGTTCGTCCTCCTCACCCTGTTCCCCTGTCAAAAGGCTTCCTCTATATGATTTATGTCTATAAGTTTTCCATCCCTTGTCATAATAATTTCAATAACATCAAATTGGACTTCGGTGTCGCCTGCACCGTATTCATTCAGAAAACATGAAGCAACCTTAGCTATTGTTCTCTGCTTCCTGTATGACACCGCCTCTGCGGGAGTACCGTAAGAATCTCCTGTCCTGGACTTGACTTCTATAAAATAAAGCCTCTTGTTTTTTGAGGCGATCAGATCTATTTCTCCCAGCCTTCCCGCCCTGTAGTTCCGACGCAGAATCCTGTAACCTCTTTCGGCCAGGTATTCAACGGCATATGCTTCGCCTATTGCTCCCAATTTCCTGGTATTCATAGAAATCCCTTTTAATAATCAGTTTATCTTTTGAATTTTCTGCCGGCTTTCTCATCCACGCGGCTTACAAAGGCAAGTATTTCGGCAACCACTTCATAAAGCTCCACGGGAATCTCGGAACCCGTATCAAGCACCGAAAGTTCCGATGCAAGGTCCGAATCCTCTACAACGGGTATCTTCTCCTCCCGTGCTTTTTCAATTATTTTTTCTGCAATAACGCCTTTTCCCGACGCGACTACTTTCGGCGCCCTGTCCCTGTCCGGTGAATAGGATAAGGCAGCGGCTTTCTTTATTTTCTTTTCCTTCATAACATCAAACCCTGATATCTATTTTTGTTTTGCCTTTGTCCAGCTGCAGCAAGGCCTTCCTTTCAGCATTGAAAACGTTGATATTGTCATCCTTCAGTTCAAAGCCCAAGTCAAAAAGGGTATATCCTTTTTCCTTCAAAGCCTCATACAAGGACCTGTATTCATCAGTAAACAGGGGTTTATGATTTTCATCCCCGGCAAAAACCTTTACCATTACGTTTTTATTCCTGACATGGACAAATATATCCAAATCACCGATATTATCGGTTGACAGAGACAGGAAAAACGTAAAGTCCCTGGAATCAATCTTTCCTTTCCGGCCTGTCCGCCTCATTATGTATAATTCACCGTTTTTCTGATTATCCCTGTAAATAAACGGTATCTGCACGAACAGCACGAAACCTTTCAGGTCGGTGAAAAAACGTATTGCCGTATCAAGCCTGTCCACCCTTGACAGGATTTCCTCCCTGTTGCTTAACGTTGAATTCGTAACAAACTTTCTCAACCCCGAAAGCTCTTTTTTCAAATCGCTTAACCATTGATCGGCCTTGGGCAGGGCTATTTCTGCCCGTTTTACGGGTTTTTGAATGAGCAGGTTCTTCTGTTGTCCTCCTTCGGAAGCAGGTCTTTCGCCAGCAGCCGGATGTTCATTATCCGGTACAGTTTCCCGGGACTGCGCCTGTTTTTCATCGACGGGCTCGGGCATAATCAGGGAATCGGAAAATACAGTCCTTATTCTTTCAGCAAGTCCTGAAAGAATGTCATCGCCGGATGAATCCATAAGACTTAGCAGATTGCTTAATTCTTCCGTAAACCGAAACTGCCCTTTATCCAGTGCTGTTACAAGCTCATGGAACCGTTCCCCGTCTTCCATCCCGTTAAGCACCATAAATACCGCAGGCCTGGGTTCTTCAATATGTGATTCCTTCATTATATCCAGGACTTTTTGGAATAATTCCTTTTCGGGCTCTTTCCCCATATCCAGGATCGCGCTGACAATATCGGAATGGAGTTTATTGACCGGCAGGTTCATTGATTTCAAAATATCGGCGGGATTTCTCATAACCCCGGAATTCACTGCAGTTTTGGGATTTCCTGCGGCTGCAGGATCCTTTATATTTTCAATGCCGCTGTCGTTTTGCGCAGGGCTGCGTTCTGTTTCCTGCACAATAAGCTTTCCCTGCTGCCTGTCGATAACCTTGAGTTTCAGTATGTCTCCCGGGTTATACGTTACATCAGCCTTTACCTGCGCAGTTATTTCTCTTCCGTCAAAAAGCTGCATCAGCAGGAAATCACCGTCAACGGATATAATCCGCCCGGTAAACACCTCGCCTTCAAGCGGCATATTTGCACTCTGCGCCTGCAGATACTGCAGTATTACCTGGGATACAGAATCAGGAATCCTCAATATTAATCATCCCACCAATCCGTGCGTAAAGCTTTTTCTATGTATCGGGCATAAACCGTATTTCCGTATAGCTTCCATATGTTCCCGTGTTCCGTACCCTTTATGCCTGTCGAATCCGTACTGAGGATATTGCCTGTGGGCTTCTTCCATCCACCTGTCCCTTGTAACTTTTGCAATTACTGAAGCAGCCGCAACAGAAACGCTCAGGCTGTCGCCCTTGTCAACAGGATACTGTTCAATGGGCAGCGGAAGTTTCAGGGAATCTATGATTAAATAATCAGGCTTCCTTTTAAGGTCTGAAACGGCTTGGATCATTGCTTTTTTTGTTGCGTTGAGAATATTGATTTGATCTATCTCTTCGGGCATGATTATGCCTATGCCGTAGTCAACCGCTTCTTTTACTATTATATCAAAAAGCTTTTCCCTCAGTGTTCCGGTAAGTTTTTTTGAATCATTAAGATGCTCTATAAAGCAATCATCGGGAAGAACCACGCACGCTGCAACAACAGGGCCTGCAAGCGGGCCTCTTCCCGCTTCGTCTATGCCTCCTATATGTACAAAACCCCTTCCCCGTGCCTGAACCTCGAACACAGACATCCGCTTCAGTCTTTCCTTTTCTTCCCTGAGCCTTATAAGCCTTTTTGAAAAGGTATCGGCAAGTTTTGCAACAGATATGCCATAATCGGGCATAATATCACACAGCCAGGATACTGCTTCTTCAAGCGGCATTTCTTCAGCTTTTTGCCTGATTTCCGCCACTGTCATCCTTCTTGTCATCAAAATCACTCTCTTCCGGGCTCTCCAGCGTAATTCTGCCTATTTTTGCTGCCCTGAATTCATCAAGAATTATACTGCTGATTCTATAATAATCAACTTCGCTTCCCGACACAAGACATCCTCTTTTCCTTCCGGCCTCTTCCAGGAGTATATGCCCGGGAATTCCTTCTGCTTCGCTGAGTTTATACCTGTTCCGAAGCTGTTCGGGATACAGTCGTGAAAGCACTTCCAACAGCTTTGACGCCAGCGTCGCAATATCCATTATTTCATCGCGTATTGCGCCTGTGAACGCAAGGTTCATTCCTGTTTGCGGATCGTCAAACTTCGGCCACAGTATTCCCGGGGTATCCAAGAGCTGGATTTCAGGGTTTATCCTTACCCACTGCTTGTTCCTTGTTACACCGGGTCTGTCGCCGGTTACTGCTGTCGCCCTGCCTGCTATCCTGTTTATAAGCGCTGATTTACCCACGTTTGGAATACCCACTATCATGGTCTTGATTGGCCTGGATATTCTTCCTCGTTCAGCCGCTTTTTTAAGCACGGGCTCCATTATTTTCTTCAACCGGGCAACAAGATTGGGTATCCCCTCACCGGTTAACGCATTTATGCATATTGCATCAATGCCGTCCTGCCTGAACCTGTCAATCCACATACCGTTTTTTTCAGGATCAGCAAGATCGCTTTTGTTCAGCGCTATTATCCTTTGCTTGTTTTTTACCAGCCTGTCAATCTCCGGGTTTTGGCTGCTCCTTGGTATCCGTGCGTCTAAGAGCTCTATTACCACATCAATCAGTTTCAGGTTTTCAGACAGCATTCGCCTGGTCTTTGCCATATGCCCGGGAAACCATTGAATATTCATTAATAACTCTCCATTACCAGGTAATAATTATATGTGCAAAAATGCCGGATATTAAGAAAGAGGACAATTTGTCCTCTTTTTTAAGATTGTTATTTTTTTGCGCCGATGTCTTCTTTGATTCTTGCAGCCTTACCAACTCTGTCGCGCAGATAATAGAGCTTGGCCCTTCTAACCTTTCCTCGTCTGACAATTTCAATATTGTCAACTTTCGGAGAATGAATCGGGAATACTCTTTCAACACCAATTCCAAAGGATACCCTTCTGACCACAATGGCACGACGGATACCGCTGCCATGGATCCCGATAATGAAGCCTTCAAAGGTCTGAAGTCTTTCACGGGTACCTTCCTTAACCTTAACGGCTACCTTCACGTAATCTCCTACTCTTAAATCGGGAAGGTTTTGTTTCATGCTTTCCTTTTCCAGTTCACGAATAATATCCATATCAAAACCTCCAAATCATGGACGTTCTTGCCGGGATAAAAAAACCGTCCGACAGAGGACCGCCCGTATTCACGATTAAACATTATAACACAGGAATCCGATTGTGTAAATACCGTTTTTTTGCCTATGGCGTTTTACATTCTAGAGAAGTCAAACATATGTGACACAACCTCTGAAAAATTTTCTCTGAACAATGCTGTAACTGCCCTTAAACTGAAAGGGCGCAGTGCAAATCCATCATTAAAGGATTACACTGCGCCCGTTGTTTCCGAAAACATATTGATTATGCTTCTTACGGGTTGAGCTAAGAACTTCCTGCCTGTTTTACGGCCAGGGCCTTATACCGAACGCAAGCGCGGGGTCAAAACTCCTACCTGATACGGATATCTGCGTCCACGGGTACAATCTGGATCCAGGTCTGTCCAGGATTTATGGTTATCTCATTGTTATTCTCATCAAGGTACTTGGTTTTGGATGTGCGGAATGTTTTGACCCAGGTAATGTCCTGTTTTACGCCATTGCTTATATAATATCCCTTTCCGCTGCCCGTTGTATACAATTGCTGCCTTCCGTACTTATCTCCTTCTATCGTCTTGTTCTGAACAAACAGGATTATTATATTCTTTGCGCGGATAACCTCATTTGTATTCCTGTCAATCTGAAATTCTCCAAGACGGGTTCTTTTATAGTTCTGCTGTTCCTCGTCATAATAATACCCGCAGGTACTGTATAAACTGTATTTTATGAATATCTCCCTTGCGCTTTCCCCGTTTTCATAGGTCACATCTTCGGTGTTATAGGAAAACGGGAGTGTTTGCTCGGTTGTCAGGGAATACTCGGTTTTCTCAAGGAACTTTGTTATTCTTTCACGATTGGTATATGAATCGTGGTAGTTGGATTTGTCATTGGTCAGATCCCAAAAGACACCGTATGTTTCGGGCATAACCCCGTCTATATTGTCTATATTGTAAAACGCCAGATCCCGGTAGGCATAATCGCTCCATCCGATATGGGTATAAATTGCATCATATTCCATCGCGTAATCAAGGAAATAGTGCCTTGAGCTTCTGACCGGCCCGATGTAATCGGGCAGATTATCCCAGAACAATGCCATATACCTTGTATCACCATATTCCACAAGGGCTTCATAAACTACCTGTGCCAGCCCCAGCCCGCCCTGCGGGAGAACCTCTTTTCCTTCATTGTCGATCATCACAGCAATAGGCCTTGTCCCTTCCACTGGAAAGTTAAAATCTGTTGCTTTTTTCACAGGAGTAGGCGAAGGGGTAATGTCCTCCGTATTCTCATCGCTGCCGGGATCGGCATCTTCATCTCCGGGTTCTGTGTCTTCGGTGCCGGTGGGTGTCGGTTCGGGTGAAATATCAGGATCCGATATCGCTGTATCCGCCTCTTTGCTGCGTTTTACCGACTGGGCAATAAAAAAGGTGGCTGTTGCACTTACGATGAATAACAAGGCAATGACAAGAATTATCACACCTCTTTTATTCAATTTAATCTTGAATTTCTTCATAATAAACCCCCATAAAAATTAAAGGATGATAAAAGCTATTATTTTTTACTCTAACATCCATTATATCGTATGAAATACGAAGGTCAACATTATAGTACAAAGTCGGCCGCCAGCAGCCTTCCGACAGCCGGGCAGTCTGTTCCGGAGCTAATGATAATACAATGGGAACAGGAAAACAAAAAAAATTACATTTCACAAACTGAAAAACGTTAAGGCAGGGCTTCGCAAAAAAGGAGCTGTCCCAAATCAGTTTTGAGACAGCCCCTTTTAAAGCTCTTTTTTCTTACTCCTCTTCAAAGGCTGCTTTTTTGAATGCATCAAAGACCCTCTGCTGAACTTCTTCGTCTTCTTCGGCAATCAGGTAATACTCGTCTTCATCTTCATCGTATTCCAGCCTCATAATAACGATTTCGGCTTCATCCTCTTCGTCATCATCAAGTGTCTGCATTACTGCGTATTCCTGTTCATCAACCTTAACAGTTGCCAGAAACTCAACTTCTAAAGTTTCCCCGTTTTCACCTGTTAATTCGATGACATTGTCCATTTCATCGCAATCATGCTGGTGACCGCATTCGTTGCACTTGTTATCGGGCATAAAATAACCTCCTTTTTTTACCGGCATTCCAGCCGGTGGTGTTTCCCCGCAAAGGCAGGGTTTTCAAGAATTTTTCCGGGCATCCATATAACTTTGAAGTATAATGGAAGCCGCCATCTGATCAATTTTTCCTTTGTGCTTTCTGCTGTTGATTCCCATTTCAATCAAAGCCTGCCTTGATTGTGCAGTGGAAAGTCTTTCATCCCACGGGATTACGCTTACACCGGGTATATGGTTTTTCAGTTTCTCGATGAAAACCTGGGTCCTTCGGCCCCGTTCACCAACGGTACCGTTCATGTTGCCGGGAAATCCTACAACAATTGCATTGCAGCCATAATACCCGACAAGCTCCTTAATCCTGTCAAGGGGTTTTTTCCATTCCTTGTTCCAATGGATGGTTTCAAGCGCCTGGGCAGTAATCCCTAAAGGATCACTTACCGCAACACCGATCCTTGCTTCACCAAAGTCTATACCCAGTATTCGCATAAACCCTCCCATATATACAACGAATGCTTCCCACCTTATCGTTTAATGATATATCAGCTCCGGTTACTTGTCAATCTGAATCATGCTTTCTTCCCAGATATCCGGTGCTTCAAAGCCCATAAGGTTAACAACCGTTGCCGCAATATTGGCAAGCCCGAAATTTCCTTCTTTCAGTGCATACCTGCTGCCATTGAAATTATCGTAAAGTATAAACGGTACCTTGCTGAGTGTATGGCTTGTTTTTGCCTTAATCACACCGTTTTCGTCCGGTTTCGGTTTTCCGTTCTTGTCAAGCTCGTACATCTCGTCAGCATTACCGTGGTCGGCAGTGATAATTGACATTCCGCCCAGTTCGTCCACGCAGTTCAGAATCCTCTTAAGGCATAAGTCAACGGTTTCAACGGCAATCAATGCTGCCTGGTATATTCCCGTATGCCCCACCATATCGCCGTTCGGGAAATTAACCCTGGCGAAACGGTACTTCCCTGTACGCAATTCTTCTATGAACCTGTCAGTAATCTCGGCAGCCTTCATCCACGGGCGCTGTTCAAACGGCACAATATCCGAAGGAATCTCGATATAGGTTTCAAGATTGTCATCGAATTTTCCGCTCCTGTTACCGTTCCAGAAATAAGTCACATGTCCGTATTTCTGGGTTTCTGAAACAGCAAGCTGCGTAACACCCGATTTGCACAGGTATTCGCCTATCGTATTCCTGATTTCCGGCGGCGGAACCAGGTATCTTTTCGGAATATGAAGGTCTCCGTCATATTCGAGCATTCCTGCATATGCAACCTTCGGATACCTCTTCCTGTCGAACTTTGAGAAATCCTGTTCTTCAAAGGCACGGCTTATTTCTATCGCCCTGTCGCCGCGGAAATTGAAGAAAACAACACTGTCGTTGTCGTTTATTGTACCTACAGGTTCTCCGTTTTCAGCAATTACGAACGGGGGAAGATCCTGATCTATGGCATGGGTTTCGGCGCGAAGGGTTTTTATTGCTTCCCTTGCTGATGAAAACAGCCTGCCTTCACCAAGCACATGGGTTTTCCAGCCCAGTTCGACCATTCCCCAGTTGGCTTCGTACCTGTCCATGGTAATTTTCATACGGCCGCCGCCGCTGGCAATCTTTACGTCAAAGTCCTCAAACCTTGTTTCCGAAAGGAATGCTTCAAACGGATCAACATATTCCAGCGCAGAAGTCTCACCGACATCTCTTCCATCCAGAAGAATATGCACGCGAACCCTCTTTATTCCTTCCTTCTTTGCCTGCACTATCAAGGCTTTCAGATGGTCGATGTGTGAATGTACATTCCCGTCGCTGAAAAGGCCAATGAAATGCAGAGTAGAATTGTGTTTCAGCACATTTTCCGAAATTTCGCGCCAGGCTTTGCCTTCATATAATTTACCCGTTGCTATGGCTTCATTAACAAGTTTTGCACCCTGGCTGTATATTTGTCCCGCGCCTATGGCATTATGCCCAACCTCCGAATTGCCCATGTCGTCATCACTGGGTAATCCTACTGCTGTACCATGGGCCTTAATCAATGTATTCGGATATTTCCTGAACAGCATGTCAAGGGTAGGCGTATATGCGTGGTAAACAGCATTTCCTTCGGTTTTTTCAGACATGCCGATCCCATCCATAACCACTACAACAACAGGACCTTTATAGCCATTGAAATTATTAAGTTTTTTCAGCATATTTCAACCCCCAGGTTCTTCAGTTTTTATGAAAAAGCCCTCCGGTTCGTCCGGAGGGCCGGAAATCTTTATTCTTATGCCTTGTTATAATTGACTATTGAAACATATTCATCAAGTTTCAGGCTGGCTCCCCCTATCAGACCACCGTCAATGTCAGGCATGTCAAAGAGCTCTTTTGCATTGGAAGCCTTAACGCTTCCGCCGTATAGGATACGGATATTATCAGCGGTTTCCTCGTCATACAGCTCTTTCACAAGTTCACGTATTACAAGGCATGCTTCTTCAGCCTGCTGTGCCGTTGCGGTTTTTCCTGTGCCGATAGCCCAGATAGGTTCATAAGCAATAACAATCTTAGAAACCTGTTCCCTTGCAAGTCCAAGCAGGGCTATTTTAACCTGGTAGCGGATATGCTCTTTTGTAACACCCTGCTCTCTTTGGGTAAGGCTTTCACCGCAGCATATAATCGGGATCATGCCTGCGTTCAGTATGGCGTGGGCCTTTTTATTGACAGACTCGTCTGTTTCGGCAAAATACTCCCTGCGTTCCGAGTGGCCAATAATTACATACTGGACGCCCAGTTCCTTAAGCATGCTGCAGGATACTTCCCCTGTATACGCCCCGCTTTCCTCATAGTGTACATTCTGGGCTGCAACCTTTATATTCGTACCATTGCAGGCTTCAACAACTGCAGGTATATCCACGAAGGGAGCGCCTACAACTACTTCGGTTTCTGCATCCTTAACCTTATCCTTCAGGTTCCTGATGAATTCTGCCGCCTCTTTGGGCGTTTTATTCATCTTCCAGTTACCCGCAGCCATTTTCACTCTTTTTTTTTTGTCCATCAGGCATGCTATACCAGGCAGTTCTTTTCCTTCAAGGAATTCAAGGGAAGCACCGCCGCCGGTGGATATATGCGTAATCTTGTCAGCAAAACCAAGCTGCTCGATCGCTGCTGCCGAATCTCCGCCTCCTACGATTGATATCGCGCCGGATTCAGCAACTGCTTCGGCAATTTTCTTTGTTCCCTTTGCAAACTTCGGGAATTCGAATACACCCATCGGCCCGTTCCAGACAACGGTTCTTGCTTTCTTTATCTCATCACTGAACAGCTTTATGGTTGCTTCGCCTATATCCAGACCCATCCATCCGTCGGGTATTCCATCTGAGGATACTTCCATATCCTCGGTATCCGCACTGAACTCTTTACCGACAACATTGCATATCGGAAGCAGCAGCTTAACTCCCTTCTTATCGGCCTTTTCCATGAGCTCCCTGGCAAGATCCAGCTTATCGTCTTCGCAGATTGAATTACCTATTTTACAGCCCTTAGCCTTCAGGAAAGTGTATGCCATTCCGCCGCCGATAATAAGAGAATCAACCTTGTCAAGCAGGTTTTCGATTACAGTAATCTTGTCTGAAACCTTTGCTCCTCCAAGAATTGCAACAAACGGTCTTTCGGGATTGGACAAAGCCTTGCCCATTATATCTATTTCCTTCTTGATTAAGTACCCGGATACGGCGGGCAGGTAGTCAGCAAGTCCTGCTGTGGACGCATGTGCACGGTGAGCTGTTCCGAAAGCATCGTTTACAAAAATTTCAGCCATTGATGCCAGTTCTTTTGCGAAACCGGGATCATTCTTTGTTTCTTCCTTATGGAAACGGACATTTTCAAGCAACAGAACCTGGCCTTCCTTCAGTTCATTGGCTTTTGCCTTTGCGTCTTCTCCAATAACATCCTTTGCAAGTATAACTTCCTGTCCCAAAAGTTCGCTGAGCCTGATTGCAGCTGGTTTCATGCTGTATTTCGGTTCAAAACCCTCTTTAGGACGGCCGAGGTGTGATACAAGGATTGTTTTTGCGCCGTGTTCAATCAGGTATTTGATTGTAGGAAGTGCAGCAACTATACGTTTATCGTCCGTGATATGTCCTTCGCTGTCAAGGGGCACATTAAAATCAACCCTTACAATAACTCTTTTGCCCCTGACATCAATATCCTCTATGCTCATTTTATTGTACATGCCCATAGTTCTCCATCTCCTTTGCTAACAAAATTGGTTCAGTCGCGAATATTTCCCTGAATACTTATTATCTGTCACCTGTCATTAATTTAAACAGGCATCCTTATCAAGGATGCCTGGAATAAGAGATAAGCGGCTTTATTCAGCGTCAACCTTTGCCATATGGGCAACAAGGTCAACTACCTTGTTCGAATAACCCCATTCATTGTCATACCATGAAACTACTTTTACAAAGTTGTCATTCAGGGAAATCCCTGCCTTGGCATCGAAAATTGAAGTTCTTGAATCACCGATGAAGTCGGATGATACAACATCATCTTCGGTGTATCCGAGGATACCCTTCAGTTCGTTTTCAGAAGCATCTTTCATAGCCTTGCAGATTTCTTCATAAGTAGCAGGCTTTTCAAGACGGCATGTCAGGTCAACAACAGATACGTCTGCAACAGGTACGCGGAAAGCCATACCTGTGAGTTTTCCATTCAGTTCGGGAATAACCTTGCCAACTGCCTTTGCAGCACCGGTGGATGACGGAATAATATTGAAGCTTGCTGCCCTTCCGCCTCTCCAGTCTTTCTTCGAAGGACCGTCAACTGTCTTCTGTGTAGCGGTTATAGCATGAACGGTTGTCATTAATCCTTCAATAATGCCGAACTTGTCATTCAGAACCTTGGCAATCGGTGCAAGACAGTTTGTTGTACATGAAGCATTGGAAACAACATTCATATCTTTTGTATATTTATCATTGTTTACACCCATAACAAACATCGGTGCGTCCTTGGACGGAGCTGTAATAACAACCTTCTTCGCGCCGCCCTTGAAATGTGCGGAAGCCTTGTCGACTGTGGTGAATACACCGGTAGCTTCAACGATATATTCTGCTCCGCAGCCCTTCCAGTCGATGTCTTCAGGATTCATCTCTGCAAAAACAGCGATTTCCTTGCCGTCTACAACCAGTTTTCCATCCTTTTCGCCAATTTCGCCCTTGTAATGACCATGCACTGTATCATACTTGAGCATGTACTGCATGTAAGCCAAATCAATAAACGGATCGTTTATTCCTACTACTTCTACGTCTGTTCTCTGCATAGCTGCTCTGAATACCAGGCGGCCGATTCTACCGAAACCATTAATACCAATTTTAATTGCCATATTGATCTCCTCCTGAACAATATATAATATATATAGTTTTGACCGTTTGGGTCCATCGTTAACAAAATAACAATCAATAAATAATTCTATATTACTTTTTCCCAATTTTCAAGTATAATCAGGTAAAAAATTGACAGTATACCGGCAAATCCATTCAGCATTTTTCACAACTGCGCTGCCTGCAGCTTTCATACATAAGTATCGAAGCCGCCACTGCAGCATTAAACGATTCAGCACCCCCGGGCATCGGGATCTTTACGAACTCTGAAGACTTCTTATGAAAACAATCCGAAATGCCGCTTCCCTCATTGCCTATCACTATAAAAAAGTTACCCGTCAAATCTACGTTGTAACACGATTTTGCGTTTTCAGGCCTTGATGATATTACCTGGATTGCTCTTTCTTCACAGAAGGCAAAAATATCTTCAGGTTTTATATTTTCCAGTACCGGTATGTAAAAAATCGAACCCATTGTTGAGCGCAATACCTTACCGTTAAAAAGGTCAACTGTTCCTTCGGTTGCAATAACGGCATCAAAGCCCAGTGCATGGGCCGATCTTATCATTGTTCCCGCATTCCCGGGATCCTGTACCGAGTCTAAAATCAAACCCCTGAACCCGTTTTTATATATGTTTTCAAATCCGTACCCAGGGGCCCGGACAACGGCGAGTACACCCTGCGGCGAATCTGTTTCGGCAATCTGCAGAAAAAGTTCATGGGGTATTTCATACAGCTTTGTTTCCTTGCCTAACCTGTCCAATAGATGGTTTTTATACTCAGTCCCGGTATTGGTCGAGAAGAAAACCTGCTCTATTACCGCACCGGCTTTTACAGCCTCGTGGATAAACCTGTACCCTTCAATAATAAACATGTGCAGTTTTCTGCGGTACTTTTTATCCTTAAGTGAAATAACCTCTTTGATTGTTTTGTTCTGGCGGCTCTGAATAAACTGCATGTCAACCTCTTATTTCAACCTGTACAGTTAATGTCAAGCATATATCCGGTATTATGCGCGTTAGGCCTTGGGATAGCCCCATTCCTTGAATGTGAAATCATACCGTTTGGATATTTTCTGCATTATACCGGGATCAATCTTATACCGGTTGGGCTTGTAGCCTTTTTGAGATTCAATATATTTCTCAATACGCGGTTTGGCTTTCTCAAACCCTTCAAAACCAAGTTTTTTGTATATCATTTCAATATTGCCCAGGGGATCCTTTACAACATCCTCGTAGCGCACTTCCACAAGGTTTCCTTCAGGTATCAGATGCTTTTCCTGGAAAAATTTCCTGTACATATTAACATAAATGTCCTGCTGAACTTCATCGGCTTCCTCGTCCGGAATGGGCTTCTGCAGTTCAAACACGGGAAAGAATTTTTCGTACAGCCTTTTCGTTGACACATAAACCTTGTACGGATTCCTGTATATGTGGATAAACTTGGCATTCGGGAACAGTTCCAGGAGATGCTTCACCCTGCTTGTATTTGTCGGGCTCTTCAGAAGCAGCCTTTTCCCTTTTAACTGGTAGGTCACCTTTTTTAATATGAAAAGGTATTTTTCCTTCCATTCCTTTATCTCTTCGTCGGACATATCCTTAAAATACATACTTCTGGTATTTCAGATGATTCCTTGGAAAGAAGCACAAATGGTAATTTGAAATGGTGGACATATTGGCTATGGCAAACTCCTCTTCCTGAGAAGAGACGGTATCAAGGGGGACATTGTCCATATGCCTGTTCTTTGGAAGTATCCTGCCTAATAGCCATTCAAGGGCTTTATAGCAACTGAGAAACATGTTCGGGCAAAAACAGTGGATAGCGTTTGTCACCCCGAACTGTTCGTCCTGGGACAGCATATTGACAAGATAGGTTGTTCCGCTGCGCCAATGCCCCAAAACGAAAACAGGATCCAAATCTATCTTTGTCTTTTTGACCTTTATGTCAAAAACAATTTTTTCAATAAGGCGAACAGGAGTGAGCAGAATTATAACAACAGTAATGTATATGAACTTGGGAAGACTCTTCCAGTAAATCGGTTTATCCCTGTTCTGCCAGAGTAACTTCACCCAGTTGCTTAATGTACATCCAAGCAGGAACTGGATGGACAAAGCCCTTATGTATCCCATAATATTGCTCTCCTTTGCAATCTGTTTTGATCTCTGCCCGTAATTTCAATTTTCTGTCTGAAAGCAGCCATATATATTAATATTACCAGATTAATCAATCTCCATCAATAAAAGTTCAATTGCAAGCCTGCCGTCTATCCGGCCTGTCTTTACGGCAAAATCGATGTCGGTGCACCTGGCTGCCAGGCGTTTCAAATCTTCCGCGGAGAAATTGGAGGCCTGTTTCATTGTCTTGTCGATAAAATATGGCATAATACCAAGTATCTTTGCCATGTCCTCCTTCGGAACCTTCCTTTCCTTCAGCTTCTTCGCCTTCAGCAGGGTAAAAAACTGCCTTCCGATCATTGCCATGATTAAAGGAACGGGCTCCTTAAGTTCTGTCAGTTCATCCATAATCCGAATCGCATCGGACATTTTCCGCTGCGACATCGCATCAATAAGGTCAAAAACCCTTGTCTTTGCGCTTCTTGTAACGATATCCGAAATAATGCCCCGGGTTACCTCGGTTTTCTCACCCATGTAACAGGCAATCTTTTCTATCTCCAGCCGCATGAAAGTCATGTCGGGTTCAAGAAGGCCCACTAAAAATGCGGCATCGCTTTCACTGATTTTCTTGTTATACGACGCAAACACCTTAATTACCCACCTGGTCAGGGCATCGGCTTTCTGCCTGTCACATTCAACGAGCAGGCCGTTGTTTTTCAGCGCCTTGTAGAGGGAAGTTCTCTTGTCAGGCCGGCCCTGGATGAAAATCAGGCATATATAACCGGGAAGGGATCTGAAAAACTCATCGTAATACTGCTGCTTCTCCCCGCTTTTGAAAAGATCGCTCTCCCTTACAACAACCACCCGTCTTTCCGAAAAGGCAGGATACATCGATACCGCATCCTCAACCTGCCTGAAGGTCACCTTTTCTTCAAAGACATTATAGTTCAGCGCTTTTACGTTCTCCGGCAGCAGCGTATTAACTATTTCATTGACATAATGCCTCACGAGGTACTGCTCTTCGCCGGTAAAAAAGTACAGTTTACCTATGTTTTTTTCTTTAAGTTGTTTATTCAGGATTTTCATACTCATGGTTTGTACCTTCAATGTTTTGCATAATGCACGGAGTAATACTCAGCCGCGCCTGCTATGGTTTATTATATCAGAATTATTATCAGAATCGTACATGCTGTTTATGCATTCGTTCCACGAAGTACTGTCCGCAGGGCATATGTTAACTGAGCCTGTCCAGTATTCGGTTCTTCGCATTATATGCCGTCAAAGCGCTTTATTTCTGCAAATCATCCAGGTTAAGCGTTATTGATCCCATTTCGGAAAAAGGGTATAACACAGGTCCTTAACCCATGTTTTCAGCCGGTACTCGTTGCCGTCGCTCGTAACAATAACCGCGCCGCTTTCTTCTGTTGTAAAAATTTTGGTTCCAGCCTGAAGCAGGCGTTCTGTAACTTCATCGGACGGATGCCCGTAGTTGTTCCTTCCGACGCTTATTATTGCCACTTCAGGCCTTGCGAGCTCCAGAAACTCCGGTGTTGTGCTTTCCCTGGCGCCATGATGCGCAACCTTTAGTATATCACAGTCAATACCCGTTCCATGCTTTACCAGGTTCTTCTCCCCTTCGGCTTCGATATCGCCTGTAAACAGGATGCTTAAATCCTTATACCTGAGCATGCCGCATACCGAGGTATTGTTCAGGCCGCCAGCGGCAGGGGGTTCAGGCGGCGGGTTCAATACTTCAAAAGTTGTTTTGCCGTCCATATGGATTATATCACCCTCATTGTAGAAAAAAACGGGTATGTTTCTGCTGTTGCAAAGACCGATAAGTTTTTCGAAATCGTTTTCCGCCCCCGGATAACCAGGCAGGCCTACAGATTTTACATCATATATGCCGGTTAATGTCAGTATGCCGGTCACATGATCAGAATGGGCATGGGTTGCTATTGCCATATCAATTTGATGTATTTTCTCATGCATCAGCATCGGAAGTATTATCCTTCTGCCATGGTAATCATTTTCAGATTCATTCTGGGATCCACCTCCGTCAATAAGAAAACTTCTGCCTTCGGGCGTCCGGATCAGTATGCAGTCTCCCTGGCCCACATCGGCAAAAATAACCTTCAGCGGCGAAGGCATGATTCCCCGTATAAAAAGAAAAAGACCTGCAGCAAGGACACCGGCGATCATTACCGATTTATTCCGCCTGAAAAAGCCGACACCGTAAATGCCCCACAGGAATACCGCCGCATAATAAGCAAACATAAACGGATAACTCCAGTGATGCATATAGATTTCAGCCCATTTTGCCGATGCACATTTTTCAGTGACAACAAGAATAAAATGCAGGACGGCCTCAAGGGCATAACCGGCTATTTCGCCCGGGAATGGATGAATACTCCCGGCGATTATGCTCACGGCGCCGAGGGTTGTGGCAAAACCAGTTACAGGTACGACAAGCAGGTTTGAAACAAGCGAGATAAGCGACACCTTGTTGAAATGCGTTATCAAAAGCGGCAATACTCCTGCCTGTGCAGCTATTGTGGCTGCCAGTGTCTCACTAACAAATCCGGGCACTTTTTCGGGAAAAATATCCCTGATTCTTTTATACAGGATCCCAAGACCCAGGGTTGCCCCGACCGATAACTGGAATCCAGCATCAAAAAACATGAAGGGATTTATAAGCAAAAGTACCAAAACTGCCACCGCAATCGAGTTTACAAGTTCGGTCTTTCTGTATAATGCCCTTCCGAGCAATAACAGCACCGCCATCACTGACGCTCTTAAAACCGAGGCTTCCATGCCCGTTATCAGAAGGTATACAAAAACAAACGGTATTGCAATAACAGCACTTGTTCTGCGATCAATGCCTGCGATGTTCAACAGCCATAGCAGCGGAAATATCAGGAAGGCAAGGTTTGCTCCCGAAACTGCCATTATATGTGTAAGCCCTGATGCGCTGAAGGCATTTTCCATTGATTCGGTAAGGTTTTCCCTGTACCCGATGAGCATGGCTTCTATCAATGCCGCCTTTTCATAAGAAAGATTCTTTTCAAGTGAAGCGAGTATGTACCGGCGGATATTAACGCCAAACCTTTTTAAAGGCAGGTTTTTCATAAAACCCGTTCTTTCTGCATTTCTTTCGTTTATCGATAATGTGGCCGGAATTCTTTTTGTGTAAAGATAATTCTCATAGTTAAAGCCTCCCGGGTTTCTTGACCCAGGCGGGCTTCTCAGAACCCCGTTTATTACCAGTCCTGTGCCGACGGAATAATCATCGGCGTTTTTGACGTTGTATACATTAACCAGCACGGTTCGTCCGACTTTTTCATTGTTTATTTTCTCAACATGGAATTCAAAAGTAACCCTGCTGCCTTCGGTTCTGCATTCACTGTTCACATAGCCTGCCAGTGTTACGTTATTCTCATAATACTGAACCAGGGGTTTTGACAGAATGGTATACTGAAAAGCATAATTGGCGAAACCGCAAATCATAAATATCCCGCACAGCAGAAAACTTCCCGGATACGGAATATTCCTTTTCCTTCCGTACCAGGATATGAACAATAGCACCGGAATGACTGCAATAATGATAATAATCTGCCTTATATAATAAGCAAGTGCAATACCGGCGCAATAAGCTATTGCAGCTTGCAGCACAGGCCTTTTCATCATTACAGAACCTTCCCGAAAATAAGTACTCTGCTGTTGTTTCCCGAATTCTTTGCTTCAATGTCCTTTATACACGACATCCCCATTTTTGTAAAGAATCTTATTCCTGCCTGATTATCCTCTGAAACAGACAGGTATATCCTCTTCGCTTTAAGGTGCTCTGCTGCATGACTGCACAGGATACTGAAGGAATGGGTTCCAAACCCTTGCCTCTGCCATGCGGCATCAATTAAAAAAGTACGTATCCACAGCACTGTTTCGTTTATTGTTTTAAGTTTTCCGGTTACAAGGCCAAAAATATTCCCTGCTTCCTTTCCACCGGTGGCTAACCCGTAATATTCCTGCTGTGAATACCAGGTTTGCACTTTTTCAATGCTCTTATAACCGACTGGCTTTATGTCTGCTATTTTTCCATAGATACGCAACAGCATAGACAAATTCGGTTCTTTCTACCTGCCTTCGTTTAAAACAGGCTTGTACCATAAATAAAAGCCCTGGTATGGATTCCAGTAGGTTGCATTCTTTTCCCCGCGGATGTTGTTCCTGAACAGCACCGCCTGCTGATTACGGTATAAAGGCAGAATGAAAGAATCTTCCCTCCCGTATCCCAGATCCTGCTGTATTCTTTTCAGAGTATCGTTTAAGGATTCCCACGGTTTCAGTTCGTCCGAAACCGGGGACAGGTCATATTTTCCGCTGCGGAGTTCTCTTTTATAACTGTTTTTATTGACTGTTACAACTTCAGCTTCTATTCCCGCGTCGCCAAGGATATTTACAAGAAAGTTGGCAGTATGAAGTTTCGGAATATCCTGGTACGGAACGGCAATTAATATTTTATCCAGTTCCCTGTTATAGAGGGTGAACCTGTTCTCCTCTTCATCATAGACTAGCCCAGACCTGATTAACTCTTCCCTGAAGCCGTCAATGTCCACGGGGTCCTGGCTGTACTCGTCAAAGAACTGGACCTGACCCACATTCAGATCGTTCAGCCTGTATGCAACATACCTGAATAGGGCTTTCTGCCTGTTGAACTGGCCGAAAAGGCTGTCGGGATTTACATACAAAAAATGGCTTTCGTTTGACTGAAACACCCTGAAATCGATGTCTGTCCTGTACTGGTACTTTGAAAAATCAACATTCCTGACAAAAGCAACATCGGTTTCATTGTCCTGGAATGCATTCAGCATCTGCCCTTCTTCATATACCCTGAAAACAATACTGTCCAGGTAGGGCTTGCCAAACCACCAGTCATAATATCTTACAAGTTTCAGCCTGTCGTCGGACATGGAATCGAAACGGTACGGTCCTGTGCCCGTGACATCATTCCCTTCTTCGTAGTTCTGCTGCAGTACCGGAAAAATCAGTTTTCTTACAAAGTTTATGTCAGGCTTGTCCAGCGTAATTTCAAACTGGGAACTGCTTATTATATTAAACTCATTTACATTCTTTACAAATGCCGTATCATAGAAAGGACTGTCCGACTTCTCCAGTTCCTTCAGGGTATACCTCACGTCATAGGATGTTAATTCCCGGCCGTTATGGAATTTTACATCCTTTTTAAGTTTAAAATTCCACACCGTAAACCCGGTGTGGCTGTACTCGTCAACCAGCCAGGGCTCATATTGCTTTTCGCTTATATGAGCAAAAAGCGGTTCGTAAATAAAAAGAAAAATACAATTGACATACCGGTCCGAAGTTTTAAACGGGTGCAGGGAATCAACCCTTGTTGTCGGCAATGTGAGGGTTCCGCCGTAAACAGGCCCGCTGTCGACAAGTTTTGCCTGCTTGTCAACAGGAGCTGCGGAAACGGTTGGAATCATCGGAATTACATCGGGTCCTTCGCCGAATACATTGCCTGATTCGCAGCCTGTAAGAACAATAGTAATGGAAATTATCACAATAACTGCAATAAATACTCTGTTTCCCTTCATACCCCAACCTCATTCAGTCATCATAAAAACAGCGGCTCCTGTTCCGCTTTTGCCGCGTCCTCCACGGTGCGAGAAAAAAAGCTCCTTTTCACAAACGGTGCACCTGTTTACATCGTGAATGTTTTCACGGCTTACTCCCTCTTCGGCCAATGTATGCTTTATAATTCCTGTAAGATCAATCTTCCACTTGTCTCCGCCGGCAGAAAACGCCCCTGTACATTCCGGAAAAACCTTAAGGAATTCCCGGTAAACTTCATATCCCACCTCGAAACAGCATTTTCTGATGCAGGGACCGATAATTGCGTTAATATCCCGGCTGTTACAGTTAAACTGTTCCTTCATTATCTTTACGGCTTTCCCGGATATCTTCCGCAGTGTGCTTCGCCACCCCGAATGTATAAGACCGATAACTTTTTTTGAGCCGTCATACAGGTAGACTGGCGCACAGTCGGCATGAAACGTAACGAGAGCCACATTTCTGTCCGAGGTAATAAGCCCGTCTGATTCCCCAAAGGTTCTGTCCCTTAAAAGCCCCATGCCGCAATGTTCGCTGCCGACCAGTGTAATATCGGAGCCATGAACCTGGCAGGTCAGGACCATGCATTCCATGGGTATCCGGATACTTTCGGACAGCAGTTCAAAATTCCTCATCACGTTTTCACGGCTGTCATCACGCTGAAAGCTCAGGTTTAACGAGTCATACGGAAAACTGCTTACGCCGCCGTGCCTTGTTGTAAAAAAAGCCTTTGCCTTTATATCATCACCCAGCGGGATTTCAATCCACATAGGCGCACCGCTTCGGGTCATACTGGTTTAAACCTCCGGGTATTGACGCATAATATGAATCATTGTTTTCAGCCTGCAGCATGACTTAAGAAAATATAACGAATTTATTCATCAATAGAGTAACACAACACTTATATCTGTACAAGTGGAAATATAAGAAGAAAGAATGGGCGGGTACAGGCCCCGCCGCTATGGCGACAGGTTTCAGCTATACAAGCACCGGTTCAATCTGTTTGCCTTCAAGTGCAGCCTCTACGGCAGGTATGAAAAGATCCATGCGGCATACGAGGGAATTGTGTTTCTTTTCGGGATCATCCTGCCTGTAAGGAACAAAATATATATTCCTTGTGTTATGAAGTATGCCAATATTCTTTGCATTCGCCCCCAAACCGTCATTTGTAGCGATTCCCAACAAAACCGGCCTGTTGTTCCTGAGCTGGGCTTTACAGGCCATGGTTACAGGCGTGTCTGTTATGCCGTTTGCAAGTTTGGCCAGCGTGTTTCCGGTACACGGCATTACAACCATCAGATCAAGGTTTTTTGACGGTCCGATGGGTTCTGCGTCCACAATTGAATCTATGCATTTCTTTCCTGTAATCATTTTTATCTGCTCAAGGAAAAATCCTGCCGTTCCGAACCGCGTATCTGTTGATTTAACCATGAAGGACACCACGGGAAAGACTTCCGCCCCCAGGAAAACAAGTTTCTCCATCTGCGTCAGCGCATTCTGCAATGTGCAGAAAGAGCCGGTCAGTCCAAAGCCTATTTTTTTACCGGATATGCTCACTGTTTCCTTCCCCCTTCCACCAGAATATTGTCAATAGTTTTCTTGATTGTCTCCGCTGCTGTCAGCGGAGCCACTTTCCCCGGAAGACTCAGGGCCCAGTCAACCTTCAGCCCCAGTTCCCTTGCACAGTCAAAATCAATACCGCCGGGATAAGAGGCCAGGTCTATGAGGTAGCAGTCATGACGTATCTTCTTCAGTATATCTGCTGTAATATACTGGTAGGGTATTGTATTCACTATTACATTCATGTCGGTTATGTAGCGTTCCAGATCGCTTAAGCGAACCGGCTTATATCCGAAAGCCTCTATCCAGCTCAGGTCTGAATAGGTTTTCGCCGCAACCCAGATCTCGGCACCAAAAGCCGACAATATCCGTGCCAGTACCTTGCCTATCCTTCCATAGCCCATGATCAATATCCTGCTGTTATGTATTGTTTTGGGAGTTGAACGCAAAATAAATTCCACTGCGCCTTCAGCAGCAGGTATTGCATTAAGGACGGCCATATCCTCACGATCCAGCAAATCGATATAGGATATGCCCCTCTTATCAAGGCTTTCCCTTACTTCCTTTTCTATTTTTCCTGCAATAAAAAGTACATTCCCCGGTATCATTTCAATCAGCGTACCGAGAGGAAGTGATTCATCTGAAAAGGGCATATTGACATATCCGCCGGCGGATGCCAGCGGGATACCGCATATTATTACATCACAGTCTGTTATCATCTGGGCAAGGCTTGAATTATTCCTTTTGGCTGTTTTCCTGTCGAACCCGTATATTTCAACCCGGTGATATTCCTTTTTCAGCAGCTCCGCAAGATAAAAATTCCGCATATCACCGCCGATAACAAGGTACTTCGGTTTTTGCATTAAAATACCCCCTGTATCCATGCCAAATATCATTACACATATTCCATCCTATGAAAACCAGGGGGTTCAAGTGCTTGTTCGGTTTTTACTTTGCCCGTTAAAAATCTATCTTGTCAAGAAGATCAGGCTCAAAATCTATGTCACCTATGGCGGACAATCCCACCAATCCGGGTCTGAAGACCTTTTCTATAACCTCGGTGATACTGTCGCGGTTCACTTTATTGATACTGTCCAGCACCTCCTCGGGAGTCCGGACCCTGCCCAGCATCAACTGGGATTTGCCCATGCTGTTCATTCTGCCGCTGGTACTGTCCAGGCTGATTATGAAATTGCCCTTTAGCTGGTTCTTAGCTTTTTCAATATCTGTTTCGGTCAGGCTGTCGATGATCAGTAACGCAAGCTCATCCCCGATATGCCTTATTACATCCATGAAGCTGCCGGGACCTGAGGCGGCATATATCGCAAACAGTCCCGTATCCTTGTATGAAGTTGGATATGAATATATTGAATAGGCAAGACCTAATTCTTCCCGGACTTTTTGAAACAAGCGGGAGCTCATTCCGCCGCCAAGTATATTGTTAAGCGTTAACAGCGAGTACAGGCTCTCCTCGCCATGCCTTATGCCCGGAAAGCCAATACACATATGCACCTGTTCGGTTTCTTTTCTTTTAACCTTCATACTACGGTTAAACAGCGGTTTATGTGCATTAATCACGCAATAATTCTTAGCTTTCCATTCACCGAAGTATTGCTGCACAAGTTCAACCAGGCAGTTTTCATCAAAATTGCCGGCTACTGAAATAACACTGTTGTCGGGAACATAGAAAGTATTCATGTAATCAATAATCTTTTCCCTTGTGATTGAGGATATGGATGCGTAACTTCCAAGTATCGGGTAACCCAGGGGATTCCCGTTCCAGACCTCTTCGGACAGCATGTCATGCACCAGTTCTTCGGGGTAATCTTCATACATGCTGATCTCTTCGGCAATAATTCTTCTTTCTGTTTCTATATGCACCGGGTCGAAAGTGGAGTGAAAAATCATGTCGGAAATGAGCTCAACCGCGGTTTTCAAATCCTCGTCAAGGGTCTTTGTGTAAATGCATGTGCATTCCTTACCGGTAAAGGCATTCATCTGTCCTCCGACACTGTCGATTATCATTGCAATATCCCGGGCTGTCTTTGTTTTAGTTCCTTTAAACAGCATATGTTCGATAAAGTGGGATATTCCGTTATCTTCGTATGTTTCATAGCGGGAACCCGTTCCAATCCAAAGCCCAAAGGAGACAGAACGTACAAATGGCAATTTCTCATAGACCAGTGTCAGCCCGTTTTTCAAAATCAGTTCCTTATACATTGTTTCCCCCGTCTGCCAGTTTTGTGTTATATATCGGCTTCATCATACCTGTTTTTCAGGCTCAGCTCAACATAATTCCTGTAAAGTCCGTTCAAGTTCATTAAAGTGTCATGATCCCCTTCTTCGGCAATTCTGCCCCGGTCAATGACGTAAATACGATCGGCACGGCGTATGGTTGAAAGCCTGTGGGCAATAAGAATGGATGTCCTGCCCGATGTCACGTTCTCCATCGACCTTTGAATCATTTCCTCTGTTTCGGTGTCGATATAAGCCGTGGCTTCGTCAAGAATCAGAACGGCCGGGTTTAATGCCACCGCCCGGGCAAATGAAAGAAGCTGGCGCTGGCCCGAAGAAAAAGTACAGCCCCTTTCCTTAACCTCGGATTTTATACCATTCGGAAGGGATTCAATGAAGCTGTCGGCACAGGCCGTTTTTATCGCCCTGTAAACATCGTCATCGGTTATCTCTTCGTTGTTCAGCCTGATGTTGGATGCAATGTCGCCTGTAAAGAGAAAAACGTCCTGCAGCACTACGGCTATTTTTCTTCTCAGTTCAGTAAGCCTGTATTTTTTTATATCAACGCCGTCAATAAGTATTTCACCTTTCTGAATATCATAAAACCGTGTTATAAGGCTTATTATCGTTGACTTGCCCGAACCGGTCGCACCGACAAAGGCTACCGTTTCGCCGGGTTTTATATGAAAGCTTACATCCTCAAGCACCCAGTTACCATCTTCATAGGCAAACCAAACGTTCCGGAACTCTATTTCCCCGCGGAGGTTTTCGCAGCTTATCCCGGTTTTCAGGTCCTCCACGTTTTCCTTAATGTCCATGATTTCAAATATTCTTTCCGATGAGATTACTGCGGACTGTAACCCGGTGTATTTATCGGCAATTTCGTTGATTGGCTGAAAAAACTCGCGAACATACGAGATAAACGTATACAGGACACCGTATTCAAATGTGCCAGAGAGTATGTCCCCTGCGCATACCCAGACAAGGGCTGCAATGGCCAGGTTGTTTATTACTTCAACAATGGGGCGTCCAAGGCTGTTCAGTATAACTTCCCTCAGGCTTGATTCGAAATAATCCTTTTCAATTGAATTATACTCATCAAATTTCTGTTTTTCGCGGTGGAAAATCTGTACTATTTTCATTCCGCTTATATTCTCGGCGAGAAAGCCGTTTATCCTTCCCACAGCCCGTTTCATGCGGATGAAATTTTTCCTTGCGGCTTTCCTGTAAATAACGGCTATTACCGCAATTACCGGAACAGAGCATATGGCAACAAAGGCCAGCGTTGTGTTCATTGAAAACATTACCCATATAATTCCGATGATCATAACCGCATCACGGAACAGGTTAATCAGTACACCCGAGAACAGCTCATTCAGAGCTTCAACATCGTTTGTGACCCGTGTCAGAAGCCTGCCGGACGAAAAGTGGTCAAAGAAGGCCATTTTCATATGCTGGATTTTGTTGAACAGTTCGGTTCGAAGCCTGTGCATTATGTTTTGTCCGACAAAATTCAGAAGAATGGTCTGGGAGTAATTCAATACGGCACCAAGCAGGATAAGCCCGAAAAAAATGAGACCAAGCCTGCTTATTGCCGCTGCGTCACATACTTCGGGAACCAGGTAATCATCAATCACACGCTGCAGCACCCTCGGCTTTACTATTACCGTCGCGTTTATTGCAAATGCCATGATGACAGCAATGGCTATATGCGGGATATAGGGTATGAAATATGATAACAGCCTTGTTACATTGGCTTTTTTGCTGTATATCCGTTCTTCGCCTTTGTCGTATCTTTTGCTGCCGCTGCCGTTCATTTGCCCGCCTCCATGCTTTTCTCCGGATTCTCAGACTGGGACATGTACAGCCTGTAATATGCACCTTTAAGAGCCATAAGCTCGTGATGGGTTCCCTCTTCGATAATCCGGCCGTCATCAAGATAAATAATCCTGTCTGCATTGATAACGGTTGATACCCTGTGGGATATAATGATCCCGGTCCTGTGTTTCAGAATACTCCTTATATTGCCGAGTACCTCTTTTTCTGTTTCGGTATCAACAGCCGAAAGGCTGTCGTCAAGGATAAGAATGGATGGATTTTTTACCAGCGCACGGGCTATCGTCACCCTTTGCCTCTGTCCGCCGGATAACGTGATTCCCCGCTCGCCGACAACGGTATCAAAACCTTCAGGAAGCTCAAGGATATCATCAAAAACCCCTGACATCCTTGCTGCTTCTTCAATCTCCTCATCGGTAACACCTTCGTGGTAAAAGCCTATATTACTCCTGATGGTTGAGGAGAAAAGAAAATTGTCCTGAGGAACAAACCCGATTTTTTCTCTTAGTGTTTCAATGGATATCTGGTTGATATCAATATTGTTGATGAAAATATGGCCGTCGGGCACCGGGTACAGCCTTAACAGGAGGTTTGCAAGCGTCGTTTTTCCGCTGCCCGTTTTTCCTATGATGCCGAGGGTTGAACCCGACGGAACCTTGAGATTAATGTCCTTAAGAACGGGCACCTGCGTTTGAGGATATGCAAACGTTAAATTCCTTATTTCTATATCAAAGTCCTTAATCTCGCTTTCATCACCGTCCGCTATATCGGTGGTTTCGCTGAATATGTAATTAAGCCTTTTCGCTGAAGCCGCACCTCTCTGCCATATCTCAACAATCCTGCTGATGTTTATAACAGGTCTCATAATAGCAGCCATGTACGAGTTAAAGGCAACAAAATCGCCAAGGGATATTCTGCCCGTTAATACCAGCCTGCTTCCGTAAATGATAAAGAACAGAAAACTGATACTGAAACACACCTCGGTAACGGGACCGAGCGCACCCGAAACCCTGACCATTCGCATATGAGTCTTTATATTATCCCTGCTCAGCCGGTCAAACCCGGCCATTTCATGCTCCTCCTGAGCAAATGCCTTAACCACCCGAATTCCCATTATATTCTCCTGGACCCTTTCGGAAATCACTGCAAAAGCCTTTTGAACCTTTTCAAACCGGTTCCTGATTGTTTTCCTCAGGAAAATTGTCACACCTATAACTATGGGTACGGGGGCTAATGCCATCAGGGTCAGGACCGGCTCTATGGTCCTTGCCATGTAATAAACAGACACCGTATTAATCAGGACACCCTCTATCAATGCTACAAAACCGAACCCGAAAACCCTGCGTATCGCGTTGATATCATTTATTGCGTATGCAACAAGATCCCCTGTCCTGTGGTTATTGTAGAAATTAACAGGAAGAGTCTGAAGATGTGCAAAAAGTTTTCTCCTGAGGTAACTTTCAACATGCCTGCAGTTACCTACAAGGAAATACCTCCAGATAAAGCGCAGCACAAACCCCAATACCGCAAACCCCACCATCAGAAGCAGCTGGATGCGGATTTCGTTAACGGTTCCCTGCCCTTTATTCAGCATATCCGTTACTTTTCCCAATATTTTGGGAATACGAAGTGATATAACTGAAGCAGCAATTAATATCAGAATACCTGCAATGTACGAAAGAATACGTTCCTTAATAAATTCCCTGAGAATTTTTTTAACTTCCATTTTGTCTCCCTGAGCAACAAGAAAGAATGAAGGACTGCCCGTAAAATATTTCATCTTATTTATTATAAGACACCTTTCGGTTTTTTTCCATAGCTGCCGCGAAATGTCCGATTCATTATATACACCAGGAAATTAACAACAAAACTGTATAATGATGCTTGATTGGTTTTTGCTTAGTAAAATGAAAAAACCTAAAGCCTGTCTTTCATATTATGAATTCTTTACATAACACGCCATGAGTGCATTGCATTTTTTTATACTGGATTTGCAATCCCCGACCATTATATAATTTAATATGAGATTTTATCGGAATAATTGCAGGAATACCTCCGCCTTTTCATACAGGAGGGTATTCATGGAGGGACATGTTATAAATGGATAAAGAAAACAATACACCAGTTGTTACCCGCCGGCCTTTTTCCTGCAGGCGCGGCAGTTTAACCATTCGCGGCTATGTATTCAGGACAGGTACGGAAGTACTGCCGGCCATAATCATCTGCCACGGTTTCATGGCAGACCAGCGTTCTGTAAAGCATTACGCGGAATTTTTAGCCGGCCTTGGAATGGCGGCATTTACCTTCGATTTCTGCGGCGGATGTCTTAAGGGCAAAAGTGACGGCAGGCAGTCAGAGATGTCGGTTCTGACCGAAGTGGAAGATCTCATGGCCGTTATAGAGTATGTGAGGCAAAGGGATGATGTGGATCATGAACATATCTCGCTTATAGGCTTCAGCCAGGGAGGAGTTGTCTGCGCATTAACGGCAGCAAAAATACCTGACCGGATAGAACGTCTTATTTTGATTTACCCCGCGCTTTGCATTCCCGACGATGCACGCCGCGGCAGGATGATGTTTGCAAAATTTGATCCCAGTAATATTCCGCCCGTAATCAGTCATTTCCCTATGAAGCTGGGTGATGTGTATGCAAAGGCGGTTATAAACATGAATATATATGATGAAATTCGCGGTTACGACAGGCCTGTCCTTCTTATTCATGGGACAAGGGATGAAATTGTCGACATTTCCTATTCAAGAAAAGCGCGGGAAGTGTACAAACAGTGCGAATATCTCGAGATCGAAGGCGCAGGCCACATGTTCAGCAAAGGACATGACCGCATAGCAATGGATGCCCTGGAAAAATTTATATTAAGTAAGGCTTAGAATTCCGGTCAGCTCCATCGGCTTTTCGATAACAGCATCGGCGCCTTCATTCAGCAATTCTTCCCTGCTCCTGAACCCCCATAATGCTCCGACAGCAAACATGCCTGCATTTCTCGCGGTCCGTATGTCGACATTGCTGTCGCCGACATAAATGCACCGCCGGGGATCGGCGCCAAGTTTTTCAGCAACCAGTAAAGCACCGGCAGGATCGGGTTTTTTCGGAATGTTGGTTCTTCCCCCCACCAGGTATGAAAAGTAACCCGGGAAGTATTTTTCCGCAATCAGTTTTGCGATGTCTTCATCCTTGTTTGTGTTCACTCCAAGTTTTATATTTTTCTGCGCAAGAAAATCCAGCAGTTCAATAATACCGTCGTAGACATACATCCGGTAGTCCCAGTTTTTTGAATACTCTTCGAGCATATCACGATAATACTGCTCCAGCAGGGGGTCATCCGGGCTGTTTATCCCGGCCACCTTTCTCACCAGTTCCTTTATCCCGTTTCCTACAAAGGATTTGCACTGATCAACATTTATCAATTCAAGCCCGTGCCTTGCAAGCACGTTATTCATTGAATGCATAATACCGAATATTGAATTGACTATTGTTCCGTCCATGTCAAAAATAACCGCTTTATACTTCATATTACCCTCTCCGCCCATGGGGCAGGTCCCCTGGTTTTTTAAATATAGTATAACATTACTGAATAGTATTGACAAAAAGGAACAAGGACCTGTCCGTTAATTCAGGACAAAGTCCCTGTTCCTCTGTGCGATCCCCCTCTTGTACGGGGCCACTGTATAGCATAGTAGTTCAGGCATTGGATTATTTTTTCCCTGTTGAGATTTCTTCCGATAACATTCAGCATTGCCCAGCCCGCGTCCAGGATCTCAAACTGCCTGTCGCTTACGGTGCAGTTTACCGCCATCGTTCCATCATGTGACTTAACAAAGCCCTTGATGCGGGAAATCTCTCCGTATTCGCCACAGGATGTTAATTGCTCAACGCAGCTCTCAATGTCCTTAACCGAGTAAACCCCTTCAGGGTATATCCTTGCGCTCTGAAAAACCATGGTATGGTCGGTATATGTTCTTATATGCATTCTCCGGACCGAGCTAACCTCCATCAGCTTTTCAAAATCCTCATCCCCGAGAGTATGCGACGGAGTCGGATAGCATGGAATGTCCTCTTCAACTCCTATATCCTTAACAATGTCTTTTATACGGTCTTTTGCCCTGTTTATGTCAATTTGCGGGGGCATGTCCATCTTCGTCCATAAAATACATCCTGTATCCGAAAGTTCGGCAGCTAAAACCGAGCGTTCCGCCCCGTCAAGTTTGTCAATGGTGTGCGGGTCTATAAGGGTTATGCACATCCCGGGCAGGCATCTGTCTTTCAGGTCGGGGTTTGAAATAACGTCAAAAAAATCATCACAGTTGAAGATTCCGGAAGGCTCCACTATTATCCGGTCGTATGTCTGCGATAGCTCGCTTAATACCTGGTGAAAGCCTGTTTTCATTGTACAGCAGATACAGCCGCCGGCAAGCTCGGTTACATTCCCGAACTCGCTCTGCAGAATTGCGGAGTCTACCCCTGCCGCGCCGAACTCATTTTCCACAACTGCAAAATTTATGTTTTTCCGTTTAAGGTAACTTCCGTATTTTTTAATAAAGGTGGTTTTACCTGCGCCTAAAAATCCCGTTACAAGATCAATCCTGGTCATTTGTTATACTTCCCGTAGGTTTTCGCAATCTCTATCATTCTCCTTGCCCTGTCGAATGAAGCATTTGCAGGGTATTCGCAGCCTGTTGCCAGTATGAATCCGCCTCCCTTTGCCATTGCATCAATATGCTCACGGCATTGGGCATCCCATTCCTCATCGGTGCCTATAACGGCATTTGCCGGTGTCACGCATCCTATCAGCGTAGTTATGTTACCGTATTTTTCCTTGCACTCTGCAAAGTCCTTACAGTCATCGGGCGGGTATAAAAATGAGATTGCCGCGGGTTTCATGGTCTCTATCTGCACATCAAAGTAAACCCGTTTTCCACAGTTATGAACCATTGTAAGGCAATTCTTCTGACGGATGACGTCAGCAAGTTCCTTTACAAAAACCCCTTCCATTTTATACCATAGTTCCTTCGACATGATTGAGCCTGATGCAAAAAGCGTATCCAGCATGACAGCATCAACGCCTGTGTCGCACAATGCGGCAACATAATCCTTAAGCGTTTCATTAACTTCCTTTACGGCCGCTGTAACGGCATCGGGGTCATCATAAATGTCCATATACATATCCTGCTGACCGCGAAGCATTGAAAGCACACCAAGGGGTCCGAACACAAACGCCACTACGGGCTTTTTTCCCTTCAGCCTGTCCACAAGGCGGCGGCACACATCTATATGCATCATCATGCGTTTCGACGTGCGGTAGTCTGCCTTCCTGATTTTTGCATAGTCTTCTATTTCCTTTATCACGCTGTTGGAATAATCAGGACGCGCAGCCTCGTTTTCAGGGAATATAATTTTCTGCCCCCAGGCATCACATTCCACCGACAAATCAATCAGTGTAACAACACAGTCTATATCAAACTCTTCAGTGGACTTTATAAAAGCCTCCGCGCATATTTCTGCATCGGTAGCCCACTGCTCATATGTGGCATTAACAAGTTTTCTTGTTACACCGCTCAAAATGGGATATACAGGCACCCTGTCCGCTTCCTTATGCGACAGTGCCATTGCAACACGTTCATACGAATTCATAGGTAGACGCCTCTTTTCTCAATTATGATTTACAGTCAAAACTGCAGCAGTAATAAATCCTGGCTCCATACCTAAATTGTATAGCTGCACCCGGGGATTCTCTTGTAAAATATTATTAATTTTAAAACAAAATTAATCAGTTATAGCCGGAGCATTTTTTTACAGGAAATGAATACCGGACTGACTGTCCATGACTTCAGGTTTTATTTAAACACCCTAAACCCGCAACAGCAAATATTCACCGTTTATGCAACACGACGCATACGGCGGTATGAATAAAGTACACTTGTAAACATTTAGATAATTCCTTTTGCCGGGATTAACCGGATACACGGCCGTGTGACGGCTGTATGGCATTTCGCGGCTGCATGCAAGTGAAAGGAACTCTGTCCCATAAATCGGGGCAAAGTTCCTGTTTCGTGTTTACTCCCGCTGAATCAGCAGTTTGTCGGTAATGCTCCGAAGCATGATAACAATTACCATCCCGAATCCTGTACTCAAAATCCGCAGCAAAACCGGTTTCTTCTGACGCGGTCGCTGTGTGCTTCCCTTTGTATGTTTGATCAGCAGCTCTTCATCATTAAGTTTTTTCCGGTTGTAATAGCCGATAATCCTGATTCCCTTGATATAGAGGGCATGCTTTGGACAATAATTTATACATTTCTGGCAGCTGAAGCATTTACTCATATCCCGCACAGGATACGGATCAAGCGATAATGCCCCGACAGGGCATTCTTTCACGCATATGCCGCATTTCACGCATTTATCCCCGTAAACCTCCAGTGAAGTTTCATTTATCAGCTCAATCTCCCTGGCCCTGACCGTATTTGAAACCCACCTTTTAATTCTGCTGTACCTCGGTTTTTTTACCTTTTTCCCTGCCGTATAATCTTTAAAGATATCAATCAGCTTCCCGGAAAACTCCTTTATTTGAGCCGCATCAATCTCATTTGGCCTGCCCGTTCCGTCAGCAAAGGATTTTACAAAGGGTTTTCCCTTGTTAAGTGAACCGAGCACAATCGGATGGCTCGGATTGCCCAGGAACCCGAGGCTGGCGATTACCTGTATGCTTTTTTCTTTCAGGGCATCAGTGAAAATCTCCCTGCTTCCCCAATACCCCATCGTTGAGCACGGACAGAGTACGGTAAACGCAGGAACGGTTTTTTCAAAGGTTTTCGATCGCCCGATAAAGTCAAGGACAATTTTTGCCGGGCAGCCCCCGTACACAGGAGAGGCAAATCCCAATAAATCGCAGTCATAGCATATGCTTTCTTCGTTTTCCACAGGTTTCAGTTCACAGCTGTGCCCCTTTGAAGCAAGATAATGCTGAAGAAGTTTAAGTCCGTATTTTGTGTTCCCCGTTGCCGAAAAGTAGTAAATTTTAATGCTCAGGTTCTTTTTCGCCTCACTGAAAGAATTCATTTTCCTTACCCCTCTTCATATATAATATATGTAACTAACCGGTTGGTTAGTTATGCATAAAAAAATTTATTCCAGGTGAGCTGCCAGATGTGTTTTTTGGTACACACGGTAAAGTGTTTCACGGAGTTCATCCTCGCTGATGTTGTACACGCTCTCCCATTGCTCCTTATATAACGCGTACGCCAAAAAGGGCATGAGGCCGGTAAAGAATTCCATAACAAGCAGTTCCTTTTCATCTTCAGGAAAATGAAGGCCTTTCGCGTTATAACTCCTTCGGATTTTTTCAATTTCAGCATTGACAATGATCTTTCCAAGCTCCATTATTACTGAAGACTTCTTATTATCCTTCGCCGACTCGGCTACGGCTATTTTTATAATCTTTCTGTTTTTCGTTACAAAATCGATATACATATCAAACAGCTCTCTGTAATTGTCGCCTGAAATATCCGGTGTGTTTTCAGCAGACCGGATAATCATATTCTTTGCATCTTCAAAAAGGCCGGACAATATGGTTTCGAGTATTTCTTCCTTGCTTTTGAAATAATAATAGATCAGAGCCTTGTTTACCCCGGCTTCCTTTGCTATAGTATCCACCCTGGCGCCGTCAAAACCTTCTTCCGAGAATATTCTCTCAGCTGTTTTCAGTATTCTCGCCCTCGTTTCAACAGAGTCACGCATGTATTCAATCCCCCGAAATAATATTTACTAACCGTTTAGTTAATTGTATATGCAATACAAGTAATTGTCAACACATGTAAGGACAATTTCACCGCGACCTGTTTATCCCGGTTACCTTATTCTCCGCCCCTGCAAAGCGATTTTTCAGCGGAATCCTTCATATCTCCCCAAAACACTGACCGGATACGGCAATGACACCCGATATGCCCGGAAATCTTCTGGGATCCGATTTCGCGTGTTTTTAGGAAATAAAGTTTCACGCTTCCTTGAGCCCATTTTCATATATTTCGGTTATGATTTTTTCCATCGGAAGTTCCTTGATGGATATATCCGAGAACTCGCACATTTCCGACAACTGCTTTATTACCGAGTTTATTGAGTTGTTTTCAAGGCTGACTTCCAGCGTATATTCATAATCCGAGTTCTTTTCAATTACCTTTATGCCGTTAAGTTCAAATTCAGCTACAGGCTTTGACAGGACAAGGCGTATGATTTTTTTCTGTCCGAGATTCATTTTCAGATTCTGAAGGGTATCATCAAAAACCTTCTGTCCGTGGTTGATTATAATTACTTTCCGGGCAAGCTGTTCAACATCCTCAAGGTCATGTGTCGTGAGAATGAAAGTAACTCCCTGCCTGTTCATTTCCTTGATAAAACTCCTGATTTTCTGCTTGGCTATAACATCCAGGCCTATTGTCGGCTCATCAAGGAAAACTATTTTGGGCTTATGCAGCATTGCCATCACAAATTCACATTTCATCCGTTCGCCGAGGGACAGGACACGGGTTGGTTTTTCAATTACATCTTCCAGTTCAAACATGCCTGTAAGTTCATTCAGCGTGTTCCTGAACTCCTTCTCGGGAATGGAGTAAATGGCCTTGTTCATATGAAAGCTGTCTATAGGCGGAATATCCCATATAAGCTGCGACTTCTGCCCGAACACCGCCCCAATATGGTTCACATAAGTGCTCCTGTCCCTGAAAGGTGTATAACCCATAACCGATATTTGCCCGCCGGTGGGATACAGCGTTCCCGTAAGCATCTTAATAGTTGTGGATTTCCCCGCGCCGTTAGGACCCAGAATACCGGCGATTTGCCCTTCATCAACCTGGAATGTTACATCCCGGACGGCATTTACAATTATTTTCTCCCTGTGGAAAAAGCTCTTCAGGGTATCGGTGAAACTGCTTCCCCTTTTGTATGTACAGTATGTTTTTGTTAAGTTTCTTACATCGATTATAGCCAACTGATTACCCTCCTGCCCCTTCGTATAAACGAATCATATGCCTGAACAGCAATACTCCGCCCATCGTAAAAACAAAGCATGGCAATATGGCGATAAATGCCGTGAAATCGGCTTCTCCCAGCAGCGCTGCCGCCGGGAAGTATCCTATCATTGCAACGGGTATTATAAATGAAGTAACGGCTGAAATGGCTTTGTGGAAAATATTCTGCGGATATCTCCCGAAGTATTTGATGCTGTCAAATATTTCGGGCAGTCTTGAGTTTCCTACCCATTTGAATGACGTAGCGGCCATAATGAGTGATATTCCCATCATAACACATACTCCCGACAAAAAAAGAACAATGAACTGTAAAATCATCAGGATCGAAACAGGTCCGACATGTGAAAGGGCAACGGCAAACATTACAACTCCGCCGATAAAAAGGGTAAGGCTGCCGAATTCAACCGTTGACGCAACCAGGTAAAAAAGACAGTTTACAGGCTTTATCAGTACAATTTCCAGGCTGCCCTCAATAATATGCCTCATTGTCACCCATAAAACACCACCAAAGAAGATATTGGCTATCGCTGTTGACATTGTAAACACAGCCTGGATCAGTAAAACCTCGTACAGCGACCAGTTAGGGAACTCCGCTCCCGAGCCGTAAATCAGCAGTGTAACCAGCGGGAAAAGAATATTGCTTACAAGCATTATAAAATTGTCCAGAAGAAAATTGAGCCTGTATGTCATCGCTGTTGATACAGATATCTTTATGCATTCCAGGTATATTCTGATATATTTTCGAAGCATTTTTTCCTCCCGGCGCAGTATTATGCGCCCACTCCGGAAAACCTTTTCATTGACAGGCGGTATACAAGCTCGCTGAAAAGGGCCGTTACGATAACTGCAACTGCCTGTAACCCGACAATATGCGGGATCGGAACCGACACATCCGCCAGGGTGTAGCGGCCGATATAAACCATAGCCGGTACATACGACACATACTGAAACGGCAGAAACAATAAGAGTTTCTGCAATGCTTTCGGGAAAAACACCAGCGGTATTAGGCCGCCTGAAAAAATACCCTGCAGCAGAAGATATACCCTGCGTACGCCGGTGGCCTGCACAAGCCAGAAAGCCGTAAGGCCAATCGTATAATTCATGTACAGGTTCATCAGGAAGGCAAGGGCCACCGATATGATTGTCCAGAAATAACTTGCCGGCCGAAGATCCACTTTAAATATGAAAACAAAAATAAATAGACAGGGTATGAACTCAAAAAACAAGCCAAGGATCCTGTGCCCTATTTTCTGCGACAATGCAAAAAAACGGTGGTGTATGGGCCGTATCGCAAAGGTAAGGAATTTTCCGGTACGCACAAGCATTTGAAGGTTCCAGTCTGCAAAATCCATTGTAATATACCCGATTAAAGTGGTGACTCCAAAATAGGTCAGCATTTCAGAAAGCTCCATGCCGTTGAGATAAGTCCTTCTCGAATAAACAGCCGACCATATAAAATACTGCACGATAAAATAAACCGGTCCCACAAATATCGACACCATGGAATGCGTGCGGTATGCGCTCCATTCCTTATATGTAACCAATGCTACAGCCTTAACCACCTTAAGTTTTCTTGCAATAAAATCCATTATTTCAACCCCGACCATATGATTGCAGCCACATTATAAAGCGCATGAGCATACCAGGCATAGCTTGTGAAAGGCACAAACCATGAGGCTACAAGTCTTTCATAAGGATCAACAATCAGGCAGCATGCCCCGGCTCCTTCATGAAAATATGTTCCCTTGGTATAAAAAGTTGTCAGGTTATACCTCATATCCGGGCCAAGGCCGTACAAACGAGGAACACCGCCTGCGTTCCAGCAGTAATCCTTCACATCCCCCGTGAGATAGAACGAAGTCATTTTTTCAACGGCTTTCCTGCCAATAATCCGTTTTCCCTCATATGTACCATTATTCAGAAGCATTACACCGAACTTATTCAGATCATAAGCGGTTGAAAACATACCTCCGCCGGTTGAAGGAATCTTGTCCCATATACTTTCCTTCTGTTCTTCGTTATTTAAAATCGACTGAATTCTTTTCTCCCTGTGTTCATTCTGGATATTCATACGTAAAGCCTGTTCCCTGGAAGGCTTGAAACCTGTATCCTTCAAGCCGCACGGTTTGACTATATTCTCAATAATATAGTCATGCGCGAATACACCGCTGACTCTGGAAATAATCTCACCCAGTATTACATAGCCGAAACTGCAGTACGCCCATTCTTCCCCGGGTTTCCTGTACATTCCTGACGAAAGGGCAGCCTCAATCCAGTTGGTGCCATTCATGTTCTCTATAAAATACCACGGGGATTTATAGTATTTATTATCAAATGATCCCGGATCAGAATACAGACCGGATGTATGCGAAAGCAGATGGGCAATATTGATTTTATCAAAGGGCGGTGCTTTGAATTCTTCAATAAATTCGCCTACGGTCTGGTCCAGCCTCAGCATTCCGTCCTCTGCAAGTTTGAAAATTGCAACCGCACAGAACAGTTTCGTAATCGATGCAATCCATTGTATCGTATCGGGCTGAAGCTGCCTGTCATCGTCCTCCCTGTACGAGAGTTTTCCCATAGCGGCGTTCGCAAAAACCTTGCCGTCCCTGGACAGGCAGTAATTGGCAGACAGAATTTCATTTGCGTCAATCATCTTCTGAAAGTGTTTGTGCAGAACAGACAGTCTTTCTTCGTCGTAGCCTACATCGGCGGGTGAATAAGGAGTCTCAGCGTAAATCACAATCCACACCTCTTTCTTATCCAAATTTAATTCCATATCGGGTCCATGGGATTTAAGTCAGCATAAAGAGCCTTCTGTTTCACAGAAGGCTGCAAGACAAAGCACTGGGATCAATTCCCGAAAACGTTAAAAATACCTGTTCTTACATTGTATGAAATTGAAAAATGGAAATCAAGTTAAAATTTGATTATAATTTTTTATTTGTTGTTATTATCTGCTGCCAATATTGCTATGCATACCGGTTCCCGTATATCGTTCTGGCGATATCGGTATACTTCCTGATAAAATCGCTCTTGGCCGCGGTATACCCGTCCCGGTCATGTTCAAACCATTTCTGCAATGAAAGTTTCAATGCCTCATATTCCTTTGCGGCATCAGGGTTATCCAGCAAATAATCCCTGAAATATAACTCATCATTATCACCGGACAGCCGAATATGAACATGAAAAACCTTTTCTGCAAATCCGCTCTCGGTATACCCCTTGTTCATCGAAATCCGGGTTTTATCTTTACACATGCATATCCAGCCCGAAGCAGCAAGATTTTCCCGGACTGTCATCAAATCATCCGGATTGTTCACTTCAATCAAAATATCAACAATATTCTTGGCACGCAGGTTTGGAACAGCCGTACTGCCGATGTGAGAGATTCTCTTTATCACCCCTGCGGAAATGCAATCCCGGATACATCTTTCTTCGTACTCGTACCACTCTTTCCATTCCTTTCTGTGTTCCACCAAAAAAATCGGAAACAGCTGCCATAACTCTTCAAGGCTCATTTCACTCAATTTCTTCTTACTATTCCTGTTCTTTTCCATAAATGTACCCTCCGTGACTCCCCGGTACTTTTTATGTGCTTTCGCTTTTTTCCGACAATATTCAGCAAACGGGGCATCCATCCCAAAACCCGGGTTTTTGGGAATGTTTTGAATTTACCTGTACGCATTTCCATTTTTTATTGTATTCCAGGGGAGAGAAACTTTCAATTAAATTTTTCAGGATACCTTAACAGAGATGCCCTGTGAACTTTGTATCAACAGGCATTACATGGGTGCGATGAGCATCATGCTGAAGGAAATCGGAGTATAAAACAACAAAACAGCTGACCGACACGTTCATCAGCCAGCTGTTTTCAACCTGGTGCGGACAAAGGGACTTGAACCCCCACGGTTACCCGCCAGATCCTAAGTCTGGTGCGTCTGCCAATTCCGCCATGTCCGCACATTAAAAAGACTGCAATTAATTATAAAATGGAATCGGTGTTTTGTCAAACGCCATAAGACGGTATTTTCCTCCTGTCCCTCCGGCCTGCAGGCCGGTTAGTTCAGCAGGTACAAAGTATTCGGTTTGACAATGCATTTATTCGGCGTTAAAATAAAAAAATCCATTATCATTATATTTGCCTGAGGTATGGATATGAATATAAGAGATGAAATGAACAAAATATATAAATCGATGGTTTTAAAACAGCAGGAACTGACAGACGAGCTGAAAAAGTACGATGATTTTAAATTTTCATGCGGCTTTTTCAATAATCATTATCATGAGAATGAGTCAGGCGAATATGTTGCCGATTATTTTCCCATTCCGGTAATATCGGTTAACGGATTATGCGATATAGAAATTGATACAGACGGATTAAGCGTTACTTCGAAACTTGACAGGGAAAATGCTCTTAGGTTTGATTACTCGCATGTAGCGGATTATACATTTGAAATATACGGAACCGAAAACTTTCTGACAAATTATTATGTTAAGGGCGATAACATAAAAGACACACTGCATAAAATAGAAAAAAGCAGCGAGGAGACTTTTTTCTATTCGTTCTATTTCGATAATTCAATAACGGGTAAAGAGATATGCGCCTTTATCAGGTTTCTTAACCGCAATAAATTCTTTTACTAAAATATTTACTTATGCAGAACCTGACCCTTATACCGTCCCGATTGCGGAAATATGTTTAACATAGTCCCGCCGTAAATCGGCGGCGGGACTGAAACAGTTTAAATTTCAAAATTCCGATTCTTTTAATAAAATGTCATGCAGAAACGTTTCGTTTCAGACCAGGTACTCATAAACTGCATACCTTCCGCAGTTCGTTCCGCATGTCAATCGCTTCTTCCCGGCAGGCAAGGTCGAATTCATCCTCTGAGAATTTGCCTTCCCATTTTTTCGATTTATATGCGCACATCAAACTTCTTGACGCATTTATTACCGCGCCGAGGCCGTTCCTGTCAAACGCACCTGCAACATCTTCTGCGCCTCCGCCCTGGGCACCGTATCCCGGAACAAGGAAGAAGGTGTGCGGCATCCTTTCACGCAGCTCTTTCAACTGCCGGGGCCATGTGGCGCCAACGACGGCGCCTACCAAAGAATAGCCGCATTCCCCGATTACGTTTTTCCCCCAGTCCAGAACAAGGTCGGCCATGACTTCATACACTTTCCTGCCGTCGTCAACCACCATGTCCTGGAGCTGTACCGACGACGGGTTTGATGTTTTAACCAGCACGAAAATACCCTTATCGTATTTAATGCAATCCTCTATCATTGGTTTTATGCCGTCTGCGCCAAGATACCCGTTTACAGTTAAAGCATCGGCATCAAAAGCCCGTTCAGCCGCACCGTCCTCCAATGAAGTCTCTCCAAGATAGGCCCTGGAATAGGCTTCGGAAGTTGAGCCTATATCATTTCTTTTTCCGTCGGCAATTACTATAAGCCCCTTTTGGCGAGCATACCTCACCGTTTCTTCAAAGGCTTTAATTCCTTCAGTTCCATACATTTCATAATACGCAAGCTGGGGCTTCACTGCAGGTATGATATCCGAAACTGCATCAACAAGCCTTTTGTTAAATTCCAGGATGCTTTCGGCCGCTGCTTTGAAACCGCTGCCATAAAGTTTTACATTCTTTTCCCTGATTGAAAAAGGTATATATTCAAGTTTGGGATCAAGCCCCATGACAGTCGGATTCTGAAGTTTTCTGATCTTGTCGGTCAACCTGTCAATAAACATATAACACAATCCTTTCGAAACAATTGCTCTTAATCGCATGAAATATTATATTTACTCTTACATTTTGTTCTCCCTGTCAAACTGCAAGTTCCCCGTCCCTTACCACTATTCTCCCGTTTACTATTGTTGCAACAACCTTTCCTGAAACAGCGAAACCGTGGTACGGGGAATTCATGCTCTTTGAAGCAAACTTCCCGGTATCAATCACATAATCCACATTAGGGTTAAACACTGTTATATCGGCCATTTTCCCTTCAGCAAGCCTGCCCTTGTCAATTTTAAGGATTTCAGCAGGCCTTGCAGACATTTTCCTTACAAGCCCGCTCATGCTCAGGTGCCCGGCCTTAACAAGAGCGGTATAGGATAATGGCAGGGCTGTTTCGAACCCAACCATCCCATCGGCTGCCTTGTCAAACTCAACATTCTTTTCGTCCATATGGTGCGGTGCGTGATCTGTTGAGATTATATCGATGGTTCCGTCGCAAAGGCCCCGTATTATCGCCTCTATGTCTTCCTCATTCCTTAACGGCGGATTTACTTTCGCCAGTGTATTGTACCCTTCGCATTCCTTTTCGGTAAGGGTGAAGTAATGCGGGCATGTCTCAGCCGTCACCCTGACGCCATGCTTCTTCGCAGTCCTGATAATTTCAACCCCGTAAGCAGTGCTGACATGGCAAATATGAACAGGAACATCCAGGGTCTTTGATAAAATGATATCCCGTGCTATCATTATTTCTTCACAGGCCTTTGATTTTCCCCTGAGCCCCATGGCCGTTGACAGTGCCCCCTCGTTCATGACACCGTCTTCCGCAAGGACGGAGTCTTCGCAGTGGCATATAACCGGTATGTCAAACATTTTCGCATACAGCATTACCTTTTTCATTACGGAAGAGTTCTCAACCGAACGTCCATCGTCCGATACCCCTACGATACCCGCTTCCTTCATTTCACCTATTTCAGCAAGCTCTTCGCCCTTAAGCCCCTTTGTCATCGCCCCTATCGGGAAAACATGAACAAAACCTTCTCTTTCAGCTTTGTCAATAATGTACCGTATCACGGCCTTGTTGTCGGCTACCGGGTTTGTGTTTGCCATACAGGCAATCGATGTGAAGCCTCCCATCGCTGCGCTTTTTGTTCCTGAAACAATGTCTTCCTTATACTCATAGCCCGGATCCCTGAGATGGCAGTGGGCATCAACAAGCCCCGAAAGCACATATGCTCCTTCCGCGTCGATAACCACGTCGGCTTCAGCCAGGTAATTCTCCTCCACTTTTCTTATAATCCCGTCTTCTATGAAAACATTCTGCCTTTTTTCATATTCATCAGTCACCACGATACCGTTTTTTACAAGTATTTTCATAGGACTCACCCTGCTCCCTGAATTAAAAATATTTTCTTATAGTTTGCATTAAACAACAACTTCCTGGACCGGAAGAGTTACTAAATTGTCGGTGTATTTAGAATCCTTGCTGCCCTGTTTTCCTGCCAGCATATATAAGAGGGCCATTCTGACGGCAACACCGTTGGTCACCTGTTCATTGATAACCGAGTTTGCACCGTCTATGATTCCTGATGACATTTCAACGCCCCGGTTTACAGGACCCGGATGCATCCACAGCGCATGCTTCTTCGCCAGCGACATATTAACAGGATTCATCCCGAAGAATCTGGCGTATTCAGACTTTGACGGGAACAAGGCATTTTTTTGCCGTTCAAGCTGCATTCTTAAACCCATAACAACATCTGCCCGGTAAATTGCATCGTTGATCGTCGGGGCAATCTCTGCCCCCATCTTCTCTATTTCGGGAGGCATTAATGTTGACGGGCCGTATGCAACCGGTTTTGCTCCCATCTTGATAAGGCCGATTATATTGCTCCTGGCGACCCTGCTGTGGTATATGTCTCCTATTATGGCAACTTTAAGCCCTTCCAGCGTTTTATAGTACTCACGGATGGTATACATATCAAGCAGAGCCTGGGTCGGATGCTCGTGCATTCCGTCTCCCGCATTAATCACAGAAGCCCTTACATGCTTCGCCAAAAGATGTGGTGCGCCCGACATATTGTGCCTTATTATTATAACGTCTGCTCCCATTGCATCAAGGGTTTTGCCTGTGTCAATGAGGGTTTCGCCTTTTGCAACACTGCTTGAAGATACATTAATGTTTACCGTATCGGCACCCATGTATTTTGCAGCCAGTTCAAAGGATACCCTTGTTCTTGTGCTGTTTTCATAAAAAAGAGTCAGTACGGCGGTACCGCGAAGATAGTTTGTTTTCTTCTGACCGCTCAGTATTATTCTTTTCATCACTGAAGCAGAATCAAGTATGGATGTGATTTCCTCTGCAGATAACTCGGCAATTCCAAGTATGTCCTTCTTACTGAATTTCATTTCCATCCCCTCTTTCGGTTTTTGAATTTCAGGCCGGCCTCATACTGAAAAAGGCATAAAAAAATAGTAAGATCGAAAATCTTACTATTCTTTATCAACAAATATATTGTTTTCTTGAATTATTGAAAAAGGAAATACGACGCCTTGGGCTGCAAACTTTTTCTTTTTTCTGTTAACCAACACCCCAAGGATGTGCAACATCGTCACTCCCTTTCACAAATTTTTATCATTGTATCATAAATTTTTTACCCTGTCTATAACATTTGCAAAATTTTATCGACGGTCTTCTAGAGAAGTCAAACATATGTGACACAACCTCTGAAAAATTTTCTCTGAACAATGCTGTAACTGCCCTTAATTGCAAATAATTATTTTGTCAAGGAGGAAAGCGGAGCGATCCTTGATTGA
>Ga0134093_1000051_pt1 | contig 126749 bp, 107 predicted proteins | sample 4_1taG_FD_94452 | JGI IMG/M metagenome (GOLD analysis project Ga0134093, IMG submission 94452) | Switchgrass degrading microbial communities from high solid loading bioreactors in New Hampshire, USA - 4_13_20_68_A1 metaG | ecosystem: Engineered > Bioreactor > Semi-continuous > Anaerobic >...
TTATTGCCCTCATCTAAGTACTGAATTAAATAAAACCAGCGAGCAATCTGATGACTACTCGCTGGAAAAATATATCGATATTTCATTCTACTTGAGCCCCACCCCAACTATTGACGCAGAGCCGGATTTTTTTCTTCAGTAAACTGTGGGGATTGAGTGTCCGGATCAGTATTGGCTGAGATAGTAGTCGGTCAGGAACTTCATAACCGGAGTGACTGAGGAATCCGGTAGTTGTTCGCACTTTTCTCCATACCGCATCTGGCCTTTGGCCTCCCGATAGGGCTTCCATTCAGCCATAGGTGTGCCGTCGACGTCAAGTCCGTTTGGATTTCCGCATTTGATAAAGTTGCTCACGTAGTTGCAGATTTGTCTTGCCATGTCATAATGCTTGCCGGTGAACGGACGCCAGCAGGAGGCAAGGGACTCGAACACAAACCACAGGTCAGAGGAATGGAAGGTGCCGGGATTATCCCAACCAGGAATGTCAACGTCAAAAACGGAACTCCAGTTGTCCAGATCGGGACGGACCTTGGCGGTGGCTTCAAAATAGAGGCGCATACCAAGCTCCATTGGGCAGAAAGTTGCATTCCGGATGGTTTCCTCCAGGGTATCGGCCTTGACAATGTCCATGAACTCTGAAGCCCGGTCGCCGAACTGTTTTTTGGCTATAGTCTCCAGTTCCTCCATGGAGTCAACCTTTGGGGATTCCCATGATTCGGAGGATGTGTTGCTCATCAACAGGGGAACCATATGCCTTTTATTTTTGATAATCATTTCCGAGAAGTGGCCCAATTGTACCTTGCCGTCAATCACAGGGGACCACATTTTTCTGCCCGGTCCTATACCTAACCCAGTTCGGGCATACTCCTGGAATTTTTCCATAAGTTCAAAGGCATCAATCTTTCGTGCTTCATCCAGGTTTTTGATTCCGGCATACGTGAAAAAGCCCACGCCGTCAGCTTCAGCCTCCGAAAGTGTGCGGTTCAGACCATGCGGATTTATACCACTGTAGCTGCCGATACGGATACCGCTCATTATAATGGCCCTTTGGAACAGGCCTTCAGTCAGGGGAGAGGTCAAATGGACCTGGACACTCCTGCCGCCTGCGGATTGGCCGCCTATGGTGATGTTGTCAGGGTCACCGCCGAAAGCTGCAATATTTCGCTTGACCCATTTCAAAGCAAAAATCTGATCAAGCATTCCAAAATTGGTGGGGAAGTCTGGATTTTCGTCAGTAAGTTCCGGGTGGGCAAGGAAGCCGAACACATTAAGACGGTAGTTGACCGTGACTACCACGATACCACGGCGGGCAATACGCTCGCCATTGAATTCCATTTCCGCTGTGTAGCCCTCCATGAGGCCGCCTCCGAAGAACCACACAAAAACCGGGAGCCGGTCATCCGTGGTTTTGGCGGGGGTCCAGACGTTCAGGTAAAGGCAGTCTTCGCTCATTGGGATGTCGGGATCCACATGCCACTCCCTTGTGTAAATATTGTTGGGATTCATACCGGGCCTGTTCTGAACGCTGATTGGAGCAAAACGTGTGCAATCAAGGATACCCTGCCAGTCCGCGGCGGGCTGCGGAGCTTTCCACCTTAGGGGGCCTACAGGAGGTGCGGCAAATGGAATACCTTTGTAGGAAATTATCCGGGGATCCGCAGCTGCGACTCCTCTGACAATCCCGTTTTCAACTCTTGTTTCCTTAATCATGTGAAGTCCCCTTTCTTATGAAAAATGTTTAAATAGAACTGACGTATTTGAATGTTTTTTTCGGTTATACATTGCTGAAGTGTTCTAGAACCAACGATTTCCAAATGTCTTCTAATCAAATAGTACTACCTGGCGATGTGCCCTGTCAAGGGAATAAGGTCTTTTAAAGGGTAGGGGAGCAGGTTACAAGTAAACAGTATCCTGATAATGCAAAATATTGTTGAAATTGACAACCTTTTTAACTAAATGTTATATTTATTTTAGTAAATTATTTTAGTGAAGTTTCACAACGGGATGCATGGACTAGGCAAATAAACCGCTGCACCCGCATTTCGTCGACAACCTGCCAAAAAGTTCCCTGACGCCGGATAGCACTGCAAACTGCGCGCTCGTGGTTGGTAATACGGTACCGGGGAATGCATAAAAAAAGAAACCCAAAAAATAAAATGAAAGAAGGTAAGGTTATGCTAAGAATTGCCGAGACAGAATCTGGCAAAGTACAGGGGTATCCCGGCACAGACGCACGGATTACCGTATTCAAAGGAATACCCTATGCTGCGCCTACCAGCGGCAAAAACCGTTGGAGAGCCCCGCAACCCGCCGAAAAGTGGGAAGGCATTCGCAAGTGTTATGAGTTTGGTCCAATCACCATGCAGAAAATTCCCGGAGAGGACCCCAACGCGTTCTATTCAAAGGAGTGGCATGTGGATCCGGAAGTCCCGATGGGAGAAGACAGCCTGCGGCTCAACATATGGACCCCGGCAAAGTCCCCGGATGAAAAACTTCCCGTTATGATGTGGATTTTCGGAGGAGGTTTCAGAGAGGGATACGCCCATGAAATGGAATTTGACGGGGAACGTATTGCTTCCCGTGGGGTTATCCTGGTTACAGTGGCTTACCGGCTCAATGTGTTTGGTTTTATGTGCCATCCTGAAATAACTGCGGAAGCGCCTGATGCGCCCGCAAATTTCGGCCTGCTGGACCAAAGATTCGCCATGGATTGGATAAGGCGGAACATCGCAAATTTTGGAGGAGATCCGGACAACCTGACAATTTTTGGACAGTCGGCTGGTGGTGGCAGCGTATGGGCTCACTTATGCTCGCCGAAAGCGCGTGGTGCTTTTACCAGAGCGATCGTCCAGTCGGCCGGCGGTGTAAGTTTTCAATATCCGGTCCCCCGGAGACGAGGCCGCCTCGATTTGAAGACGGCAGAGCAGATGGGAGTAAAGTTTCTCAAAGAATGGCTCCACTGCGATACACTTGCCCAAGCACGGGAACTGGACGCATGGTATATTGAAAAAAAGTTTATTGAGTCAGGCATGATGATGGGTCCCGTTATTGACGGAGTCTATTTGCCGGACGATACATCGGAGCTCATCAAACAGGGTAAGATTAGCCCCGTCCCCATCATGACCGGAAATACCACTGATGAGTTTATTATAGGACCCGAAGCTGAAGATGAAGAATCGGTGACGGCATGGGTCAGTGAGAATTTTGGTCCCTATGCCGATGAATATCTGGATATCTGCAGGCGTATTGTCGATAAAGAGGGAATATCCCTCAGAAAAGCCGTCTCGGTGGGGTCGTTTGAACTGGGAGCCCAGCTTGCCCTGGAATACCTGAAAGACCATAACAGAAACCTCTACTATTACATCTTTGGCCCCACCATTCCCGGAGATAATGCAGGTGCCTTCCATTCAGCAGATCTTTGGTTCACCTTTGAGACATTGATGAAATGTTGGCGGCCTTTTAAAGGCTATCACTATGACCTTGCCCGAAGGATGTGCAACTACTGGACCAATTTTGCAAAGAACGGCGATCCGAATGGCCCGGACAACGACGGCACTCCCATGCCGCTATGGACGCCGTTTACCAAAGATAATCCACAGAACATACAGTTTTTTGACGAGATATCCATGTCCGAAGGCCCGTACAGCGAGAAGAGAGCTTTCCTGATACGGATCAACAAGGAATAAGACAGAACCCAGCACCAAAACTGAAAAAAAGGAGTTGATTACCATGCTTCGTGTTGCCATGACTGAAAGTGGAATGGTGGCCGGAACACCCGGCACCGATGCGCGGATTACCGTTTTCAAGGGCATTCCATACGCTGCAGATACGTCGGGCGAGAACCGCTGGCGTCCGCCACAACCCCCTAAAAAATGGGAGGGGATTCGCAAGTGCTATGAGTTTGCTCCGATTACCATGCAAAGAACTCCGGGGAAAGATCCCAATGCTTTTTACTCAAAGGAGTGGCATGTGGATCCGGACATCCCCATGAGTGAGGATGGCAGCCTTGTGGTAAACATCTGGACTCCTGCCAAGTCTGCCGACGAGAGACTTCCTGTAATGGTTTGGATTTTCGGTGGAGGCCTGCAGGAGGGCTACGCTCACGAAATGGAATTTGACGGGGAACGCATTGCCTCCCGTGGTGTTATCCTGGTCACCGTGGCGTACAGGCTCAATGTGTTCGGTTTTTTGGCTCATCCCGATCTTACCGCAGAAAATCCTGATGAACCTACCAACTTCGGCTTCCTTGACCAGAGGGCCGGTATAATGTGGGTAAAGCGAAACATAGCCAATTTTGGAGGCGATCCCGACAACATTACGATACTGGGACAGTCGTCCGGTGGTGTCAGTGTATTCTCACACCTGTGCTCGCCGCGAAGCAAAGGACTGTTCCAGAAAGCTGTCATTCAGTCGTCAGCGGGGGGAAGTGTGCTGCCTGTATACCCGAAGACGCCGTTTCGAGAAGCCCTTTCTCTGGCAGAGGCCGAGGAATACGGTGTCAGATTCCTCAGAGAGCAGTTAGGAGTGGAGACCATCGCCGAAGCCAGAAAACTGGATGCAAATTTTATCAGGGATAAATGTGTGGAGTCGCGAAGCTGGTTTTCCTATGTCATAGACGGCAAGTTTTTAACCGAGACCATCACAAGTTGCCTGTTCGGTGGAAGAATGCACAATGCTCCTGTGCTTATCGGTTATACCGGAGACGAAATGCCGCTGGGAGTCCCCGGCGGGACAGACGCCCAGGTGGAAGCGTGGGCAATGGAGAACTTTGGGGCTTATGCTGAGGAATTTATTGCCACCTGCCGTGAAAAGGCGCAAAGAGAGGGTATACCTCTGCACAAGGCTGCCATGGTCAATGTCAACGAAAACAGCACAAGGATCATAGCTGAAGAACTGAGCAGGCAGGGTAGAACGGTGTATGCCTACGAGTTTGACCCGGAGATACCTGGCGACGATGCCGGCGCTTTCCACTCCTGCGACCTGTGGTTTACCTTTGAAACCCTGATGAAGTGCTGGCGGCCTTTTGAAGGACGTCACTATGATCTTGCACGCAAAATGTGCAATTATTGGACCAATTTTGCCAAAAAAGGCGATCCCAATGGTCTGGATGCCAACGGCACGTCCATGCCCAAGTGGACGCCATACACTGCCGAGAGCCCTCTTGTCATGAATTTCCACGACGAAATCGGCATGGAGGATCTTTCCGCCGCTGACGCAAAGAGAGAGGTCATGCTGCGCGCAAATAAAGAGACCTACTATAAGCTTTACAAAAAGTAAGGCCATACTGAGTATGATAAAAACAAAAAAGAAGTATCTTGTATTTTGATACAGAGCCATCTTAACTGTGACATTCCTCATGATGGTGCTGTCAAGCTAAATTATTGCAGGATGTCTGGTTGAGATGGCCTGTTTTTACCGATATTTAAGTTATTTTGGGAGTGCATTTTGTCAAAAGCAGACGCCTGAAGAAAAAGACTGTTCCGGTTTGGTAAAATATCGAAAAAGAAGGCGGGATGCTTGGCGGAGATGTCAGATTATGCTAGAATATGCCTTAACGATTGATCAAGTTAATAAGTTCAAGTGGCTGCATTGCCTATAATCCGGAATGAACATCCGGTTTCGGGGGGATAAAAATGAACAAAAGAAACTTAACAACCTGGGAAGCTGCATGTATAATTACAGGCTATGGTGTTGGCGGTGGTGTACTTAGCATACCATATCTGGCGGAAAAAACCGGCCTTCCTCTTGCATTTGTGATATTGGCCATAGCATTGTTTACAAGTTACATACTCCACTTGATGATTGCTGATCTGGCACTCAAGACTCAAGAAGGGGGACAGATTATTTCATGCCTTTCCCAGTTTCTGTTTCGTGGAAAACTCAAAAAAGTGCTGACAATGCTGTTTTTCATTCTTATGACTTTGATCCTTTTTACCAATCTGTCTGCATATATTTCCGGTTCTGTGGAAATTATCGTGGAACTTTTACCGGTTCCAAGGTTTCTGGCAACTCTTGCTTTCTATATTGTCGCTGCATCTGTGGTGTTCTTCGGACTTAAAGCTGTGGGAATAAGTGAAAAGTACTTGGTAGCTTTCATTTTCTGCCTGATTGGGCCCTTTCCGTTGCTTCCTTCTTTACACCTGCCAATGCTCTTCCTCTGGTTTGTGGTTCTGCTAATGAAGCGCTGGCTTTATATGGTATGGCCATGTTTGCAATAGCGGCATTTTTTTCTGTCCCTCAGGCTGTGGAAGGTTTGAATAAAGAGAAAAGGGAAATCAAGCGGGCGATATTTCTTGGCTTGTTCAACAACTTTATAATTATTATACTGATCACTTTCTGTTCGCTGCTTGCTTCCGATGAAGTCACGGAGGTGGTCATGGTAGGCTGGAGCGCCGCTATTGGCCCATGGGCCCAGATAGTCGTAGGCCTTTTTACCATACTTGCTATGCTTACTACATATTGGTCTTTGTCACTGGCGCTGGGATCCATTGTGCAGGAACAAATGAAATGGGACAGAAGGCTTTGCTGGCTTGTTGCTACACTGCCTTCACTGGTACTGTCCCTGATTGACTTTGCCAGCTTCATGGAATTTATGCGTATGGCCGGAGGCCTGATATCGATTATTATCGCCATTATGGTTGTGCTCGCTTACCTTAATGCCAGGCGGGAGGTGGAGGGATCCATCCTTAACCATTATGGCGGGAAGGTTACTGCCGCAGCTGTCATTGCAGCTTATATCCTCATGGGAATTGGAAGCGTGGTACCGGTATGAAAAGAATCTTGTTTTATGATGGCATATTTCATTCCGGAGTCAGCGAGACAGACACTTTCCGCTTTCTTGAGGTTACAGATGGTATAATAACCGGCACTTACCAGGAAAAGCCCGGGGGTGTAAAATACGCGAAAGAAATTTCCCTGGGTGGGAAGCATGTATATCCCTGTATGATTGATGGGCATATTCATTTGCTCCATACCATAGCCGTAATGGCAATGGGCTTCAGTATAAGTGAAATCAGGGAGAACAAGGTAGAGCCGCACAATCTTGCCGGGGTGGAGAAGAAAATCAGGGAATATGCTGCAAAACAGCCCAAAAATGCAGTGATAGCTGCTCATAATTACATCCTTACTGCCATAGACGAGAGGCGGTTACCTACAAAGGATGAGTTGGACGACTGGGCCGGTGGCCGCCCCATCGTGATTTACAGTATCGACGGCCATTCCAGTGCCCTTTCAACGAAAATGCTAATAAAACTTGGCATTGATCCCAGTCAGCACGATGGTTTATTGTCCGGTGAAGCCCATGAACGTGTTCAGGGCAGGCTGACAGATATTATTGGTTCAGCCGTTACTTTATCGCTCCTGGCAAAAGGGTGTGCCGATTTTCAGAATGCCTGTGCCGGATATGGCATCAGCGTCGTGGGGGCTGTGGAAGGTAACGGCGACTCTCCTAAAGATCCCATGACATCACTTATCGTGAAACTGGCCCGTCACTTCGATGTGGGAGTGCGTTTTTATTTTCAGTATTTTGATCTTAAAAGAGCCCAAAGGTTCGCGAAGTATCAGAAACACTTGCGCATAGGCGGATGCGGAGACTGGGAGATGGACGGGTCCGTTGGTTCCCATTCTGCTGCCTTTCATGTACCATACAGGGATACCGGGACAATTGCCTCCTGTTATTATAACCAGGAAGATGTTTACCGAGTTGTAAAGGAAGCTGATGAGAAAGGTTACCAGATTGCCAGCCATGCAATAGGTGAAGCAGCCATTGAACGTATAATTGAGGCACTGGACAAGACAACTTCCGGGCGCATGCACCGTATTGAACACTGTGAATTCCCCAGTGACAAGTCGCTGGAAGATTTGAAAAAGCTTCGTTACGCAGTCATGATGCAACTAGGTTATGCATGGTTGGACAAGCGATACCTGAATACATATATACAATACCTGCCCCAGGAAATTATTGACCACATGTATCTTAAAACTCTCTACGATGCGGGTGTCTGTCTATGCGGGTCCAGCGACAGTCCCGTTCAGGACCTGAACCCGTGGCTGCAAATGCTTGGCATGGTGGATTTCTATAACCCGGGGGAATCCATTACACCTTACGAAGCTTTCAGATGCTATACAATAAATGCCGCCAGGGCCATTATGGAAGAAGATGAACGCGGTACCCTGGAAGCAGGCAAAGTGGCTGATTTTTTTACAGCCGATGAAGACCTTTTTGCAATGGACCCCAAGGATATCATAGCTTTCCGTCCCGTCTGCACTTATTACGGAGGACGGCCTTACCGCAGAAAAAAAGGAACTGTTGCGGAGCTTTTATGGTCATTGTTGAAAAAGGCAAGGCCTGTATAAAATTTTCTCGTAGTACATTCCTTGCCGGTATAGTATTCGGAAATTATTGTATATAGTAAGTATTAATTTTGCTTGTTCATGAAAAAACCGGCATGTACCGGTTTATTCAACCCCTCTGTTTTTAAGAAACTCCTTATATGCCATGTCGGATTTAAGTATATGGCTGGATATCCAATCGTAAACGAAGGTGATGAGGTTTTTCAGTGTTTCTTTTTGGTTTGCGTCAATGTCACTCTTTTGTATCTTCTCAAGTTTTTTAATGAAAAACATATGCTGTATTTTTTGAGTGTCCAGGTCTTTGTAACCATGTTGCTCCAGGAGTTGCTCCTCATAATTGAAGTGATATATGGCATAATTCTTAAGTTCCTCGAAAATCAGCACAATTTCGTCATAATGGTCATAACCGTCATCAGCCATAACCAGGTCTGAAATCCTGCCCCCGATATCAAAAAGTTTCATATGTTGCCGGTCAATTTCAGCCACATCGACTTTAAAGGAATCTTTCCAGTCAAAATACATCTGAAACACCCCCTGATTTAGTAAACCGAAACAATAATAAAGGTGCCATGACCCGCTTAAAACATAAATATCCATTTTTCCCGAAAAAGAAACAGGGAAAAGGTAAAAAAACTGTGATTTATATTAAGTATTTCGGAAAAAAATCAGGAAAAGTTAACAATTTGTTCACAAAGCCAACACACTTTATTGTTAATATATATAGAGAAATCTTTTTCATTTTTTAACTCTTTTTATCGTTAGTTTTATTGCTTTTATCCTGTGCCTTAAGGTTAGCCTTAAGGCCTTTATTTTTTCATGACAGGGAAAAGGAAATGTAGATTTTGAGTGTTATGTCAACGACGTAAAAAGTCATAAAAAGTTCCCCCGGGAAAGCCTGATACAACCGCTTCTTCCCATCTGTAATAAAATTGTAATATAAATGTAGTCAACTTAACAGGATTTTATGTTACCATATAAACGGATAAAAAATCAGCCAGGAAAACACCCGTGCACGTATACAGTTTTTCTAGCCGAAGGATAAAGGTGGTTACGTACAATGTGGAAGTGGTTGACGAAAATTGGTTGTGTGGTTGCCATAACGGCTATTACAGTTGGAGGTATACCACAGGCAGTACATGGTGAACCGGCTGCAGTCCAGGCAAGTAGCAGTGTCCCAAGTGATTGGGCAAAGGAAGATGTTGAGAAGGCGGTAAAATTAAACCTGTTTTCTGAAAACATAAGCTCAGCTTACCAGGAGAATATAAACCGCCAGGAAATCTGTGAAATTGCAATAAAACTTTATGAAGCCCTCTCCGGTAAAAGTGCGGAGAGTAAATATGAAAGTCCTTTCATTGATACTCAAAATCCTTCAATAATTATTGCAAATGAACTGAAAATTGTTGAGGGAAGAGGAGAAGGAATTTTTGACCCCTATGGTACGGCAACAAGACAGGAAATATGTGTTATACTGTACCGTGCCCTCCAGGCTGCAAAACCGGAATATGACCTTTCCTTAAGGTCTGAATATCCTTTTTCCGATGAAAATGATATTTCTCCATGGGCCAAAAAGGCAGTGGATTACCTTAATGCCACCGGCATTATTAACGGAGTGGGGGATAACAGGTTTGACCCAAAGGGCACAACCACCCTTGAAATGGCCATTGTCCTTTCAAAAAGGATGTATGAAAAGTTTTCAGTGCCCGGTAATGAGAAAATAGCGGTGAGAAGAAAAGATGCCACTGCATCCCGTGCCGGTGACACCCGCAGTGAAAAGCTTGAAACTTTGAAAACGCTAATTGCTCAGGCCATGGGAAAACCTTACAGGTGGGGAGCCACAGGACCAGACAGTTATGATTGTTCCGGCCTGGTATATTCCCTGTATGGGAAACTTGGCTATAAACTACCCAGAGTATCATCTGACCAGGCAACGGTTGGCAAATATGTGGCCAAATCTGACCTGCAGTTTGGAGACCTCGTATTTTTCGCCCGTGATGGCAAACATATAAATCATGTTGGTATTTATATAGGCAACGGGGAATTTGTCCATGCGCCCCAGACAGGAGAAGTGGTAAAGAAAACCTCTCTCTTATCCGGTTACTATGCAAATACATATTATACTGCCAGAAGAGTTATATATTAATTTTGTAACAGTATAAACTGGTATCACAGGTTGTTCAACATCTTAAGAAAAATACTCCTTGTAGTAATTGATTTATGTATAATATCATTGCTATAAGGAGTTTTTTTTGGAAAGAAAAAACCTTTTGCCGGAGGGTCTTCCTTGAGGATTGTGTATTACTCCCCGTATTACAGCAATACAAGAGATCAAATAATCAGAAGAAGTAAAAACATACTGAAACAGGGGAAAAAGGTTGTTTACATTATTCCGTCAGATGAGGCCACATTTTACGTTAAAAAGGGTTTTGCACAGATTGACGGAAATTTCCGTGGTTTAAACATTTTAACCCTGGACAGTTTTGAAAGGCTCCTTTGTAAAGAGACGACAAATATGAATTTGCTGGAAGAATTTGAAGCGGAATTCCTGCTCAGGACCCTTATCAGTGAAGCAAATAAAAACAATGTGTATGATAAGGTCAGGGAAAAAGCCGGGTTTGTGATATTGGTGCAGCAACTCATAAGGCGCCTTAAGGAGCTTGACATTAATTTTACGGAATTGATAGCAAAGACTGCGGCGGCAGAGCCTTCCCTTCGCGGGAAATGCGAATTTATTGCAGAAGTCTTTGAGAAATATGAAAAGTATAAACAGGAACATAATCTTTATGATGCCGGCGATTTCCCCCATCTTGCACCAAATGTGCTGGAATATACCAGCTTTCTTAAGAATACCGGACTTATTGTCCTGGATGGTTTCATACAAATTGACCCTGTTCATATTAAAGTGTTGGATAGGATTCTTAAGCTTTATGGAGATACCGGTATCATTGTGAATGTCCCTTATAAGAATATTCATAACAGTGAATTTATAGAGAATGGGCTAATACCTGTTTTTGAAAAACTTGGGTTTACAATAGAAAAATCAAATACTGAAACCCTTGAAATTCCCAACCCTTGCCTAAAGACCCTTTCCGTGAGCCTTTACTCAGGCAGGCACGTCTTTGACAGCAAAACTGAGGGGATTACCATATTTGGCAGTCCAACTGTTGAGACAGAGGTAAGGGAGACGGCCCGGACCATAAAAAACTTACTTATGAATGAAAATAAGGATGCGGAGCCGGATGAAATTGCCGTTTTTATAAATGATATTGAAATGTACCGGGACACCCTCATTGATGTATTTGATGAAGCAGGAATTCCTCTGCATATACATGGGGAGATTAGCCTGGTTAACGTACCCCTGGCAAAGGATATTCTGAGCCTCGTAATGTATAGCATTGATGAGTTTACCGAGGAAAGCAGGGAAAATATATTATACTCAAGGTATTTTTCTGACAAAAAGTATGAAATTGAGTCCCTTTACAGAAAAGCTGACACTCCGGCTGAATATCTTAACATGATAAAAGAGCTGCTGGTGTATTTGGATGTGGAAAACAATTTGTTGCTGCTTAAGGAAACCGGCAGTATCAGTAATGAGGATTTCCTGCGGGACAGCAAAGCTTTGGAGCAGGTGAAAAAAATTATTGACAGGACCTTGAAACTTTTCAGCGAATTTCCCTACCGAATGACTGGCGGATTTCTGCCAACTGTTTATAATGAACTTTTTAATGCCTTTGCCGAATGTAAAATATCAGTGAAACATCATGATACGGGATGTATAAAGGTACTAAGTCCCGAAGAAGCCTGCGGACAGCTGTACAGGTATGTTTTTGTCCTGGGGGTAAATGAAGGCATTTTCCCGAAAGAGTATAAGGCTCCTTCCCTGTTTGATGCAGTGGAGGAAGAATTCTTGTTTTCACAGGGCATAAACAATTATAACCGTGGCTGGGAACTGGAAAGGCAAAAGACCAGGTTCAACATGTGCCTGGCTTCTGCGGCCGAAAAGGTATATATGTCATATACCACCAGCGATGAAAAAGGCAGTGTAATGATAAAATCGCCCTTCCTGGATGAAGTTGAAGCCCTTATGAACAGTGAGGCTTTATCTTCTGCCATGAAAGCTGCATGTTATCTAAGAGACAGGTTTACAGGGAATGATTTGCCCATAAGCTGTGCCGAAGCATTGAATATTGCAGTAAACAACGTCTGGCAACTGGGCAGGACAGATTTCATAATAACTGGTATCTGCGGTGAATATTTGAAAAATGAAAGCTTTGCCGGTAATCTAGACTACATAAACCACAGTGGAAAGGTTGAATATTCCCGGTATAAATCACCCAGGTTTGATAATTATGACGGCCTGCTGTCTGACCCTGAGATTGCGCAAAAAGATGCCTGTTATGGTTTCAGTCCGTCCCAGGTTAACACTTATGTAAGATGTCCATTTTGTTACTATATGGACAGGGTTTTGAAAATTTTGGATATAGATGAAGAAAGCCGGGAACGGATGGATCTGGGCAAATTTTACCATGCTGTCCTGGAGGAATACTACAGGGACAATGACAGTTGGGATACCTTTGATGAGGACAGGCTGGCTGAAATCTTCAAAAAACACACCTATTCCATGCCCGAAAACGGCATGCCCCAGGTAGTTACCGAACAGAGAAAACGGGAGCTATATATCAATCTTAAAAACTTTCTCATCAGTGATGCAGAGGTTTTTGAACATTACTATCAAAAGACCGGCCTTAGGCTGAAACCTTCCCTGTTTGAACATAAATTCCATACGGAATTTTTTGATAGCAGCATTATTTCCGGAACCGTGGACAGGGTGGACTTTGAAATTGATAAGGAAGGTACATTCACCGGCAGGTTTGTAATATATGATTATAAAAAGTCAGGCATAAAAAAGCTGAGAGACTGCGCAGAAGGCTCAGACTACCAGCTTCCTGTCTACTACAAGGCTGTTAGCAAACTGGTTAGAGAGCAGTATGGTATTGATAAACCGGAATGTCTTGCTCTCATATATGCAAGTGTCGAGAAGCTGGAAAGAAACGGTATAATAAGAAGTGACGCAAAGAGCAGCCTGTTTAGGGGAAACAGAGGCCCTCGGGACTTAGTCACTGCAGGGAATTTCGAAGTCCTCATGGAGTGGGTTGAATCGAAAGGTACAGAACTTATAGAAAGGATCAGGAAAGGTGACTTTACGGTTCCTTATCCCTGTCCTGTGGAAAACACTCCTTTTGGTTGTTCGTATAAATCCGTCTGCAGGTATGACAGGTACAGGATATTGCCCAAGATGGTAACCGGAGGTCGAACAGATGGATAAAAAAACACTTGATGATATATGCCGTATTTATGAAGTAAATGAGGAACAGGCCCGGGCCATGGATGTTTTCAACAACACGGCCCTGAAAGCCGGTGCCGGCTCAGGCAAAACCCGGGTACTGACAAAGAGATATTTAAGGATTTTAAAGGAAATTCCCGGCGCCAAAATAGACGAAATAGTAGCCATTACTTTTACCAATAAAGCGGCTGCTGAAATGAAGGACAGGATACGCCGGGAGTTAAGGCTCTCATTGTCTGCGGCAAATATTGACACAATCCACGGATTCTGCGGGAAGCTTCTGAGAGAATACTTCCATGTGGCAGACCTGGACCCTTACTTTACAGTAATGGAGGCCGCCGACAGTGAAACTGTACTTGCAGAAATTGCAGAAAAGGTCATTCTTGAGTATTTAGCAGATGAAGGCAATGCCGTTGTGGCAAATGATGTTATGGCTGAGTATTCCACCGGCCTTTTTACATCCGGAAGATTAAGAGACGAAATAATACGTTTATATTTATCCGTTAGGGCCAAAGGTGTGGATACCGGCATGATCAGCCGGGAAAATCCATCTCCTGTACAGAAACTGGCCATTGATGTAGTAAAAAGGCTGGACAGGGTCTATACAGAACTCAAGGAAGACAGGAATATGCTGGACTTTAATGATTTGGAGATCCTTACAAATAAACTGCTGGATGTGGACGATGTGCGCAAGCGGTGCTTTAACCGCTTCAGGTATTTCCTGGTCGACGAGTTCCAGGATGTCAACCCATTGCAGAAAGATATCCTGTACAAACTGGTTACTGATAAAAATGGAAATATTCCGGCAGGCAGACTGTTTATAGTTGGGGACCACAAACAGTCCATATACGGTTTCAGGGGAACGGATTACCATATATTCAATGAAGTATGTGACGATATTAAAAAGAATGGCCTGGTGGAGGAGTTGTCAAGTTGTTACAGGAGTACGGTGAATATTGTCAGCACAGTAAATTCAATCTTCCGGCACCTTATAAACCCTTACGAGAAGTTAAGGGCTGTTCCGGAAAGAGAAGCAGGCCCTCAGGTTGAGGTTATCACCTGGGATGAGAGCATTTTACCTGATACTGCGGGAGAAAGGTGGAAAAATGTAAAAGGGCTCCTGGCAAAGGATGTTGACAGGGATGAACTCCTTGCAGCTCTAAACATGGAAATATCATTTGCAGGTCATGATAAAAAGGATTTACAGGGAGATATTATTTCAGCCCGGATAAAAAGCCTTTTGAAGGAAGGTTTTGATTACGGGGATATTGCCATTCTCTTGCGAAGCAGGACAGGGCTCAAAGCCATAGAAAATTCCTTAAGCAATGAAAACATACCCTTTTGTGTCCTTGGCGGGATAGGATTCTGGGACCGCCAGGAAATCACGGACATTACGGCGCTGTATAAAATCTTGTTTGATCCGGCTGATCTGGTAAGCCTTTTGACAGTTTTGCGGTCACCCATATTCTGCCTTTCAGATGATGTGATATTTGCTCTGATGGGTATATACAATTCTGCAGAGCAAAAATCGATACCTGAAGCGCTGGCTGCCCTTGAAGGCTCCCTTTGTGATGAGGATAAAAAATTGGTCAGAAGAACCAGAGCCATTTTGAGGGAATTATGGGGACTCACAGGTTTGAAAAACACTTATGAACTGTTTAAAAGAATCTTACATCTTACGGCTTACCCGGCAATACTACTATCACTGCCGGACGGCATGCAGAAATTCAGGAACTTGGAAAAGCTGAAAAGCATAGTACGCGATTTTGAAAGAAAAGGTATTTATCACGCAAGGCAGCTTCCATGGTACCTGGAGAAACTTGAAGAAAGCGGGGCAATGGATGAAGAAGCATTTCTGGACACTGAACACAGCAATGCAGTAAAGCTTCTGACCATACATGCATCAAAGGGGCTTGAATTCAGGGCAGTATTTATTGCAAACATGCATGGTAGCCTGGACAGTATAAGCAAAAGGTATAAACCCCTATTTTACTATAGCAGTGATAAAGGCATTGTGGCCATAGGCGTAGATAAAGATGGGAAGCTTAAGGAAGATGTAAATGAAGATTACCTCGTGGAGTACAGGAAAAATATTGAACGTGAAATAGAAGACAGCAAGAGGATTTTTTACGTGGCTGCCACCAGGGCAAAAGATTACCTGGCCTTTGTGGGCCAAAGGCAGGAAATCAGGGAGACTTCCGGCACTCCGGAGCTTAACTCTTTCTACAGACAGCTCATCTACGCCCTTAATAAGGAGGAAAATACTGGATCTGTTAAATTCATCAATGCCAGGGATTATCTTAAACTATGATATATAGCCTTTTGAAATATGGCAATATATGCAATGAACACAGGCGACATTTCATGGTTCCTCCGGCCAGCCCCGGAGGAACCTTTTTGCTGTTTCGTCCGAGTCTTGATACCGTTTACAGTCCGCGATTTCTGGTTTTTTTATAAAGCCCGGTATTTCTGAAACATATGTTTAAGTTTTTGTAACATTTCCTTATGTTAATTCGTCAATATTAATGGATAGATTAGACTAAATGAGCGCGTTCATGAAAGATGGTGATTATATAACAATGGATGAAATAATCGCTTCAACGTGGGAACCATTATACCGGTATATTTATTTTAAAGTGCAAAACCGCGAAGAAGCGGAAGAAATTTTGCAGGAGACATATGTTAAAGCTCTGTCCCACTCAAGGAAAAACGAAACCAAACCAGGCAATTACCTGGCATATTTGAAAACCATTGCCCTTAACATTGTCCGGGACAGGTGGAGAAGAAGGAGACTAAGAGGCATTGATGCAGATCTGGAAAGTGTTGATCCTGTATATATAACTGCAGAAGATCATACTGAAGCCAGCAACCAACGCATATGGGTTGAAAACGCCATGAGCAAGCTCAGCAGTGAACAGCGCCAGGTATTGGAGCTCAGGATTTTAAAAGGCTATTCGGTGGCAGAGACTGCAAAAATGATGAATAAATCAGAGTCAGCTGTACGTGTGCTGCAATACCGGTCATTACAAACACTGGCAAACATCCTGGAGAGGGATGGCCTTATTGATAAGGAGGGTTACAGGTTGTATGGAATATAAGGAAAGAAAACTATCAGAATATATAGACCAATTGAACAGAGAAAAAAAGCCAAGGGCACATGTTAAAGGAGAACCGGCGGCAGAACTGGAAAACCTGCTTGAAACCGTGAGAATGGTAAAAAGCCTGAAAAACCCGGCTATGCCTGATGCCGGCTTTCCTGAAAGGCTTAAGCGCCATGTTGCCAGAAGGTTGGACATGAAAAGGCCCATGAAAAAAAGAAGGGCGGCGGTTTTAAGCCTGTCGGGCATAGCAGCCGTTGTGGCCCTGGTATTGCTGATAAGCATGTTTTTTACCACTCCCAATAAAAATATTGTGTATGCCATGGAGGAAGCTTTCAGGAAGGTGCAGGCTTATCATGGCAAGCTGGAAGTGGTTCAGTCCAATGAACTGGGGGAAAGTACCGTCCAGGCTAAGCTGGAAGTATGGGCTGACAGGGAAGGCCGCTATTATGTCCGCCATTTGGATGGATTCCAGGAAGGCATGGTTACTGTGAATAATGGCCAGAGAAAATGGCAGGTGAAACCGGAAGAAAAACAGGTCCATATCTTTCCTGCCTTCCCTGACGCTTACAGGTTCTCATTTGAACTGGGAAGGGAGATAGAACATGTAAAGGCGGCATTGACAACCAGTGAAGCCGGGGAAGATACAGTGGCAGGCAGAAAAGCTGTTATCCTGGAGGTTACTCCGGCAGGAGGAGAACCTTACAAGATATGGGTTGACAAGGAGACAAAACTTCCCCTTAAAAAGGAATACGCCATGCAGAAGGCGCTCAGGTACACTATAACTTATACGGATATTGAATTCATTGACGCTGTACCGGCAGAATTAACCGTTTTTGAAACGCCTGAAGGATTTGCGGTAATTGATAAAAATCCTGAACTTGTTGTTGACAACGGAAAAGAAGCCGTTGATATACTTGGAGTGGATATGGAAATACCTGAAACCGTACCGGCAGGATATTCCAGAGATGGTTTTGCAGTCCTTCCGGAAAGAGAGACGATCAAGCTGTATTTCACCAGGCAGAGTACAGGCAAAAGAATGATACTGTTGCTGAAACAGTCTGAAGAAGAATTCAGGGTTGCACCTATGGCTGTAACAGGAAGTATAGGTGAAGCCATTGCCGAGATACAGTCTCCGGTACAGGAACAGCCTGGAGTCCTGAGTGGAGGAGGTATGTACCAGGGCATTACCGATACCAGTTCTGTAAGGTGGCAACAGGACGGGCTTGAATTTGCGGTAGTTGGCGAAGAGCCGTTGGAAGATATATTAGCGTTTGTTGAAAGTATTACAGGAAGTGCTGTTAAATTACCTGTGCCTGACCAGGACATTATAAAACCTCAGATAGAAGTGCCGGTGGATATGGAAGTTGAAAAAAATAGCCAGAAAAGCGTGGATTCCGGAAGTTCACCCTGGCTCCTTGACAATGTATTTGTGGCTCAGGTTTTTGTAAGCCTCAAGGTCATGCCTGAGGGTATAACGGGCGAATATCCTGTTAAATATGAGGATATGGAAACCATATACAATGACGGAGTAAATTCGATTGTTGAGATACATGATGAAAATTCACCCATCGCGAAGGTGTACCTGAAAAGATTAGTAAGACAGGACAATACAGGTATCTGGACCGTTGTGGGATATGATCCCCGTGGCTGACCGGTGTTTACGGAAATACGCCACAAAAAAACGGGAACTTTGATGGGCACAGCTGCGTTAATGTAGTGTGGAACCATAAGACAATATAAAAACAAATGGAGGTTATTAAATGAAGAGAATTAGATATATTGCAATATTTTTCATAATAGCTGCCCTGTTGCTGCAAATAGGGTGCTCCACTGTATCAAAGAACGCCAGGCAGGAAAATGAAGCAGGTGTGGAACAGAACGCAGCAGATGGTGCCGCAGGAACAAGTGATAAAGACACATCTTCCGGCAAAACCGACGGTAATGAACATGGCACCGGTGAAGGTGCGAATGATGAGAAAGCCGGTAATGAAGCGGATGAAGAGGCTGACAATCAGGAAATAAAGCATGCATTTGATGAATTAATAAAAAATGATGATATTACCCTGGAAGAAATAATAGGTTTTCTGGATGAGAATATGGGGAAGTTATCTAAAAATGACGCTTCCGCGCTGCTCATCAGGTTCGAGGAACTGCAGAAGGAAAACCTGAGCAGCCTTGAAGAACAATATTTCAGTGAAGGAGTGCAGAATAAAATTTACAACACAGTTGATCCAGGGTCCCCGCTGGACCTGGATAACATTGATTCTGTAAAGGATCCTGAACTTAAGGAACTGCTGGTCAAAACCAGGGACTCAGGGTACAAGGTGGAGACGGCGGAAGGCATGTATTTCCCGGTATTAGACTACGAATTCTACAAGAAATATGCTGCTTATACTAATGACGATATTAAGGAATATGTGGATTTAATGGCGGTGGAAAGCAATAAAGTCCCTGCAAAGGATGCGGCATTGATGATAGGCTGGGATGAACTTGTAAAGCGGGCGCTGAAAATGGAGGAGTTTATATTCACGTATGTTGATTCCGTAAAATTTGATGACGTAAAGGATTTGTACGACAAGTATGTTAACTTTATAATTTATGGTTTAAACAATACTCCCTTGTTCAGCTATGATAAAAAGACCATGAATGAAAAAGCCAGGGCAGCCTATACCGATGTAGTCCGGGAACCCGGAGACAGCAGGCTGCTGCAAATCCTGAAAGATTATCTCAAGGTAATTGAAAATAACAACTATACATTGACGGATGAGGTTGAGACCTACAGGACCCAGGCCCGTGACAACCTGCAGCAACTGGGCTGCTGAGAAAAGAGCAAAAAATCAAAAACACCCTCTGCGTAAAATACGTAAAGGGTGTTTTTTTATTACTTTTTATTACAAAGCCATGGTCTGACCGGGCTCCACCTTGACAGGGTCACCATCCACCCTTATCCATACAGGGATAGCGGAAACATTTTGTACCAACCTGCGGTCAACGCTGAACTTCAGATTCTTCAGTGCTTTGATGTAATCTACTATTTCAATGTTTGTGGCGTACCATATGGATTCGTCAAAGGCAATGGTTTTACAAAATTCCTCGATTAAATCCCAGTTATTGTTCCATTCAAATTCAAAGCTGTGCCCCCATACATAGAATAATGCCATGGGCATCCAGAGCCTTAAGTTCTGGAATTCCTTGCATCTTTCCAGCAGTTTGTCGTTGTGATGGCATGTGGGGTGCCAGGTTAAGAAGTTGGTAGGAATGGAAAAGCTGCGTGTGGAAACTATAGTCCTGGAATACTCAATACCCAGCAGTGGCAGCATTGAAACAATTTCATCGCTGTAAACTCCGTAAGGATAGGACATGCCACGCACCGGGTAGCCTGCCAGTGTTTCAAGATTTTTTCTGTCTTCCTGTACTTCCCTTATTATTTCTTCATAAGGTATTTGGGTCATTACCGGGTGTGTGAGAGTATGTACTGAAACTTCATGGCCCTTGAATAAATCCTTTACCTCGGAGCTGCTGAGGAATGGGTCGCTGTCGAACTTGCCTGAATTTAAGTGAAAGGTTCCTTTTATGCCGTATTTGTTAAAGATGCTGACCAGGCGCCTGTCATGAATTTGCCCGTCATCGTAACTCATGGTTAAAGCTTTTCTTTTTCCTTCCGGAAAACTGAAGGCAATGTTTTTCATAACACATCATCTCCTTAAAATTAAGTATAGTACAAAAAATAAAAACGGTCCACATAAATCATGGACCGTTTTTATACTAATTTTAACAATTTTTATCACGCCAATTTATGCCCAAACCAGTTTTTTAAGGTATTCAATGCTCCTGTCGAAGATACTCTTCATATTGGCGTCTATCTGAGCCCGATCCCATTCAGGGTCATTTTCAACCCAACCTACTTCTATGATCAAATGGAGGCCCTTGGCGTGAGGACTCTTCTTTGCAAGTTCGTCTATAGCTGCCGGGATGTCTACATGGCCTTCGCCCAGAGCGCATCCTACCACATAGAACGGGATACGCCAACCGATGGGATCTTTGAGTACCACCATGTCTTTAATATGAGTGGTTATTGCGTAGGGTGCCAGGATTTTAACGTCGTCATTGGGGTCGCTGAATACTGTGAAACCGTTGGCGGTGTCGAGAGCACAGCCGACATTGGGTGAGCCTACCATATCAAAAATCTCTGCCAGCTCAACAGCTTTGAAGTCGCAATGGTTTTCTATGGCAAGGTAAACACCGTGGTCTTCTACGATTTTTGCAGCTTCTTTCAGATTGTCTGCCAGTTTCTTCATGTGTTCCCACACAGGGATATTTTTATTGTATCTGCTGGTATCAATCTGGAGCCTGCCGTAACCGGTTCTCATGATTTTGCAGTCAAGCTTTTTCATTCCTGCAATTACCCGTTCCAGGTCTTGTCTTGCCTGAGCTGCATTGCTTCCTGTGAGTTGCCACAATGTAAACGGAGCTCCCACTTCCAGTTCTACACCCTTTGATTTTGACAATTCATACAACCTGTTAATCTTTTCATCATCAGGAGGTAGAAAAACCTGTGTTACATTGCAACCCAATTCCGCTACCTTGTTAATCATCCATTCGCTTTTCTGCTCGAAAGTAATTTCGGGCGGAGACGGATAAAAGCCCATAAAACCTACGCGCATGCTTTTCTTGATGTCGTCCATCATATCATCCCTTCCTGTGTTTTTTTACATCGTAACTCTGTGTATTTTTATTTCGCAATTCTTAATATATCACAAAAGATAAATATGGGAAATAGGATTTTGTATACTAATCATGAATGTTTCCTTAAATATGGACGTATTTTTGTATAATGTCAACAAAGCGCAGTTTCTTTCATGTTTTCTGGTAAAGTTTGTTTTTCTTGCTAAAAGAAAAAATAAAAAATATAATAAATCTAGGTTTTGGACAGGTGAACCATAAAAACATTAAAAAGGATGATAAGCCATGTCAAAAGACAGCAGGATTGTTTTAAGCTGTTCCACTTTAGTCTATAAGCTGGACCGTTTCCCTAACCTTCAGGATAACCTGAACGCTATAAAGGAGATGGGGTTTAAGGCAGTGGATCTGGCTGCATTTGAAAACTGGCAGAATATTAATCCGTCAATGTTGCTGAAAAGTCCGGATTTTTTTAATGCGACAGTTGATGTTATTAAAAACAGCGGACTTAAGGTGACAGGAATAAATGCCGGGTTCAGCGAAAAAATTGAAGATCCCAGTGAAGAAGCTTTTACAAGATATACCCAGGAATTCAGAAAGCTTCTTGAGTTTTCCAATGCCATAGGATGTGATGTAGTTACAATCCAGGCAGGAAATTACAGAGATATGGATTTTGACCCATTGTTCGAAAGGATTGCCCAAAGAGCTGAAATCCTTGGCGGAATTGCATCGGAATACAATATTTCTCTCAATCTTGAAGGCCACTATGGTTCCACTCTTGAAAAACTGGACAACGCTGTGAAAATGATGGAGAGGGTAGGGAGATATGTTGGCTTCACATATGACCCCAGCCATTATATTATGCAGGGACTGACTCTTGAAGATACCCGTCCCCTTGTCAGCTATACGGGACAGGTACATATTAGAAATGCCAAAGCAGGCCGGATGCAGGCGGACATGGAAACCGGCGAAATTGATATTGCTGAATTTGTCAGACTCCTCAGGGAAGAAAACTACGAGGGTTCCGTGGCCATCGAGTATTTCAACGGATTTGATGCGGACCTGACAAATACTCTTGAATTAAGGGATAAATTGCTTGCTGAGGGCCTTGTGCTGATATAGAAGGTATCTTTCTGAAAATTACCTGTTCCAATTGCAAGGGCTCAAATAAGTAACAAAGACTTTATGGGTGGAGGCCTGTCAACAGGCCGGAACTTATCAATACTCTCCCGCATATATTGGAGTATGACGGGAGAGTGATTTTATGATTATCCATGTTGTCAGGCCGGGAGACAGTATATACAGCATTGCCAGCAGGTATGGCGTATCGCCTCAGAAAATCATATCCGACAATGAGCTTGAGGATCCTGGTTCCCTGGTGCCCGGGCAGACGATAGTAGTCCTTGAAGGTACCCGCAACCACACTGTTATGCCGGGTGAATCCATATATCAAATAGCGAGCCGGTACGGTGTGAGCGTTGAAAGCATTATAGCGGCCAATCCTGCTATTACAGATCCTTCCCTTATTTACCCGGGCCAGGTGATTATTGTTCCACCGCGTACCATAGCTTTCGGAACCATTGATGTGAACGGATATGCCTTTCCCAATATCAACAGGGAAGTTTTGGCGAAAACCCTGCCCAATCTCACTTACTTAAGTATATTCAGCCACCAGGTAAGGGCTGACGGAAGCCTTGCAGATATTCCCGACGGGCCGCTGATTTCAATGGCCAGGGAAGCACGTGTAGCGCCACTTATGGTAATTACAAATATAGAAGAAGGCGGAGGCTTCAGCAGCGACATCGCCCACAGCGTCCTTACAAATCAGGAGGCCCAGGATAATCTTGTGGGTAATATAATTGATACATTGCAGAGGAAGAATTATTACGGCCTGGATATAGATTTTGAATACATCTACCCATATGACAGGGGAAGTTACAACAATTTTTTAAGAAGAATAACGGAAACGCTGCATAATATGGGTTATATCGTCACAACTGCACTGGCTCCCAAAATAGCGGCCGACCAGCCTGGCCTTCTTTACGAAGCCCATGACTATCCTGTACACGGAGAACTTGCTGACCACGTAATTTTAATGACGTATGAATGGGGTTACACATACAGCCCGCCTATGGCGGTAGCACCTATAAATGAGGTGCGGCGCGTATTGGAATACGCAGTTACGGCTATACCTAATGAAAAGATCCTGATGGGAATACCAAATTACGGATATGACTGGACCCTGCCCCATGTACAGGGTACGGCGGCAAGGAGCATATCCAATGTAAGAGCCGTCAACCTGGCCAGGGATACAGGAGCCACAATTCAATATGATCAGGAAGCCCAGTCACCGTTTTTCTACTATTATGGCAGCGACGGCCGGCGGCATGTGGTCTGGTTTGAAGATGCCAGGAGCATCCTGGCGAAACTGACACTGGCAAACGAGTTTCTCCTTGGGGGTGTAAGTTACTGGACCATAAACCAGTACTTTCCCCAGAACTGGCTGGTGCTGAACTCTGTATATAATGTAAGGAAAGTGCTTTAGTTTATAATAAGGAACTTCGGTAGAAGGCATGTATAAAAGTTAAAAAAGATAAAGCAATACAAGAATAAAAACAAAAAGATGTTAAAACGGGCTTAAAGCTTTCGCTTTAAGCCCGTTTATTATAACGCCATCCCGGCATGTGCCGCTATCCCAGTATAGCCTTCAAATCTTCTTCAGGCGTTGTTATAGGTTTTAGATTAAACTTTTCTACCAGGACGTTCAGTACATTGGATGACAGGAATGCCGGCAGTGTGGGACCAATATAAATATTTTTTAAACCTAAGGACAGCAGGGTAAGGAGTATGCATACTGCTTTCTGTTCATACCATGATAACACCAGTGTAAGAGGCAGGTCATTTACGCCACAGTCAAAGGCTTTTGAGAGACCGATGGCAACCTGGATTGCAGAGTACGCGTCATTGCACTGGCCCATGTCCATGATACGCGGCAGTCCTCCAATGGTTCCCAGGTCCAGGTCGTTAAATCTGTACTTGCCGCAGGCAAGGGTCAGAATAACCGTATCAGGGGGTGTCTTCTTTACAAATTCCGTATAGTAGTTGCGGCCCGGTTTTGCTCCGTCACATCCTCCTACAAGGAAGAAATGCCTTATGGCGCCTGACTTGACAGCTTCAATAACATCGCCGGCAACGCCGAGGACTGTATTTCGGGCAAATCCGGTCATGAGGGTGTCGCCGCCGTTGATGCCTGTAAAGTGTTTGTCCTCATCCCATCCTCCCAGTTCCAGGGCCTTTTCTATGACAGGTGTGAAATCCTTGACGCCGTCTTTACCTTCAGTAATGTGTACCAGGCCAGGATAGCCCACAACTGCCGTGGTGAAAATCCTGTCACGGTATGAAGGCTTTGGCGGCATCAGGCAGTTGGTGGTAAAAAGAACAGGAGCCGGTATATTGTCAAATTCCTTTTGCTGGTTTTGCCAGGCCGTCCCGAAATTTCCCTTAAGGTGGGGGTACTTTTTCAGTTCGGGATAACCATGAGCCGGAAGCATCTCACCATGGGTGTATATATTAATCCCCTTATCCTTGGTTTGTTCGAGAAGCTGCCTGAGATCCAGAAGGTCATGACCGCTGACCACGATGAAAGGGCCTTTTTCAATTTCTGTTGTTACCTTGACAGGAACGGGATGCCCATAGGCGGATGTATTGGCCTCATCAAGAAGGGCCATGCACTTTAAATTAATACCGCCGAATTCCATCAGGAGTTCAAGCCACTTATCAATACTGTGTTCCTCGCCCAGAGCCTTCATGCCTTTGAAAAACCAGTTCAGTACTTCCTCGTCTTTCTTGCCCAATACATAGGCATGCCAGGCGTATGCTGCCATTCCGCGAAGGCCCAGCAGAAGAGTGGACCTTAGGGAAACTATGTCTTCGTTGCCATTCCACAGATCATTGGGGTTAAAGTCTTCCGCTCCGCCTAGTTTATCTTTTTCTTTTTGTACGGTTTCCTTCAGTTCATCAATGCGGGCTGCATCAAAATTAACATTAGTCACCGTGGCAAAGAGTCCCTGCATCATTATAACTTCTGCACTGTGTCCCGGATTTTTTCCACCGGCTGCCCGCGCCAGACCAATGAGGGCGCAGGTCAGTTCATCCTGTTTGTTTGCCACATCCGGCTGTTTGCCGCAGGCACCAACCTTTGTGCAGCCCTTGCCTCCGATAGCTTGTTCACATTGAAAACAAAACATATTTGACATAAGTGTATACCTCCGTTTTTATATTTGAATGTTCTTTACTGTTTTGAATGCTTTATTGCCATTTCATTATTTACATTAATCCTGGCTTCTTATGGTTCCATCAATTCCAATGGTTACCACATTCCAGGGTATCATTTTTCCGCTCATCAAAAAGGCATTCTTTACTGCCTGGACCAATCCTCCGCAACAGGGTACTTCCATTCGGAGGATGGTTACGCTTTTAATATCATTGGCATCCAGGATTGCCGCAAGCTTTTCGCTGTAATCAGTGTCATCAAGCTTGGGGCAGCCAATCAGTGTAATTTTGCCTTTCATAAATTCATTATGGATATTGGCATATGCAAATGCTGTGCAGTCTGCTGCAATAAGCAGGTGCGCATTGTGGAAATACGGAGCGTTGACGGGCACAAGCCTTATCTGGCACGGCCACTGGTTAAGCTGTGACTCAAGGTTTACTGCCCTTCCGGCATCCTTTTGTCCGGCATTATCACCTGTATCAGCAATTTTCCGGGAGTCATCGGAGCTATGCTTTATTGTCATCATCCTGCTTCCGGGACATCCGTGGAAGAGGGGTTTATGTTCCCTTTTTTGCATATTGCGCTTTACTGCTTCTTCATCATAGTCTGCCGCTTCACGTTCAATAATTTCAATAGCGCCTGTAGGGCATTCAGGCAGGCAATCACCCAGCCCGTCACAGTAACTGTCAGAAATCAGCTTTGCTTTTCCGTTTTCAAGAACCAATGCCCCTTCATGGCATGCATTCACGCAAAGCCCGCAACCATTGCATTTTTCTTCATCTATGTGTACTATTTTCCTTATCATGGTTAATACCTCGCTTTTTTCATATTGTTTTTGTGTGATTATTATATTAGAATATTGTCATAGATTCTGTATTCATGGCTACAAATTTAAAGTTTTTTCAGGCAGGACTTGATGTAAGGAGATTTATGTACACAAAGTGGCTGGACATACTGCGAAGTACTCCTTTATTTAAAGATATAGAAGCTGATGCCCTCAACGAAATGCTTTTATGTCTTAACCCTGAAATTAGGAACTATAAAAAGGATGAAATCATTGCTTCTGCGGAAGATAATATAAACGGCATAGGCATTCTTGTCAACGGCCGTGCTTCAGTTGTAAAGGAAACTGCTTCAGGCAGTTCTATTATTATGGATATTCTGGAGGCAGGCAACATTTTCGGGGAAATTGCAGCTTTTTCCAATGACCCCAGGTGGCCTGCCAGTGTTTTTGCCCTTGAGGATTGTACGGTATTGTTTCTGGAACAAAGGAAAATAGTGGGTAATTGCAGCAGGCAATGTGGTGCCCATAACCGCCTCACGGTAAACATGCTGTCTATAATATCTGAAAAGGCATTAATGCTTAACAGGAAGGTTGAGTATTTGTCCATCAAAAGTATGAGGGCAAAACTCAGCACTTTTTTTCTGGAACAATACAAAAGACATGGCAAGCCTTTGTTTGTGCTTAATATGAACAGAAACCAGCTGGCGGAATTTTTGAATGTATCGCGGCCGTCAATGTCTCGTGAACTGGGCAGGATGAAGGATGAAGGGATTATTGATTTCCATATGTCCACCATTCGTATCAGGAACCTTGACTTACTGAAATTTTATGCGCAGCACTAACATTTTTATATAATGAACTTTCAAAATTAAGGTATTTTTTTATTCGGTTTGCAATATTGCTTTTAAATGATAATTAATGTAATATTTCGAATATTATCTTATAATAGCGGGGCAGGTCAAAATGCATTTATTGGAGCGTATAAAAAAAGCAAACTCTGAAACAGAAAAACTTACGGCTAAAGATTACTGGGAAAGCAGGAAGATGTTTATTTTTGAAGGCGCTGCTGCCAAGACGATTTTTGGTCTTACCAGCGCTGCCTTTTTGGCTGGCTATGCAAGTTACTTAGGCGCTGACCAGAGCTTTAACGGAATAATAGGTGCTATTCCAAACCTTGCCGGAGCCATCCAGATGTTTTCGCCTCTGTTCCTGGAAAAACTCACGAGAAGAAAACCTATAGTCTCAACTTGCGCATTGATACACAGGCTTTCGCTGGCGGCAATGGTATTTATACCTTTGATAACCGGAAATACTACCATGCGCCTTGTTCTCCTGGCACTGATCTATTTGCTCTCTTACTCATTCAACTCGTTTATTGTACCTGCAGCAAACAACTGGATAGTTTCACTGACACCATCCAATATGAGGGGCAGGTATTTTGGTATCAGAGAGACATATATGACCATCTGTTTCACTGTTATAACCCTTATCATGGGAAGGGTACTGGATATTTTCAAGGACGCAGGAAAACAGTTTGCCGGATTCATTGTCCTTTTTTCCGTGGTTGGTATTCTGGCATTGCTGAATTATTTATTTCTGCTGCAAATCAAGGAGCCGCCGGTAAAGATATCTGAAACCAAATACAACCTGAAAAGTATCCTGACTATGCCCCTTAAGGATAAGAGTTTCAGAAAGATAGTTATATTGTTTTTTTTATGGAACGTGAGCTTACAGATCGGCGGTCCGTTTTTTTCAGTCTACCAGGTAACGGAACTTGAACTGCCGTATACCTTCATAACTATTATGAGCCTGATCAGTTCAGCCACAAATGCATTTGTGGTAAGGTATTGGGGCAAGATCGCTGACAGAAAATCCTGGGTGTTTACTACAAAAGCATCCATAGGAATTCTTGCGGTGGCACATATGCTGTGGTATTTCGTAGATACCAGGACTGCATATTACATGCTTCCTTTCCTTAGCATAATGGGTGGCATTTCATGGGCTGGGATTAATATAAGCATTTTTAATATACAATTCGAGTTTTCACCCCAGGAAGGCAGAACCATTTATCTTGGTTTTTGCTCCGCCCTTGGAGGCATTGTCGGTTTCTCAAGTACTGTGATGGGATCAAGGTTGCTTAAATTCCTGCAGAGTCTTAATACTGTTTTCTTATTCAATGCGGGAGCCATGCAGGTAATTTTGGCCCTTTCGGGTGTACTGCTGGTCTTTTGCACGTTATATATCCACTTTTTTATAAAAGACAACAAAAACTGATATATTTTGAACTGATATAGAGGCTTATCAGCAAATTGTGAATTTTTTGTAACAAATATAGATATTTACCGTGTGAAAGTTGTCAATTATTTTCAGTGGTGTATAATTGATATGAGGGTAAAAAGTACCCTGGCACTGCCAATTGAAGCTTTGCTGTAAGTATTGCATGAATATGGATTCTGCGTAAAAGACTATACTTTGGCATCATTTGAGCTTGGCTTGCGAAAAATTTTGTAAGGGAGAGATATTCTTGCCGCTCAAATTGTTTAGAGAATTTACTAATCAGATTAAGGATATAGTCGACGGGGATTTTGGCATAATTGATGAGACCGGTAAGATCATGGCAAGTACCAACAGGAATGAAATAGGCCATATGAAGCCTGATTTTAACGAGCTTTTTGATCACCAGAACCGTTTTTTTGTTGTTGATGGCGTGTCTTACATGAAGGTCATGATAAGAAGCAAGCCCCAGTACATCGTTTATATAACATCTGACAACAAGGAAAATGAGAAACTCCTTGAGTTAATATCACTGAATATCGCAAACATGAAACTCTTCTATGACGACAAGTATGACAGGACAAACCTCATCAAGAATATCATCATAGATAACATTTTGCCCGGTGATATATCACAAAGGGCAAAGGAACTGCACCTTGACTATAATGCAAGACGGGTTGCTTTTCTTATAAAGACAGAAAAGAGCAATGACGCATATCCCCCTGAATTGATACAAAATCTCTTTCCTGACAAGGTGAAGGATTTCGTTATCGAACTGGATGACGAGCAGACTGTCCTGATAAAACAGCTTCGCGAAAATGAAGAGGAAGATGAGATTGAAAAGATTGCCAACACGATAGTGGATACTTTGAACACGGAACTTATGGTCAAGGCAGTTGTAAGCGTGGGGACTGTTGCGGAGAAAATCACCGATTTAGGGCGTTCTTTTAAGGAAGCCCAAACTGCCATGCTGATAGGCGGTATTTTTGAGAGTGAAAAAACAGTGATTAATTATAACAAGCTGGGTCTTGGCAGGTTGATATACCAGTTGCCCACAACCTTGTGCAGGCTGTTTCTCAAAGAGGTGTTCCAGGAGGGTTCCCTGGAATCCCTGGATGCGGAAACTCTTCATACCATCCAGAAGTTTTTTGAAAATAATCTCAATGTCAGTGAAACAGCCAGACAGTTGTATGTACACAGAAATACCCTTGTGTACAGACTGGACAAGATTAAAAAAATTACCGGCCTTGACCTGCGGGAATTTGACGACGCAATAATATTCAAGGTATCAATGCTGGTCAAGAGGTATCTTGACAGAAGTGACAGCCTTTATATCAACCGCTAGAAAAATTTATAAGGGGTTTCGTTGAGGATGATAGATTTCATAAATGTCTACAAGAGATACCCTAACGGGACGCTGGCATTGAATAACGTCTCGTTTCATATAGACAAGGGCGAGTTTGTTTTCCTGATAGGAGCCAGCGGTTCCGGAAAAACAACCATAAATAAGCTTATTATGAAAGAGGAAGATCCGACAAAAGGCGAAGTAATTGTGGCAGGCTACAGGTTGAACGAGTTGGACAGGTCAGAAATTCCCTACCTTAGAAGAAGTATCGGTACGGTATTTCAGGATTTTCGCCTTTTGCCATATAAAACCGCATATGAAAATGTTGCTTTTGCCATGCAGATTACTGAGGCACTGCCTAAGGAAATACGAAGGCAGGTTCCCATGGCTCTGGCCCTTGTGGGATTAAGTAAAAAAGCCAATGCCTACCCCTCACAGCTTTCAGGCGGTGAACAACAAAGAGTGGCACTGGCAAGGGCAATTGTCAACAGCCCTTCCCTGCTGATAGCCGATGAGCCGACAGGCAACTTAGATCCCGAAACTTCATGGGAGATAATGAATCTACTCAACGAGATAAATAACCGGGGAACCACCGTTATCGTGGCAACACATGAAAAAGCTATTGTTGATGCCATGAAAAAGAGGGTTATTTCTCTTAAGGCAGGCCAGATAGTTAGAGATGAAGAGAAAGGGTCATATGTAGATGAAGATACAGACTTTGAGGTATATAATAAAAGAAGGTTTTATAAATACATACAGGAATAAACTGATGACTTTGGCATCCATAAGCATCGTTCTTGCTTCTCTCATCGTTTTCGGCATATTCTTTATTATCATTTTCAACATAAATGCCAGCATGAAGTTGCTGAAGGAACAGCCCCATATTATAGCTTATTGCCATGAAGCCATTGAAGATTTTGAAGTAGAACCCATTGAAAAATATATAAAGGAATCTGATAAAGTGGCAAGCTACGAGTATCGCTCAAGGGAAGAACGGTTTGATATGCTGAAGGCTTCCCTTGGTGAAAATACGGATATCCTGGAGGGGTTGGATGCAAGTTTCCTATCCCCGGCCTTTATTATTGAACTGAAAGATCCCGAGTTAAGTGAAGAAATGGTGGAAGAGCTGGGGAAAATCCCGGGTATCAAGAAGGTTGACTATTCCCAGAGGGCGATCAACATCATTTCAAGCATAAGCCGGTGGGTGAAAGTGATAAGCACTTTATTGCTGATAGTGCTGGTGGTGGTTTCCATATTCATTATTTCAAACACTATCAAACTTACTGTGTATGCCAGAAGAAAAGAAATCAGCATTATGAAATATGTGGGGGCTACAGACTGGTTTATTAAATGGCCTTTTATAATAGAAGGAATAATTATAGGTCTTATTGGGGCTATTTTTGCGCTGATTGTTACCGGTTACGGGTATAACGGCGTGGTGGCCAGGTTTAATAACCAGCTGGCGACTATAGGGAATGAAGCCCTTCACTTAGTGAACTTCCAGGAGATGGGAATGGGGCTTGTGCTGTTTTATACATTCATGGGGATCGTAGTTGGAGGCGTGGGCAGCCTTTTGTCCATTAGAAAGTATTTGCGTGTTTAGCAAAAATCGGTTATAATATACAACGAAAAAACAAAGTTCTAAGCGGCGGAGGTATTTTCCGTGAAAAAGAGCGTACCACTGATAATTGCAGTGATTATGCTTTTTGTGTCTTTCGTGCCTGTTTTTGCGGATCAGCTGCAGGAGTATCAGAGTAAAAGCAGCCAGATCAGCAGCGAGTTAAGCAAGAACAGGAGTGAGATGCAGAAACTGCAAAATGAAAAAGAAAGACTGAAAGGCGCCATTGACAGTTTAAATCAGGCTGAAAGCCGAGCCCAGGGCAAATATGAATTACTGGAAGAAGATATAGAAGAACTCGGTGAGACCATAGAAGATTATGATAAGGAATTTGCCCTGTCGGAGCAAAGGTACAAGGATCAGGAGGAACTTCTCAAGAAAAGGTTGTGTGCTATGTCCGAGATGACCATGATGTCATATCTGGACGTATTGCTGGATTCAAAAAATATTCTGGACTTTTTTGACAGGCTTGAACTTATTGCTTCCATTGCAAAAAAAGACAAACAACTTGTAGAAGAATTCAAAGTTCTCAAACAGGATATGGAATATAAAAGGGCTATAAAGGAAGAAGAGCTGGCCTACTTCCAGGACAGGAAGGAACGGCAGAATCAAAGGATTCAGCAGATTTCAGCATCCCGTGCCGACATTGAAAATGATTTGAGAAATACTGAGTCTGACCTGGAAAGACTGGAAAAACGGATTGACGAATTAAACAGGCAGTCGAATGAGATTGCCGAAACGATAAAGAAACTTCTAAGTACGAGAAAATATATCGGCGGGGACATGACCTGGCCTACGCCCAGCTGTTATACTATTGTTTCTCCCTTTGGCAACAGGCTGCACCCAATATTGAAGAAATACAAGATGCATACAGGCATAGACATTGACGCTAAATACGGGGCCTCGATAGTTGCAGCCAACAAGGGAACTGTAATTATGGCCGGATGGAGCAGCGGGTACGGGTATACGGTAATTATTGACCATGGCGGCGGTATCAGTACATTGTATGCCCACTGCAGCAGTCTCCTGGTCAAAACTGGACAGACGGTGGAATCCGGACAGGTGATTGCAAAAGTCGGCAGTACAGGTTTATCAACGGGACCGCATCTGCACTTTGAAGTTCGGGAAAACGGTACCCCGGTAAACCCGATTGGAAAGTATTTTAAACAGAATTAGAAGAACACTTTTTTATAAACCCGGATTGAAAAATCCGGGTTTATTTGTTTGAATTGTGGCATACATATATTTAAATAATGAATTAAGGGGGATATAAACTTTTGAAAAAGAACAGGTTACAGTTGTTTATTGGAGCAATATCATTGGTAGCGGTCACAGCATTGCTTACCTTTACGGCGTCGCTTTTATGGTTCACAAATACTTCTTTGGGTAGGCAGGATTATTACATAGCTTTTGACCGGAACGAAGTAAAAGCTGAAAATGTGGAAAAATTCCGGAAGGTTAAAACCATCCTGGAGAATTATTATTACGAAGATGTGGACGGCAACATATTGCTTGAAGGCGCCATAGATGGCATGGCAAGGGCTCTGGGTGACCCTTATACGGTTTACCTACCCAGAGACGAGATGAAACTGTTTACCGAAAGGACTTCAGGCAGCTACGTAGGAATAGGCGTTACCGTAAATACCGGTAATGACGGAATATTAACTGTTGTGGAATGCTATGAAAACTCTCCTGCCGAGGCAGCAGGCATAAAAGCCGGCGATAAAATAGTAAGGGTGGACGGAAAGGACGTAACCACCATAAAGGACAGCGATTTGATTATAAGTATGATAAAGGGCGAAGAAAACACTATTGTCAATATAACTGTTTTCAGGCCTTCCGAAGGCAGACAGATAACCATGGAAGTGGTAAGGAAAAAAATCAATATAATAAATGTTTCAAGCAAAATATTGGATGGCGGTATAGGATATTTGCGCATAAAGATGTTTGACCAGAATGTAAGCCAGTATTTTGGGGAACATCTCGACAGGTTGCTTAAATCCGGTATAAGGGCACTGATTATTGATGTAAGGGATAATCCCGGAGGTTCCTACGACCAGGTTGTAAAGATTATTGACAGGATCGTCCCTGAGGGGATCATTGTTTATACGGAAGACAGGGCTGGAAAGAGAACAGTGGAAAAGTCGGACAGCAGAGAACTTAATATACCCCTGGCGGTTTTAATAAATGAAAACAGCGCCAGCGCTTCCGAGATACTTGCGGGCGCAATAAAAGACCATGGAAAAGGCATTCTTGTGGGAAACAAAACTTTCGGCAAAGGCCTTGTCCAGATTGTTATCACCCTGGATGACGGGTCGGGGATAAAACTCACAACGTCAAGATACTTTACCCCGTCAGGTGTCTGTATACAGGGAATAGGCATAGAGCCGGACATAGAAGAAAAGCTTGATGAGAAGTACAAGTACTACCCCGTATCTCAAATCCCGGAAGAAGACGACACACAGCTTTTACGGGCAATTCAGGTACTGAACAAAATCTCTTCCTGAAGCTTAATTTTTGTATAAATTTTGTATATTAACCGCTGAATTCCCACATACTACCTATAACGGAGGTGGGTATATGGATGATATAAACGAAAGAATAAAATATGAAGTGGCTGATGAACTGGGACTTCTGGAGAAAGTGAAAAAATACGGATGGAAAAGCCTTGACGCCAAAGAAACAGGGCGAATAGGCGGTCTTGTAACAAAGAGAAAGAAAATGATGAAGGAAAATAATTAATAGAAATATAGCAAACTGTATAATATTAATTAATGTAAATTTCATAAGGGGGTTTTATTATTTATAACAGGTTTGCCTATCTTTATGACGTTTTGACAAGAGATATAAATTATGCTCAATGGGCTGATTATATTGAAAAAATATTTGCACAAAATGGATTAATTCCCAAGCTTATCCTGGATTTAGGCTGCGGAACTGGGAGTATGTGTATTGAACTGAGCAGGCGCCGATATGAAATGATTGGTGTGGACAGTTCCGTGGATATGTTGGCATGTGCCAAACAAAAGGCCATAGATGAAAACATGGACATTTTGTTTCTTAACCAGGATATATCCACTTTTGAACTTTACGGAACCGTTGACGCCTGCCTGTGCCTTTTGGACACCCTGAATTACATTACGGAAAACGACAAGGCCATGTCTCTTTTTAAGCTTGTCCATAACTATCTTAATCCCGGTGGGCTGTTTATTTTTGACATAAATACCTACTATAAATTTGAGCATGTACTGGCTGATAATGTTTATTACAGTATTGATGATGATATTGCTTATATCTGGCAGAATGAATTTGACAAGAGCAAGAATTTGTGCCGGTTTGACCTGACCTTTTTTGTTTCCAATGAAGAAGGACTTTATGAAAGATATGACGAAGTGCATACGGAAAGGGCGTATACCCACGAAGAAATCTCCGGATTTATAAATATGTCAGGCCTGACAATGGTTTCCTGTTATGATGGGTTAAGCTTCAGCAAGCCTGTCAATACCAGTGAAAGGGTATTTTATGTGTGCAGGAAGGAATAAAGGTCGAATCTTTTTCTGGCAATGATAACAGAATAAACCTATAAAAATTCGAATGGAAACGGGCAATAATAGATTCAGAAGCAATTAATTAGTTTGCATTTTGCTTAAATGTATGATAGACTAAACTAGGCTTGGTACTTATTGAGTAAGAATGCCCGGCTAAGTAATTTTTAGGAGGAACAGTATGGAAAGAGGTAAAGTTAAGTGGTTTAATGCTGAAAAAGGTTTTGGGTTTATTGAAAGAGAAGAAGGAAACGATGTTTTCGTACATTTTTCAGCAATTAACATGGAAGGTTTTAAAACCCTGGAAGAAGGCGCAGAAGTAGAGTTCGAGGTTGTTGAAGGAGCAAAGGGTCCCCAGGCAGCCAATGTGACAAAACTTTAATGCTTTGTCATTGAAACCTTAAGCATAGAAGCCATTCCAACCCCGGTATATTTATATATCGGGGTTTTATAAATTCATAATTCAGGGCAAATTGGATATTCAGAACAGTAACTTGGTGATATTCTGTAAATAAACACTCTGTTGGAGGTAACATGGAAGACTATATTGTAAGAGCTACTGCTGGAGAAGGAACAGTACGGGCAGTGGCAGCTGTAACCACAAACATTGTACGAAGGGCAAAGGACATTCATAAGCTATCGCCCCTTGCATCAGCGGCACTGGGCAGAGTATTGACAGGCATAGCCATAATGTCCACAACCCTAAAAAATGAAAGTGATACCATTACAATACAGATAAAAGGTGACGGTCCTATAGGCGGTATTGTGGCAGTGTCAGATGCCCATGCCAATGTCAGAGGATACGTGTACAATCCCATGGTCAATCTGCCCCTGAACGACAAGGGGAAATTTGATGTGGGAAGAGCCGTGGGAAAGGGATATCTTAATGTAATCAAGGACATGGGGCTCAGAGAGCCTTATATTGGCTATGTGGACCTGGTTTCAGGGGAAATCGCTGAAGATATCGCATATTATTATGCTTTTTCAGAACAGGTACCCACTGTGTTTTCCTGTGGCGTGCTTGTGGACACCGACACCAGTATACTGGAAGCTGGTGGCTATATGATACAGCTCTTGCCCGGTGCTTCCGAAGAGATGGTCGGCCTTCTTGAAAACAAGGTAGCCGGTATAAAACCTATAACCACACTGCTTAGGGAAGGAAATACCCCAGAAGATATACTGGATCTCGTTCTGGGAGATTTGGGCCTCAATATTATAGGCAAAAACGAGACCAGGTACAAATGCTACTGTTCACGGGAAAGGATGGAAAAAAACCTGTTGAGCCTGGGAAGGAAGGAGCTTGAGGATATGATGGCCCAGCAGCACGGGGCAAGGCTGGAATGCCATTTCTGCAATGAAACCTATTATTTTAGCGAGGAAGAAATAAGGAGCCTCCTTAAGGATTCCCTCGCGTAGTACCAGCAAAATCCGGAATGATAATGGGTGAAAGACTTAATACAGGCATGTTTGAACAAGTCTGGCATATAATATTTTGCTGAAAAAACGTATTTTAGTATTGACTTTAAAAAACAATCAATGTATACTATGTATTGTCTTTCGGGAGTAAAGACCACGGGGGCGCTTAGCTCAGCTGGGAGAGCACCTGCCTTACAAGCAGGGGGTCATAGGTTCGATCCCTGTAGCGCCCACCATATACGGCCCGGTAGTTCAGTCGGTTTAGAATGCCAGCCTGTCACGCTGGAGGTCGAGGGTTCGAGCCCCTTCCGGGTCGCCAGAGTAAAGCCGGATGCCAGAGATCAATACATGATTTCCGGCATCTGGTGTCTAATACGCCCAGATAGCTCAGTCGGTAGAGCAGAGGACTGAAAATCCTCGTGTCGGCGGTTCGATTCCGTCTCTGGGCACCATATATGCGGGTTTAACTCAGCGGTAGAGTGTCACCTTGCCAAGGTGAAAGTCGCGAGTTCGAATCTCGTAACCCGCTCCAATATGGCGCCATAGCCAAGTGGTAAGGCAGAGGTCTGCAAAACCTTTATTCCCCAGTTCAAATCTGGGTGGCGCCTCCAGGTAAGTCCCTGTAAACGCTGATGCGTTTGCAGGGGTTTTTATTTACTTTGCAAATGGTGTAATTTTTTATATAATAATGTAGGTAAATAACCAGGCCTTGTAAGGTTTCAGGCAGTGGTATCGGGGAGGGACTTTCATGAATAGTGTGAAAAAGGCAGCTGGCATATTTGGCAACTATATTATTATCCTTATAATCTATATTGTATTTCTGTATACATTTATAAGCATTACCGGCGAAAAGTTTGTGGAATGGCTGCCGCTGTACTCTTTCTTAATGTTCCTGTTGTTGTTTTATTTGATATACAACGATATGAAAACCCACGCCGTCAAGGAGACCAGACCTCAGTATAATCTTAATCCCCATCCCTTAAAAGGACTCATAATAGGCCTTTTTGCAGCTGTACCCATTGCCGTGCTGGAGATTGTATACCTTACGGTGGTGCTGGGCAGCGAAGTGGCCAATTATTTGAAAAAGCTAATTTTTTACGTGGTTATCGGGCCGTTGTATTTTATAATAGGATTATTCGGGGAAACTCTTTTCACATACCTGGCTGTGTTCCTGCTGATACCCGTCATAGCCATGCTTGGATACCTGGCAGGATATTATAAGTTTTCCCTCAGGAGACTGTTAGGCAAAGAAAAGAGCAAGGAAATATACGAGCACAAATTTCCCCTTTCCCCGTGGAATCCCAATGCAAAGGTTGAGGAGAAAAAGCAAAAGAAAAAATAACCGGAGGAATCAGATGAGCCAACTGACAGAGTTTTACAGGTTATATAATGTATTAATTACAAAAATCCATAAGGAAATCCTGGCAGGCAATGAAGAACTGCAAACAGAAAATACAGTGGAAGAGATCAATAAAAGGCTGAAGGAAGAGACAGCCGTGTGGAAGGATGCCCCTCTTGCGGAACTTGGCGGCATAACCCCCGCTGAATTTGTTGAGAAGGCAGAAACCCTTGACGAAGTCCTGGAGATATTCAGGACAGGAGCTCAGGCTTGTTATACCGACCTGCCGTATTTTGTCCTGGAAAAATTAAAATCATTTGGGGATGATGCCGTAAAGGCCGTGGAAGATATGGCATTCAACCTTGATATTGCAGCCAGCGACATGAATTATTTAATATCTGCCGTGTCTGTAAAGTTGTTGGGGGAATGGAAAGTTGTTAGGGCAGTAAGAGGCATGATCGAACTTTTGAAACAGACGGCGGACAGCAATGAAGTAATCGCTGAGGCAGTAAAGAAAGCTCTTGTTACCATAGGTAAACCGGTAATAAATGATCTCGTGGAAGAAATAAACAAAGCGGAAAAAATAGATGAGGCCGGGGAATATATGATGACCGCCTTGTCTGAGATAGGCAGCGGTGCACGTTCTGACGAGGTTTTCTCCTGCCTGAAAAATGCTTTCAGAAAAATGGACAATAAAATAATCGGCGCCATATGTCTGGGGACGTACGGCGACGGCCGTGCTATTCCCGCTTTGAGAGGGTATGCCCAGAAAAATATAAAAAATATCGACAGGTTCACGTTTTTCCAGATAAGGTCCGAAGTAACGAAACTGGGCGGGAATATGGACGATATAATGTACTATTAGAGAGAAGCTGTTCCCGGCCGAACAGCACATTTCAAAACCATGAATATGGCCAACCTCTCATTGAATATCCTTATATATAACCGTAAATAATAAAAGAACTGACGGCGAAAAGGGATATTCAAGAGGGTGGATATATGATTATAGTAGTCAGGCGTTCAAACGTCGTTCTTCTTTTCCTTGTTTTTGTACTGCTAGTGACTGTTTATGCCTTAAACACCGGTACAGGTGCCGGAGATACTGCTCAAGCTTCTGTGGGACTTACAAACAGGACAATCATAGTGGATGCCGGCCACGGCGGGGAAGATCCCGGGGCAGTCAGCGACTATTCCGGCCTCAGGGAAAAGGATGTGACTTTAATCATTGCAAAGGAAGTAAAAGTTCTTTTGGAAGATATGGGCTGCAAGGTAATAATGACCAGGGAAAAGGATGTTCTGCAGTATAAGGAAGGAACCAGGAACATCACCAGCAAAAGGCACCAGGACCTTACGGCCCGCAAGAAACTGATGGATGAGTCCGATGCGGACATTGTGGTGAGCATTCACCTGAATAAATTCCCTCAAACCCAGTATTACGGCGCCCAGACATTTTATCCTCCCAATGCGCCTGAAAGTAGAAGGCTTGCGGAATGTATCCAGAATGCCCTCCGTGAAAAACTGGATCCCGGCAATAAACGTACGGCCCAGGTAAAAAAAGAACCTATTATTATATTTCAGAACCCCCAAAAGCCCACGGCCCTTGTGGAGTGTGGTTTTTTGTCCAATAAGGAGGAAGAACGGAAACTGGCTGACCCGGAATACCAAAAGAAAATAGCGGCTGCTGTAGTTTCCGGCATCAACGATTATTTCAGGGAATAATTTAAGTTCCTGTCAGTTGTTCTTTTTGGACCATCAGGGTTTCCCATCTGGAAAAGAGTTCTGTCAGCCTTTTTTCCAAGTCCAGTTTTTCTTCATGCAACTGCTGCAATAGAATATGGTTGGACTGGTTTTCTTCGGACATCATTTCTTCATCAATTTTCGTTATCCGGTTTTCCAGATGCTCAATTTCCTGCTCTGTGCTGACCAGTTCCCTCTCGACTTTATTTCTTAACGCTCTTTCTTCCTTACTCCTGATGTGGCTGAGTTTGCCTGCGCTTATATTTTCCCCGCCGGTCTTCTGCTGGTTCTTGATAAATTTACGCTTGTAATCCAGGTACTGGGAATAGGTGCCTTTATAATCGATTATTCCTTCATTTTTTATTTCCATAATCCTTGTTGCCAGCTTGTCTATAAAATACCTGTCATGGGAAACGCACAGCAATGTGCCTTCATATTCCAGCAGGGCATTTTCAAGCACTTCTCTGGATTGTATGTCCAGATGGTTGGTAGGTTCGTCTAGTATCAGGAAGTTTGCTCCTGAAAGTACCAGTTTTACCAGCGAAATGCGGCTTTTTTCACCACCACTCAGAACGCTTATTGGTTTTTGCACATCATCTCCTTTAAACAGAAATGCTGCCAGTAAGTTCCTCAGCCTGGTCAGTCCGCTTTCATCATCAAACGTGAGGATTTCTTCAAGGACTGTTTTGGATTCGTCAAGGTCTGCGTGTTCCTGGTCAAAATAGGCTATCTTAACCTTGTGACCGTATTCCACCTTGCCTTCATATTTATCCAGCCTTCCCGCCAGTATCTTGATAAGGGTTGACTTTCCGCAGCCATTGGGGCCTATCAGAAATATACGTTCATTTTTCTTGATATCAATATCAACATTGCGAAAGAGAGTCCTGCCGGGATATTTCATGCTCAGGCCATATGCTGTAAGCACATCATTGCCACTGGTGATTCCCTGCTTGAACCGTATTCTCACCTTTTCAGGGTCCCGGGACGGCCTTTCAACTTTTTCCATCCGGTCCAGCATCTTTTGACGGCTTTCGGCGGCAATTATATTGTGTTGGCGGTTCCATTGGCGTTGCTGCTGGATGAAGGCCTCGATGCGGGCTATTTCCTTCTGCTGTTCCAGGTATTTCTTTTCCTGCAGCTTCCTGTTCAATGCCTTTTGTTTTGTAAAATCAGTGTAGTTGCCGTTATAGGTAACGGATTTGCCGTTCTCTATTTCGATTATTTTGTTAACCACATTGTCCAGGAAGTAACGGTCATGGGATACAATCATCATGGATATGCTTTTTTCCTTAAGGAAAGATTCCAGCCATTCAATAGCATTTATGTCCAGATGATTTGTAGGTTCGTCCAGAAGTAGGATATCGTATTCCCTGAGTAAAAGTATGGCAAGAGCGAGCCTGGTTTTTTCACCTCCGCTCAATGCACCAACGGGAAGATTTGCCTGTTCCTCCGAAAAACCTAAACCTGCCAGGACTCCCCTTATGCGGCTTCTATATTCATAGCCACCTGACTGTTCAAATTCCTGGGAAAGGTTAGCATATTCATCCAGCAGCTTTTGCTGTTTTGCAAGGTCACTTTCAGCACTTATTTTTTCTGCCAGGTTATCAAGCTGCTTTTTCATATCTGCCAGGTGGGAAAAGACATTGGTGACTTCTTCGATAACCGTACCAGTAAGTTTGGACACACTTTCCTGTTCAAGATACCCAATGGTACATTTACTTGACTTTTCCAGGGTACCGCTGTCATGCAGCAGCCTGCCGGCCAATATCTTAAGAAGGGTTGATTTGCCTGCGCCGTTTATTCCCACAAGGCCTATCTTTTCATCCTTTTTTATATCAAACGATATGTCTTTTAAAATAACGTTTCCGCCAAAGGCGTACGATATGTTTTTGCAACTTAACAGTACCATCATGGATTACCTTTCTGCCAGCCGAAACTCTCTATATATGTTAGCAAAAAACTTGCATTCAGGCAAATTTGTCAATGGGATGTTCCCTTGCCCAAGACACGGGGACGGTTTGTCTTAAAGGAAGATAAACAAGTTAAGCCCGCGTTAACATTGGGAATGAATTTAGAAAGTCTTAGTGTGCAGGTTCTCACAAAACGTGTAATTTGCGGCACGGATGCCGCAAGCCGGTATCCGAGTCCACGGATGGCGAGTGATACCGGGTAGTGTTTTGGGAGGTTCTGCGCACTTAGACTTTCTTAATGAATGGACAGTTAACGTGGGCTTAACTTGTTTATTTCCCTTTAGTGAACAGACAGTTAACCGGAGCAAACACTTCCACGAAAGGGATCTGTTTCTTTGTCAGAAGAACTGTCTCCGTCTCTTGCAAAAGAACCGTTCTATTGGTACATACTAATGGTGTATGCAAGTGCATGAATAACCTTTAAAACAAGCGAAATATTGACAATAAAATAACAAGGATGATATAATTACACTGAAAGCGGGAAAATAGCAGTTTATAAGGAAAATTGACCCTTTTGATATGATCTTATGGAGGTGAAGCGAATGGGTGCCAGAAAGAAAGTCTCCATGGCTGTAATCAGAAGACTGCCCAGATACTACAGATACCTTTCAGACCTGCTCAATATGGACATTACCAGGATTTCCTCCAGGGAGCTCAGTGAAAGAATGGGAATTACGGCATCGCAGATAAGACAGGACCTTAACTGCTTTGGTGGTTTCGGCCAGCAGGGTTACGGATACAACGTGGAAGTACTTTTCAGTGAGATAGGTAATATTCTTGGACTCAATAATAATTATAAAACTATTATAATCGGTGCAGGAAATATGGGTAGAGCCCTGGCAAATTACCCGAATTTTGAAAAGAGGGGTTACCACCTGGTGGGCATTTTTGATGTAAACCCTGAATTGCTTGGGAAGAAAATTAAGGATATACCTATAAGGCATATAGACGATCTTGACGAGTTTGTCAAACACAATCATGTTGACATTGCAATACTGACAGTTCCTTTTGACAAAACGCCCGAAGTGGCAGACAAGGTTGCCCGTCTTGGCATAAAAGGCCTGTGGAATTTCTCGCCTATGGACTTAAGGCTTCCTTATGATGTGGTTATTGAAAACGTGCATTTAAGTGACAGTTTGATGGTATTAGGATACAGGCTCAATGAGAAGTTCCATCTTGGACAGAATGAGGAAGAAAAATCAGAGGAGACCTAAATTAAGGTCTCCCTTTATTTTTCATACACTTTATAGCCGTTATCCGAAAGCAGCTTAACGGCTTTTTTCATGCCGCTATGGTCAGAAAGCAGAATTCTCAGGCACCCATTCTCAAATTCGCGGCTGTTGGTTACGCTTAAGTTCTTTATGTTGATATTGTGGTTGCCCAAAATGGTGGTTATTTTGCCTATAACACCGGGCCTGTCCACCACGTCAACCACTATCTCATAGCTTGGAATTATAGGTCCCTTAAGATTGTCTCTGAATGAATCCCTGTAACTCTTGGCACTGTCAAAGAAATCGAAAATCTTGTCCTTTTTTTCATTTCTAATGATTCCGAGGATTTCTTCCAGGTTTTTTATATATACCTCAAGAGCTTCCGCCACATATTCTTTATTACTGGTGACAATGCTTTCCCACAGGGCAGGGTCTGCCGACGCTATCCTTGTAATGTCACGGAAACCACCGGCTGCCAGCATGTGCATTTTTTCTGCTTCCGGGTGGTTTCTGATCAGGTTCACAAGGGCTGAGGCTACAATATGGGGCACATGGCTTACTCCGGCAGTGACTTTGTCATGCACCTCGGCGGAAAGTTCCACCGGAATGCCGCCTATCTGGCTTACCAGTGACTTAAGCATGGACATATGTTTATCATTGCTGAATTTGCAGGGAGTAAGGATATAAAAGGCATTTTCAAACAAATGGGCACTGCTGGCGCGGTAGCCTGTCTTTTCCGAACCTGCCATGGGATGGCCGCCGATAAATGAAATATGTTTGGTTAAGCCTTCCACGTAATTTATAATTCCTGCCTTTGTGCTGCAGACGTCCGTAATGAGAGTTTCCGGCCCGACTCTATACTGCAGCTTTTCAAGGTATTCCATGCACTGCTTTATTGGTGTGCATAAAAAGATTATGTCCGAGTCATACACATATTCATTCAGACAAGTAAAACCCTGCTTAATGGTGCCATCGTTCAATGCCTCTTCTATTGTATGCTCTCCCGTGGTCACGGCTGTGATGTCGGATATACCGGTTCGCTCGGTAATTGCCCTGGCCAGGGACCCCCCTATAAGTCCCAGGCCGATTATAGTAACTTTTCTAACTTCCATATACAAATTCTCTGCCTACGATGGGGGCTATTCCTGCTATGTCCCTGCACAGTTCGTCAAATGCCATAGGGGTAAGCTGCTGGGCTGCATCTGACAAAGCGCGCATGGGATCCGGATGAACTTCCACCAATAAACCGTCTGCCCCTGCCGCTATGGCGGCTTTTGCCAGGGGCAGTACAAATTTAGCTTTTCCTGCGGCGTGGCTTGGGTCTGCAATAATCGGCAGGTGGCTTGAATCCTTAATGACCGGTATTGAACTTACATCCATGGTAAACCTGGTGGAAGTCTCAAAGGTACGGATACCCCTTTCGCAAAGGATAACGTTGTAATTCCCTTCGCTCATAATGTATTCTGCAGCGTTGAGCCATTCTTCAATGGTCATGGAAAGGCCCCGCTTGTAAATAACCGGTTTCCTGGACTGGCCCACGGCTTTCAGTAAATGAAAATTCTGGGCATTTCTTGCTCCAATCTGAAATATATCCACGTAGCGGTCAGCTGTTTCAACAGCCCACTCACTTGTCACTTCAGTGGTAATAAGCAGTCCGGTCTCATCCTTGGCTTCTTTAAGCATTTTAAGGCCTTCTTCCTCAAGTCCCTGGAATGAATATGGAGAAGTACGGGGCTTAAAGGCACCGCCGCGTAAAATCTTGGCACCTGAAGCCTTGACTGCCCGGGCAGTGGTTAAGATCTGGTCCAGGTTTTCCACAGCGCATGGACCGGCTATCAAAACAAGTTCTTTTCCTCCGATTTTTACACCGTTTATGTCAATAACTGAAGGTTCAGGCTTAAATGTTTTACTTGCCAGTTTGTATGATTCGACTATGGGAACAAGCTTTTCAACGCCTGACATGAGTTCAAGGGGCACATTCTGCAGTACGCTTTTATCTCCGATAACGCCTATTATCGTCCTCTGGGAACCCTTGGATATGTGCACGCCCAATCCCAGGGATTTGAGCAGACATGAAATCTCGTTTATGTCATTTTCCGTGGAGCCAGGTTTCAGTACAATAATCATGACAGTCCTTCCTTTCTACAAAAAATATACATATGATTTACCATAAAAAATGCCGTTCTACCAACCTACTATACTAGGCAGAAATCCATCTGCCGTGTTACAATAAATTTACAATGGACATTTCAAATTGTCAACGACTTGCCTGCAACATTATGATTTTATGAAAAAATGTCTATTCAATATTTTAGTTTATATGTTATAATAAACAAAGCTGTGTTTCTTTATCCGTTGTCTGAATCTGAAACGACCATTCTGTATTATGAACGGAATATTAATAAGAAACTGGAAAATATGAATTATTATCCTAAGACTTAGGTATTATAATTAAGGTAGAACTAGTTTAAGGGGGAATTACTTATGAAGGAATATACCGTGGAGAGAATAAGGAATATTTGCTTGATGGCACACGGTGGAGCCGGAAAAACTACCCTTACCGAAGCAATTTTGTTTAATACCGGTGTATTGGACAGGCTGGGAAAGGTAGTAGACGGAACAACAACTACGGACTATGACCCGGAAGAAATCAAAAGGAAATTTTCAATTAATACAGCAATAGCTTCAACTGAATGGAAGGGCTATAAACTGAATATAATTGATACTCCTGGATATTTCGACTTTGTCGGGGAAGTAAAAGAAGGTATAAGGGTTGCCGACGGAGCCGTAATACTTGTTCCTGCAAAAGGCGGAGTTGAAGTGGGTGCCGAGAAGTCCTGGGCATATGCCAGGGAGCAGGAAATACCTGTTATGTTTTATGTAAGCAAGATGGACGAAGAACACGCCAATTTCAATGAAGCTGTTGAACAGATGAAGTCTTTGTTCGGCAGGGGTGTTACGCCGTTCCAGCTTCCCATATTCGAAAACGGAAAGTTCGCAGGATTTATCGATGTTATAAACAGGAAAGCAAAGAAGTTTGACGGAAATAAAATGGTGGATACTGATGTTCCCGCAGATATGACTGACCAGCTTGATGAGATAACGGAGCAGTTCAAGGAAACCATTGCTGAAACTGATGAGGAATTAATGGAGAAATTCTTCAGCGGCGAGGATTTTTCAAAGGAAGATATCCAGAAAGGCATTAAGCTTGGCATAGCTGACGGTTCTCTGGTTCCCGTATTTTGCGGTGCTCCCATTAACAATCAGGGCGTGGAAACCTTAATGGATGCCATAATCGAATACATGCCCGCTCCCAATGTCAAGGGAACAGTCAAGGCCAAAAAGGCAGGCAGTGGTGAGGAAATCGAACTGAAAATTTCGCCTGATGAAAAGTTTTCAGCATTAGTATTCAAGACAATAGCTGACCCCTTTGTTGGCAGAATAACTTTCTTTAAGGTTTTCTCAGGCAAACTGTCCAGCGATTCTGTCGTATATAACTCAGGTACGGAAAAAACAGAAAAGATATCCCAGATTTTCATGATGAGGGGCAAGAAGCAGATCAACACCGATGTTCTCATTGCCGGAGATATCGGAGCAGTTACAAAGCTTTCCAACACAAGCACCAATGATACTTTGTGCGACCAGTCCAATCCTGTTGTGCTTCAGAAGATTGAATTCCCTGTCCCGGTACTGACTCTTGCCATCGAACCCAAGGCAAAAGGCGACGAAGAAAAAATAGGCTCCGGTTTGCAAAGGCTTCAGGACGAAGATCCTACCTTCAAAGTGGAATTGAATACAGAAACAAGGCAAACCCTTATCTCTGGTATCGGCGAACAGCACTTGGATGTTATTGTAAGCAAGCTAAAATCCAGGTATGGTGTATCCGTTAATTTGAAGGATCCGAGAGTGCCTTACCGTGAAACTATAAAGAAGAAAGTCAAAGTGGAAGGAAAACACAAGAAACAGTCCGGCGGACACGGCCAGTATGGTCATGTGTGGATTGAATTTGAACCGGGACCTGAAGAAGACCTGGTATTCGAAGAAAAGATTTTCGGCGGAGCGGTGCCGAAACAGTACTTCCCTGCTGTTGAAAAGGGACTTCGTGAATCCATGCAAAAGGGTGTATTGGCAGGATACCCGGTTGTAAACTTAAAAGCTACATTGGTTGATGGTTCATTCCATCCCGTTGACTCTTCAGAAATGGCATTCAAGATTGCAGCAAGCCTGGCTTACAAGAAGGGTCTTGCAGAAGCCAACCCGGTATTGCTTGAGCCCATTTCTCATGTAGAAGTTTTTGTACCTGACGCATACATGGGCGATATCATTGGCGACCTTAACAAGCGCAGAGGCCGCATTCTGGGCATGAATCCTATGGAAGGCGGAATCCAGCAGGTTATTGCTGAAGTTCCTTCAGCCGAGATGTTTAAATACGCTACTGACTTAAGGTCCATGACCCAGGCAAGAGGCTATTTCACCGAAAGGTTTGAAAGATATGAGGAAGCTCCCGCTTCTGTAGCAGAAAAGGTAATTGAGGAAGCCAAGAAAGAAATGCAGGATGAAGAATAATTATAGTGATTCTAAATCAAGCTTTGCCAGGTTTGATTGAAAATATATAGTGAAATAAAAGAGAAATCCTGAAAAAGGGTTTCTTTTTTTTTATTTCTTTACAATGGAACAAAACTGTAAATTTCAAGTCTATACAGATGAAAAATAAACCCGGTTCAGAATATAGAAATATCCAGGAAAGGTACTTTTTTCAGTACACAAATACAATTAGTATAAACAAGACATTAAAAGGATCAGATGAAAGTTTATATTTCAAAGGTATTTAAGTGCCTAAAAAAATGTGAAAATTTTAAAGGGGGAACAGTGTGATGAAAAGGCTGGCTGTTATATTCCTGACAATACTGCTTATTGTAGGTATAACTGCATGCGGCAGTAAAAATGAAACATCGGCATCAATAGGCGGTACTGCGTCAGTCATGCCAAAGTCTGGAAATGTGAAGGCGGATGTAAGCTATGACACCGCCAGTGTTCAAATGGAATTTACAGATGATATTGCAGGCAGGGCATCAGAAAAAGCGGCAGTGGCACAGGCGGCGGGAATGAGCGGTATGGACGGCGGTTACGCCGCGACGGCCAATGTTTCTTACCAGCTTAATTCTTCCGCGGCCAATGCCATTTTGTCAGGCAGGAAAGTTATTTTTAACGGCTATCTGACCATCGAAGTGGAAAATTTCAACGAGGCGTACAGCAAGATAGAATCCATGATACTGGGTATAGGTTATGTCCAGTCTTCCAGCATATCTAGGGACAGGATTTACGTGGAGGGCAAGGAGGCGTATATCACAAGGGGCACCATTGTCATAAGGGTCGCCAGTGACAGGTTCCAGGCATTTATGTCAGGGGCTGAAGGAATAGGAGAAGTCCTTGAACGTGCCAGCGATTCCCAGGATTTTACCGACAGGTACTTTGACACCGAGGCGAGGCTCAAGGTTTTACTACTGGAAGAGGAAAGGCTGCTTTCTTATCTTGATAAAATTGATGATCCGGATGCCATATTCAAATATGAACGCAGGCTGACGGAAGTAAGGCAGGAAATTGAAAGCCTGACAGGGACTCTCAGGAAATGGGACGACCTGGTGGAGCTTTCAACCATTACGCTTAATTTAAGAGAAAAAAATCCCATTACTGAAAGCAAAGAAAAAACCTACCTGGCCAGGCTGGCCGAAAGGTTTGTGGACAGCATAAGCAAAACCATTTATTATTTCGGGGAAATCCTGATATTTGTCATACAGGCTCTTCCGGTTCTGATTATCCTGTTTGTGTTAGGTATGGCTTCATATAAGGTATTCAGGAAATTCGGGACGAAGAAAAAAGATACAGATACCTGAAAGGTTTAAAACGTCCTGTAAATTATAAGACCGGATTAACCGGTCTTTTTTTTGTATAAAGGCTTTTCCATTCATTAATACTAATAACTAAACAAGTTAAGTGAGGTGGGAAGGCATGGGAAAAGACAAGGATGTAAATGAAACATTTTCTGCTTTTGAAAACTGGCTTACACCTGATATGCCTGAAAAGGAAACAGAGAACAGGGAAGACATAACAACGGAGTTTGCAAACCAACTGATTGAAAAGGAGATACTGCGCCGGAAAAATGTATTCAAAGGTATAAACTGTGATGGTTAAATTTTAAAAAATTTTCTTGATTATTGTATTTAGTTGTTTTATAATAGAGGTGAAAGTCAAAGAAAGTCAAAATCAACGTCAGAGTAAGAGGTGTTATTGTGGCCAGATTAAGTGATATGATTGAGCGATTTATCAAGGAATTGATTGAGGAGACAGACGGAGTAATTGAAATCCAGCGAAATGAGCTGGCAAATTACTTTAACTGCGTGCCTTCACAGATAAATTATGTTATTGATACCCGCTTTACCACTGAAAGGGGATATTATGTGGAAAGCAGGCGGGGAGGCGGCGGTCACATAAGAATAAAAAGAATCAGCTTATCACGGCCTGCCGGTTACCTGATGCATGCTATAAATTCAATAGGTGAAAAGCTGACGCAACAGGCAGCGGAAGCGTTTATCAACAATTTTATAGATTATGATATCATAAACACAAGAGAGGCAGACATCATGAAGGCTGCCCTAAGCGACAAGATACTGAACAATGTCAGTATTGAGCAGAGAGACAGTCTGAGGGCAAAAATGCTTAAAAACATGCTGCTGAGTCTCCTGGTGAAATGATAATATAGTGAACGCCGCAAATAAATGGGGATATATATAATATAGGGGATTTTTCCATAAATATGAAAGGTGAGGAGCCATGTTATGCCAGAACTGTAATAAAAGGCCTGCAAAAGTGCATTTTACGAAAATAGTGAACAACAGCAAGGTTGAGATGTACCTGTGTGAACAATGCGCCAATGAAAAGAGCGGTTTAAATATAAATATTGGTATGCCCACTGATCTGAACAATTTAATAGCCAAATTCATGGGAGTTCCTGCCGAGTTTCCGTCCTTTGAGAGTGTACCCAGGTGTACCAATTGTGGCATGGATTTTCATGAATTCCAGAAAACCGGTAAGCTGGGATGCAGTAAGTGTTACGCAGCCTTTGGCGAAAGGCTGAAACCGTTGCTTAAAAGAATACACGGAAGCGTTACCCATACCGGAAAAGTTCCGGCCAGGGTAAGCAGTACCATTGAAACGACGAGAGAAATTGAAAGACTCCAGCAACTGCTTCAACAGGCAATAATTGAAGAGAAGTATGAAGATGCTGCCATAATCCGCGACAGAATACAGGAACTGAAAAGCGGCAGGTCAAATACGGGGGAAGCAAAGTCCGGAGGTCAGTTTTATGAGTAAGTGGTATCTGGAAAAGGGACCCGAATCTGATGTTGCCATAAGCAGCAGGGTCCGTCTCGCAAGAAATCTTGAAAAGTACACATTTCCGTCGAGGATTTCAGATGAGGAAGCAGTAAAGCTGGTTGATGAAATAAAGACATTGGTTTTATCGTCTGATAAATTTAAGGGATACAATTTTTCTTATTTCAACATGCAACTGATAGACCCGCTGAACAGACAGGTACTGGTTGAAAAGCACCTGATAAGCCCTGACCTGGCGAGGGGCAATAAGCCCAGTGCCGCCCTCATAAGCAGAGACGAAAAGATAAGCATGATGGTGAATGAAGAAGACCATTTAAGAATCCAGTGCCTGTTTTCGGGCATGCAGATTGATAATGCGGTAAAGCTTGGTAAAATTGTGGATGACAAACTGGACAGCCTTGTTGAATATGCCTTTGATAAGGAGTTTGGTTACCTGACTTGTTGTCCCACAAACCTAGGGACAGGTATAAGAATATCAATAATGATGCATTTGCCCGGACTTGCCATGAGCGGCTACCTGAATAGCATCTTTGAAGCCTGCAGCAAACTTGGAGTTGCGGTCCGGGGCATGTACGGAGAACACACTGAAGCTCAGGGCAACCTGTTTCAATTTTCCAACCAGGTAACCCTTGGGCAGTCCGATGAAGAGATTGCAAAAAACATTAAAAATATTGCAGCCCAGATAATAGAACAGGAGAGAAGGTTGCGGGAACAGTTATACAGCCAGAACAAGTACATGATGGAAGACAAAATATTCAGGTCGTTGGGAGTTATCCAAAATGCCCGGATAATTTCATCGGATGAAAGCCTGAAGTTACTTTCATATGTTAGGATGGGTGTTGATATGGGGATAATTAAGACAGTTAGTACTGAAACGTTGAATGAAATAATGCTTATTACGAGACCTGCCTGCCTTCAGAAAATTATCGGCAGAGAGTTAAGTCCTGAGGAAAGGGATATAGAAAGGGCAAATCTCATAAAAAGCAGGCTAAATACAAATAGTGGAGAACACTAAAAGAAAGGATGATAGAAAATGTACGGCCGTTTTACTGAAAAAGCTGAAAAAGCGATAGCCTATGCCCAGGAAGGTGCAATGAAGCTGGGCCATAACTATGTGGGTACTGAACATCTGCTGCTCGGACTTGTGCAGGAAGGGACGGGAGTTGCAGCCCATGTATTACGAAGCCAGGATGTAACTTTGGAAAAAGTTATTAAAGAGATAGAGAACCTGATCGGTAAAGGCGAGCAGATGGGACAACAGCCCCTGGGGTTTACTCCGCGCACGAAGCGGGTCCTTGAGCTGAGCTTTAAGGAAGCAAGGAGCATGGGACAAAATTATATCGGCACGGAGCATCTTCTGCTAGGTATGTTGAAGGAAGGCGACAGTGTGGCCATACGCATACTCCTGGATTTGGGTGTGGATATTCAGAAACTGGCATCAGAAATTATGCGCATGCTTAAGGAGGAAATACCGGGAGCCATGTCGGGCGAACATATCCCTGAAAATACGGATACACCCACCCTTAACCAGTTTGGCCGGGATTTGACGGAGATGGCCCGTGAAGATAAATTTGACCCCGTTATCGGCCGCGACAAGGAGATTGAGAGGGTAATACAGATTCTTACCAGAAGAACAAAAAACAATCCCTGCCTCATCGGCGAGCCGGGTGTAGGAAAAACTGCCATTGCGGAAGGCCTTGCCCAGAAAATAGTCAGCGGCAATATACCGGAAATTTTGAAGAACAAGAGAATTGTTACCCTGGACCTGGCTTCAATGGTAGCCGGTGCGAAATACCGCGGTGAGTTTGAGGAAAGGCTGAAGAAGGCCCTTAATGAGGTCAGGAAAGCCGGTAATGTTATCCTGTTTATAGATGAGATGCATACAATTATTGGTGCAGGAGCTGCTGAAGGAGCCATTGATGCATCCAACATTCTAAAACCTCTTCTTGCCAGGGGAGAAATCCAGGTAATAGGGGCAACAACCCTTGATGAGTACAGAAAGCATGTGGAGAAGGATGCCGCCCTGGAAAGAAGGTTTCAGCCCATCATGGTTGAACAGCCTACTGTGGAAGAGACGCTGAAGATTCTTAAAGGCATAAGGGACAAATACGAAGCTCATCACAGCGTAAAGATAACGGACGAGGCCTTAAGGGCTGCGGCCGAACTTTCTGACAGGTATATTACCGACAGGTTCCTTCCTGACAAAGCTATTGACCTGATAGACGAGGCATCGTCAAGAGTAAGGCTGAAGTCGTTTACTGCGCCCCCTGACCTTAAAAAGCTGGAGGAAGAGCTAGCCAAGTTAAGCAAGGAAAAGGAGGATTCCATCAGGCTGCAGGAATTTGAAAAAGCTGCAAGGATAAGGGACCAGGAATCCAGGCTCAGGGAAGAGCTCCAGAAGGCCAGGACCAATTGGCAGAAGAACAACCAGACAAAGACTGATACGGTGACAGAAGAAGATATTGCTGAAGTTATTTCTTCCTGGACGGGAATTCCTGTAAGCCGTCTTACCCAGGAGGAATCCGAAAGGCTGATGAAGCTTGAGGAAATTCTTCATAAAAGGGTAGTGGGCCAGGATGAGGCTGTAAAGGCAGTGGCCAGGGCCATAAGAAGAGGAAGAGTAGGCCTCAAGGATCCCAACAGGCCTATCGGCTCGTTTATCTTCCTCGGGCCTACAGGTGTCGGCAAGACCGAACTTTCCCGCGCCCTTGCGGAAGCTTTGTTCGGCGATGAAAACGAGATGATACGCATTGACATGTCCGAATATATGGAGAAATTCTCCACATCCCGTTTGATCGGTTCACCGCCGGGATATGTAGGTTATGATGAGGGAGGCCAGCTGACCGAAGCCGTAAGGAGGAAGCCTTACTCAGTTGTTCTTTTTGATGAAATTGAGAAAGCCCATCCAGATGTTTTCAATATCCTTCTGCAGATACTGGAGGACGGAAGGCTTACGGACTCTCAGGGAAGGGTTGCCGACTTTAAAAACACCGTGATTATCATGACTTCCAACGTAGGGGCCAGGCTGATCAATGAGCCCAGAAGAGTCGGTTTTGCTGCGGATACGGACAGCAGGCAGACTTATGAGGAAATAAAGAAAAATGTCATGGGTGAGCTGAAAAGGGAATTCAGGCCGGAGTTTCTCAACAGGATTGACGATATCATAGTGTTCCATCCCCTTGAAGAAGAGCATTACAAGCAGATTGTAAGCATTATGATAAAGAACCTTGTGGAACGCCTGAGCAATAAAGTAAGCCTTGATGTTTCAGACGAGGTAATAGACTTCATAGCAAAGAAGGGACAGGATAAGATTTACGGCGCAAGGCCCTTGAGAAGATCAATACAGAACATGATAGAAGACAAACTGGCAGAAGCCATCCTTGACGGCAAAGTCAAGGCGGGAAATAAAATCAGGGTAGAAGTCAAAGACGATGAACTCGTATTCAGTTCCCAGACGTAAGTGACAATTAGGCAATGATGTATAAATAATAGCCTGGGTGTTTTTACACTCAGGCTTTTTTCAATTCTTCCAGGCTTATGCTTCTTGTGTGGGGTGTATGATACCAGTTTTTATTGCCCTTGGACAAAAGGCCCTGGATGGCGATAGGTACCCATGTAAGGCAATATAATGGAAAGGTAATAAACCCGCATATTACCTTCAGGGACAGCCGTTTTTCCAGCAGCAGGGTCAGAGGACCGTACATGGACTGTATGAATACGATGATATACCAAACAACTGGGGGAAACATATACTTGAGGGTGTAAATGGGTGATTCGGGAAAGACTGTCTGGAACCACATGAGCAGCATACCGAACCCCAGGAATATGAAACTGATGGGCTGGAAAAGGTACACACCGCAGTCAAAAGCCGTAAAGCTGGCTTCCCTGAACGCTTTGGAAAAGAGAGGTATCAGGTACCTGCCTGCACAGTCGGCATGTCCCTGCATCCATCTTTTTCTCTGTTTCCAGGACTGTTTTAGGGTCAGCGGTTTTTCGTCATATACCACGGCTTCATGGGCCCAGGCTACCTTGTAGTTGTTCAGCGCCAGTTTCATGGTAAATTCCAGGTCCTCCGTCAAACTTGAGGTGCCCCAACCTATTTCCTTCAACAAGTCCACATCTATGCAAAAACCTGTACCACACAGTCCGCAGCTTAAGCCCAGGTAATACCTGGGCAACTGAAACAGCCTGTTGGATATCCAGAAGGCAATGGAATATGAGCAGCTTATCCATGAATCGAAGGGGTTTTTGCTGTCCACATAACCCTGGATAACTTTATGACCTTCGCAAAGTTTTTGGTTCATATGAATAAGAAAGTCCTGTGTCACCAGGTTATCAGCGTCAAAAACGCAAACGGCGTCGTATCTGTTATCTCTGTTTAGAAGCTTTTTAAACACCCAGTCCAGGGCATAACCTTTTCCACGGTTTACACCGTCATACCTTTCAAATACGATGGCATTCTTTTTTCTTGCAATTTCTGCCGTCCTGTCCGTGCAGTTGTCAGCGACAATAATGATGTCATACATATTCCTTGGGTAATTCAGGTTCGCCAGGCTGTCTATAATGTGGCCGATAACCTTTTCTTCATTGTGGGCTGCTGTTACCAGGGCAAATCTTTTTTGGGGAGGATAAAAGCTGGTATTCTCTTTTCGTTTTATAAAGCCAAATATGGATATGCAAAAGAAATATAAATTGCTTATAAAGATAAATATTTGCACAATTTTTGTGGCATGGTAGACAATGGCGCTGATTTCAGAAAGCATCCCGTATCCTCCAGTTCCAGAAGATTATTTAATATACCGTGTACAGCAATAGGTTATCCTGTTAATTTTTGTAACGTTATTATTTTTAACTCTTATTGCTGAAAATATTTACCTTTAGTGAAAAATATTGAGACATGTTTTGTGAAAATTATCCTTTGTGTTACAATAAACATAGAAAATACAGGGGGTTGGTGCACATAAAGAGGAATATCATCTACAAATGCAGTAATTGCGGGCTGGAATCCGCGAAGTGGCTGGGCCGGTGTTCCCAGTGTGGGGAATGGAATTCTTTTGAGGAAAATGTTGTTGAGGATGGTAAAGGCAGAAAAACGGTGCAGCCTGGCAAATTAGACGGGAAGCGCATGGTTAAGCTGATGGACGTAAAGGCCGGGAACAGTGACAGGATTGTTACCGGTATTAAGGAATTCAACCGGGTCATGGGCGGAGGTATCGTTAGGGATTCCATAACCATTATTACCGCAAAACCTGGCGCAGGCAAATCCACGCTGCTTCTTCAGGTGGCCAACGACCTGGCTTCAAAAGGATACAAGGTGCTGTATGCTTCCGGGGAAGAAAGTGAGAGCCAGATAAAAAACCGGGCAGACAGGCTTTTCAGCAGCACAAATGATAATATATGGGTATATGCGGATACAAACATGAATAATGTGCTGTCTGTGATTTCAGAGCTGGACCCGGATCTGGTCATAGTAGACAGTATCCAGACATTTGTCCTGGATGATTTTCCGGGTTCAAGGGCAGGTTCCCCGACCCAGACCATGGAATGTGCCAACGAACTTCTTAAAGTAGCCAAGAATCCCGAAAGGCCAAGGGCAGTTTTTATGGTGGGACAGATGAATAAAGCCGAGGAAATAGCTGGATTAAGGGCCCTGGAACACCTGGTGGACACAGTGCTTGTGCTTGAAGGTGAAAATGAGGAAGAACTGAGGGGCCTTTCTGTTACAAAAAACAGGTTCGGAAGCACTTGGGAGAGAGGTTTTTTCTCCATGACCGAGACAGGGCTTGTTTCCATAGACAATCCATCGGAATTCTTCATGACAAAAAGGGATAACAACGTATGCGTACCTGGAAGTGTACTTACGGTGGTAAAGGAAGGCTCAAGGCCTATTATTGCCGAAATAGAGAGCCTGGTGTCCAGGACTTTTACGCCATATCCCGCCAGGATAGGCGAATGCCTGAAAAGGGAACAGCTTAACACCCTGATTTCCATATTGGAACAAAGGGGAGGTATACCCCTTTATGACAAGGATATAGTTCTTAAGACCACAGGGGGTCTTAAATTTAAGGAACAGGCAGTTAATCTGGCTGTTATTATGAGTATTGTGTCCTCAGTTTACAATAAAGGCATTTCAGGAGATACGGCTTTTATAGCCGATGTGGGACTTACCGGGGAACTGAAGAAGGTACCGTCCCTGGAACTTCGCATAATAGAGCTGGACAGAAGGGGATTCAGAAAAGTGTATATAGCAAAAAATGCCCTGAACAGGGAACCTGAGCTGGAAACTGTCAGGGTGATTGAACACATGACATTGCAGGATGTGATCAATGATATTTTTGACGGGGAAAAATCAACGGAGGCAGTATTTCCCGAGAGTTTTTGATTTTTCCATCTCTTTGAGCAGGATATCGTACAGGTTAAGGTCCAGGGTATTGCACAATGAGGTGAGGTAAAACAGGTTGCGGCCAATGTCATTTTCCACCTGTTCCTTGCAAGCTTCACACAGATGGCCCTCAACATGGGTTTTCATAATATCCTTAAGTTCGCTGTAATCTGCGTCCAGCGGATATTCCTGCTTTGAGGCAGTTATACTGATGCATCCGCATTGAGTGGCGGCTTTTACAATGGACCTTAAAAGTCGGGAGACCGAATCCTGGTATTTGCTCATCTGATCCAAAACACTTTTGTCACGAATCAGGAGATCTAAAACTACGTACTGGAATTCATCAAGCAACATGTCTTTCATATTTTCACTCCTGGATTTCATTAGGTTTACATAAATTAACTAATATTTCAAAAATAGAATAATATACACAATAATTATAATTGTGGAAATGCTTGTCTGTCAATTGAATAAGATTAAAATAAAGTTACAGAAATTAACACAGCACTTAATTACTTACAAATAATTCCATAATTTTTGACATAAAATTATATGTGTAGTATAATTAAATAAATTTATTGAAAAGCTTAAAAGCCGTAATTTATGCAGCATACGCTTATGCAACCAGGATGGTTGGCTGGTATTATGGCATGAAGAAACGGCTTTATAACTTCTATTCAGTTTGTATATTACCTGTTTTGCCTGTATAATAGCATAATTTAATATAGTACGGATATAGACTGGGAAATATTCTGGAGGCTTTTTAATGTTTAATGTAGGTGACAAAATAGTATACCCCATGCACGGCGCAGGTATAATCGAGTCCATAGAAGAAAAGGAAATCCTCGGAGAGCGTCAGAGTTATTATATTGTCAGAATGCCCATTGGTGATATGCGCGTCATGATTCCCATAAAAAGCGTTGATGATATCGGGATCAGGGAAATAGTTTCCATTCAACAGGCAAGACAGGTTCTGGAATCCCTCAAGACCCATAAGGTTAATGTGACCAGCAACTGGAACAAGCGGTACAGGGAAAATATGGTCAAAATAAAAAGCGGCAACATTTTTGAAGTTGCCGAAGTTGTCAGGACCCTTATGCTCAGGGAAAAGCAGAAAGGCCTCTCAACTGGTGAAAGAAAGATGCTGAACAGTGCAAAACAGATTTTAGTCAGCGAACTGGTATTGGTGGAAGGCAAAAATCAATCGGAAATAGAAAGCATAATAAACGATAATCTGGGATGTGATGAATAGGCAGTATTACAATAACTGGTCTTGACATTCCTGAGGATCAAATCACTTTATCAGGCGGCAATGCCTGAAAATTATATTAGTGAGGAGTCAGTTAAGGTGTTGAACAATGCTATAAAAGTTGCCTTTTCGATTGTCGGTGCGGTTACAGGATATACACTTACCAGAACATTTTTTGCGATTCCCCATTATGCAGGCGTTGACAGCAGCTTAAAGCTCATTGTTTATACGGTCATTATACTCTTCATGATTGTCTTGTTCTATTTTACCAGCAACAAATTTATTGACAAGCTCTTAACCCTCTTTGACAAAGTGGAAAACTACATTCAGAACATGAGCCTGTATGAGATGGCTGTCAGTGCCTTGGGCATGATTGTTGGCCTTATCATCGCAAACCTGGTTACCATACCTATAAACAGAATAAACATTATTGGCGTACCCTTGTCCATTGCAGCCAATATCCTTTTTGGCGTATTGGGAGTCTATGCCACGGCGGGCAAACGTAATGAGGCATACATGGATTTCTTCAGGGCCAGGGGCCGTGGAGACAGGTTCTTTTCGAAACCGAAAATTGTTGATACAAGCGTATTGATAGACGGCCGGCTGGTAGACATAATCCGGACCGGGTTTATTGAGGGAGAACTGATTGTGCCTGGTTTTGTACTGGTTGAGTTAAGGCATATCGCCGATTCGACGGATGTGCTGAAAAGAAACAGGGGCAGACGGGGACTGGATGTGCTCAATGTCATCCAGAAAGAGATAGATTTCCCTGTAATTGTGGATAACAGCGAACTTCCTGTCGGCTCGGAAGTGGATAATGAGATCCTTAAACTTGCCAAGAAATACAAGGGAGAAGTATTAACCACTGACTATAACCTGAACAAGGTTGCCAGTGTCCACAATATCCCTGTTCTTAACATAAATGAGCTGGCAAATGCTGTCAAACCCATAGCCCTGCCGGGAGAAGACCTTAAAGTGCAGGTTATAAAGGACGGAAAGGAAAACGGACAGGGAATAGGCTATATGGATGACGGCACCATGATAGTGGTTGACGGCGGCAGAAACCACATGAATGAAACCATTGACGTAACAGTAACCAGTGTACTGCAGACGTCGGCAGGCCGTATGATTTTCGCAAAGCCAAAATTGACAGCTGAAAAGGTTATGTAACAGCAGTTTTACAATACATAATTTTATGGTATGATATTGTCCATCTTGGAAAACTTACATGGAAGGGTTAAGATGGGTAAAGACCAGCAGTCAACAGGAAAAGTCAGTGCTGTTATCGTGGCTGCAGGCACAGGCTCCCGTATGAACATGAATGAAAAAAAACAGTTTATTACCATCGGTGGCTTGCCTGTAATAGTCCACTGCCTTAAGGTTTTTGATAACTGTAATGCTATTGATGATATAATTGTCGTCATAAACAGTGACGACATTGATTATTTTACCGGTGATATTTGCAAAAGATTCTTGTTCAGTAAAATCAAATCCGTAGTTATCGGCGGAGAAACCCGCCAACAGTCTGTTTATAACGGCCTTAAAGCAGTTGATATGGATACCGGAATAGTGGCCATTCATGACGGTGCCCGCCCCTTTATAAGGGAAGAAGAAATAATAGCCTCCATAGAAGCCGCCCGTAAATTTGGAGCATCGTGTGTGGCTGTCCCTGTAAAGGATACAATCAAGACCGTGGGGAAGGATGGGTTTGTCCTGGATACACCGGACAGAACTACCCTCTGGGCCGTTCAGACACCCCAGACTTTTAAATACGACATAATTGTCAGAGCCCATGATCTTGCCCGGGAAAAAGGCTTATCCGGGTCTGATGACGCATTTCTTGCGGAGGCGGCGGGATACAAGGTTTACATTGTGGAAGGAAGTTATGACAATATAAAGATAACCACGAGAGAAGACCTGCTCTTTGCCGAATATCTTGCCGGCCGGGACAGGCAGGATGTAACTATGCTTCCCGGACAGTCACACAGCTAAATACCTGTATTCCATGGCCGAGGCCGAATTCCGTGAGGCCTTCTCCGGAAGTGGCGGTAATACCTATGGAATTTTCGGGTATTCCAAGTATTTCTGAAAGGCTTTTTCTCATTTCAGGTATTTTCGGTGATATAGGCGGAACCTTGCATTCAATGGAAACTGATACGTGTACTATGTCTCCCTTCAGATATTCCATGGCCTTTTTCAGGTATTCCCTGCTGTCGGTTATGCCCTTATGGCACATTTCATCGGCTGTTTTTCCCAGAATGTTAACACAGGTTATACCGGATATGGCGTTGGTTATTGAATGAAGTACCACGTCGGCATCGCTGTTTCCTTTCAGGGGAGGAAATCCTTCAAAAACTACACCGCCTAAAATGAGCTTCTTTTTCTTATCATCAAAGTCAAACCTGTGACTGTCCTGTCCAATTCCGACCCTCATGCTTCTCTCCTGCCAGTATATGAAATTTTTACTTAAAAAAAGTGTTTATGTTAATAATTCAGAAAATATTTGTCAATAATATTATACGATACAGAATAACCATTGTAAAACCACTATATGGAGGGATTGTATGAGGAGAAAGGTTGCTTTACTGATTGCACTTTCTTTATTGTTTACAGCTTTGACAGGGTTTATTATACCCAAATTCGCGGCACCTGCAAACGCAGCCCCGGTTTATGAGAATATGGGCTATGTCCAGGGTATAGTAACTGCATATTATCTTAACATGCGGCAAGGACCTTCAACGGATTATTACATTACCAAGGTATTGGAAAAGGACGATACTGTACGGCTTATAGGGAAAATGGGCAACTGGTATGTGGCCATTCATGATAAGAGCGGTGTTGTGGGATGTGTTCACAGTAAGTATATTAAGATAGCAGCCAGCGTGCCTGTTGCGGAAACCATGGAACCGCTAGATGATGAGACGGGATCGCCTGTTGCCGTTGAGTTAACCGAAGAGGAGCAAATACTGCTTAACCTGGTCAACAACTCCAGGGCGGAAGCCGGGCTGCCACCGCTGATTCCTGATCCAGCCCTTATGGAGGTAAGCAGGAAAAAGGCCATTGACATGGTGGAAAACAATTACTTCTCTCATGAATCCAAGCAATACGGACTGCCATGGGATATGATGAGGGCCAGCAATATTGAGTTTTCCACGGCGGGAGAGAACATTGCCGGAAACGAAAGCCCGGAAGGGGCATATGAGGCATGGATCAATTCGGAGGCCCACAGGCAGAACATCTTCAACGAGAATTTCACATACACGGGTGTTGCGGTTGTTGACAGCCCCACATACGGCAAGATCATTGTGCAACAGTTCATTGGCAAGTAAACATGGGAAAGGTATAAAAAACGGGACTTTGCAATATAAGTCCCCTTTTTTTGCAAAAATTCGCTTTTTTGTTTACCATTCAAGGCAAAAAGTGCTATAATTATTTCCAAATAAGCATCATCTCAATTAAAAAGAGGACAAGCCTGCCTTTTGAAGAATAGTATAACTGTGTTGACCTGGCATGCATTCAAAGGGGTGTATTTTGTTGAGTAAAAAAAGGATAAAGTTGTCAGTTCTGTTGGTTGTTCTGTTTACATGCTTTTTTACAAGTGCCGTCTTGGTTGATGCGGCTGCGCTAAAAAAAGGAATGAGCGGCAGCGAAGTGGAGACACTCCAGTCAAATTTAAAAAAACTGGGATATTTTGAAGACTCGGTTACAGGATTTTTCGGCACGGTAACCGAAAACGCCGTAAAGAAGTTCCAGGAAGAACACAGGTTGACTGTTGACGGCATTGCAGGAGATGAAACATTGGCATACATAGATAAACTGCTGAATCCTACGATAACTGCAGGTATTGTTCTTAAAAAAGGCATGTCAGGGGATGATGTGGCGGCTTTGCAGAATGCGCTGAAGGTATTGGGCTTTTTTAATGACGAGGTGACCGGGTATTTCGGCGATGTAACCGAAGAGGCGGTCAGGAGTTTTCAGGCCAGTTGCAACATAGAAGCTGATGGAGTTGTTGGTACCCAGACAATGCTTGCCCTCGAAAGAACGGCTGCTGTTAAGGTATCAAGAGGTACCGAAGCAAGTTACCTCCTTGCATGGTCTGATGTGGACAAAATTTTTACCATAGGTACCAGGGCTACCGTATATGATATAGACAGTGGGTTAAGCTTCCAGGTGGTAAGGTCGTACGGGGATTACCATGCGGACTGTGAGCCGCTTACAGCCGAGGATACCAGTAACCTCAAGAAAATTTACGGGGGCGAGTGGAGCTGGAACAGACGGGCTGTAATTATTGACGTAAACGGCTTTAAAATTGCGGCATCCATAATAGGCATGCCCCATGCGGGAAGGGAAGACCAACCGGAAGGAAAGTACGTTTCTTCACGCAGTGGCGGGTATGGATACGGATATAATTTTGACTCCGTAAAAGGAAACAACATGAATGGGCATATTTGTATACATTTCTACAAGAGCAGGACCCATAATGCCAACAGGCAGGACAGCGACCACCAGGCTATGGTTAAGAAGGCTGCCCAGTGGGCCCGTGACAATTACAGGTAAAACCTCCCACCCTAAACTTGAACCTGTTCTAACCTTTGTCAGTTGTGAATAGAATTATTCTTGACAAAGGAGTGATAAATGGTGGGAGTTAAAGCCATAAAGAAAAATTATGAAAGAGTTACGGAAGGATATTTTGGCTTAAACAGCATTGAAGCTGAAAAAAGGCTCAACAAATACGGACTGAATACTATTGTTTCAAAGAAAAAAATTTCACCGGTAAAAATCCTGATAAGCCAGTTCAAGAATTTTATGATAGCCATTTTGTCTGTGTCGACGGTTATTTCCGCCCTCATGGGTGAAATAACCGAAGCGGTGACAATTATGGCTATAATTTTTCTCAACGCCTTCCTGGGCTTCATCCAGGAATATAAAACTGAAAAAACCCTTGAAGCCCTTAAAGTTCTGTCTTCTCCCGTCTGCCGGGTGGTCAGGGACGGTAATGTGCTTATAATCCCCACCGAGGAGGTTGTGCCGGGTGACCTTTTGCTTCTTGAGGAAGGAGACAGAATTCCTGCAGATGCGGTTTTGCTGAAGTCTGTGAGTATGCAGGTGGACGAATCTCTTCTTACGGGGGAGTCGGTACCTGTGGCAAAAGGCCATGTTCCTGGCATAAAAGCAATAGCTGATGCGGATGAAAGCTGCCGGGTTTATATGGGTACTGTCATAACAACAGGCAGGGGAACTGCCATTGTCACCGCCACGGGTATGGATACGGAAATGGGTAAAATAGCTGACATGATTCAAAACGTGGAAAACGATGAAACACCCCTGCAAAAGAGGCTCAGCCACCTTGGAAGATATATTGTTACCGGATGCCTCGTAATATGTGCCATAGTTTCCCTTACGGGAATTTTAAGAGGCGAGGATATTTTTGACATGCTTATAGCGGGTATCAGCCTGGCAGTTGCGGCAGTGCCGGAAGGCTTGCCGGCGGTTGTGACTGTGGCTCTTGCCATAGGGGTTCAGAGGATGCTAAAAAGAAATACACTGGTCAGAAAACTCCCTGCAGTGGAAACCTTAGGCTGCGCCGATTATATATGTTCAGACAAGACTGGTACTCTGACCGAAAATAAAATGACTTTAAGAAAAATCTGGACAGCTGACACTCTGTTCACCTTTGAAAAAGCATCTTCTTCGGGTGGTGGAGGATTTTTTGCGGGAAGAAAAAAGGTTGAACCTTCCGAATTCGCACCCCTTGAGATGACCCTTAAAACAGGTGTCATTTGTAATAATTCACGAATTGTAAGAGAAGGTAACAGTATGACGGTTCAGGGAAGTCCCACAGAGACTGCCATAGTGAATGCCGTGTTGGATGCCGGGATTGATGCCCTGGCCTATGACGAAGAGTTCAGACGTATAGATGAGATTCCCTTCGATTCAGAAAGGAAATGCATGTCGGTTATATGTTCAGACTCGAAGGGCAGGTATTTTGTTTTTACAAAAGGTGCTCCCGACGTAATCATTAAAAAGTGCAGCAGGATTCATGGGAAAGAGGGTTTTACCACCATGACCCCCCTTAGGAAAGCTGCTGTAAATGCCATGAACGACAGGATGGCGGGAGAGGCTTTACGGGTACTGGCTGTAGCTTTCAAACCACTGGAGCACAGAAAATATGAAAATGAAAGCATAGAAAAGGATCTTATTTTTATCGGCCTTTTGGGAATGATAGACCCTCCCCGGAAGGAAGCCTATGCAGCAGTGCAAAAATGCAAAATGGCTGGTATACGTCCTGTAATGATAACCGGGGACCACAGGATCACGGCCTATGCCATTGCCAGGGAGCTGGATATTATCAGGGAAGGTGAAAAAGTCCTGACGGGAAATGATATTGACAGGATGAGCGAAGGGCAGTTTCAGAATATAGTGGAATCGGTGCCGGTTTTTGCCCGGGTATCTCCCCGACACAAATATAAAATTGTAAAGGCCCTTAAGAGCAAGGGGCATATCATTGCCATGACAGGCGATGGCGTAAATGACGCTCCTGCCATAAAGGAAGCGGATATCGGCGTTTCCATGGGGAAGACAGGTACTGATGTTACAAAAGAGGCATCCTCAATGATTCTGATGGATGATAATTTCGCCACTATTGTGGCAGCGGTAGAGGAAGGCAGGGTGATATATAATAATATAAGGAAATTTATCAGGTACCTGTTATCATGTAATATTGGCGAAGTTCTTACCATGTTTCTCGGAATGTTAATAGGACTTCCTGTTCCTCTGCTGCCCATCCAGATATTATGGGTAAACCTGGTTACTGACGGACTTCCGGCTATAGCTCTGGGTCTTGAGCCGGCTGAAAAAGATATTATGTACCGGCCCCCGAGAAAGGCAACCACGAATATTTTCTCAGACGGGTTGGCTGTATTGATTATAACAAGGGGTATTTTGCTGGGACTTTGCACCCTTGGAGTTTATGCAGGGATTCTCTATTTAAACGGCAATGTGGACCTTGCCCGCACAAGCGCTTTTGTGACCCTGGTACTGGGACAGCTGGTACATGTCTTTGAGTGCAAATCCGAGAAGAAAGTCTTATATGAAATACCAATTCTTAATAATCATTTCCTGATCGGGGCCGTATTGTGTTCCCTGTCAATGATATTATCCGTAGTTTATGTGCCGGTTTTGCAGGTTCTTTTTAAGACAGTACCATTATCATTGAGGGAATGGATACTGATATGCGGATTTACATTATTTGGTCCCGCATTTCAAAGCTTATTTGGAAGCAAACGGTAACAGTGCATCTACTATATTGCATATCCAGGTGAAAAGCTATATAATTTATGCGGAATGGAATAGCTCCAGTATATTTCATTCACAAATTGTTCATACTTTCTTAAAATGTATATCTGATAATAAAAAGGAAGAGGATATAAAATCCTTTTTTTATCGTAACGGAAAACAGAATGGCGAAGTGTCCTATGTTACTGAACAATAAGAATACGCAGGGGGGAATAAAATGATTGAAATACGTAACCTGACAAAGCGTTACGGGCAGGTTGTAGCTGTAGACGATGTTAGCTTTACGGTAAATAAAGGTGAAATACTTGGGTTTTTGGGCCCGAACGGAGCAGGAAAGTCTACCACCATGAACATCCTGACCGGGTATATACCTGCCACGGATGGAGTTGCAATGGTAGATGGTTATGATGTATCAAAGCATCCCAGGGAAGTAAAGAAAAGGATAGGATTCATGCCTGAGCAACCTCCGGTATATTTCGATATGACTGTCATTGACTATCTCAATTTTGCATGTGAGCTGAAAATGGTGGACAAAAAGCTACGCAAGAGCCAAATAGCCGATATCATGGAGCTTGTCAAGATAACTGAAGTAAAAAACAGGCTGATAGGCAATCTTTCCAAAGGTTACAAGCAAAGGGTCGGTCTGGCACAGGCGCTGATCGGAAATCCTGAAGTTCTCATACTTGATGAACCCACCGTGGGACTGGACCCGAAGCAGATCATAGAAATCAGAAGGCTTATTAAGGCATTGGGAAAAGACCACACAGTAATTCTCAGTTCGCATATATTGCCGGAAGTTCAGGCCGTATGTGAACGGGTTGTTATAATAAACAAGGGAAAAATTGCAGCCGTGGACACACCTGAAAACCTTTCCAAGAGTTTTGAAAACGCTTCAAGAATTTCAATTACCATTTCCGGACCAAGAAATTCAGTGATGAATGCAATCAAGGGCATTTATGGCGTAAAATTCGTGGATGTAGCCAGGGAAAGGGAAGATAACGTAATAACTTACATCGTTGAAGCAGACAAGGAAATTGACGTAAGGCGGCCTATTTTCTACGCTATGGCAAAACTCGGACATCCCATACTTGAGCTTAAGTCGCTGGATCTGTCCCTTGAAGAGATATTCATTGAACTTGTAACCGAGGAAAGTGAGGTTGAATAATATGCTGGCTGTATATAAAAAGGAACTTAAGTCCTATTTTTATTCGCCCATAGCCTATGTTTTAATTGGTTTCTTCATCATTTTGACATCCATCTTCTTTACCGTTAACCTTACGTATCAATATGGAGAATTCAATACAAACCTTCAGGATATGGGGTATTTCCTGATATTCCTTGTGCCGATTCTCACCATGAGAATACTGGCTGAAGACAGGAAAAACCGCACTGACGTTATGCTAATGACTTCACCCATCAGCCTTACAAGCATTGTAGTGGGGAAATACCTGGCGGTACTCACGGTATTCTTGGTAATGGTGGTCATTTCATTTATTTATCCCATTATTCTGATAGCTTTCGGAGCAGAGTTAACCGCTAAGCTTGTAGGGGGATATATCGGTTTTATCTTACTTGGAGCGTCTTTTCTGTCAGTGGGAGTGTTTGCCTCTTCTTTGACGGAAAACCAGATAATAGCTGCCATAATCGGATTTGTATGCCTCCTGGTAATGTGGATAGCTGACGGTATAGGTACTCTGATGGGAGGATTTGTGGCAAAGATTATGGGATGGATATCCCTCCTCAGCAGGTACGCTGATTTCAACCAGGGGATTGTTGGACTTTCTCCGATTATCTATTATCTGAGCTTTATATGTGTTTTCCTGTTTTTAACCATTATGATGATAGAAAGAAGACGCTGGAGTCAGGGGTGATTAACGTATGAATAAACTGTTGCAGTTTTTTAATCATTTGGTGAAAAGTAAAAACCTTAAGTATGGCACCGCTTCATTGATCATGATCGCGTTTGTGGTTGCCATAGCGGTTATCCTGAATCTTATTGTGGATATGCTGAATATAAAGTGGGACTTGACTCCCAATAAATTATATTCCCTCAGCGAAGAATCGAAACAGATACTTGAAAAGCTGGAAAAGGATGTAGTCATATACGGACTTTTCGATGAAGGCAAGGTTGGCGCGAATGATGAATACCATGAGGTTGTCAACCTGCTGGAACAATATGATAAGTATGACCGTGTTACAGTAGAATATGTGGATATTGACAGAAACCCGGACTTCGTCACAAAAATTGACCCGGACGATGTTTTGGACCTTTCTCACCGCGAATTTGTGGTCAAATGCGGCGATAAGGTGAAAAAGCTGGAATACTACGACCTCTTCAGGACAACCTTTGACCAGTACAGTTTCCAGGTTTACAAGACGGGTTCCAATGCCGAACAGGGATTTACAGGCGCCATAAAATATGTAACGGCGGATGTTACACCCACCATTTATTTTATTGAAGGACATGGGGAAATTGGTGTTGACAGCGGTTTTACCACTATCAAAACTATACTCGAGAGGAACAATTTTGCTGTAAAAACGCTGAATGTGCTTACGGCCGGTGGTGTTCCCGAAGATGCCACCATTATCGTATTCTTGTCTCCCAGCAGGGACCTCTTGCTTGAGGAAAGGGAGAAGATTCAGGAATACCTGTTCAATGGCGGAAAGGCAATGATGTTCTTTGATCCCCTACAGACCAATGTAGCCTTTACTGAATTCAATAAATTACTTGAGGAATTCAATGTTTCCCTTAATAATGACAGTGTCAAGGAAAATGATGCAAGCAGGCATCTTCCCAATAATGAATTCGCCCTTGTGCCCCAATTAAAGCAAAACACTGTTAATTCTGCCCTTTCACCCAATTCGTTCCTGATGGTGATGGAAAAGGCAAGAAGTATGGAAATTCTTAAGAATGAAAAAACGTATATTACCGTTTATCCCCTGGTGGTTACCAGTGAAACCGCTGAAAGCCTTAATGTTGAAAGCCAGGAAAACAATAAAACCGGTGAACTTAATCTCGCTGTGGCTGTGGATTACAAGGGCGGAATGGGCGATACCAAGATAGTGGTTGTAGGAGACAGCAATTTCTTCTCTGACACTGCGTCCCAGTATTATGGGCCCAATGGGGTGTATTTCTTCCTGAATAACCTCACCTGGATGTATCAGCCAAAGGACGATATCTTTATAGCTCCCAAGAAGTATGAAAGCCAATATATCAGCATCAGTGCATCCCAGAGAAACCTGTTTACCATACTGCTTGTTGTAGTGCTGCCGTTACTCATATTTGCAGTCGGTACAGTAGTCTATATTAGGAGGAGACATTTATGAGATCGACCAAATTTGTTATTGTCCTGGCTGTATTGCTGGTAGCGCTGGTTGGTGCTTATTTTCTGCTGAGTGACAGGCTTAACAAATCTGATGATGACAAAGAGGAAAGCTTTTATGTAAAAATTATGGACGTTCCCCTGGACCAGGTTAAGACGGTTACTGTGGAACAGAGGGATTTTAGAATAGTCGTGGGCAGGAATGAGGAAAATAAGTGGATACTGCTGGAGCCTGAGAATATACGGTATAACAGTTCAACTGTAAGCCAGATTGCCTTAAGTTCCTACTCCGTAGGTTCCAGCAAATTAATAGAGGAAAATGCCCAGGATTTATCCAAATACGGCCTGGATAAACCTGTGGTGGTGACCGTTGAGACAAAGGATGGCAGCAAGAGCAGTTTTGAAATAGGGAAAATGGCCCCTACCGGCAACTATTACTATATAAAACCATCAGGTGAAAACAATGTATATACCCTCAGCGTGTATACTATAGAGGATATACTCCTCAGCAGGGAGGACCTGATTGACAAGACCCTTTATGAAGTAGAAGAGCAAGATGTAACGGCTTTATCAATGGAAAAAGACGGCGAAAAATTCTTTGAGGTAAAGAGAACAGGCGAGGCAAGCTGGCAGATGCTTTATCCTATAGACGGAAAAGCAAGCGGTGCTACATTATCGGAAATTCTGGCTGGGCTTACAGGCTTGACCGCTGCCGATTTTGTGGACCTTAACCCGGATTCTTACGGACAATACGGGTTGGACCGGCCCAGGTACTTATATGAATTTACAACGTCTGACGGCAAAAATATAAAGGTTCTATTTGGCAGGGAGGACAATACCGGTAAATTCATATATGCCAAGCTTGGTGACGAGCCTGAGGTATTTACCGTTAATGTAACCAGTGTGCCGTTCCTTGACAAGCGGCTTATGGAAGTGGCCGACAGGTTTGTTTATATAACCAATATACAGGAAGTGGACAAAATAACCGTGGACATGGACGGGTACCACCTGGACATTGAAATAGACACCGATCCGGAAGACAGGGATAAGGACAGGTTCTATGTAAACGGTAAGGATGCAACTTTCAAGGATGAAAGAGAACAGCAGCCTTTCAGGAAATATTACCAGGCCCTTATCGGCTTAGTTATAGATGAGATTGCTCCCAATGAAACTCCCCAGGGAGAACCTGAAATCGTCTTAAACTATACCAGGAACACAGACCCGTACACCATGAAGGTAGAGTTTATACCCAGGGATGATAAGTACTATCATGTGGTAAGGAACGGGAAATACGCAGGTGTACTTGTAAGAAAAACCCAGTTTGACAAGCAGGAAGGGGTTAGGGACACTTACGAAAAACTGATGAAGGGCATTGAAGAATACGAAAAATCAAAAAGCAATGAGTAAGAGATAAAAAATAAACAGGAATAAAAAAACAGGGAATTTGCGGAAAACCTCCACATACAATTTATATAAAGACTATGTGGAGGTTTTTTATTGAAGCGCGATAGTGTCCAAAGTGTAATCAAGGTGGCGGCGCTGTATGCAGGCACCATAATCGGGGCAGGATTTGCCTCGGGGCAGGAACTGGCCAGGTTTTTCCTGGTATACCGGCAGCAAGGTTTTTATGGCATTGCTTTTGCAGGAGTATTGTTTTCACTGCTGGGCTTTATAGTGCTGGACAGGGTTTACAGCGAAAGAATACATAATTTTGATGAGTTTTTATTTCCCATGACAGGCTGGAATCTGGGCCTTATTGTTAAGGTCTTGAGTTTTCTTTTTCTCGTGTCTGTTTTTATTATAATGATAGCCGGGTCAGGCAGCCTTCTTGCCGGAGTGGTGAATAAACCGCCCCATGCAGGTGCAGTTGCCATGGGTCTTGTATGTATGCTGGTACTTATGGCAGATATAAATGGACTTGTTAATGTCAGCATGGTGGTGTCACCAGTTCTTTTGCTAGGAATAATAACCGCCGGCTTATTTATCCTGTTCAATATGGATTTGCCTGTGTTTAAACAGTTCAGGCTTATAAAAAACATCACGGACAACTGGTTTTGGTCCTCTCTGCTTTACGTAAGCTACAACAGTATCATGTCGGTAAATGTTTTGAGTGGCATGGGATCCTTTCTCAGGAGCAGAAATACGGCAAGGCTGGGTGGAGTCCTGGGAGGCATTATCCTTTGTGTCATTGCTGTAATAATGAATCACTGCATGTATATTTATTACCCAAAACCCCTGGAAGAAACCTTTCCCTTTATGGAAGCCCTGAGGCGAAACAGCGAAGTAGCATCAATGGTTTATTCCTTTGTTTTATGGCTCGCTATGACCTTGTCGGCTGTCACCTCAGGATATTGCATAGCTGACCGGATCAGGAGGAAGTTTGGAATAAATATCAGAAGTGCTGCAGCAATGGTCTGCATGTCGGCAGTACCCCTTTCCACGGCAGGGTTTTCCAGGCTTATTTCATTTATATACCCGGTTTTCGGATACCTGGGATTGTTTTTTGTCGTCCTTATAATGATTAACGGTTTGAAAACGGCAACCACCCGCAAAAAAATGTGGTGAAACCGGTGGACAATGTGATATTATTATAAATAATCAGTTTCATCCGGCCAGTATCATAACAAAGCCGTTTGTATGTGAGGGTTTCTCCAAATGATTGCAAAAGATGAAATAAACACAGGAAATTACAGTACCGGAAGAAAAATCTTAAACGTATTCTTGTTCATATTGCTGCTTCTTGTTGTGTTGTTTGTGGCTTTTATGGTTTACATAAAGAGCCAGAACATTGATTTGGAGAATATAACCGTGGAGGAACTTAAAGAGAAGCTTCAGTCCCAGTTTACCTTCAATGAAGAGGAACCTGCGCCTGTAGAACTGGATTATAACCAGGTTGTCGACAAGGCCATAGGCGCAAGCAGTGACTATGTGATAAAATGCACTGATTTAAGTGTTACTGGTATTGACAGAAAAGGCAATGTGGCATGGGATGCTCCTTTCGATGCTGAAAAACTGATACTTGATACAGCCGGGGAATACGTTGCCTGTGCGGACCAGGAAGGAAGGAACGTGATGGTTATAAAACGGGATAAAATCGTCCGGAGCTGGCAGACGGATAATCCCATCATCAGTATCAGCCTTGATAAGGAAGGGTACCTTGCCGTTGTTACTGAACCATCTGATTATAAATCGCGCCTGACCTTATATGATCCGTTGGGTGTGGAAATATTTACCTACAATATAGTTAACCGGTATGTGATTTCTGCGGATATTCATAAGGATAAGAATATCATAGTAATCAATACACTTGATACAGAGGGAGTAAAGCCCTTATCAAACATAGAGTTTGTTGACTTGTCCGGCAATTACTTGTCTGCTGTGACGGTTCAGGAAGAAGGAATATTCCCTTTCGCACATTTGTTTGACAGTGGAAATGTGGCAGCCGTGGGTAAGGGTGCAATTATATTCTATAACGGCAGAAAGGAGACTATAAAGTCCATAAGCCATAACAGTATATACAGTTCTGCCGTTGTGGACGGCAAATACCTGGTGGCGGCTGTAAGATACGGCAGTGGTAACAATATGCTGAAAACGGGCAAGTCTGAAATATTGATATATAATGACAGGGGTGAACTTACCGGGAGCAGCGTCATTACAGGAGATGTAGTCAACATGCGGGCAATGGAGGACATTGTGGGCGTAAATAACGGCAGGGGAGTGTTATTTATGGACAAGGACGGAAAAGTCATAGACAGTTATCCCGCAGGGTCTGATATATCCGATTTCCATTTTCTCAACAGGGCAGAAGCCGTAATTGTTTCAAACGAGAAGATAGTCCTGTACAAAATCAAGCATAAAGGGAGAGAGATAAATGTCTTGGGTTGATTTGGCGGTTATAGCTATAGTATTGACATTCAGCCTGATTGGTATAAAACGTGGTCTGATTCTTTCCATATTTAAATTAATCTCATTTTATGTAGCGATTTTTATTGCCATTAAGCTTTATCCTGTGATCACGGACATCCTTATGAAGACATCTCTTTACGAATATGTAAAGATGGTTATATACAATAATTTGCTGGCCAAGGGCAGCGCTTCAGCCCCTGGAGTGGAAAGTATAACGGCCGTTGTAGAGGGACTTCCCCTTCCCCAGTTCCTGAAGAACCTGCTTATCGTGGGAGGAGTAGAATCTTTTGAAATGGGATATACCAAGGCAGTGGAAATGATCAGTGGACAGCTTGCATTTTATGTAATCAGTGTGATCAGCCTTGTGTTCCTTTTTGTTGTGGTATGGCTTTGCCTTATGTTGCTTAAATTTTTAATTAAGGGAATTACACAATTGCCTGTACTGAAGCAATTGGACAAAATCGGAGGATTTGCCTTTGGAACTGTGGAGGGTATCCTGACCATATTTGTAATCATGACAGTCCTTACATTGTTTAATTCCCATCCTCAGTTTACCAAGATATTCGAGGCCATTGACAATTCTGTGATAGCGAAATATTTCTTTGAGCATAATTTCATCATGAACTGGATGTTTTCCAGATCTGCGGAGGACATTGAAACTCTTCTGAAAAAGACTCTGTAACAGGCAGACATATTACAGCCTTGTTAAAAATACTTTCAAACAAGTGTAAACTGTCTGGACATTTTGTATTTATCATAGTACAATATATTACTAAATATTCATTTTGGCTTATATTTATAAATAAGCCTGCCGGTGAAGCGGAAGGTATATTTGTTTAACGCATACTTTTACCTGAAAGAGAGGATTTGAACACATGAGAAGCGATGCTGTGAAAAAGGGTATAGAAAAGGCACCCCACCGGGCTCTGTTCAAGGCGATGGGGTATACGGACGAGGAAATTAGAAGGCCTATCATAGGTATTGCCAATTCAAAAAACGAGATTGTACCCGGTCATATTCATCTGGACAGGATAGCGGAAGCGGTAAAGGCTGGCATCAGAATGGCCGGCGGCACGCCGGTGGAGTTTAACACTATTGGTGTATGCGATGGCATAGCCATGGGGCATGTGGGCATGAAGTATTCTCTTGCCTCCAGGGAAATCATAGCGGACTCCTGTGAAATAATGGCCAATGCTCATGGTTTTGACGGTATGGTGTTTATCCCCAACTGTGACAAGATAGTGCCGGGAATGCTTATGGCCGCGGCAAGAATGAACATCCCTTCGATAATAGTAAGCGGTGGTCCCATGCTGTCCGTTGAAAGAGGAGACAGATACCTTGACTTAAACAGTGTTTTTGAAGCGGTAGGTGCATATAAGGCAGGAACAATGACGGAGGAAGAGGTTTTGGACTGTGAGAATCATGCCTGCCCGGGCTGCGGTTCTTGTTCAGGCATGTTTACCGCAAATTCCATGAACTGCCTAAGCGAGGTACTGGGCATGGCACTGCCGGGGAATGGAACCATTCCTGCTGTCTATGCTGAAAGGATAAGGCTTGCCAAAAAGGCAGGCATGAAGATTATGGAACTGGTGGAGAAAAACATCAGGCCTTCTGACATCTTGGTGCCTGAAGCCTTTGACAATGCCCTGGCAGTGGATATGGCACTGGGATGTTCCACCAATTCTGCTCTTCATCTGCCTGCTATAGCCTGGGAACTGGGGATTCGGATAGATCTGGATAGAATAAACGAGTTAAGCGCAAAGGTTCCCAATTTATGCAGGCTGGCTCCGGCGGGACATCATCATGTGCAGGACCTTTACCAGGCAGGAGGGGTTCAGGCAGTGATGAAGGAACTGGCAGATAACGGGCTCCTGAACAGCAGCCTCCTTACCTGCACCGGCGGCACGATTGGTGACAACATTAAGGATGCAAAGATTTTGAATTATGAAGTAATAAGGAGCGTAAAAAATCCATATAGCAAAACCGGCGGCCTTGCCGTACTGAAGGGCAACATTGCCCCGGAAGGTGCAATAGTGAAGCGGTCGGCGGTGGCTGAAGAAATGCTTGTTCATGAAGGACCGGCCAGGGTATTTGATTCTGAGGACGAAGCCATCAAAGCTATTTACAACGGTGAAATAAAAAAAGGCGATGTAGTCATTATCCGTTACGAAGGACCTAAAGGTGGTCCCGGAATGAGGGAAATGTTAAGCCCGACTTCGGCTATTGCCGGGATGGGGCTGGACAAGGACGTGGCCTTAATCACTGACGGAAGATTTTCCGGCGCGTCAAGAGGAGCCTCCATCGGGCATGTTTCCCCTGAAGCCATGGAAGGCGGCCCCATAGCCATTGTTAGAGACGGAGATATTATTTCCATTAATATAATAGAAGGTACCCTGAACGTGAAACTTCCCGAGGAAGAGATAAAAAGGCGTATGGCCTGCTGGAAGGCGCCTGAACCAAAAGTGACCACAGGTTATCTCGGAAGGTATGCAAGACTTGTTACTTCTGCAAGTACAGGGGCAGTATTTAAGTAATAATGAAAAATGTTTGAATGTACGGGGAAAAATTTTCAACGGTGCAAGGGGTGTAAAGATGAAGCTAACCGGCGCACAGATTGTAATAGAATGTCTCAAGGAACAGAATATAGACACTGTTTTTGGTTTCCCTGGCGGAGCAGTTCTTAACATTTATGACGAGCTGTACAAGGCCCGGGATGTCATAAGGCATATACTGACATCCCACGAGCAGGGCGCTGCCCATGCTGCTGACGGGTATGCCAGGGCGACTGGAAGGGTGGGCGTTTGCATTGCCACTTCCGGACCGGGCGCTACGAACCTGGTAACAGGCATAGCCACTGCCTACATGGATTCTGTCCCTCTGGTGGCTTTTACAGGCCAGGTGCCCACTTCACTTCTTGGTAAGGATTCATTCCAGGAAGTTGACATTACGGGTATTACTATGCCCATAACAAAGCATAATTATATCGTGAAGGATGTAAACAAGCTGGCAGACATCATCAGGGAAGCCTTTGCTATTGCCCAGGAAGGAAGACCAGGACCGGTCCTGGTGGATATATGCAAAGACGTCACGTCAAATACAGCCGAATACCAGTTTAAACCTGCCCGGCCGCTAAAAGAACCTCCCCTGGGAGTTACCGAGGAAGAAATATACAGGGCCGCAGAAGCCATTAACAGTTCCAAAAGGCCAGTCATATTGTCCGGCGGCGGAGTGTCCATATCAAACGCAGTGAACGAAGTACAATGCCTTGCCGAGAAGGGTAATATACCAATATCTACCACGTTAATGGGCCTGGGTTCTTTCCCCGGCACCCATGACCTTTTTATGGGGCTTATGGGAATGCACGGCACCAGGACGTCCAATATGGCGGTTAAGGAAACGGACCTGTTCATTGCCATCGGTGCCAGGTTCAGCGACAGAGTCATAAGCGACGTAACCAAATTTGCGCCAAACGCCCGGATTATGCATATAGACATTGACGAGGCAGAAATCGGAAAAAATATACAGGTTCATTACCCGCTGGCAGGTAATATAAAAAAGATTTTACAGTTATTGATTGACAAGGTGGAGAAAAATGACCGCCGGGAATGGATCGGTAAAATACAGCAATGGAAAAAGGAATATCCGCTGAAGTACGAAAGAGAGAAAGGGTTGAAGCCCCAATATGTGGTGGAGCGGATTTATGAACTGACGAAGGGTGACGCCATTATTACCACTGAAGTAGGGCAGAATCAGTTGTGGGCAGCCCAGTATTACAAGTTTACCCGGCCGAGGCAGTTCATTTCTTCGGGAGGCCTCGGGACCATGGGATTTGGATTAGGCGCAAGCATTGGCGCCAGGTTGGGCAGACCTGATAAAAAGGTCATCAATATTGCTGGTGATGGCAGCTTCAGAATGAACCTGATAGAAATAGCCACAGCCGTGGAGTATAAACTACCTGTGATAATAGCCGTCCTGAACAACCATACCCTTGGAATGGTAAGGCAATGGCAGCAGCTGTTTTACGGGGGACGTTATTCTTCAACAACTCTAAACAGGAAGCTTGATTTTGTAAAACTTGCCGAAGCCTTAGGTGCTGTAGGTTATGACGTCACTACCCCAGAACAGGTTGACGAAGTGCTCCTTAATGCGTTGGCTGAAAAGGAACGGCCCGTAATTATCAACTTTGAAATAGATATGGATGAAAAGGTGTTTCCCATAGTACCGCCCGGCGCACCTATTGATGAACTTATAGAAGAATAAGACATGGGGACGGTTCCCATGTTACAAGATACAAAAGTGGTTTCCTAGCCTGATGGGTATTCTTCGGTTAACTGTCCGTTCGCCAGGAAAAGAGTAAAGCAAGTTAGGCACCCGTTAACTGTCCATTCACTAAGAAAGTCTAAGTGCACAGAACCTCCCAAAACGCTACCCGGCATCACTCGTCCTCCGTGGACTCGGATACCGGCTTGCGGCATCCGTGCCGCAAATTATGCGTTTTGTGAGAACCTGTGCACTAAGTCTTTGTAAATTCATTCCCAATGTTAACGTGTGCCTAACTTGCTTACTCTTTACGTCCGTGGACCCGGATGCCCGCTTGCGGCTTCCTTGCTGCGAATCACGCTTTTTTAGAAATACGCTCATCAACATTTTCTAAGGCTCACTCCAAACGTTAACCTCTCCAAACCTATCAGGTAAGGAAACCTCAATATCAAGAGAGCTGCCATCTTGACACATTGATGCAGAATATGTGATTATAAAATATGCAACGATTTGACAATATCGCCCTACAACTGGTGCTTGACTTTTAAAATCTTTTGTGCTAAATTTATTATGCTGTGCGGAAGGTCTTTTTTTTATGTTAAAAATCAAAGATATATGCAAATATATTAACATATTAAGACTAAACGGGCCTGGAGGTGGAAAAAATGAGAGTAAAGATAACATTAGCTTGTACTGAGTGTCAACAGAGAAATTACCACAGCATGAAGAATAAGAAGAATGATCCGGACAGGCTGGAATTAAAGAAATACTGCAAGTTCTGCCATAAACATACGGTTCACAGAGAAACGAAATAAATTATGAGGTGTGTGACAAATGGCCGGTCAGGTTAAGGAAAAAGAAACATCGAGACTGAAAAACACTGGCAGGAAAATCGAGAGGTTTTTCAGGGAAATAAAAGCGGAATTGAAAAAAGTAATATGGCCAACCAAGAACCAGCTAATTAATTATACGATAACAGTCCTGCTTACATCTTTGGCTGTCGGGATAATAATCTGGATTGCCGATGCTTTATTGGGAAGCATCATAAAGGCAACATTGACAGGGTATTAATTATGGTATGCCATAAAGTCCTGACGGCGAAATTTAACTTCTTTTATGAAGGAGTGCATGACTGTGCTTTCTGAAGAGAATATTTCGGAAAACGCCAAATGGTATGTGGTGCATACCTATTCCGGCTATGAAAACAAGGTAAAGGCCAACCTGGAAAAGCTAGTTGAAAACAGGGGGATGCAGGATTATATCGTAGATATAGTTGTTCCTATGGAAGAACAGGTGGAAATAAAGGATGGCAAGAGAAAAACCACCCTTAAAAAGGTGTTTCCGGGATATGTGCTGGTAAAAATGGTAATGACTGACGAATCCTGGTATCTTGTCAGAAATACCCGCGGGGTTACTGGTTTTGTGGGCCCGGGTTCCAAGCCGGTTCCGCTTTCGGATGAAGAAATACGGGCAATGGGTGTTGAAGAGTTTGCTCCTATTTTGGATTACGAAGTGGGAGACAGCGTAAGGGTTATTTCGGGTCCGCTGGAGAATTTCATCGGTACCGTGGAAGAAATAAATCTTGAAAAGAGAAAAGTTAAGGCCATGATATCAATGTTTGGCAGGGAAACACCTGTTGAACTTGAACTTGAACAGATACAAAAGCTATAGAAATGAGTTATTGAACTATTGGGAGGTGGACTTAAGCAATGGCAAAAAAAGTAGTAGCTTATGTCAAATTACAGATACCTGGAGGTAAAGCGACTCCGGCTCCACCGGTTGGACCAGCCCTTGGACAGCATGGTATTAACATCATGGGTTTTTGCAAGGAATTCAATGAGAGGACTGCGAAGGATGTAGGTTTGATTATTCCGGTTGTTATAACTATTTATGCGGATAGAACCTTTTCATTCGTGACAAAGACTCCTCCGGCTTCGGTTCTGCTGAAGAGGGCATGCAAGATTGAAAGCGGTTCAAGCGTGCCTAACAAGGACAAGGTCGCAAGAATATCCAGAGAAGAAGTAAGAAAGATTGCCGAACTTAAAATGCAGGATCTCAATGCCGGAAGTATTGAAGCTGCTATGAGCATGATAGCAGGAACGGCAAGGAGTATGGGCATTGTCGTGGAAGACTGATAGCTTCCTTAAGTTTAGCAGAGTGGGAGGGACTAGATCCCGAAAATTTTACCACAAAGGAGTTGAAAGAGTATGAAGAGAGGAAAAAGGTATAAGGAAAGTCTGAAATTAGTTGACAAGACACATTATTATGATGCCAATGAGGCTATGGATCTGGTTATTAAGACAGCAAGCGCCAAATTTGACGAAACAGTTGAAGCCCACATTAAGCTGGGTGTTGACTCAAGACATGCTGATCAGCAGGTCAGGGGCGCGGTTGTACTGCCTCACGGTACAGGCAGGACAATGAGAGTGCTTGTGTTTGCCAAGGGTGACAAGGCGAGAGAAGCTGAACAGGCAGGCGCAGATTATGTGGGAGCTGAAGACCTGGTTGCCAAAATTCAGAATGAAAACTGGTTTGACTTTGATATTGTCGTTGCCACTCCCGATATGATGTCTGTAATAGGCAGACTGGGAAGAATCCTTGGACCGAAAGGCCTTATGCCGAACCCCAAGGCAGGAACTGTAACAATGGATGTAGCCGGAGCAATCAGGGATATTAAAGCAGGTAAAATTGAGTACAGGCTTGACAGGGCAAATATTATACATTGCCCTATAGGAAAAGTATCGTTTGGCACCGAAAAGCTCCTGGAGAATTTCAGAACTCTTATGGATGCCATTATAAGGGCTAAACCGGCTGCAGCAAAAGGCCAGTACTTGAGAAGCGTGGTTGTAGCCAGCACCATGGGGCCCGGTATCAAGATACATCCACAAAGAATTCTTGAATAAAGGCTTTACAAACCGTAAAAAGTGGAGTATTATAAATAGGACAATTCAATAGACAATTCTGATACCATAGACAGCAGGTGCCGTAAGGCGTAATTTATTAATCATAGATTAATAAGCCTGCCGAGGTAATATACAAGAAATTGCAGGATTTTCTGTGATAATTATATCCTCGCATGAGTCTATGGACTTATACGAGGATTTTTATATGGCGAACAGCTGCAGGAGGTGAATTTGTTTGGCTAGTGAAAAAATACTGGCAAAAAAGAAAGAGGCTGTACAGGAACTGGCTTCTAAGATTAAGTCCGCAAAGACAATAGTTTTGACTGATTTCAGAGGACTTACCGTTGAGCAGGACACCGAGCTTCGAAAAGCGCTGAGAGAAGCAGGCGTGGAATATAAGGTTGTAAAAAACACAATAACCAAGTTTGCCCTTAATGAAACCGGCATCCAGGGATTGGAAGGTTTCCTGGAAGGGCCTACAGCACTGGCGATGCACTCTGAAGATCCTGTTGCTCCCGCAAAGCTTCTGGTTGAATACGCCAAGAAGTATGAAAAGCTGGAGCTTAAGGCGGGACTGGTTGAGGGCAGGGTAGTTGATGTCAAGGAGTTAAATTCCATTGCATCGCTGCCGTCCAAGGAAGTATTGATTGCGAAGGTCCTTGGTGGATTCAACGCGCCGATAGCAGGTTTCATGAATGTATTAAATGCAAACCTGAGGGGTCTGGTTGTAGCTTTGAAGGCTATAGCAGAGCAAAAAGCGTAATTACATCTTATCAACATATTATATTATTACACTTTATTCTTAAATAACATTAAAAACAACAAAATTTATTTGTATGGAGGTATATAGTTACTATGGCAAGCGAAAAGATTACAAAGTTGATTGAAGAAGTTAAAGGATTAACCGTACTGGAATTATCAGAACTGGTAAAGGCTCTTGAAGAGGAATTTGGCGTTTCCGCAGCAGCTCCTGTAGCAGTTGCAGCAGCAGCACCGGCTGGCGGAGCAGCAGCACCGGCAGAAGTTGAAGAGAAGACTGAATTTGACGTTGTATTAAAGGATGTCGGAAGCGAGAAGATCAAGGTTATTAAGGTCGTCAGAGAGTTAACCGGTCTTGGACTTAAAGAAGCCAAGGATCTCGTTGACGGTGCTCCCAGCACAGTTAAAGAAGGCGTTTCCAAAGAAGAAGCCCAGGCTATGGCTGAGAAATTCAAGGAAGTCGGAGCTACTGTTGAGTTGAAGTAATTAATTGTTTCATTATATAAAAAAGGACATGTTACATGTCCTTTTTTATATTTACTTTATATTTCCGGATAAATAACAAAAAAGACAGCATTTCTATTGACAAGCAGAATACGCTGTGTTAAAATTGTAAACTGCATTATTATTATGGGGTTATTTTAATATGCTGTTTTTCAGACTATTATTCAGTTTCAGAACCAATAACATATCTGAAATACTGACCAGATTGCGAATGTGATGTATTTTTCTTTATGTCACTTGCACAGTCTGATTATATCATAGCCGAATAAATATGACAATATGTGTGAATAATATTTTAGTATGGTTAGGGACAATTGAAAATTCTGTACATAAACGGCTTTGTTATGTGAAACAGCTTAAAACATATGAAACTTGTATCCGGTAGTCTGATAACGGAATTTTATTTTTGGGAGTATACTTATACGGTTGAGTAATAAACACAGTATTTATTATGATTCCGTATAAGTTATATATTCGTTAGAAGAAAAAAGTCATGCAACAGTTTTTAAAATCTTGCTATAAGATTTCTTATGAGGTGATATTAAATGGTGCATCCTGTTAAGACAGGTAAGAATACAAGAATGAGCTACTCCAAGATTAAAGAAGTTCTGGAAATGCCAAATTTGATTGAGGTGCAGAAGAATTCTTATGATTATTTTCTGAAAGAAGGACTGAGAGAGGTTTTTAGAGATGTTTCCCCTATAACTGACTATACGGGGAATTTAATACTGGAATTCGTGGATTATTCCCTTGACGAAGAGCCTAAATATTCAATCGCCGAATGCAAGGAACGTGACACTACTTATGCCGCTCCCCTTAAGGTGAAAGTACGGCTTATTAATAAGGAAACGGGCGAAGTTAAGGAACAGGAAATATTTATGGGCGATTTTCCGTTGATGACGGAAAACGGCACATTTATTATCAACGGGGCAGAAAGGGTAATAGTCAGCCAGCTTGTCAGGTCTCCCGGTATTTATTATGCCATGAAGATTGACAAGACAGGAAAGAAGCTTTTTTCATCTACCGTAATCCCCAACAGGGGTGCTTGGCTTGAATATGAAACCGATTCCAATGATGTTATTTACGTAAGAATCGACAGGACAAGGAAACTCCCGATTACCGTGCTTCTGAGGGCCCTTGGCTATGGCACGGATCTTGACATAACCGATCTTATGGGGGAAGACCCCAGGATACTGGCGACAATACAGAAAGACAACGCAAAGACGGAAGATGAAGGCCTTCTTGAAATATATAAAAGGCTCAGGCCAGGCGAGCCTCCTACTGTTGAAAGCGCCCGTACGCTGCTTAACAACCTGTTTTTCGATCCCCGCAGGTATGACCTTGCGAAAGTAGGAAGGTTCAAGTTCAACAAGAAACTGTCCTTAGCTGCCAGGATAAGCAATAAATTCAGCGCAGAAGATATTGCCGATCCGCAGACCGGTGAAATAATCGTTGAAAAAGGCGAATTCATAGACAAGGAAAAGGCTTTAAGGATACAAAACTGCGGTATCAACAGCGTATTTGTCACCATTGATGACAAACCTGTAAAGGTTTTCGGCAACAGGACTGTTGATATCCGTGCCTTTGTTGATTTCAGCATAGATGACCTTAAAATCACCGAAATGGTGCGCTACGACGTACTGAAGGAAATCCTTGACCAGTACCAGTCGGAACGGGACATTAAGAATGCCATCAGGGAACGTGTTGATGAGCTGGTACCCAAGCACATAACTCCCGATGATATTCTGGCTTCAATAAACTACCTGATTAACTTAAGCTATGATATCGGCAACACCGACGATATTGACCACCTGGGCAACAGGCGCCTGCGTTCAGTGGGCGAGCTGCTCCAGAACCAGTTCCGTATTGGCCTTTCCAGAATGGAAAGAGTGGTCAGGGAAAGGATGACTATTCAGGATATAGACATAGTCACACCCCAGGCTCTCATAAATATCAGGCCTGTTGTTGCCGCCATAAAGGAATTCTTCGGAAGCAGCCAACTATCCCAGTTCATGGACCAGACCAATCCCCTTGCCGAGCTTACCCATAAGAGAAGGCTCAGCGCATTGGGACCGGGTGGTTTGAGCAGAGAGCGTGCCGGTTTTGAAGTCCGTGACGTACACTATTCCCACTACGGAAGGATGTGCCCCATAGAGACTCCTGAAGGTCCGAACATTGGTCTCATAAGCTCTCTCAGCACTTATGCGAGAATAAACGAGTACGGCTTTATTGAAGCCCCGTACAGGAAAGTTGACAAGAAAAATAAAAAGGTTACTGATGAAATCGTATACCTGACTGCCGACGAAGAGGATGAATATGTAATTGCCCAGGCCAACGAACCTTTAAACGAAGACGGCTGGTTTGCCAATGAAAAAGTTAAAGTAAGGTATAAAGACCAAATCCTTGAAACGGAATCAAAGGAAGTGGACTACATGGATGTTTCACCCAAGCAACTGGTTTCAGTAGCCACTGCCATGATACCGTTCCTGGAAAACGACGACGCCAACAGGGCATTGATGGGATCCAACATGCAGCGTCAGGCTGTGCCCCTTATAAAAACGGAAGCCCCCATTGTGGGAACAGGTATGGAATATAAAGCTGCCATGGATTCCGGTGTGGTTATCCTGGCTAAGAATGACGGTGTTGTTGAAAAGGTATCGGCAAGAGAAATAACAGTCAGAAATATTGAAGGTAAACGGGATATATATAAACTTTCCAAGTACCTGCGTTCCAACCAGGGTACCTGCATTAACCAAAGGCCCATAGTTAAGAAGGGCGACAGGGTAACAAAAGGCGAAGTAATCGCTGACGGTCCTTCTACCTGCAACGGTGAAATTTCCCTGGGCAAGAACGTACTGGTAGGCTTTATGACCTGGGAAGGCTACAACTACGAAGACGCCATACTGATCAGCGAAAAACTGGTAAGGGAAGATGTGTTTACTTCCATTCACATAGAGGAATACGAAGCTGAAGCAAGAGACACCAAGCTGGGTCCTGAAGAAATAACCCGTGACATACCCAATGTAAGCGAAGATTCTCTCAAGGACCTGGATGAAAGGGGAATTATAAGAATCGGTGCCGAAGTCATGTCCGGCGATATCCTGGTAGGTAAGGTAACGCCGAAGGGAGAGACGGAGCTTACGGCAGAGGAAAGACTCCTCAGGGCAATTTTCGGTGAAAAGGCAAGAGAAGTAAGGGATACATCATTGAGAGTTCCCCATGGTGAACAGGGTATTGTGGTTGATGTTAAAGTGTTTACCAGGGAGAACGGCGATGAGCTGCCCCCGGGTGTAAATGAACTGGTAAGGGTGTATGTAGCCCAGAAAAGAAAGATTTCTGTGGGCGACAAAATGGCAGGCCGCCACGGTAACAAGGGCGTTATTTCAAGGATTCTGCCTGAAGAGGATATGCCTTTCCTGCCTGACGGCACGCCCCTTGAAATAGTTCTGAACCCGCTGGGTGTTCCGTCCCGTATGAACATAGGACAGGTGCTTGAAACCCACCTGGGTTATGCTGCCAAAGCCCTGGGATGGCATGTGGCCACCCCCGTATTTGACGGCGCCAACGAAATGGATATAATTGAGACTCTCAAATTGGCGGGCCTTGCGGAAGACGGAAAATCCATACTGTATGACGGCAGGACGGGAGAACCCTTTGACAATAGGGTAACTGTCGGCTATATGTACATGCTGAAACTGGCCCACTTAGTTGATGATAAAATACATGCCCGTTCCACCGGACCATACTCCCTTGTTACACAGCAGCCTCTCGGCGGCAAAGCACAGTTCGGCGGACAGAGATTCGGTGAAATGGAAGTCTGGGCTCTTGAAGCCTATGGAGCTGCTTATACGCTGCAGGAAATCCTGACCGTAAAATCCGACGACGTTGTGGGCAGGGTTAAAACATACGAATCCATTGTTAAGGGTGAGAATATACCGGAACCTGGTATTCCTGAATCCTTCAAGGTATTGATCAAGGAACTCCAGAGCCTTTGCCTGGACGTTAAGGTATATTCCGACGAAACCAATGAGATTACCATAAAAGAATCAATCGATGACGATGTGGAAGAACTGAGCGTTAATATTGAAGGACGCGAAGATGACGAGTTTGAAGGCGAATTTGACGACCTTGATGATGAAGACCTGGTTGACGATAATTTAGGCCTTGACGGATTTGATGACGGTGAAGATATAGATGACGCTTTCAGTGAAGACGGTGTTGAACTGGACGAAGACATCGTGGAAGATTTATTCTTGGGAAGTCACAGCGAAGACGAGGATTTTGACCTTCTGGATGATGACCTTGACGACTTTGATGACGATGAAGAATAGAATACTTGTCTTATGAAAGGAGATACGCCGTAATGGAACTTAACAATTTTGATTCTATAAGAATTGGCCTGGCCTCCCCGGAAAAAATCAGGGAATGGTCCAGGGGCGAAGTCAAAAAGCCCGAGACCATTAACTACAGGACATTGAAACCTGAAAGGGACGGCTTGTTCTGCGAAAGAATATTCGGTCCCACCAAAGACTGGGAGTGTCATTGCGGAAAATATAAAAGAATAAGATATAAAGGCATAATCTGCGACAGGTGCGGTGTAGAGGTAACGCGTGCAAAGGTCAGGAGAGAACGTATGGGCCATATTGAACTGGCCGCTCCTGTATCCCATATATGGTATTTTAAAGGCATCCCCAGCAGAATGGGTTTACTGCTGGATATGTCCCCCCGCTCCCTGGAAAAGGTTTTGTATTTCGCGGCTTATGTAGTCATAGATCCCGGCCAGACGCCCCTTTCAGAAAAACAGATACTGTCTGAAAGAGAATACAGGGACAGCCTTGAGAAGTTTGGCAACAATTTCAGAGCTGGTATGGGAGCAGAAGCAATAAAGGAGTTGCTCCAGAAGATTGATTTGGATAAATTGTCGGCGGAATTAAGGGAGCAGCTTAAGGATACTGCCGGTCAGAAAAGGGTAAGGACCATAAAGAGGCTTGAAGTGGTGGAAGCCTTCAGAAGGTCCGGAAACAAGCCTGAATGGATGATTTTGGACGTAATCCCGGTTATACCGCCTGAACTCAGACCTATGGTACAGCTTGACGGTGGCAGGTTTGCCACTTCAGACCTGAACGACCTGTACAGGCGTGTCATTAACAGGAATAACAGGTTAAAAAGGCTTTTGGACCTTGGAGCGCCGGATATTATAGTAAGAAATGAAAAGAGGATGCTCCAGGAAGCTGTGGATGCATTAATAAACAACGGCAGAAGGGGAAGGCCCGTAACCGGTCCCGGCAACAGGCCTCTTAAATCCCTTTCAGACATGCTGACAGGAAAACAGGGACGTTTCCGCCAGAACCTTCTGGGTAAGCGTGTTGACTATTCAGGACGTTCCGTTATTGTTGTAGGTCCTGAGCTTAAGATATACCAGTGCGGCTTGCCGAAGGAAATGGCTCTTGAACTGTTTAAGCCCTTCGTAATGAAGAAGCTTGTAAATGATGGTTATGCCCATAATATAAAGAGTGCCAAGAGAATGGTGGAAAGAGTAAGAAATGAAGTATGGGACGTCCTGGAGGAGGTTATCAAGGACCATCCCGTATTGCTCAACCGTGCTCCGACGTTGCACAGGCTTGGTATCCAGGCTTTTGAACCTGTCCTTGTGGAAGGAAGGGCTATCAAACTCCATCCGCTGGTATGTACGGCATATAATGCGGACTTTGACGGCGACCAGATGGCCGTGCATGTTCCGCTGTCCGCAGAAGCCCAGGCTGAAGCAAGGTTCCTGATGCTGGCTGCCAACAACCTGTTAAAACCCCAGGACGGAAGGCCTGTTACTGTACCTACTCTGGACATGGTGCTGGGTACGTATTATCTCACCATTGCAGAGGAAGGGCAAAAAGGTGAAGGAAGAGTCTTCATTTCGCCTGATGAAGCCATTATGGCCTATGAAATCGGAGAAATATCCCTCCATTCTAAGGTTAAGGTAAAAGTAACCAAGGAAATAGACGGCAGGAAGGTATCCAGGATTATTGACGCCACACCGGGTCTCCTGATTTTCAACGAGGCAATTCCGCAGGATCTCGGTTTTGTGGACAGAAGCAAACCCGAAAACATATTCAAGCTTGAGATTGATACCATAGTTGACAGCAAGATGCTAAGGGACATTATAGACCGCTGCATCAAGATTCATGGTACAGCCGAAACAGCTGTTGTCCTGGATAAAATAAAGGAACTGGGATTTAAGTATTCCACCAAGGGTGCGATAACCATAAGCGTTTCAGACATGATTATCCCTGAAGTCAAGAAACGCTACATTGATGAAGCGGAAAAGAATATCGAGAGAATCCAGAGACAGTTTAAGAGAGGCCTCATTTCCGAGGAAGAAAGATACAATTCCGTCATAAGCACATGGACGAATACCGTTGAAAATATAACCAACGCCCTGATGCAGAACCTTGACAGGCTTAATCCGCTGACCATGATGTGGAAGTCAGGTGCGAGGGGTAACATTAACCAGATAAGACAGCTGGCGGGCATGAGAGGCCTTATGGCCGACACCCAGGGCAAAACCCTTGAAATACCTATTAAGGCCAACTTCCGTGAAGGACTTGACGTTTTGGAATACTTCATTTCTACTCACGGAGCAAGGAAAGGTCTTGCTGATACCGCTATCAGAACTGCCGACTCAGGATACCTGACACGCCGACTGGTTGATGTCAGCCAGGATGTAATTGTCAGGGAAGACGATTGTGGTACTGAAGACGGTATTTACGTAACTGACATTAAGGACGGAAATGACGTCATTGAGAAACTTTCCGAACGCCTGGTGGGCAGATATGCAGCTGAAAATGTATTAGATCCCGCGACAGGCGAGGTATTGATAAAGAGAGACCAGATGTTTACCAGTGAGCTGGCTGACAAGGTCATAAAAGCAGGGCATCAGAGAGTAAAGATCAGGTCAGTGCTGACCTGCCGTTCTGAACATGGCGTATGTGCCAAGTGTTACGGTGCCGATCTTACCACCTGGCGCAAAGTGGATGTGGGCGAAGCCGTTGGTATTATCGCAGCCCAGTCCATTGGTGAACCGGGAACCCAGCTTACCATGAGAACATTCCATACAGGTGGTGTTGCCGGTGAAGACATCACCCAAGGTTTGCCGCGTGTTGAGGAATTGTTTGAGGCGAGAAAACCGAAAGGACTTGCAGTTATTTCAGACATTTCCGGTACCGTTAAAATAACTGAATCAAGGAAGAAACGCGAGGTAGTGGTTACCTCCGAGGACGGAGAAAGCGTAAGTTACATGATTCCGTACGGTTCCAGGATAAAGGTTATGGATGGCGATTACATTGAAGCAGGTGACGAAATAACCGAAGGTTCCGTAAATCCTCATGACATATTGAAGATAAAAGGTATCGAAGGAGTACAAAGGTATCTGCTTCAGGAAGTGCAGAAGGTTTACAGGCTGCAGGGTGTTGACATCAATGACAAACATATTGAAGTAATTGTGCGCCAGATGATGAGGAAAGTAAAGGTGGAAGAATCTGGTGATACGGACCTGTTACCTGGCGGAATGGTTGACTTGTTTGAGTTTGAGAGGGAAAATCAGAAAGCCGTTGAAGAAGGAAAGAGACCCGCAACAGGAAAGAGAATCCTGCTTGGAATCACCAAGGCTGCCCTTGCCACGGATTCATTCCTTTCTGCAGCTTCATTCCAGGAGACCACTAGAGTGCTGACGGAAGCTGCCATAAAAGGAAAAGTGGATCCATTGGTTGGCCTCAAGGAGAATGTCATTATAGGTAAACTGATTCCTGCAGGAACCGGAATGAGCAGGTATAAGGATATTGATATATACGAAAACGACGTCGCTGAAGCAACTGATGAAGTGTAATCCCGCCTTAAGGCTCTTATCTTGACAATGTATACAGGCGGTGATAAAATACGTTAGTGTGTATTTTTAAGCTGCCTTGTATAAGAAAAAGATTACTGGAGGTTATCAGCGGTGGAAGATTTGAAAACCTCGAAAAAGACCATAGGCATAAAGCAGACTTTGAAAGCAGTTCAAAAAGGCAAGGTTTCGATGGTTTATGTTGCACAGGACGCAGAAAAGAGAATAGTAAACGATCTTCTGGAACTCTGCAGGCTTAAGAATATCACTGTGCAGTATGTAGACAGCATGCAAAAACTTGGAAAAGCTTCCGGTATAGATGTAGGAGCATCTGCTGTGGGGATCTTAACTGAAGATTAAGATAGAGATTCGCCAGGTAAAGGAGGTGAATAGATGCCAACGTTTAATCAGCTGGTACGTATAGGGAGAAAGGCTGTAAAAAGCAAATCCAAGGCGCCGGCGCTGCAAAGAGGTTTTAACTCATTACAGAAGATTCCTACTGATATAAGCTCGCCGCAAAAAAGAGGAGTTTGTACAGTAGTTAAGACAGTTACACCCAAAAAGCCGAATTCTGCGTTGAGAAAAGTTGCCAGGGTACGTCTCACAAATGGTATTGAAGTTACAGCTTATATTCCGGGTATTGGCCATAACCTTCAGGAACACAGCGTTGTATTAATCAGAGGAGGAAGGGTAAGGGATCTGCCCGGTGTAAGATACCATGTAATCCGTGGCACTCTTGATGCCGCAGGTGTTGCTGACCGCAGGCAGGGCCGTTCGAAATACGGTGCCAAGAGGCCCAAGTCATAATGCAAAAACGTGATTTGCCAATTACATGCCGTATAAAGTTTACGGAAAAAGGATATAACAAGTTAGGGCGGGTAATGTGCCGCGTTTGTGGCAGTACCAAGCACTGACGACGGGAAACCGCGAGTACCGATGAATATTATTATTCAAAAGGAGGGAAGGAAAGTGCCGAGAAAAGGACATGTGCCAAAGCGTGATGTTTTACCTGATCCTTTATATGGCGATAAAGTTGTTACCAAGCTAATAAATAACATTATGCTTGACGGCAAGAAGGGCGTAGCGCAAAAAATCTGCTATGGAGCCTTTGATATTATAAAGGAAAAAACAGGAAGAGATCCTCTTGAAGTTTTCCAGGAAGCGCTCAATAACGTCATGCCGGTATTGGAAGTAAAGGCAAGAAGAGTCGGTGGTGCAACATACCAGGTACCGGTAGAGGTAAGACCTGAAAGAAGACAAGCGCTGGGCTTAAGATGGATCGTCGGCTATGCACGCGACAGAGGCGAAAGAACCATGAAAGAGCGTCTGGCCGCTGAAATACTTGACGCAGTTAATGGCCAGGGAGGAGCTTTCAAGAAGAAGGAAGACACCCATAAGATGGCAGAGGCCAACAGGGCTTTTGCTCATTACAGATGGTAAGTTAGATGAAAATATCCGGTTTATAACCGGCAGCAATTTATTTTAAAAGAACTATCGTGAAAGGAGGATAGATATGCCCAGGCAAAGTAGTTTGGAGAATACCAGAAACATAGGTATAATGGCTCACATTGACGCAGGAAAGACCACTACAACTGAGAGGATTCTGTTCTATACAGGCAAGCTGCATAAAATGGGAGAAGTCCATGAAGGCGCTGCTACAATGGACTGGATGGAGCAGGAGCAGGAAAGAGGAATCACCATATCTTCTGCAGCTACTACGGCTTACTGGAAAGGTGTAAGGATAAATGTAATAGATACGCCGGGGCACGTTGACTTCACTGTTGAAGTCGAAAGATCTCTCCGCGTTCTCGATGGTTCAGTAACACTCTTTTGTGCTAAGGGAGGCGTGGAGCCTCAGTCTGAAACGGTTTGGAGACAGGCTGATCACTATCATGTCCCTCGTATTGCATATATTAACAAGATGGATATAATGGGTGCCGATTTTTTTAACGTCATTAAAATGATGAAAGACAGGCTTAAGGCTAATGCCGTTCCTATACAATTACCCATCGGAAAGGAAGACAATTTCCGTGGTATTATAGATCTTGTTACTATGAAGGCATTCTATTACAGAGACGATCTGGGGAATGTGATTGATGAAGAAGAAATACCCGATGACATGAGAGATTTGGCTGAAGAATACAGGAATTTACTTGTAGAAGCTGTTGCTGAACAGAATGAGGAAACGTTGGAGAAGTATCTCGATGGTAAAGAGCTTACCGAAGAAGAGATACGTGCAGGTATAAGGGCTGCAACCATAAAGACGCTTATGGTTCCTGTTTTATGTGGTTCGTCTTACAGGAATAAAGGTGTTCAGAAACTTCTTGACGCAGTGGTATATTATTTGCCGTCACCGCTGGACATCCCGGCCATAAGGGGTATTGACCCCAAGACCGAAGAAGAGGTTGAAAGGCATCCTGATGACAATGCGCCTTTTTCTGCCCTTGCGTTTAAGATAATGACTGATCCCTTTGTCGGAAAGCTGACATACCTGAGAGTGTATTCCGGCGTTCTCAAGGCAGGTTCATATGTGCTCAATTCCACCAAAAACAGTAAGGAGAGAGTGGGAAGACTATTATTGATGCATGCCAATCACAGGGAGGAAATCAGTGAAGCCTATGCCGGTGATATAGTAGCTGTAGTGGGACTTAAAAACATTACCACAGGTGATACCCTTTGTGATATGGAACATCCGGTAATACTGGAATCTATGGATTTCCCCGAACCGGTTATTTCAGTGGCAATTGAGCCCAAGAACAAAGCAAGCCAGGAGAAGATGACAATAGCTTTACAGAAATTATCTGAAGAAGACCCTACTTTCAAGACCTATATAGATCCGGAAACGGGACAGACAATTATCAAGGGCATGGGTGAGCTTCATCTGGACATCATTGTTGACAGAATGCAGAGGGAATTCATGGTTGAGGCCAATGTCGGCAAACCGCAGGTGGCCTATAAGGAAACAATAAGAAAGGCTGTCAGGGCTGAAGGCAAATTCGTCAGACAGTCAGGCGGCAGAGGACAGTACGGCCACTGCATAATTGATGTGGAACCCCTGGAACCGGGCGGCGGATATGTCTTTGAAAGCAAAATTGTCGGCGGAGTAATCCCTAAAGAATTTATCCCTGCTATAGATGCAGGTATCCGGGATGCCATGAACACAGGAGTATTGGGCGGATATGAAGTAATAGACGTAAAAGTTACTCTTGTGGACGGTTCGTACCATGAAGTGGATTCATCAGAACTGGCCTTTAAAATAGCCGGCTCGATGGCATTCAAGGAAGCATGCCGGAAAGCTGACCCGGTATTACTGGAGCCTATTATGCGTGTAGACATAGTGGTTCCTGAAGAATACATGGGTGACGTAATGGGAGACCTCAATGCCCGCAGAGGGAAGATTGAGGGCCTGGAAAGCAGAGGCGGAGCACAGGTAATCACAGCATTGGTGCCACTTTCCGAAATGTTTGGTTATGCCACTGAATTGCGTTCAAGGACCCAGGGAAGAGGAGTATTCACAATGCAGTTCAGTAATTTCAGCGAGGTACCTAAAAACATTCAGGAAAAGCTTGTTACGTAGTATAATATAGGTAAGCTTTACTGGATAACATAAGATAATATAAACAGTTTATTACATCAAATTCAAAAATATTTAATGATGCGAGGAGGAGATTTTTAATGGCAAAGGCTAAATTTGAAAGAACGAAGCCCCACGTAAATATTGGAACAATCGGACACGTTGACCATGGTAAGACAACTTTGACAGCCGCAATTACAAAAGTTTTGGCTTTATTGGATCCTGCAAACCAGGTTAGACCTTTCGATTCAATCGACGGTGCTCCTGAAGAAAAAGAAAGAGGTATAACAATCAATACTGCTCACGTTGAATACCAGACTGAAGCAAGACACTATGCACACGTTGACTGCCCGGGTCACGCTGACTACGTTAAGAACATGATCACCGGTGCAGCCCAGATGGACGGTGCTATCCTGGTTGTATCAGCAGCTGATGGTCCGATGCCCCAGACAAGAGAGCACATCCTGCTTTCACGTCAGGTTGGCGTTCCTTACATTGTAGTTTTCCTTAACAAGTGCGACATGGTTGATGACGAAGAATTAATCGAACTCGTTGAGATGGAGTTAAGAGAATTACTAAACGAATACGATTTCCCGGGAGACGAAATTCCCATAGTCAGAGGTTCTGCTTTGAAAGCTCTTGAGAGCGCTTCAAATGACCCGAACGCTGAGGAATACCAGCCGATTCTTGAATTAATGAGAACCGTTGACAAATATATTCCTACACCTCAGAGAGACGTTGACAAGCCGTTCATTATGCCTGTTGAGGACGTATTCTCCATCACCGGCCGTGGTACTGTTGCAACCGGTAGGGTTGAGAGAGGCGTAGTCAAGGTTGGTGACGAAGTTGAAATCGTCGGCCTTAACGACCAGCCGAGAAAGACCGTTGTAACCGGTGTTGAAATGTTCAGAAAACTTCTTGACCAGGCTGTTGCGGGCGACAACATCGGTACTCTTCTGAGAGGCGTTCAGAGAACGGAAATTGAAAGAGGACAAGTACTTGCTAAGCCCGGTTCAATTAAGCCTCATACCAAGTTCGTCGGCCAGGTTTACGTACTGACCAAGGAAGAAGGCGGAAGGCATACTCCTTTCTTCAATGGTTACAGGCCCCAGTTCTACTTCAGAACAACCGACGTTACCGGCGTAGTAAAGCTTCCTGAGGGTGTAGAAATGGTTATGCCCGGCGACCATATCGATATGGAAATCTCATTGATTACCCCTATCGCTATGGAAGAAGGTTTAAGGTTCGCTATTCGTGAAGGTGGCAGAACCGTCGGAGCAGGAACTGTTACAAAGATTATTGAATAATTATCAGGTTAAGGACAGAAGCAGGAGTGCAAGTATAGCTCTCCTGCTTCTTTTTTATCACGGAAACGGTTTTTTTGACACGGATGGTACTCTTGGCTGATATGTTTGCTCTGGTTAACTGTCCGTTCGTCAAGAAAAGAGTAAAGCAAGTTAGGCATATGTGCTGCAAATTACGTGTTTTGTGAGAACCTGTGCACCAAGACTTTCTAAATTCATTCCCAATGTTGTAAACACATCAGCCAAATATCAATTTTAGGAGAAGCGTCCCGCTGACAAGAGGGGTTGGAGTTTGACGCTAATGTAGGATACTGCCAGGGCTTTAATAATGTCAAATACCACGAATAAACCTGTTCCCATGATTATTGCCTTAAGCACGCTGAGCTTAAGTATAATTCCCAGCCAAAGAGTGCCTAAAACATAACAGGGGATCAAGCCGGCTAGGAGGGAAAGGAATATGCTCCCCACTGTTTTTTTTGCAAACCTGTCCATGATAAAGGCAGTTACCAGGGGAATAATGGGAAAGCTTATTAAGTATCCACCCTTGGGGCCGATTATTGTTGCCGGTCCTGATTCAAAGCCCGCAAATACAGGAAGCCCTGTAATCCCGAGGATTATATACACAACCTGGGAAAGAAAACCTATCTTTCTTCCGAAAACGGCAGCGGAAAGAAATACGGCAAAGGTTTGCAGGGTAAATGGTACAGGTGATAAAGGCACACTGATGGATATTTGTGATAAAACAGCGGTAAGAGCTGCGCATAAAGAAGCGGCGCTCATTTCTTTGATTGTAAGTTTCATTTTTATGTTGCCTCCGATTGTAAACCAATTCATAAAATTAAGTTAACAATAAAAGAATAGATTATTTCATTAAGTTCGTCAAGTAGTTTAATACAGTGTCAACTTGTTGTAGGTTTTATATGTCAAACCTCCTCAAACCCATCAGGCAAGTGAACCTATTACTATAGGTAAGCTTATATTTGAGATGGAATTTGTGATTATAAGACACCAGGACGCCTCTTCTGACATGAATGTTTATGTCAACGGTAAAGTTGGTATATATTATTATCCTTATTAGGAAAACTGATACTGAAATTTGTAAAATAACAGGAAGGAGCAGATGTAATGGTTGAGATAGCAAGGAATATTTACTGGAACGGTATAAAAGACTGGGATTTAAGAAAGTTTCATGGCCATGAACTGTCCACCCACAGAGGCTCAACATATAATTCATATATTATCAAGGATAAAATGACGGTACTGATAGATACAGTATGGACCCCTTATAAGGAAGAGTTCGTGGAAATGCTTGAAAATGATGTGGGAATAGATAACATAGATGCTATTGTCATCAATCATATTGAATTGGACCATGGAGGAAGCCTCCCTTATATTATGGAGAAAAGGCCGGATATTCCCATATACTGCACAAAAATGGGAGCTGAAATTATTAAAGGACATTTTCATCAGGATTGGGATTTCAAAATAGTAAAAACGGGAGACAGCTTAAATATAGGGGAATATGACCTGGTATTTGTGGAAATGAAAATGCTGCACTGGCCGGACAGTATGCTCACTTATGTCAAAGGTGCGTCCGTGGTGTTTTCAAACGATGCCTTTGGACAGCACTTTTCAAGCCAGTCCCTGTTTAATGACGAGGTTGATGAATGTGAATTATATCAGGAGGCCATAAAATATTACGCCAACATACTTACTCCTTTCAGCCCGCTGATAAAGAAAAAAATTGAGGAGATAAGAGCATTGAATATTCCCATTGAGATGATAGCACCCAGCCATGGCGTAATATGGAGAAAAAATCCTACGCAGATAATAGACAAATATTATGAGTGGTCTCAAAGCTACAGCGAAGATTTTGTAGTTATAATATATGATACCATGTACAACAGTACAAAGAAAATGGCTGATGCCATAGCCGGGGGCTTGAGAAATAAAAACGTCAAGTACAAGATGTTCAACAGTTCCGTAACTGACAGTAATGACCTGATTACAGAGATATTCAAATCAAAGGGAATACTCGTTGGAAGCTGTACTGTTAACGGCGGTCCCCTGCACTCTATAGGAGGCTTGCTTTCAGTGATTAAAGGCCTGAAATTCAGAGGTAAATTAGCCGCTGCCTTCGGCAGTTACGGCTGGGGAGGCGAAGCGCCTGTAATTATATCCGAACAACTGAAGGAAGCAGGATTTAAGGTAGTAAAAGACCCAATCAGGGTTAAATATGTACCAACGCCTGAAAACCTGGACGAATGCATAAGGCTTGGCGAAATTTTTGCTGAGATGCTGTAATCCAGGAATAGCCCCTTCTTCCTTCTCTGCCATTTTAAACATTTGCATAATAATATATGAGACATTATAATTTTATATAGGCCTAAGATAAGAGATATATTGAAAGTTAATGATTTAAGTTTGGTGTTTGTTTACCTGGTCCTCCGAAATAAATTTAAGAGCGGAGGACATGACTTGATTTGTTTAGGAGTGGTCAAAATGATTAATAAAGGAAAAATACGCGTATTACCTCTTCTTCCTTTAAGAGGACTTACCGTGTTTCCATATATGACCTTGCCTTTCGATGTGGGCAGAAAAAAATCCATTAAAGCCCTGGAAGAAGCAATGGTCAAGAATCAGTTGATTCTGCTGGTTACACAGAAAGATGCAAAAATTGATGAACCTGGAACAGAAGATATATACTCAGTAGGTACCATATCGAAGGTAAAGCAGCTTCTGAAGCTGCCAGGAGATACCATCAGGGTCCTGGTAGAAGGTATAAGCAGGGCAAAAGTTAGCAGCGTACTGCAGATGGAACCTTTCTTCCTTGTTGAGGCGGAGGAGATAGTGGAATCCGCTGATAAGTATATTGGGAGAAAAGCGGAACTGGAAGCTCTCAAAAGGTTGGTTATAAAAGCCTTTGAGGAGTACGCCAAATTAAGCGGAAAAATATCGGCGGATACGGCATTTTCCATTGTATCAGTGGAAGACGCTGATAAGATTGCGGATATTATTACTGCAAATATGGCCTTAAGAACAGAGCAAAAACAGGAAATCCTCGAAGAGTTCAATGTCTTTGCGCGTCTTGAAAAGCTACTTAAGATCCTTAATGAAGAAGTTGAAATTCTCGGTATCGAGAGGAATATCAGCGCAAAAGTAAGGAAGCAGATTGAAAAGTCCCAGAGGGAATATTACCTGCGTGAGCAGCTTAAAGCGATACAGAATGAACTGGAAGGGAAAGACGGCGAATCAAGTGAAATAGATGCATACAGGCAGAAACTGGAGGAAGCTAATCTTCCGGAAGAGGCAAGAGAAAAAGTACTGAAGGAACTGGATAGGCTGTCCAAGCTACCGCCCGGGTCAGCAGAAGTTGGTGTTATCAGGACTTACCTGGACTGGATTTTTGATTTGCCGTGGAATAAACGCACGGAAGACATAATTGATCTTGACAGGGCCGAAAAGATACTCAATGAGGACCATTATGGACTGGAAAAGGTCAAGGAAAGAATTTTGGAATACCTTGCCGTAAGCAAGATGAAGAATAATCTGAAAGGCCCCATACTCTGTCTTGTTGGACCTCCCGGTGTCGGTAAGACATCCATAGCCAGGTCTGTGGCCAGGGCACTTAACAGGAATTATGTCAGGATGTCTCTGGGTGGGGTGCGGGATGAGGCTGAAATCAGAGGCCACCGGAGAACCTACGTGGGCTCTATGCCCGGCCGTATAATCGCTGCTATGAAACAAGCCGGCTCCATGAATCCATTGATACTGATGGATGAAATTGATAAAATGAGCAGCGATTTCAGGGGAGATCCTGCTTCCGCAATGCTGGAGGTACTGGATTCAGAGCAAAACTTTGCATTCAGGGACCATTACCTGGAGATACCTTTTGACCTTTCTGATGTTTTGTTCTTTACCACGGCAAACAGTACCGACACGATACCCAGACCTCTTCTTGACAGGATGGAAGTAATAAATATTTCCGGTTATACCGAAGAAGAGAAGTACGAGATTGCCAGGAGGCACCTGATACCAAAACAGCTTAAAGCCCACGGACTTAAAAAGTCCAGTGTGGTGTTTGACAACAAGGCTATCCATGATATTATTAATTACTATACCCGTGAGGCCGGCGTAAGAAACCTGGAGAGGGAAATCGCCAACATTTGCAGGAAAGCTGCCAAAATGCTTGTGGCTTCAAATAAGAAGTCCATAAAAATAAACAGCAAGAGGGTTGAGGAATTCCTGGGCACCAGAAGATTCAGGTTTGACATGGCCGCTAAAACAGACGAAGTGGGCGTGGCCACAGGCCTTGCCTGGACGGCTGTAGGCGGAGAGACTTTATCCGTTGAGGTATCCGTAATGGAAGGCAGCGGTAAGCTGGAACTTACAGGACAGCTTGGTGACGTGATGAAAGAATCCGCAAAGACAGCTTTCAGTTTTGTAAGGTCACGGGCTCGTGAGTTTGATATTGACCCCGACTTTTACAAGAAATATGACATCCATATTCACGTACCTGAAGGAGCTATTCCAAAGGATGGACCGTCAGCTGGCATTACCCTTGCCACTGCCATGGTTTCCGCCCTATCCGGCAACCCGGTTAGGAAAGATGTTGCCATGACTGGGGAAATAACTTTGAGAGGCAGGGTGCTGCCAATAGGAGGACTTAAGGAAAAAGCCCTTGCTGCCCACAGGGCAGGGATTTACAACATAATAGTTCCCCTGGAAAACAAAAAGGATGTGGATGAAATACCCAAGAGCATAAAGGACAGACTGAAATTCATCTTTGTGGCCAGTGCGGATGATGTCATTAAAACTGCCATTATAAGTAAAGAGAAAAAGGAAAAGGATGTTCACAAGAAAGAAGATGAGGATAGCAGTCTTCTTCTTGAAGAAAAGATTCAACCTGGAGATATTGCTGCCAGGACGGGTATTGAGCAGTAAATTCCTGACTCGGGATATATGAAATTTAGGCAACACTTAAGGTGAGTGATGAAGCAGCTGGCAGTTATTAAAGTGATGACAGCAACAGCATGCAATATATAAACGGCGGAGTATTCAGAATACTCCGCCGTTTTTAATACACATCAGTTTTTCACATTGTGTCCCGTATACTTGATTAAGACTTAGTATTTCTGGTTCACATAGTTGTCTATAACAGACTTCCTGACTGTATCATCCTTGAAGACACCCTCGTACCGCAGCATTTCCAGTATGCGTTCATTCTTGGAATGAAGCACAATGCCGTCCAGTTCCGTAAACACTATTTCAAACAATTTCTTCTTAAGGTTGGGCGAACTTACCTTGACGAAATATGCTTCCACGCCTTTAAAATCCAGGAGTTTCAGCAAGCTTTCAGTAACCTTGTCTTTTTTATCATAAAAATAGTCAGACTTTTTTGCGTACTCCAGGTGTGTAACCTTGTGGGGTGGCGTCTGGGAAGCAAGTTTCCGGTAATATTTCGCCAGCACATTGTAATACTGGTAATTATAAATGGCTTTTTTTACATTGTCGATTTTGCGGAAAGGTTTTATGCCCAGTGAATTGATTAAATTGTAATTTTCTTCTATATACTCGCTTTTGCTTAAATCCCCCTTCTTATACATGAAAATAAGGTTTTGCCTGGTCTTGAGGAAATGATTAAACTTATCCTGTATCATATTTTCACATCCAATGGGCCAATTTGAAAAAAGAAATCTTTATTTCAATTTAATTATAACAGACAAAAAGGTTTTACACCAGTACGTTAAAACATGCCAGTTGGTTGTACTAAATCTGGTTTTACCTGGCAATTGCCTTATCAAAATGCTATAATTGTTAACGTATCTTATCCGAATTATTATATAAATATGCGTATTGGAGGAATATGATGTACGATGTAACCGCCTTTGGCGAACTTCTGATAGATTTTACACCTTGCGGAGCTGGGGAAGAGGATACTCTGCTCTTTGAAAGAAACCCTGGAGGAGCTCCCGCCAATGTTTCAGTATGCGTTTCAAAATTGGGAGGCCGGGCTGCCCTTATATCAAAAGTGGGCAATGATATATTCGGGCACTTTTTAAAAGAAGTCCTGGAAAGGCATGATGTTGAGACCCGGGGTTTGCTTTTCAGCGATACTGTTAAAACTACTCTTGCCTTTGTCCAGCTTGACAGATTTGGCGAAAGAACGTTCAGTTTCTACAGGAATCCTGGTGCGGACACAACCATTGAACCTGGTGAAATAGATTATGGTTTAATTAAAAATTCAAAAGTCTTTCATTTCGGTTCCCTTTCCCTTACCGATGAACCGTCACGTTCCGCCCTGCTTGCCGCTGCTGACTTTGCAGTAAAGTCCGGATGTATTATCTCCTATGACCCAAATTTACGGATTCCCCTTTGGAAAAATCTTGATGAAGCGCGAAACAGCATAATTTCTATGCTTCCTTACGCAGACATATTGAAGGTTTCCCTGGAGGAAATGGAATTTATCACGGGAGAGCAAAACCTGGAAAAGGGTTCATTGATTTTGTCTGAAAAGTATGGATTAGACCTGGTTATTGTCACATTGGGAAAGGACGGCAGCGCATACAGGACAGGCAATACTTTAAGAACCCAGAAAGCCTTTGACAGGGTAAAGGCTGTTGACACCACGGGAGCCGGAGACGCGTTTCTTGGCGCATTTCTTTATTCCGTTACGCAAAGGGACATAAAAGAGTTTAAAGCAGCAGACACTAAAATTATCGATGAAATGATGAACTTTGCCAATGCCGCTGCAGCCCTGTGCGTCATGAAAAAAGGTGCCATACCGGCCATGCCTGACCTGGAAACGGTCAAAAAACTTATGGACGGTTAGAAAAAACCATGGACAAGTACGCACACGGTGATATTATTGTAATTACGGCAATTTAAGTGGATGAAAGGAAGATTATATGAAAATATTCGGCGAAACGGTCAGAACAATTATTCTAAAACCTTTCATAGTATTTTACATGGCTTTTTTACTGCTGCTTATTTACGTTGTCCATACCCTCAATCCGGTTATTCCGCTGGTAACAGGGTTAATCGATGTAAGCGGTGCTGATATATTTGAGACTATTTTGTCCATGACACAATTTTTCTTAAGTTCAAAGGTACTGCCGTATTTCGGAATAGCTATTCTGGTGTTTTCGGTATTATTGGCACTGGCAGCAGGTATCCTGCTTCCGGGCTATTTAAATATACTTTATAACAGCGTAAATGGTTATAGAAACTCCATAGGTACATTTACGGAAGGATACAGGAAATATTTCCTGAAAATAACCTTTTTATTTTTTAAAGCAGGCCTTATTAGTATTTTGCTGACGGTGTTCATTTTGGTGGCAGCAGTCCCCATGATGGTTGTATTGCGTGCTGCCAATATTGAAAAACCTGAATTGGTTCTGGTATCAATTTTTGTTGTTTTCCTGACAGTTACCACCATATTCTTTTGCAGCATGTTTTTAAGAATTTACCTGGTGTTCTGGCTGACAGCTGCTGTAAACGGCGAAAAACCTTTCTTCCTGACCGGTAAACGGGTGGCGGACAGGAATTTCTGGCCCCTTGTACGGAAATTCCTGCTTTTTGACATGTTTTTTATCGGTTTTCACACGGCATTGTCCTATACCAGCATTAGCGGCAATATATATGGATTTGCTGCAGCCTGGGGATTCAATACGGTATTTTTTGCCTTGTTCTTCACTTACATGTTTATATTTTACAGAAGGAACAAGATTGCCGGTTAGCCGGGCCTGCCGCCGGTATATGTCTAGCCGACGGCAAAGTTGTGTTTTCCTATCCTGAGTTTTACCTTAAGGGACCAAATCCATTTGCTTGTAGCTGTGGCGGGATTATAATAATACAAACAACCGTAAGTGGGATCCCATCCGTTCAGGGCATCCCTGGCAGCCTTGTAGGCTGTTTCATTGGGGGTCAGGTTTATCTGGCCGTCAGATACTGCCGTGAAGGCTCCCGGCTGATATATAACGCCCGCAATGGTACTTGGGAAACGGGGATCCCTCACTCTGTTCAGCACAACCGCGCCTATGGCTACCTGGCCTATATAGGGTTCTCCCCTGGCTTCGCCGTATATGACATGAGCCAGCAGGTTTACATCCCTGTCTGCAGAATACGAGGCAGGCCTGCCGGTGGGAAGACCGATGGCTGCCAAAGTCTCCGGTCCCGCTATTCCGTCCACTTTAAGGCCGTTTTTTTTCTGGAATTTCTTCACGGCTTCATATGTTTTTTGACCGTATATACCGTCCACCGGGCCGTCATAGTATCCCCAGTTCTTGAGGCGTGCCTGGATATCCCGCACCTCTTGTCCCCTGGAACCGTAATAGGAGAGTACCTTTGTGCTGTACCCATCATATTCTCTCAATTCGTTTATTACAAGAAAAGTAAACAAAAGTAAAATGATATACGTGGAAATATAGAATATTAATGACCTTTTCACCGCAAGCAGCTCCTTATTCTCAGAATCCTGTTTATAATTTGATTCCTGGGATATTTTTTGTAATATCAGATAAAATATACGTGCCCCGCTAATGTCTGACTTTCCGCCTGGGACAGAATATTTTAACATTCATGATTTTTGTGATACTATTAGTCTATGGTACAATTTTTTCAAAATCAGGCATACTAATTCTGTATTTCAAAAACCGGACATATACTTGGGAGGAGATAACCTTGAAAGATAATAAGTTTAGCAATGTTCTGAATAATTTCAAAAAGATATGTTCAATACCACGTTGTTCTGGCAATGAAAAGGGCATCAGCGGTTTTTTGACAGATTTTGCCCGAAACCTTGGCTTTGAAGCTTTCCAGGACGAAGTACTCAATGTAGTTATACGAAAGCCTGCCTGCCCGGGATATGAAAATGCTCCAACCGTTATTTTGCAGGGGCATATGGACATGGTGGGCGTAAGTGAACGTAAGGATGGCTTCAATTTCGACACTGACCCCATAGAAGTCTATGAAGAGGAAGGTTACCTAAAGGCAAAAGGTACTACTTTGGGAGCTGACAACGGTATCGCCCTGGCATATATGTTGACCCTTCTTGAGTTAAAGGATGCCAGGCATCCTGAACTGGAGATGTTGATGACTGTATCGGAAGAGACAGGCATGAATGGTGCCTTTGGTTTGAAGCCGGGTATCCTTAAGGGGAAAATCCTTATCAATCTTGACTCGGAAGAAGAGGGCATATTGATGGCAAGCTGTGCAGGCGGAGTAACCAGTACTGTATCCCTGCCTGTGGCATGGGAAAAGGCCGGTCCCGGCCAAAACCCTTACCTTGTCAGAATACATGGACTAAAAGGTGGGCATTCAGGCCTGGAAATAGATAAGCAGCGGGCCAATGCCATTGTGCTTTTGGCAAGGTTTCTGGATACTTTGTCAGAAGCAGTGGAATTCAGGATTGCATCCGTAGAGGGGGGCACAAGGCAGAATGCCATCTCCAATGAAGCTAAGGCTATTGTATATGTAAAGGATGAAAATAGGTTTAAGGAAACCATAATGGCATGGGAATCTATTATCAAAAACGAATACAGAGATACCGACCCGGATATTTCCATAGCAGCAGAACCAGCTTCCGATGCAAAAGACAGATGTTTTTCTCCTGAAACCTTAAGAAATCTCATTGATCTCATACTTTTGGTTCCTAATGGCATACAGTCCACAAGTGTAAAAATCCCCGGCCTTGTCGTAAGCTCCAATAATCCTGGTATTTTGAGAACAGGAGAAGCGTCTGTGGAACTGGTTAACTGTGTGAGAAGTTCTGTTGGCAGCCTCAAGAAGAAAATGACGAGCCAGATAGAAATAGCTGCCCGGAGAACGGGAGGCAAAGCGGTTTGTACCAATGATTATCCGGAGTGGCCTTTCAGCAGCGATTCAAAGATCAGGGAATTGTGCGTGAAGGTTTATGAGCAGATGTACGGCAGAAAACCTGTGGTGGATGCTGTGCATGCGGGACTTGAATGCGGAATTTTCAAGGAAACCATTGGACAGGATATCGACATGATATCTTTTGGACCTGACATACAGGGCGCTCACACGGTAAATGAAAGAATGAACATAGCCTCGGCCGAAAGGGTATGGGACTACCTGCTTAAGGTTCTTGAAGAGGTCCGGTCTCTTGACTAAGGGTTTTTTAAATGTTTTAATTTTGGTATATAAACAGGGATAAATTGCGCTTGGGAGGCGATATTGTGGAAAATTTCACTTTTTTAAGCTCCACGAGGATTATTTTCGGTAGAGGTACTGAACTTAAAGTTGGTGAAGAAACCGCCAAATACGGTAAAAAGGTCCTGATGGTATATGGCGGAGGAAGCATAAAAAAGACAGGATTATATGACAAGATCGTAAAATCCCTTAAGGATGCAGGACTGGAATATATTGAACTTTCGGGCGTGCAGCCAAATCCAAGGCTTTCGCTTGTCAAAGAAGGCATTTCAGTTTGCAGGGAGAACAACTGTGATTTTGTACTGGCTGTGGGCGGTGGCAGCGTAATAGACACTGCAAAAGCCATAGGTGTTGGTGTATATTATGACGGAGATGTTTGGGATTTCTGGGCAGGTAAATGCGAACCACAGAAAACATTACCCGTGGGTGTTGTGCTGACTATTGCGGCAGCAGGCAGCGAAGCCAGCAAGAGTTCTGTAATAACCAATGAAGATGGTTCACAAAAAGTTGGCCTTAACCTGAATATCCTGAGACCAGTTTTTGCCATCATGAACCCTGAGCTGATGTCCACCCTGCCCCCATACCAGATAGCCTGTGGTGTGTCGGACATAATGGCCCATGTAATGGAGAGATATTTTACCAACGTGAAAAATGTTGAACTTACCGACAGGCTTTGTGAAGCGGTACTTAAGACTGTGGTACATAACGGTCCCATTGCCCTGAAGAAGCCGGATAATTATGATGCATTAGCTGAAATAATGTGGGCAAGCACATTAGCACATAACGACCTTTTAGAAACCGGAAGAGTAGGAGATTTTGCATCCCACCGCATTGAGCATGAGCTCAGCGCATATAATGACGTGGCTCACGGCGCGGGTTTGGCCGTCATTTTCCCTGCCTGGATGAAGTATGTGCATAAACATGACATAGACAGGTTCTGTAAATTTGCCGTCAGGGTATTTGACGTGGAATATAATTTTGACAATCCAGAGGAAACAGCCCTGGAAGGTATCAGTCGGCTGGAGAACTTTTTCGTGAATATGGGCCTTCCGGTGCGATTGAGTCAAATTGGGATAACCAACGACAAGTTTGAGTACCTGGCTAAAAAATGCAGGAAGTCACCTGACGGTACTGTTGGAAACTTTGTAAAGCTCAGGGAGAATGATATCCTGGAGATATTGAAATTGGCCGAATAGTACATTTGAAGGTAAAATGGTATTCTACGGAAGGAGATAAGTCCATGGAAAAAAAGATAAATATGAAAACACCCTTGGTCGAAATGGATGGGGACGAAATGACGCGGGTAATATGGCAGGGAATTAAGGAGATTCTTATTGAGCCCTTTGTCGACCTGAAAACGGAGTATTACGATCTGGGCTTAAAACACAGGGAAGAGACGGAAGACCAGGTTACTGTCGATGCCGCTTTAGCCACCAAAAAATACGGCGTTGCTGTAAAATGTGCCACCATAACCCCTGATGCGGCCCGGGTAAAGGAATATAACCTAAGCAACATGTGGAAAAGCCCTAATGCTACCATAAGGGCAATATTGGATGGCACCGTGTTTCGCGCCCCGATAATTGTGAGAAACATCAAACCTTATGTATCAGGCTGGGAAAAGCCTATCACCATTGCAAGACATGCTTACGGAGATATTTACAAGGCAGTGGAATACAAGGTTGATGGCCCGGGAAAGGCAGAACTGGTTTTCACCTCTGAAAACGGCCAGATTGTACGCAGGACTATACATGAGTTTGATGGTGAAGGTATAATACTCGGAATGCACAATACCACAAGTTCCATTACAAGTTTTGCAAAGGCCTGTTTCAGTTACGCCCTGGATACAAAACAGGATTTGTGGTTTGCCACAAAGCAGACTATCTCCAAGACATATGACCATACTTTCATGGATATTTTCCAGGAAGTTTATGAGAACGAGTACCGCCAGAAGTTCCAGGACGCAGGTATAGAATATTTTTATACCCTTATTGACGATGCCGTGGCCAGGGTTATAAGGTCAAAAGGCGGGTTTATATGGGCCTGCAAAAACTATGACGGTGATGTAATGTCGGATATGGTGGCCACAGCCTTTGGCAGCCTTGCCATGATGACGTCAGTTTTGGTTTCACCGGACGGCGCCTATGAATACGAAGCCGCCCACGGGACTGTACAGCGCCACTATTACAGGCACTTAAAAGGTGAAGAGACGTCGACCAACTCAACGGCAACCATATTTGCCTGGACGGGAGGTCTTAAGAAGAGAGGCGAACTGGACGGTATAAAAGAATTATGTGATTTTGCTGAAAAGTTGGAAAAAGCCACCATAATGACCATTGAATCCGGCACCATGACCAAAGACTTGGCCCTTCTGGCTCATGGTCCCATCAATGCTGTAAATACCTTTGATTTTCTGAAAATTGTGAAGGAGAACCTGGAATCAATCCTGGTATCTTAGGCATATACAGGGGAGAAACAATTACTCCCCTGTTTTTTAATAATACTTTCAAAAATCTGGGGGTGTATTATGGCAGTATTCCAAGTCATTTTTCTCATTCTTTTTCCTGCAGTAATAATATATATGTTGCAAAAATTCAAAAAATTAAGCTTCTTAAGCCCCATTCTGCTGTGTTATGTTTTCGGCATCATAATAGCTAATCTGCCTATACCTTTTGACAGAGGGATATCTCTTACCATATCGGAAATTTCAGTTCCGCTGGCAATACCGCTGACACTGTTTCAAACCCGTTTCAAAAGTTGGATTCACCTGGCCGGGAAGATGGTCTTATCCTTTGTTCTTGTGTGTATAAGTGCAATTGTTGCATCCATAGTTTCTTCTCTTGTCTTCAAGGGCTTCATTCCTGAATACTGGAAACTGGCGGGAATGCTTGTGGGTGTTTACACTGGCGGTACGCCTAACCTGGTTGCCGTTGGCATGGGACTTGATGTTTCCGAAAGTACTTTGATTTTAGCAAATACCTCTGATGCGATTTTGGGGGGCATCTATTTTCTTATACTTATAAGTGTAGCAAAGAGGTTAGCTGGACTTTTCCTCCCGCCCTATAAACAAAAATCGGCGGAAGTGGAAACAGAAGATATCCAGGAAAGGCTGTTTACCGCAGAACTGTTCTTGAGCAGTAACGGCCGCGGGAAACTGTACAGGATGATAGCCGCATTTTTCATATCCATGGGTATTCTTGTTATAGGAGCAGGCATATCATATATCACCACGGGAAGTTTTACTTCAGTTGTCGTGATCATGCTCACAATTACCACATTAGGCATAGCCTGTTCATTTGTAGGGAAGATACGCAATATAAAAGGTACATATGAAATAGGGCAGTACCTGATATTCGTCTTTTCACTGGCCATAGGTACCACCGTGAATTTCACTGAATTGATTAATGCCAGCAACAAGATATTCCTGTTTACTACAATGGTTATGTGGATGGCCATAATAATACACTTTATCCTGGCAGCAATCTTCAGGATTGATACGGATACGGCAATTATCACATCCACTGCCGGAATATTCGGTCCTCCATTTATTGCGCCGGTGGTTAACGCAATAAAGAATAAAGAGATGCTTGTTCCCGGATTTACCTGCGGCCTTGTGGGATATGCCGTAGGTAATTATTTAGGATTTTTGACATCGTATCTGGTTATGCCGCGATAAAGCAGCCGGGAGATATAAGTTGTATTTTATTCGCAAGACGTGTTTTGATTTGGGTAAATTGGGTTAAAATATTCACATATAATGTTTACAATTGACATTGATTACGGTATGCTATTATATGGCAACGGCTGATACCTGTGCGTTATTCGCGCAGTAAAATAAACTACATGCTTTGAAAGGAGAGATAAAATGAAACAATATTTGGAGATTGAAAGCGTATATGGAAGAGAAATCCTTGATTCGAGAGGCAACCCTACAGTAGAGGTTGAAGTTATAGTTGAAGGCGGTTTCGTAGGCAGAGCTTCAGTTCCTTCCGGAGCATCCACAGGTGCTTTTGAAGCTGTTGAGCTTCGTGACAATGACAGCAGCAGATATCTTGGGAAAGGTGTGCAGACCGCGGTTGATAACATTAACAATATAATTGCTCCTGAAGTTGAGGGCATGAATGTATTTGACCAGGTAGCCATCGATAAGTTAATGATTGAGCTTGATGGTACACCTAATAAGAGCAGACTTGGCGCCAATGCCATTCTTGGTGTTTCGCTGGCAGTTGCCAAGGCAGCTGCTGAGGCTCTGGGATTAAGCCTTTATCAGTACATAGGCGGTGTCAATGCAAAAGTCCTTCCCGTTCCCATGATGAATATCTTAAACGGCGGAAAACATGCTGACAACAGCGTTAACATCCAGGAATTCATGATTATGCCTGTGGGAGCCGATTCATTCAAGCATGCCCTTCAAATGTGCGCAGAAGTATTCCACAACCTCAAGAAGGTGCTGAAGAGCAAGGGCTACAGCACGGCAGTAGGTGATGAAGGTGGTTTTGCTCCAAACCTTAAGACTGATGAGGAAGCCATCCAGGTGATCCTGGAAGCTATTGAAAAGGCTGGCTACAAGCCCGGCGATGATTTCAGGATTGCCATTGACGCCGCGGCCACCGAAATGTATGAAGAAGCAAAGGCCAAAGGAGAAGAAGGAAAGTATTACTTCTGGAAGACCGGCATAATGAAGACCAGAGAAGAAATGGTTGCTTTCTGGGAAGACCTGGTCAACAAGTATCCCATTATCTCCCTTGAAGACGGCGTAGCTGAAGAAGACTGGGAAGGCTGGAAGCTCCTCACGGATAAACTGGGCAAGAAAATACAGCTGGTTGGCGATGACCTCTTTGTAACCAATACTCAAAGACTTAAGAAAGGTATCGAACTGGGCGTAGCCAACTCCATCCTTATTAAGGTAAACCAGATCGGAACATTGACTGAAACACTGGAAGCAATCGAAATGGCTAACAGGGCAGGTTATACGGCAGTCACATCTCACCGCTCAGGTGAAACGGAAGATGCTACCATTGCAGATATTGCAGTGGCTACCAACTCCGGACAGATTAAAACAGGTGCTCCTTCAAGAACTGACCGTGTGGCAAAATACAACCAGTTGCTCAGGATAGAGGAAGAACTGGGCGACGTTGCCGAGTATCCGGGCCTCAATGCATGGTTTAATTTGAGGAATAAATAATTGCTGCAAATAAAAAGACAAGTCCATAAATGGACTTGTTTTTTTTTACGGCTTGTGTTAGAATAGATGCTACTGGTTTTGTATTTACTTATACTGCAGCATTGTGTGTAATTTTTGGAGGTGTTATCCTTGGGCGCAGCCAGAATAATAGTAAATTTAGTTCATATAATTATTTGTATTTCACTGATATTGATTGTACTTTTACAGTCAGGTAAATCAGCAGGTTTGTCAGGCAGTATAGCAGGCGGAGCCGAGACGTTTTTCGGCAAGAATAAAGGAAGAACCATAGACGCCATGCTGAACAAGTATACTAAGTTTGCTGCAATTGGATTTTTGGTTACATCAATTGTATTGTACCTCCTGATACAGGCTTAGTATCCGGAAAGTTGCAGTAATTTCATACTTTTAAAGAATGGTGTTCAAAACCTGTCGTCATTGGTGACAGGTTTTTTTACTTTATTGTATACATGAGTTAAATATGCGGATACGATATATAATATACATATGAACAAAACCGGGAACATGAATTTTGTAAAGGAGAAATTATGATAATGGAAGAACGGAAAAACCGCATAGTAGCGTTTATGAAAGAGGAAGCTTACAAGCCTTTGCTTTTTGAGGAACTGGCAATGGTGCTGGCAGTGCCCAGCAGCGACATGGAGTTGTTCAGACAGGTGATGGACGAACTGGAACAGGAAGGCAGGGTTTTCAGGACCAATAAAAAAAGGTATGCCATACCTGAAAGGATGAATCTTGTGCCCGGCCGTTTCCAGGGAAGCGAAAAAGGTTTTGGGTTTGTCATACCTGATGACGAACATATGGAAGATGTTTTTATACCTGCGGAAGGCGTAAACGGCGCAATGCACGGGGACATGGTCATGGCCAGAATTGCTGTAAAGGCCATACCGGGAAGAAGCGCCGAGGGAGAAATCATAAAAGTTATAAAGAGGGAAAATGAGAGGATTGTCGGTACATTTGAAAGCAGCAGAAATTTTGGTTTTGTAATACCGGATGACAAAAGAATATCCATGGATATTTTCATTCCAAAAGAGGAAATAAACGGGGCTGTTACCGGACAGAAGGTCGTTGCGGAAATTACAAAATGGCCTGAAAAAAGAAGAAATGCAGAAGGCAGAATAGTTGAGATTATAGGGTATGTGGGCCAGCCGGGCATTGATATAATATCAATTATCAAGGCTCACAGGCTCAGGGAAGAGTTTCCCGAGGAAGTTCTCATCCAGGCAAGAAGTATTCCGGATACTGTTACCAGTGAAATGATGGCAGGAAGGCGCGACTTGAGAAGTTTAAGAATGGTTACCATTGACGGTGAGGACGCCAAGGACTTAGACGATGCTGTTTCCATTCAGAAACTGGATGACGACACGTACCGTCTTGGGGTTCATATAGCAGATGTCAGCCATTATGTGAAAGAAGGTACGCCCCTGGATATGGAGGCACTCAAAAGAGGCACAAGCGTTTACCTGGTTGACAGGGTTCTTCCCATGCTGCCTAAGGAACTGTCAAACGGTATATGCAGCCTTAATCCACATGTTGACAGGCTGGCCTTTTCGGTTATGATGGACGTGGACCGCAAAGGCAGGGTAATAAACCATGAGATATTCGAAAGCGTTATAAATATTGATGAGAGAATGACATATACCGATGTATACAAAATCCTGGAGGAGGATGACGAGGGACTCAAAGCCAGGTATAAACATCTTCTTGAAGATTTCTACATGATGAAGGAACTGGCGGAAATTCTAAGAAACCGCAGGATGGAACGGGGGGCGTTGGATTTTGATTTTGGCGAAACAAAGGTGACCCTGGATGAAAACGGCAGGCCCATTGATGTCAGAAAGTATGAGATTACCATTGCCAACAGGATTATTGAGGAATTTATGCTGTTGTGCAATGAGACAGTGGCGGAATATTTTTATTGGGCTGATGTGCCTTTTGTTTACCGTATCCATGAAGAGCCCATGGTGGAAAAAATGCAGAGCCTGGCGGAGTTTGTATATAACCTGGGGTATACTCTGAAAGGTGTAAACAATATACATCCCCGTGCCCTGCAGGAACTGCTGAAAAAGATAAAGGGAGCAAAAGAGGAAACATTGATCAGCACAGTTATGCTAAGGTCACTGCAAAAGGCCAGGTACAGCCCTTACAATGACGGCCATTTCGGCCTTGCCGCCAAGTTTTACTGCCATTTTACATCGCCCATCAGAAGATACCCGGACCTGATAATCCACAGGATAATGAAAGAGTATTTAAAGGGAACACTGACAGAAAACAGGATTGAGCATTTCAAGTCGATTCTGCCGGAAATAACCAACCAGTGTTCCGAAAGAGAGAGAGCTGCTGAAGAGGCGGAAAGGGAAACAGTGGAACTTAAGAAAGTTGAATATATGACACAACATGTGGGTGAAAGTTTTGAAGGCATTGTTTCCAATGTCACTTCCTTTGGCATGTTCGTTGAACTGGAAAATACCGTGGAAGGCCTGGTTAGGATGAGTGACCTGGACGATGATTTTTACGTATATAATGAAAAGCAGTATGCCCTGGTGGGGGAGCGTACCAGGAAAGTTTACAAAATAGGCGATGTGGTAAGAGTTAAGGCAGCCAGGGCTGATGTTGCGGCCAGACAGATAGATTTTGTTCTGGACATGGAAGATGAAGAATCAGAAATTACCGCCAGGGGAAAGAAAAACAACAAAAAACGTGCCAGAATAAGGAGATAAACAGCACATTTAAATGGAATACAACTTATCTAGATAGGATGACCCCCATTAAGGGGGACTTACCTATATATGTAGTCGTATTAACTATAGAAGGCAAAGGACAAATAAAAAAGCCCTGGAAAAATTCACAAGGCTTATTTGTTATACAATGAAACGTTTAACCTCATCATAGAACGCATCGCAATCGTCCGAATAAACGTCCACCTTGATAGGTTTGCTCAAGTCCAGGCTGAAGATACCCATAATGGATTTTGCGTCAACCACATAACGGCCTGTTGAAAGGTCAACATCAAAATCATATTTGTTGACGATATTGACAAAATCTTTTACATCGTCGATGGTCTTAAGCTGTATGTTGAAAGTCTTCATGTATATATCCTCCTTTCGGCAAAATAAAATTTGTTAATACGTGGTACAATACCTATAATTATATTATAATGGTATGCGCACCTAGTCAACATTTTAAATATTAAATATTTGTTACTGAATTGCTTTTTTAAGGAAGCGAAAACTGTAAGCTTTAGTGAGGTAAGAAAGAAACAATGAAGAAAAAAGCAGCTTTCTATACATTAGGATGTAAAGTTAATCAATACGAAACCCAGGCAATAATGGAACAGTTTGAGCAGGAAGGATACGATATTGTTGATTTTTCCGATGCGGCTGACATATATGTAATTAATACATGTACGGTTACTGGCTTAAGCGACAGAAAATCGAGGCAGATTATAAGACGTGCAAGAAAAATGAACCAGAACGCTGTAATCGTTGCAGTGGGATGTTATTCCCAGGTTGCCCCTGATGAGGTGAAAAATATTGCTGATGTGGACATCGTCATAGGCACCCAGGGGAAAAGCCGGATTGTGGATATTGTTAAGGAATACAGGCACGGCCAGGATAGTATTGTCCTGGTGGGAGACATTATGAAAGAAAGGAATTTTGAAGACCTGAACCTCAGTACGTACAAAGAGAGAACCAGGGCGTATATTAAAATACAGGAAGGCTGCACCCAATTTTGCAGTTACTGTATTATTCCGTACGCCAGGGGGCCTGTAAGAAGCAGGAGCCCTGAAAGCATTGTCAGGCAGGCACGGCTTCTTACTGAAAAGGGTTTTAAGGAAATCGTACTGACGGGTATTCATATTGCGTCCTATGGAAGAGATCTAAGAAATGTTACCCTAACAGACATAATAACCATGGTAAGCCAGGTACCGGGTCTTGAAAGAATCCGCTTAGGTTCCCTGGAACCCACCTTTGTGGACCGTAAATTTATAGATATTGTTTCAGGGCTGATCAATTTTTGCCCCCATTTTCACCTTTCCCTTCAGAGCGGATGCGATGAGACCTTAAGAAGGATGAACAGGAAATACACCACTGCCCAGTACGAAGACGTGGTAGACATGATAAAAGGTTCTTTGACGGATGCCGCTGTTACAACGGACGTAATGGTGGGTTTCCCCGGTGAAACGGATGAGGAATTTGAAAAGACATACGAATTTTTGAAGAGGGTAGATATAAACCAGATGCATGTGTTCAAATTTTCCCCCAGGAAAGGGACCCCTGCGGCGGAATTTTCCGGCCAGGTGGCCCCTGAAGTTAAGGAAGAGAGAAGCAACAGGTTGATAGAACTTTCCGCGAAAAAGGTAAAGGATTTCTACGGGCGTTTCATTGGAAGAACCATGAACGTATTGTATGAAACTTCCTGGAGCAGTGACGCACAATTCATGGAAGGAAGGACAGCTAACTATATTAAAGTTGTCTGCAAAAATGAAAAAATAAAGGATGGCGATATGCTGCCTACCCTTATCACCGGTGTGGGTGATGACGAAGCCTATGGAGAGCTGGCACAGAATATTCCCAATTGTATTGCATTGGGCAGTTGATTATATTAATATATATGTAAGATTTTAAGTTGGCTATTTCTGGTTTATTTAGTCTTAAGGTGATGGATTTAGGAAAGGTGATTGTTTTGGCAGATAACGAAACCATGATGTTCAAAGTGGATAAAGACAACGTTAACAAGGCCAGGGAGATACTTTTGTCCATATATCAGGCTCTTAAGGAAAAAGGCTACAATCCTATCAATCAAATTGTAGGCTATATTCTTTCAGGAGATCCAACTTATATTACGAACCATAAAAATGCCAGAAGTCTTGTCCGCCAGTTGGAACGGGATGAGTTGCTTGAGGAAATCATACGTTTCTATCTGGACAATCAGGAGAAATGAGAATCCCTTTAGATAAAACTGAATTCCAGAGGTGTTTATGGAATATACAATATTGGGCAACACCGGTATCAAGGTCTCCAGATTATGTTTCGGCGCTTTGACCGTTGGGCCTTTACAGGCAGACATGCCTGTGGAGGAAGGAGCCGAAATAATCGTTAAAGCCCTTGAAAATGGTGTTAATTTTATAGATACGGCAGAATTGTATGAAACTTACCCCCATATCAGGAGGGCAATGGAGAAATCCGGTATTGTGCCGGTTATATCAACAAAATCCTACGCTTACAGCAGGGAAGATGCAAGGAAAAGTTTTGAAAAGGCAAGGAAAGAATTAAATATAGATGTAATTGATATCTTTTCACTGCACGAACAGGAAAGCAGACTTACATTGCGTGGCCACAGGGAGGCCATTGAATTTTATTTGGAACAGAAAGCAGCCGGTAAAATCAGGGCTGTTGGAGTATCCACCCATAATGTGGAAGTGGTGAGAGCCTGCGCTGAGATGCCGGAGATTGACGTTATCCACCCCCTTATAAACATGACAGGCATAGGTATCGGTGACGGCACCCTTGATGAGATGTTGGAAGCCGTGAAATTGGCTTTTGACAAAGGTAAGGGCATTTTCTCCATGAAACCGCTGGGAGGGGGTACCCTGATACGTTCATACAGGCAGGCCATGGAATTTATCAGGAATCTTCCGTTTATACACAGTGTGGCTATCGGGATGCAGTTTGAAGAAGAAGTCCTGGTCAATACGGCCATTTTCAGCGGCAAGGATGTTCCTGACGGGCTGCTTGAATCTCTTATGAAGAAAAACAGGACCCTTCATATAGATTTTTGGTGTGAAGGCTGTGGTAACTGTGTAAAAAGGTGCAGCCAGCGGGCACTATCCCTGAAGGATGGCAAGGCGGCTGTGGATAGAGAAAAATGTATACTGTGCAGTTACTGCGCCGCCGCTTGTCCTGTCTTTGCGATTAAGGTGGTATAGAGAAAGGTTTATGAGAATTCTGGGCATTGATTACGGTGACAGCAGAATAGGGCTTGCCATGAGCGATATAATGGGATGGACGGCGAGCGGACTTGAGACCGTTAAGTGGGACGGGGAAAATCTTGATGTTGTTATTGACAGGATTAAGCAATTGGTTTTAAATAATGAAGTCCGGACAATTGTGGTAGGTATCCCCAAAAACATGAACGGTACTCTAGGGCCGAGGGCTCAGAAAACCCTTGCATTTACCGACAGGTTAAAACAGGAAGTCAGCGGCATAAATGTGGTAACATGGGACGAACGCCTGACTACTGTGGCTGCTGACAGGACAATGCATGAGTTGGGTATAAAGACAAAAAGAAAAAAGCAGGTAGTGGACCAGATTGCTGCTGTATATATACTGCAAGGCTACCTTGACAGTATAAGGAATAAAAAGGATTAAATAAGGTTATTATTCTATCAAAGAATGTGAACAGGAGGATTTTATCATGGAAGGAAATACTGACAATTTGGTTGTATTGGTGGATGAAAACGGGGAGGAACAGGAATTTGAACACATTGATACCTTTGAATACAATAACCGGACCTATGTGGTGCTGATTCCTTATGAACCGTTGGATGAAGGGAAAGACGATGACGATGAAGAGGAGGTAGTTATCCTCAGGGTTGAGGAGGAAAACGGTGAGGAAACCCTCGTAAGCATAGATGACATGGAAGAGTTGGAAGATGTTTATGAGGAATTCCGGTACAGAAACGATGAGTTGATGGATTTTGATGACTTTGACGATGAAGATGAATATGACGAAAATTAAAAAATTACTAGACATATAAGAGGAGATTGATAGCATGCCCGAAAGGGTAAAGCCAGTTTGCTGCGTAATAATGATTTTATGTGTCCTCTTATTTGCTTCCTGCGGTAAAGACAGCCAGGATACAGCTTTTGCAGGAGACGAAGATCCCGTACTGTCAGAAGAAAACCTTGATGTCCGGCCTGAAGACCTTGAAAATATAACGGAACCTGAAATTTCAGATGATATTGGCGAGGCATCGAATGAAAAGGATGATATTCAGTCTGCCGGGGATGAAGGAGAAGGGGACGAACCAAAGCCGGATTTCAATTTTCCTGTACAGGGAGTAAGGCCGTATGCAGTTATGATAGACAATGAAGGCACAGTACCCCTGCCCCAGGGAGGACTGGACAAGGCACAGTTAATATATGAAGCTGTGGCAGAAGGTGGTACAACCAGGCTGATGGCTGTATTCTGGAATGCAAATCCTGAAATGATTGGCCCTGTCAGAAGCGCGAGGCATTATTTCATTGATTATGCTATGGAGCATGATGCCATTTATATACATTTTGGATGGAGTCCCATGGCCAAGAATGACATAGCCAGGTTCAAAATCAATAATGCCAATGGCGTAAGCAACGGGTGGGAAATCTTTTGGGATCTGACCAACAACCCAAATAACTGGCAGGATTCTTATACTTCAATGGAAAAGATCCTGGCTTATGTTGATAAGGCCGGATACAGCAAAACCACCGACAAGCCCCTGGTTTTTGAATACAATGAAACCGACAGGGAGATCGAGGGTGGAAAAGACGCTAAAAAAATCTTCATAAAATATTCGTATTACACCTGTGATTACGAGTATGACGAAGAGAACAAGGTATATTGGAGAAACAGGGACGGCAAGCCTCACATGGAACGCGTATCCGGAGAACAGCTTGCCGCCAAGAACATAATAATTCAGCGGGTGAATAATTATACCATTAAAGGAGATACTGAAGGCAGGCAGAATTTGGATAATGTGGGGTCTGGTACGGGTATATATATAACCTGCGGTAAGATGACAGAAATCAGCTGGTACAAAGAAAGCCGGACAGCTCCCACAATATACCGGGACAGCAGCGGCAATAAAATAGTCCTAAATCCGGGCCAGACATGGATACAGATTACACCGCTTTATGCTGAAGTTAACATTGAATAGTTGATTTGTATCAAGGGGGTATAGGATGAACGACAGGAATATCGTAAGAAAGATTTGTATTAACGGTGGTTTGGCCGCGTTGGTTTTTATCACCACTTATGCTACAAAAATACCTATACCGCTGAGCCAGGGGTATTTCAATCTCGGTGACACGATAATTCTTATTGCTGCTATTCTGCTGGGAAGCAGAAGCGGGCTGCTAGTAGGCGCTTTTGGTTCCATGCTGGCAGACTTGCTGGGAGGTTATTTTTATTTCGCTCCACTGACTTTTGTGGTAAAGGGGATTGAAGGATACCTTGCCGGACGTGTCATGGAAAGAAAACCTTTTGGCAGCGACCTTAAAAACATAATTCTCAGCGTGACCACAGGAGCCATTGTACTTGCAGCAGGTTATTTCCTCGGAGAAGCGTTCATACTTAAACTTTTTGTTAAATCCTTCGGATATGCCGCAGCTTTGGCAGAATTGCCCTTGAATATATTACAGGGTGCTATAAGCGCGGTGGTAGCCTGCCTGATTGCTGTAATCCTTAAAAAGACAGGAGTGGACAGGTACATTTAATTGGGAGGTGCGTTATGAAACTGACTGTATTGGGGAACAACGGGCCTTTCCCTGGGCCGGGAGGGGCATGTTCCGGGTATCTTGTACAGGAAGAAAACGTGAATATCCTGCTGGACTGCGGCAGCGGTGTGCTTTCAAATCTGCAAAAGTTTACGCCTTTTGAACAACTGGACGCAGTAATCCTGACACATCTGCACAGCGACCATATGTCGGACATGCTGGTTTTAAGATATGCTTTGCAAATAAAGAGGGCAAGGAACAGCGAGATTGGTAAACTGAAAGTATATGCACCTTCGGAACCTGCAGACCAGTTTGAATTGCTTAAATCAGTACCTGATTTTGAAGTGTATGAAATAACAGCGGATACATCTCTTGATATCGGCGGTATAAAAATTACTTTCGGCAGCATGAGGCACCCCTTTAAGTGCTATGGAGTATGCATGGAATACAATAGTAAAAAATTTGTCTATTCGGGTGACACTTCCTGGGATGAAGGTATTTTAAGCTTTTTTGAAAATGCCGACCTTTTGCTGTTGGATGCAGGTCTCATGGCAAAAGACAAGAAAAGTGATAATGTACCGCACCTTACCGCCGATGAATGCGGCAAGGTTGCCGGAATAGCCAATGTCAAGAGGCTTTTGCTGACCCATTTTTCTCCTCTTTATAAAACTGAAGATTTGCTGGAAGAAGCCAAACGCAATTTTGGCAACACGGAAACATCACAATTGCTTAAGTCATATAATATCTGAGCAAATATGAAATATTCTTCGCCAATTCCTGCAAATCATAATTGACGGCTATCTAAAATTAACCAACCTTGGTATAAATATTCCCAAGGTTGGTTTTATTTTATTGTCTGACTTTTCTTACCCGGGAATTATAAATATAGTGAAATATATTGAAAAATATGTGTTATACCGAAAAAATTCTACTTGACATCAGTTGTATAATTGTATACAATTATACAAATTTTAATTGTTTGAATTATTATACATAGAATTGTTTTTATTGATAATTATATAATGAAAGTTGCAATGACGCAACATGCAATTTCCCGGAGGTGTCAGCCACATGCTGCAGATCGATCATGAACAGCCGTTGTCATTAAGTTCGAAGGTATTTGTAAAATTGGAGTATGACATACTTAGCGGAAAATACAAACCAGGCGAAAGCCTTAAGGAAGCAAAACTTTCTTCGGAATTTGGGGTCAGCAGGACACCTGTGAGAGAAGCCATACGGAAGCTGGAACTGGAAGGCCTGGTGGAATATGTACCCAACAGGGGAGCAATTGTCAAGGGAATATCCGATCAGGACGTAAAAGATATATATACCATAAGGATGCTGATTGAAGGGCTGGCTGCCAGATGGGCGACTGAGAGGATAACCCGGGATGAACTTAACAGGCTGGAAGAGATCCTTCAGCTGGAGGAACTGTATACGAAAAAGAATGATTTGGGTCAGCTGATAAGATGTGACAACAGTTTTCATGAGACCATATTTCAGGCCAGCAAAAGTATACCGCTTATGAACACCTTAAGTTCATTCCACCATTTTGTAATGAAGGCAAGGGCTGTTTCATTCAGTACACCCGGCCGGGCTGCTGAGGTGCTGAAGGAGCACAGGGCCATAATGGAAGCCATAATGGCTGGAGATGCAGATAAGGCTGAAACCCTTACCACAGAACACGTGAGTAATGCAAAAATAAACCTTATAAAAAGGTTAAAAAATAATTTCTAGATAATTCTGCATGATAGGAGGAGTAGGATGGAAGATCTTTTGAAAATCCAACGGGATAGTGGCCAGATTCTGGATAATCTGCATGATTTGGTTAAGAGAAATTATTATATCGATCCGGAACTGTATACAAAATATAATGTCAAGAGAGGCCTGAGAAATGCAGATGATACGGGAGTAGTTGTAGGTCTAACGGAGATCGGGGACGTGCATGCGTACGCTATGGAAGGAAATAAAAAGATCCCCGTTGAAGGTGTGCTGACTTACAGGGGCATCAATGTTTATGATATAGTAAAGGGTTTCCAGCAGGACAAGAGGTTCGGATTCGAAGAATGCGCCTACCTTCTTATGTTCGGTGAACTTCCGAAAAGACAGCAGTTGGAGGACTTTAACAGGATTTTGGCTGAAAACAGGAGGCTTCCGGAAGGTTTTACAAGAGATATGATTTTAAAGGCGCCCAGTCCGAATATAATGAATAAGCTGGCAAGATGCGTGCTGGCTACATATTCATACGATGACAATCCTGAGTCAAATGATACAAGAAACGTAATACGGCAAAGCATCCAGATGATTGCCAAATTTCCGGCTTTTACCGCATATTCGTACCAGGCGTATGTCCATTACCATAAGAAGGAAAGCCTGCATATACACAGTCCCATTCCGGAACTTAGCACGGCAGAAAACATATTGCACATGATCAGGCCTGACGGCAAGTTTGAACCACTGGAAGCGGAACTTCTGGACCTGGCCATGGTATTGCACGCAGAACATGGCGGAGGTAACAACTCTTCATTCACAATACACGTTGTCACTTCGACAGGTACCGATACCTATTCCGCCATCGCAGCAGGCCTCGCTTCCCTGAAAGGTCCGAGACACGGCGGCGCCAATATCAAGGTTATGGAAATGATGGAGGATATCAAGAATAATGTCTCCGACTGGAGCGATGAGGAAGAAGTTGAACATTACCTGACCAAGATATTGAAGAAAGAAGCCTTTGACAGGTCTGGCCTTATTTATGGTATAGGGCATGCCGTCTATACCATGTCAGATCCAAGAGCGATTCTGCTTAAGGAAAAGGCTGCACAGCTGGCAAAAGAGAAAAACATGGAAAAGGAATTCAACTTATATACCCTGATTGAGAAATTAGCACCTGTTTCCTTTAAGAAAGTAAAGAATAACAACAAGTATTTATGCGCTAATGTTGATTTCTACTCAGGCTTTGTGTATAAGATGCTCAATATTCCTGTAGAGCTGTACACCCCAATATTTGCCTGCAGCAGGATAGCCGGATGGTGTGCCCACAGGCTTGAAGAGCTTCTGACAGGCGGAAGAATTATAAGGCCTGCTTACCAGAGTGTCGCAAAAAGAAAGGAATATGTACCTATTGATGAAAGATAGGATGGCAAGCAGCTAAGGACTAGGCTACTGACAGAAAAAACAAGGTTTGACGTATAAAAAGAACCCGAAGAGCATAACTCTTCGGGTTCTTTTATGGTGACCCATAGGGGATTCGAACCCCTGTTGCCGCCGTGAGAGGGCGGAGTCTTAGGCCGCTTGACCAATGGGCCACAGTGACTTAATTTCACCTGTGACATCAGCTATTATAGCACATAGTCTCCCATAATTTCAATAGTAAAGTTATTAAGAATAGTAAGCTGTAAGGTATATGATTTATAATATTATATAAACAACGGTTTAAGGCTTCATATTTAAAAAATCAATGAACCGGGGATTTATCTAAATAACAATTTTGGTCTACAGTAGGTGAATGTATGAGACTACCAGAAGAATTTTTGGAAAGAATGCAGGAAATGCTGGGCAAAGAAGAATATGACATGTTTATAAAGTCATACGGCGTCAATCGCCTGTTTGGGCTCAGGGTAAATACACTGAAGGTTGATATGGATAGATTTCCTGAAATATCACCTTTTGAACTGAGGAGAATACCCTGGACCAGGGACGGCTTTTATTATAACTCGGGTGAGCAACCGGGAAAGCACCCTTACTATTATGCCGGCCTCTACTATATACAGGAACCCAGCGCCATGTTTCCTGCGGAGGTTCTGGATGCCAGGCCAGGGGAAAGGATACTTGACCTTTGTGCTGCTCCGGGCGGAAAAAGCGTTCAGATAGGCTCCCATATGAAAGGCAATGGAATTCTCGTATCCAATGATGTCAGCGCCAGCAGGACCAAAGCGCTGGTTAAAAATATTGAGCTTTTTGGCATAAAAAATGCGGTGGTCACGGTAGAAAACCCCAAAAACCTGGCAATGAGGTTTGAAGGATTTTTTGACGGTATTTTGGTTGATGCCCCCTGTTCCGGGGAAGGTATGTTCCGAAAAGATGAAAGGATGGCCAGGAGCTGGAATAATGAAAGTAATGAGAAATACTCACGAATGCAAATGGAAATCCTGGAATGGGCACAGAAGATGGTAAGGCCGGGAGGCCGCATTGTATATTCCACATGCACTTTTTCACCTTTGGAAAACGAAGTGGTCATAGACCGGTTTCTGTCGCGGCATCCTGATTTTGAACTTGTTGAAATACCAAAAAAATATGGAATACAGCCGGCAAGACCTGAATGGGCATCAGGAAAGGAAGAAATAAGGTACGCCGCCCGGTTATGGCCTCACCATATTGATGGGGAGGGACATTTTACGGCTTTGCTTCGCCATAAAGGAAGCAGCTTTAAAGGTGCAGAACATACAAGAGTAATAGAAAACTTTTCCCAACCTCCTGACTGTTTCATGGAATTTGCCCGGAATAACCTGAATATCGACATACAGGGTAATTACCTCCTGAGAGGGGAAAGTTTGTACCTTTTACCCGGTGAACTGCCGGACTTGCATGGTATTCGGGTTGCCAAGTCCGGATGGTATCTTGGAGAATGCAAAAAAGACAGGTTTGTTCCGTCCCATTCCATGATAATGGCTCTTAAACCTGGTGATATAAAAAGGACGCTGGATTATGAGGCAAATTCAAGGGAAATCTCCTCATACCTTAAGGGAGAAACCCTGATGATTTCCGGAGAAAAGGGTATATACGGCATTTGCGTTGACGGCTTTATCCTTGGCTGGGCAACCCAGATGGGGACCATGCTTAGGAATATGTACCCAAAAGGATGGAGGGTGCTGAACTAATCCCGGTTTGCCAGCCTTTCAATGGCAAATTCAATAATACCTTCTTCTTCAAACTGTATGTCAGGAGGTATGCCCACATTATGCGTGTTTATGCCGTCAGGGGAATACCAGAGTAGCATGGTGGCTTTAACCGCAAATCCCTTTCTCAGGGGTAGGGTATACTGCCCTATTCCTTTCCCGTAAGTTGTCGTACCTATCGTGGTCACATTGGAGAGGTTATCCTTAAGGGCTGCGATGAATCCTTCCGAAGCACTGGCGGTGCCTCTGTCCTGCAGTATAATTATGTTTTCAAACTGAAGGGTTTTATGTTTTTTTGCTCTGTAGGTCCAGTCCATTACTGTCATCCTTGCAGTGCCAATTAATGTTTTGCGGGGCAGCAGATATCCTGCTATTTCAGCCATTGCTTCTATTTCCCCGCCTGTGTTGCCCCTTAAATCAATTATCAGGTTGGGGTATTGTTCCATCAGGGAGAGGTTATCCCGGAAGATATCAACGGTATATTGAGAGTAATTTGTCAGGTAAAAGTATAGAGTATTTTCATTCAGTTCCCTGAAATAAGATTCTTCCGCTTCCTGCTTTTCTGCTACCTTGAACTGTTCAAATTCGTGAGGCAGGTATAAATAAGTGTACCTGTCATTGTTGATTCCCCTTATGGCTTCCGTTACTACTGAAATAACCATGTCATCAAAATATGAGTAATATTTGCCGCCGACATCGCGTTCAAGATGTGTCTTAAACAACTTGTCCAGTGCATCTTCATAAATATAAAAACCTGAAATGAAATGCTTGAAAGCGAGGTAATCATAATTGAGATATATATAGAAACCAAAAAGGCATACTACCAAAACCAGTATGCAAAGGAGCACGCGAAACTTACGCTTGTATTTTTTAAGCTGCTGCTCCAGCGTAGGGTTCTTAGTTTTTTTCATAATTACACCCCTGACCGTAACATATGTACAGGCGATTGATGCCAAATTACTGAAGGCTTTGCTTGATGCCTTTATGAACGGATTTATAAAAATCAGGACAATGGATCAGTCCAAATCCTTGAACAGTTTCTTATGTTTGAAGGTCTTCTTGTTACGGGCATAATCATCTACTATATGGCCGTTTCCTATAAGCTTGTATTTATAGATTACAAGGCCTTCAAGTCCCACAGGGCCGCGAACATGTATCTTGTTGGTGCTTATTCCCACCTCTGCGCCGAAACCATATCTATAGCCGTCACAGAATCTGGTGGAAGCATTCCAGTATACATTGCCTGAATCCACATAGTCCATAAAATACATGGCATTTGCCTTGTTTCTCGTTATAATACAGTCCGTATGTCCCGAACCGTAAGTATTGATATGGTTTACCGCTTCTTCCAGGGAATCCACTACTTTTACCGACATCTTGTAATCCAGGTATTCTCTGGACCAGGCATCTTCACCTGCAACGTCTGTATCAATTATTGCCCGGGTTCTTTCACAGCCGTAAAGCTGAACATTTCTCTCATCCATTTCCTTTTTGAAAAGGGGCAGGAATTCCCGGGCAATGTCTTTATGGACCAGAAGAGTTTCCGCTGCGTTACAAACTGCCACATATTGGGTTTTTGAGTCTATAACCACTGACAATGCCATATTTATATCTGCTTCCGCATCAACGTAACAATGACAGATACCATCGGCATGGCCGAGAACAGGGATATTTGAATTATTCATAATGTACCTTACGAATTCATTGGAACCCCTGGGGATTATAAGGTCAATCAAATCATCCATTTTCAGCATTTCATTTACGTCAGCCCTGGTTTCCAGGAGATGTATCCAGCCTTCAGGAATGCCTGCTTCTTCCGATGCGTTTTTTATTATACCGGCAAGTACCTTGTTTGTCTCACGGGCTTCACTTCCACCTTTGAGCAGCACTGCATTCCCGCTTTTGAGGCATAAGGTGGATATCTGGACAAGAGCATCGGGACGTGATTCGAAAATTATTCCTATTACCCCGATGGGACAGCTTACCTTGTACAGTTCAAGTCCGTCATCAAGCAATGTGCCAGACATAGTTACACCTACGGGATCGCTGAGTTTAATCAGGTCCATTATGCCGCTGATGACGCCGTCAATTTTTCCATCATCGAAAAGGAGCCTTTTCAGAAGGGGTTTAGGAAGATTTTCACGTTCACTTCTTTCCATATCCTCCATGTTTGCCCTCTTTATCTCAGCCCTGTTTCTATCCAACTGCTCAGCTATACGCAAAAGGGCGGTATTCTTTACATCCGTTTTTACCGCAGCCAGCTCAATGGAAGCTTGTTTTGCCTTTAAACCCGCATTTCTGGTGTCCATTCGGATACATCCTTTCGAATTATTCAGAAATTTAAAGCTATTATATTTCTTCGTCCTTAATTAAGTATCTCTTTATCTTACGCGTTGTGGTCTTGTCAAATTCCTCTTTTCTTATTTTGAAGTCCTTGATGTATTTATACGTCACGAGACTCTTATTGACATTCTTGACTTCTCTCTGGATTACCTTAAATACCTCATCATCATTTACCTGGTTGCCGCCGGCTTCTTCCTGGAATTTATCATAATCAGGAACAATAATTGCTGAAACAACCACATCACCATATACGGAATCATTTTTACCATATACAACTGATTCCTTGATATACGGGCTCTTGTTGAGCATTCCTTCGATTTCTTCCGGATAAATGTTTTTGCCGTTTTTCGTGACAATAACGTTTTTCTTTCTGCCTGTAATGTGAAGGAACCCGTCTTCGTCTATATAACCTAAGTCGCCTGTATAGAACCAGCCGTTTTGAAGGGCCTTGGCAGTGGCATAATCATCCTCATAATATCCTAACATTACGTTTGGTCCTTTTACAACCACTTCACCGATGCCTTCATCATTAGGCGAATCTATCTTAATTTCAACACCTTGCAGAGGAATGCCAGCAGCGTCATCCTTGAAGTATATGTCCCTGTTCAGGGTGACTATCGGACTGCATTCGGTGAGGCCGTATCCTTGTACAAGGCTTATTCCTAGTGCCCGAAATCCTGCTGCAATGTCAGGATCTATTCCGGCAGCACCACTGATAAAGATTTTTATTCTGCCGCCAAATTCCTCATGGATTTTCGCAAAAAGTTTTCTTGATAAGTCGATTCCGAATTTTTTCAGGAATTCATTAATCTTTATGGCTTTTCTTAATTTACCGTCAAGGTTGTTCTTTCTGGCCTGTTCCCATATTCTCTTGTACATTGCTTCATAAAGCAAGGGAACACCAAGCATTACTGTAGCTCTGGCCTCTTTCAGGTTCTTGCCTATATGTCTTAATCCTTCGCAATAAGCAATGGTACAACCACGGTAAACCGGGCATAAGAATCCACATGTACATTCGTAAGTGTGATGTAGTGGCAGAACAGACAGGAACACGTCACCGGGACCCACATAAATCATCTTGCACATGGCCATCAGGTTGGAACAGATGTTATAATGGGACAACATAACCGCCTTGGAGGTGTCCGTGGTAGCTGAAGTGAAAAGTAGTATACTCATGACCTTGGGGTCTATGACCGCTTCAGTAAACTCGGTGTTGCCTTCCTCCAGGAGTTTACGGCCTTTGGCCAATAATGCGTCGAAGGACAGGAACTTGTCTGTATCTTCTTCTGCGTCCATAGATATATAATATTCAATGATATCCATTTTAGGGAGAATATTTTCTATTTGTTCTCTTTTGCTGTCTGAAAAAATAACGGCACTGACTTTTGCACGTCTGAGCAGGCTTTCTATTTCATTTTCAGGAAGTTCCTTGTCAATGGGAACCACCACGCCCGTCCCGTTTACAACAGCAAGATAAGATACAGCCCATTTGTACCTGTTTTCGGAAATAATTGCTACTCTTTTATCTTTAAGTCCCAGGCTGATCAAAGCAGTTCCGAGTGAATCAACGTCAGACTTGTATTCTCTGAAAGTGATCGGGTAATATTTACTGTCTCCGTTTCTCTTTTCCATGAAGGCTGGACGGTCGGCGTATAATTTAGCGCTGGAATCCAACATATCTTTCAGATCGGTAATTTCCCTTGTTTCAATAAATGCTAAATTTTTTATAATATCGCCCCCTCAAATTTAATATTAATATTATATATCAATATTGTATTTAATAAAAGACAAGTTTTGGCATAAAAAAATACCACCCTTTGATTTTGGTTCTATAATAAATGTTGGGGTGGTTAAAAACTGCTCCAACTTTTTTTAATAAAAATAGAGCATATAATTGAAATCTCTTGTAGAATGAAATCGCGACAAAACATTCGAAAGGAGATTCAA